>Ga0315900_10010224_pt1 | contig 11784 bp, 8 predicted proteins | sample LakEriMetagenome_FD_203521 | JGI IMG/M metagenome (GOLD analysis project Ga0315900, IMG submission 203521) | Freshwater fungal communities from buoy surface, Lake Erie, Ohio, United States - Buoy 12 MA114 | ecosystem: Environmental > Aquatic > Freshwater > Lake > Lake biofilm | place: USA: Lake...
GCATCGAATTGCGCGGCGATGCTGCCGGCCACATCAATCCCGCGCGCTTCCGCCCAGGCGATTTGCGCGGCGTAGAAGGCCTGAATCTGCGCCGCATTCGCGACCACATGCGCGCCAACCCGCCCGAAAGCCCAGGCGACCAGCAGCGCCAAGCCAAGCAGCGTCACCAGCGTGACCAACATGGTCACCAGCAGCGCGGCAACTGCTGGCATGCGCTTTTGCAGCGCGCCTTGCAGCGGCCACACCAGCGCGATGACGAAAATCGCAAACACGACCGGGGCGATCACCGCTTGCGCCGCGGAAAGCGCAGCGGCCAAGATGACCACGCAAGTGAGCGAGAGCAGAACGATCAAGGGGCGCGGCAGGGAGCTCATTTTCTATCTTTCGGAGAAGCCGGATGCTGATGCGTTGGGTCAAAAGCTTGGGCAAGCGGGCGCTGCTGCTGGTGGCGGCGCTGCTCGTGCTGTTGATCGCATTGCGCGCCTGGGATGTCTATCACGGACCGGATTTGCGCGCCTGGCACACCAAGGTGCCGCCCGAATTGGACGCGGCGGCGCTGGATGCCACGGATTGGGCAGGCTTCATTGCCGCCGAAGCGCGCGCCTTTGATTTCGTCCGGGAAAAGGTCTCTGACCGTCTGCCGCCCGAAGATCGTAGCCCCGCCAATCGCTATGACCCGGCAAGCCCGCTCCATCCCGCGGCTTTCGCGCAGGATTGGAACCGTTCCTACGTGCTGGAACCCAAGGGGCCGCTGCGCGGCGCTGTGGTGCTGGTGCATGGGCTGACGGATGCGCCCTTCAATATGCGCCATCTGGCGGCGCTTTATGCTGAAGCCGGCTTCATCGCCATCGCGCCACGCATGCCGGGCCATGGCACCGTGCCGGCGGGCCTGGCCGATGTTGCTTGGCCGGATTGGGCGGCGGCCACGCGCCTTGCCGTGCGCGAAGCGCGCCGCCGGGCGCCGGGGCTGCCGCTGCATCTGGTGGGCTATTCGAATGGTGGGGCGCTTGTGCTGCGCCATGCCCTTGAAGCAGCCGAGGATGGTGCCGTTGGTCTGCCGGACCAGCTTGTACTGCTCTCCCCCATGGTTGGGGTGACACCCTTTGCGCGTTTTGCGGGGCTCGCGGGGCTGCCGGCTTTGCTGCCCGCCTTCGCGGGCGCGGCCTGGCTTTCCGTGCTGCCGGAATTCAACCCCTTCAAATATAATTCCTTTCCGGTGAATGCCGCGCGGCAATCCCATCAATTGACGGTCGAGGTGCAGTCCCGGCTCCGCCGGTTGGAGCAAAGCGGGCGGCTCGACCGCTTCCCCCCGCTGCTGACCTTCCAATCGCTGGCGGATGCCACGGTCAGCACACGCGCCGTGATCGCCGCGCTGCATGCGCGCCTGCCCGCCGGCCGGAGTGAATTGGTGCTGTTCGATATGAACCGCGACGCAGGGATTGGCCCCCTTCTGGCACCACGCACCGATACCGCTTTCACCGCCATCCCGCCCGCACCGCGTGGCTTTGGCCTGACACTCATCACCAATACCGCGCCGGATACGCTTTCGGTGGATGCCCGCTTCACACCAGCGGGCAGCACGGCCGAGGCGATCAGCGCGCTGGACCTTGCCTGGCCGCGGGGGCTGTTTTCGCTGTCCCATCTTGCTCTGCCCTTCCCGGTGGAAGACGGGCTCTATGGCCTTGCGCCGGACACTCATGATAATTTCGGCCTGCGGCTCGGTGCCCTCGCGCCGCGTGGAGAAAGTGGCGTGCTGGTCATGAGCCTCGATAGCCTATTACGCGTGACATCGAACCCGTTCTTCCCTTACCTGCGGGAGAGGGTGGCGGGGATAATCCCTGGTGCCCCCGGGACGCCCGGCGCAGCACCGGGACGCGCCGCCGATCCGACGACGCGTCCGGCGCGGTAACCATGAACCCTATTCTGGAATTGGAGGGATCAAGCATGCGGAGACATCCGGGTGGCCGCGGGCTGCTATGCCTGATCCTTGTCGGCACCCTTGCCGCTTGCGACCAACAGCCCACCGCCCCGGCGCCTGAACCGCGCCCGGTGCGTGTGGTGAGTGTGGGCGAGCGCGCCGACAGCACCATCGTCACCCTGACCGGCACGATCCAGGCGGAAACCGAGGTCAATATTGGCTTCCGCATTGATGGACGCATGGTGGAACGTCTGGTTAATGTGGGTGACCGCGTGGCAGCCGGCCAGATGATCGCGCGGCTTGACCCAACCAATGAGGAAAACGGCCTGCGCGCGGCGCGCGCTGCCCTGGTGGCGGCTGAGGCGCAGATGGTGGAAACCCACGCCAATTACCATCGCGCGCGGGAATTGCTGCGCACCGGCTTTGGCACGCGCCAGCGCTATGACCAGGCGGCGCAGCAATTGCAAACCGCTACCAGCGCCGTGGATTCCGCTGAAGCCCAGGTGAATATCGCTGAAAACCGCCTGGGCTATACCGTGCTGCTGGCGGATGCGCCCGGCACCGTCACCGCCCGTGGTGCGGAACCCGGTGAGGTTGTTGCCCCCGGGCGCATGATTGTGCGGCTTGCGCGCCAGGAAGGCTTGGATGGCGTATTTGACGTACCGCCTTCCGTGAAGGACCGCGCGCCGGCTGATGCAGTGGTAACGGTCGCACTGACGCTTGACCCAACGGTACGCGCTGCGGGCCGTGTGCGTGAAGTTTCCCCCAGCGCCGATGCGGTGACGGGGACGTTCCGCGTTCGTATCGGTCTAGATAATCCGCCCGCCGGACTCAGGCTTGGGTCCACGGTGACGGGACGGATGGAGATTGCCGGCGGTGGCGGCTATGCCATCCCGGCCAGCGCGCTCACGCGCCAGGGCGCAAGCCCTGCCGTTTGGGTGGTGGACACCGCCGCACGCACGGTTGCGATGCGCCCCGTTGAGGTACTGCGCCATGACCCGACGCGCGTGGTGATTGGCTCTGGCCTCGCGCGCGGGGATGTGGTGGTGACCGCCGGCGTGCAGGCGCTGCGCCCCGGGCAGAAGGTGCGCTTGCTGGACGCCCCGCAGTGATCGGCCCCAATCTTTCCGAATGGTCCATCAAGCGGCCGCAGCTGGTCATGTTCTTCATGCTGGTGGCGGTGATTGCCGGCACGCTGGTGTTTCTGCGCCTTGGTCGTAATGAGGACCCGGCCTTCACCTTCCGCACCATGGTTGTGCAGGCCGCCTGGCCCGGTGCCACCATTGAGGAAACGCTGCTGCAGGTGACCGAGCGGCTGGAACGCACGCTGCAGGAAACCCCCAATCTCGACAGGCTGCGCAGCTACACCATTGCTGGCCAGACCACGATCTTTGTTGATTTGAAGGGCTCAACCCCGGCCACCGTGGTGCCGGATATGTGGTATGAGGTACGCAAGCGCGTGGGCGATATGCGCCATACCCTGCCACAAGGGGTGATCGGCCCCGGCTTCAATGATGATTTCGGCGATACTTTTGGCATCATCTTCGGCTTCACCGCCGATGGCTTTGGCCACCGGGAATTGCGAGACCAGGTGGAAGCGGTGCGTTCGCGCCTGCTCCGCGTGCCTGATGTCACGAAAATCGAAATCCTGGGCGCGCAGGATGAGGTGGTATTCATTGAATTCTCGCTGGAACGTCTGGCTGGGCTTGGGCTGAATTACCCCGCACTGATCGCGGCCCTTCAGGCGCAGAATGCAGTGCGCCCGGCGGGGCTTGTGCAGACAGGGCAGGAAAGGCTGGCGCTGCGCGTTTCCGGCGCTTTCCAGAATGAGGCTGATCTTGCAGCAGTGTCCTTCCTGGCTGGTGATCGGCTGGTGCGGCTGACCGATATCGCTGAAATCCGCCGCGGTTTCACGGACCCGCCGCAGCCCATGTTCCGCGTTAATGGCAAGCCCGCCATTGGTCTTGCGGTGGCGATGCGCGAAGGCGGGGATGTTCTGGCGCTTGGCAAGAATCTGCGCCTCGAAATGCGCAAGATTGAAAGCACCTTGCCAATCGGGATCGAGCCCTTCCTGGTGGCCGATCAAGCGGAGACTGTGGATATCGCCATTGGCGATTTCACCGAAAGCCTTTGGCAGGCGATCCTGATCATCATGGCGGTGAGTTTCGTCGCACTTGGTGTGCGGGCCGGGGCGGTGGTGGCACTTTCCATCCCCTTGACGCTCGCCATTGTGTTTCCGCTGATGCTGCTGGCAGGCATTGATCTGCAACGTATTTCACTTGGTGCCCTGATCATCGCGCTGACGCTGCTGGTTGACGATGCGATGACAACGATTGACGCCATGATCCGGCGCCTTTCGGTCGGCGACCGAAAGGATCAGGCGGCAACCTTCGCATATCGGACGCTGGCCGCACCGATGCTGACCGGCACCTTGGTCACCATCGCAGGCTTTCTGCCGATTGGCTTCGCGGCGAGTTCGGCGGGCGAATATACCTTTTCCATCTTCGCGGTGGTGGGCATTGCGCTGGTTGTTTCCTGGTTTGTCGCCGTGATGTTCGCGCCGCTGCTTGGCATGGCAATCCTGAAGGCACCGAAGGTGGCAACGGCCGGCCAAGCGCCGGCGCCTGGGCGGCTGCTGCGCGGCTATGCGGCCTTCCTGCATATGGCGATCCGCTTCCGGTGGATCACGATTGCCGCCGCCGTTGCTGCCTTTGCCATTGCGCTTTTCGCGGTGCGCTTTGTGCCGCAGCAATTCTTCCCAGCATCGGATCGGCCTGAATTGGTGGTGGATCTGACGCTGCCGCAAAATGCCTCCATCCACGCAGCTGAGGCAGCGATGGAAAGGCTGGATGCTGCCTTCGCCAAGGACCCCGATATCGCGCATTGGAGCAGCTATGTCGGGCGCGGCGCGATCCGCTTCTATCTGCCGCTCAATGTGCAATTGCCGAACCCGTTCTTTGCCCAGGCCGTTGTGGTGGCGAAGGATTTCGAGGCACGCAAACGCCTGCAACCGCGCATCGAAGCCTTGCTCGCGGAACAATTCCCCGCCGCCATTTCGCGCGTGGCACCGCTGGAATTGGGCCCACCCGTTGGCTGGCCCATTCAATACCGCGTATTGGGGCCGGAGATTGAGGGCATTCGCGGCATAGCCAAGGAGCTCGCGCAAGTTGTCGCGACCAGTGGCGGGGTGCGCAGCCCAAGCTTCGACTGGATCGAACCCGCGCGGCAATTGCGCATTGAAGTGGATCAGGACCAGGCGCGCCAGCTTGGGCTTTCTTCCGCAGCCCTTGCCGCCACCTTGAATGCCGTGATCACCGGCAGCGTGATTACGCAAATCCGCGACGATATTTATCTGGTGAATGTGCTGGCCCGCGCGACAGCGAGCGAACGCATCTCACTCGATACGCTGCAAACCATGCAGGTGCCGATCCCGGGTGGCCGCACCGTGGCGCTTGGTCAATTCGCTACGATTTCCTATGGGCAGGAATACCCGCTGGTCTGGCGGCGGGATCGCGTTTTGGCGCTGACCGTGCAGGCCGATGTGCGGCCGGGTGTGCTGCCTGAATCCGTGGTGGCGGAACTCGCGCCGCGTATTGCGGAACTGCAAACGCGCTTGCCCGCAGGCTATGCCATCGAAGTTGGCGGCATTGCGGAAGAAAGTGCGAAAAGCCGCGCTTCGGTCTTGGCGGTGGTGCCCATCATGATTGTTGTGATGCTGACCGCGCTGATGTTTCAGTTGCAAAGCTTCGCGCGGCTTGGCCTGGTGGTGGCGATTCTACCGCTTGGGCTGATTGGCGTGGTGGCATCGCTGCTTGCCTTTGGCCGGCCGCTCGGCTTTGTGGCCATTCTTGGCATCCTGGCTTTGCTTGGCATGATTGCGAAAAACGGCGTGATCCTGATTGTGCAGATTGAGGAAGACCGTGCGAGTGGTCTACCGCTACGCGATGCGGTGGTGGCAGCGGCAACCTCTCGCCTGCGGCCCATGATGCTGACGGCACTTTCCACTGTGTTGGGGCTTATTCCGATTGCGCCGACGGTATTCTGGGGGCCGATGGCCTTCGCCATCATGGGCGGGCTTTTGGTGGCGACCTTGCTGACGCTGGTGGTACTGCCGGCGCTTTATGTCGCCAGTCTGGAACGCCAGAGCGACCGAAAGGCGATCAGCGAAAGCTGAGTGCGGCGGCAAGCCCGGGCGCTGCCCGGCTTGCTTGCGGTGCGCGGCGCATCAGTACCTCGCTTGGTGTGCAGCCGAATTCTCGGCGGAAGGCGCGGGTGAAGCTTGATGGGTCGTAAAGGCCGACCGCTTCCCCGATGCGGCTGACCGAAGGCGGCGCATCCGCGCGCACCAATTCCCGATAGGCCTGGCGCAGCCGGCGTTGTTGAATAACGCGTGCAATACCGCCAATCGGCGCGAAGCAGCGATAGAGCTCCGAACGCGAAATCCCTGAGCGTTGCACAAGCATCGCCGGTGAAAGCTCCGCCTCGCCCAGCGCCGCATCTACCAGCGCCACGACGCGCGCGCGGCGCGCGGCTTCCAATTGCTGGCGCGTTGTCGCCGGGCGCATTTCCAGGCCCATCAGGCAGGCGGTCAGCATGGAAGACAGCGCTGCTTCCAGGCGCGGCGCATCTTCCGCGCTGATGTCGTTGGCGGAGGCCGCCATGCGCGGCAGCATGCCGCCCAGCATGCGCGCTGCCGGGCTGTGCAGCGGCATGATGCGAAGGGTCGCAAAAACCGGTGCAAGTTGTGGCAGGTGTTCAGGCTGAATGATTACGCCGCACCAGTTGCCCCCAAGCCCGCGCACCCCGAAGCCGAGCGAGAGGGAGCCGAGCAATAATGCCTCTGCTTGGTCATCCGCTTCGCCAAGGCGGAGCGCCAGCAGCCAATGATCAAAACCGTCGCGCAGCCCCTCGTTGCGGGCACGCCGATAATCGGCGGCATCGGCTTGGCATTTCAGCAATACATGGCGGCCAAGGCGGCGGAGTTCAGCCTGGCCGCAAAAGCCATCCATGCCGGAACCTGGTGCTGTGACGTGAATCACCGGTTCCCAAAAGGCGCGCCAGACATCAAAGCGGATCGCGGGCGGCAGGTCGCGCGTGTCAACCGAAAAACTATTCGCCGGGTCAGCGCTTGAGCCTGAGCCCGGCATCGAACTCACTGACAACATTGGCTCTGTGTGGGGCAATACTGCTCCACCCCTTTTGTGCAATCTGCGCTTTTTTAAACCTTAGCCGACCCTGGGGCCAGCGGCCAACATCACGCCGGGGATAAGGCGAATAGGATGGGGACGGGATGCTCATCCCCCGGAACGGGCGCGCCGGCTATCAGGATAGCTTGAGGCTATTCGGAAAAATCCGCGGTTCGGCAGGCCGCTTTAGTGAGGCACGGAGAATTCCGCGAATCTTGAACAACCATCTAAAGCGCGCAACGACCGGCGCGCGACACATTCTTCATTGAGGCAGTGAGCATGATTTGGGCGTCAGCCCATCGCGCCGCGACAGTTTTAATGCCGGCATCGCGCGCCCTGGTCCGCGGCGCGTCGGAAATCTCTTGGGCCAGAAGCTAGGAACCAACATCATGGCTGATCTTCTTGTTATATCCTTCCCCACCGAAGCACAGGCTGAAGAAGCGCGTACGCGTGTTGCTTCCATGCAGCGCGAATACCTGATTGAACTGGGTGATGCCGTGGTGGCGTTGCGGAAGCCCGATGGCAGCATCAAGCTGAACCAGACCTTTCACCCGACAGCCGCCGGTGCTGCGGGTGGGGCGCTTTGGGGGTCCTTGATTGGGCTATTGTTCCTCAATCCGCTTGCGGGCGCGGCAGTTGGCGCAGCTGCGGGCGCGGTTTCAGGGCGGCTTACTGATGTCGGCATCAATGACACCTTCATGAAGGAAGTTGCGCAAAGCCTTCAGGGCGGTGAAGCCGCGCTGTTCCTGCTGGTGCGGAAAATGACCGCCGAGCGCGTAATGGAAGGGCTGCAAGGCATGGGGGGTAAGATCATGCGTACCTCCTTCGACGAGACCAAGGAAGCCACTTTGCGTGAAGCGCTCGCCGGCGCCAGCGCTGCTGGTGGATGATCCTTCGGGGTAACGCGGCCTGGGCGCTTGCCAGGTCTCTGAAGCCCAAATCCGGCATGATCCATCGCGGCGGATCATGCCCGGGCGGATTTGCGGACAGAACATTTAATCGGAAGATCATTTAGCGCCGCTTTACCCGGCCCCGCCGCGATGATACGGCCCTTGTTCATGATGGGAAGCCTTGTCACGCGCGCCGTCATGGCGTTCATGCTTTTCGCGCTTTTGGCGGGTTGCGCCAGCGTGCGGCGCTTGCCGTCGCCGCCATCTGAACAATTGACCAGCATTGATGTCCTTGGCGTGCCAGATTCGCGCTTCTGGGCCGATGGTGACCCCGCCCCGATCGTTGCTTATTACGAACGCATATTGCGGCGCCGGATCGCGGCTGCGCAGCCAGGCCGGGGCGGGCGGATGCCGCCGGCACATTTCCTGGCGCTATCCGGCGGTGCTGATAACGGCGCCTTTGGTGCGGGCGTTTTGAATGGCTGGACTGAAACCGGTCAGCGCCCGGAATTTGATATGGTTACGGGTGTTTCCGCTGGCGCCTTGATTGCGCCCTTCGCCTATCTGGGACCGGCTTTTGATGATCGGTTGCGCGCCTTGTTCACCGAAATCGCGCCAGCTGACGTTGTGCTGCTTGGCCGGGTGGCCTTTTCGGTGCTGTTTCGTGAAGCGCTGGCGGATACCGCCCCCCTTGCGCGGTTGATTGAGCGTCATGCTGATGAGGCGATGTTGCAGGCGATCGCCGCCGAACATGAACGCGGGCGGCTGCTGCTGATTGGCACTGTGAATCTGGATGTGGGTCGGCCGGTTGTCTGGAATATCGGCGCCATCGCCGCCAGTGGCCATCCGGATGCGCTTACGCTGATTCGCAGAATTCTGCTGGCGTCTTCCTCGATCCCCGGTGCCTTTCCGCCAGTGTTGATTGATGTCGAATTGGGCGGTCGGCGCTTCCAGGAAATGCATGTGGATGGCGGAGCGGCAATGCAGGTTTTCCTCTACCCGCCCCGGCTGCGCCCGCGCGCGGTACTGGGCCGCGCCGGTGTGCAGCGTGAAACCACTGCCTGGGTGATCCGCAATGGCCGCGTGGATGTGGCGATTTCCGACCCACCAGGGGGCTTGTTCAGCATCACACGGCGATCGGCGCAAACTTTGCTGCATTTCTCGTCGATCAACGATATTGATCGGATCTACCTGACAACCTACCGGGACAATATCGGCTTTCGCCTGCAAAGCATCGGTCAGGAATTTGACGCGCCGCGGCCTGGCCCCTTCGACAATAGCTTCATGCGCGCCCTGTTTGCGCATGGCGAGGCGCGCGGGCGCGATCTGACAAGCTGGCGGACAACGCCACCGCCGGTTGGCTTGGTCTCTCCGCCGCCCCCAGGGCCTTGAAGTATTGGTCAGAAATCAAGTCCGCCGTTACGGCATGATGAGGCCGTAAAGCGTGGTCGCGACTTCAGTTGCGATCAGCAGCACCACCGCCAATTCCAGCAGGCGGGAACGCCGCGTTTCTGTCAAATTCAATAAGGTTTCGGAGATTTCGCGCACCATCTCAAGCTTGCCGGCGAGCGCTTCGGTACGTTCCTCAAGCTCCCATTCGGCGGCAAGGGTGGCGTGCAGCGGCGCCAATTCGGGATGATCCCACAATAGATCGGGCTTGGCCGCCGTATCCACGCGTGCGGAGGCGCGCGCGCGGGCAGAAATCGCTTCCCCGATCAGCGGCACGATAAGTCGCGTCGGCAGGCCTAGCTGCCCGCGCCGCAGCCGTTCCAAGGGGGCTTCCAGCCGGTCTAGCGTGCGCGCCAGCATTTCCTCCTGATGGGTCAAGACTGCACTTTTGGCGAGCGCCTTGGCCACCAGCGCCAGGCGCGCCGGCGTGCCGTCTCGCAACAGGATGGTGCCGGCTTCATCCGCGCCATCTTCCGCCGCGCCAATGATGATCTCCGCTGTTTCATGCTCTGGCACGTCAAGCGGTTCATGCAGATGCGGGCGGAGCTGCGCAGCCAGCGCTTCGGCCTGTTCCAGCGTGGTGCCGATGGTCACAACCGCGCCCCAACGGAAGGCGAAGGCGCGCCCACCGCCGGGTAATTCGCCAAGGCTGAGCGCCCCAGGCAGCACGGGGCCGCGCCGTTCAAGCGCGCGCGTATCAAGCCGCTCAGCCAGCAGCAGCGCGTGGACGGAAAGAGAGGTTTGATCAGACATGACAGAACCATACCTTGCCGGAGCCGCGCGGCGCCAGCACGCCCCGGGCCGCGCCCGCCGGACGGGGGGCACAGCCCCGGGACGTGCCGTGCAAGGCCATTATGTGCTACACGGCTACACCGAATATGGAGGCCAAGCTGCGTGCTGCCCCAAGCGCGCCCGCTGGTCAGGATGGCAGGCAGAAAAACATGAGCGATCTCGATAGGGTTCTGGCGCATATCGACGCCGACATGGGGGGTGCGCTGGAGCGCCTTTTTACCGTGCTCCGTATCAAATCCATCTCGACCGACCCGGCATTCGCGAAGGATTGCGCGGCTAATGCCGAATGGCATGCAGCGGATTTGCGCAGCATTGGCTTCGAAGCCTCGGCCCGGCCAACGCCTGGCCATCCCATTGTTGTGGCGCACGACCGCGGCGCCAAGGGTGCCTCGGCGCTGTTCTATGGGCATTACGATGTGCAGCCGGTTGATCCGCTGGAGCTTTGGGATCGTGACCCCTTCGATCCGGTGATCGAAGCCCTGCCCGATGGCACCAAGGTTATCCGCGGCCGTGGCAGCGCGGATGACAAGGGGCAGCTAATGGCCTTTGTGGAAGCCTGCCGCGCCTGGAAGGCCGTGACGGGCAAGCTGCCCATCCCAGTTTCGATCCTACTGGAAGGTGAGGAAGAATCGGGCGGCGTCAATCTGCCCGGCTTTCTTGAGGCCAATAGCCAAGAATTGAAGGCAGATATTGGCCTGATCTGCGATACCAATATGTGGGACCCGCAAACCCCCGCCATTGTGACCATGCTGCGCGGCCTTTGCGGTGAGGAAGTGATCATCCACGCCGCGGATCGTGATTTGCATTCAGGTTTCTATGGCATGGCGGCGGCCAATCCGAACCGGATCCTCGCAAAAATCCTGGCTGATCTTTATGATGATCAGGGCCGCATCACCCTGCCCGGCTTTTATGATGGCGTGCCGGAATTGCCCGAAAGCCTGAAACAGCAATGGGGAACGCTTGGCTTCACCGCCGAAAAATTCCTGGGCGTGATTGGCCTGTCGCAGCCCGCCGGTGAGAAGGGGCGCGATGCGCTGGAAATGGTCTGGTCGCGCCCGACCTGCGAAATCAACGGCATGGGCGGCGGCTATCAGGGCGATGGCTTTAAGACCGTGATTCCCGCCCGCGCTTCAGCCAAGGTGTCCTTCCGCCTGGTGTTTGATCAGGACCCACATGCGATCCGCAAGGCCTTCCGCGCCCATGTGCAGGCGCGCTTGCCATCCGATTGCCGCGCCGAATTCATCGAACATGGCTCAGGCCGCGCCATTCGCTTCCCGGATACCGATCCTGCCTTCGCCAAGGCGCGTGCGGCACTGTCCGATGAATGGGGCAAGCCGGCGGTGTTTATCGGCTCCGGCGGTTCCATCCCGGTCACGCATATGCTCAAGACCTCACTTGGCATGGATGTGGTGCTGGCTGGCTTTGGGCTGGAAGATGACCGCATCCATAGCCCGAATGAGAAATACAATCTGGAAAGCTTCCAGAAGGGTATCCGATCCTGGGCACGTATTCTGGAGGCTTTGTCCAAATGAGCGCGACGCAGAATTCC
>Ga0315900_10010225_pt1 | contig 11780 bp, 8 predicted proteins | sample LakEriMetagenome_FD_203521 | JGI IMG/M metagenome (GOLD analysis project Ga0315900, IMG submission 203521) | Freshwater fungal communities from buoy surface, Lake Erie, Ohio, United States - Buoy 12 MA114 | ecosystem: Environmental > Aquatic > Freshwater > Lake > Lake biofilm | place: USA: Lake...
ATTTCGAGCGCCACCCTGAGTACGACCTGGGGTCGGCAGGCGGCCGGCGGTTCCTCACCACCGGGACGCCCGGCCCGCAGAACGACCTGGTCGCCGCCTTCTGGGGCGCGCCGCTGGCGTTCGAGGCGGCATAGAGCCGGCGCGAACCCGGCCTCAGGTCTCGTGGGGCGCCCTTACCGGCTCGCTGGCGGTGCGCAGCAGCTGCGCTTCCGGAAAGAAAAAGGTCACGACCGGGATAAGAAGCGCGGCGACGACCAGGCAGGCGACGGAAAGTCCAAAAGTCCAAAGCATGTCGTGCCGATCCCGGAGGGCGCGCCAGGCCGGAGCGGTTCGCTCTCGACGGCGGCCTTCACTGTCTAACCGATGCGGGACTTCGAGGTTCCGATAGCGAGGAAGGCCGGGAGCTCCTCGCCCGTTCGGGGGGCTGGGGCGAGGAGCTCCCGGGCCACGCGGCCCCCTGGGGGGCAGGCCGCGTGGTTGGACCGGATCGGCGCGGTCGGTGAGCGCCGGACAAGGATGAGAATAGGTGGCGACACGGTACAAATCCAATCGATCTTTCTTTTCGAAACCATAGAGTGGGCCATTGCTGCGGGGCGGAGCGAGGTCTATCGTCGGCCATGCTCCCCACCCTGCGACAGCTCCAGTATCTGCGGCTCCTGTCCGACCATGGCTCGTTCAGCCGGGCGGCGGAGGCGGCCCATGTGACCCAGCCCACGCTGTCGGCGGGCATCGCCGAGCTGGAGAAGATCCTCGGCGCCCCGGTTGTCGACCGCGCCCGGTCCGGTGTGATCCTGACCGCCGCCGGCGAAGAGGCGGTCCGCCGCGCCCGCGTCATCCTCGATCAGGCCGAGGACCTGGTGCAGGCCGCCCAGGGCGCCGGCCAGCCCCTGAGCGGGCGGTTCAGGCTGGGCGTCATCCCGACCATCGCCCCGTTCCTGCTGCCGCGCGCGCTGCCGGTGCTGCGCACGACGTTTCCCAAGCTGCGGCTGTTCCTGCGCGAGGACCTGACCCACCGGCTGATCGCGTCCCTGCGGGCCGGCGCCCTGGACGCGGCCCTGATCGCGCTTCCCTACGACATGGCGGGCCTTAACTGGGCCCACGTCGCCGACGACGAGCTGCTGGCCGCCGTCCCCGACGGTCACCCGATCCTGGGCAGGTCCAACCGCATCAATCCCGAGAGCCTGGCCCCCAAGGACCTGATCCTGCTGGAAGACGGCCACTGCCTGCGCGACCACGCCCTGGCCGCCTGCGGGCTGGAGCCGCCGAGGTCGACGGACGAGGAGACCTTCGCCGCCACCTCCCTGCCCACCTTGGTGCAGATGGTCGGCTCGGGGCTGGGGGTCTCGTTCCTGCCGGCCATGGCGGTCAACGCCGGCCTGACCGAGCATGTCAACGTCACCACCCGACCCCTCCAGGCCGAACACCCCAGCCGCGAGATCGTCGTCGCCTGGCGCGCCGGCTCCAGCCGCGCGGCGGAGGGCCGGCTGCTGGCCGAGGTGCTGCAGGCGGTGTGAAACCGGGTCCGGGAAAGCCCAGGCGCGATCATCCGTCTACGCCGTGACTGACACGAATCCGTCGTGGAACCATCACCCGCGCGTCTCACCCTTTGGTTACAGCGACCGATGATTTGCAACGCGCGCCGAGACCCCGAACCGGGCGGGTGCGCTCACGGGGGATATCCGATGAAGAAGTCCGCGCTGTTCGCGCTCGCGGCGCTCGCGCCGCTCGCGCTCGCCACCCAAGCCATGGCCGCCGACGAGGCGATCGCCACCGCTGATCCGACCACCGTCGAGGAACTGATCGTCACCGGCGAGATCGTCTACCGCAACCGCACCGAAGACGCGGCGCCGGTCCTGTCCTACGATCAGGGCTATTTCCAGCGCTTCGAACCGGTCTCGGCCGGCGACGCCCTGAAGCGCGTGCCGAGCGTGACCTTCCTCTCGGACGTCCTGGAATCGGACGGCGCCCGCCTGCGCGGCCTCGACCCCGGCTACACCCAGATCCTGATCAACGGCGAACGCGTCCCCGGCGCCTCGGCCGACCGCTCCTTCTTCGTCGACCGCATCCCGGCCGAGCTGCTGGAGCGCATCGAAATCATCCGCGCGCCGTCGGCCAACCGCAGCGGCGACGCCATGGCCGGCTCGCTGAACATCGTCCTGCGTGACTCGGCCAGCCTCGACGGCGGCTACGTCCGTGGCGGCGTGACCTACTACGACGACGAGGAGTTCGCCGAGAACTACGGCTTCTACTGGGGCGGCGCCCTGGGTGAAGGCCGGCTGCTGATCGGCGCCAACGTGCAGGGCCGTCGCGCGCCGAAGCTGAAGACCAGCTGGCGCTACGACGCGCCGGGCGGCACGCTGGTGAACATCGAAGACCAGACCGACACCCGCGACGGCACCGACTACTCGTTCAATGCCAACTACGTCACGCCCTTCGCCGGTGGCGAGCTGACGCTGGACGGCTACTTCGTCCGCACCGACCGCGTGCAGGACGAGGACTCGCTGGAGTACCGCAGCGGCCTGCGCAACAACGCCAACCTGCTGACCGTCAACGACAACGACGTCGACATCGTCACCGACAGCTGGTCGCTGCGCGGCAAGTTCGTGGTCGAGATGCTGGGCGGCGAAAGCAAGTTCAAGCTCGGCTACGCGGCCGTGACCGACGAGCAGTTTGAGTTCGAAAAGGAACTCGAGTTCCTGCGCGACGTGACCCCGACCCCGGACGCCGACCGCTTCACCCACGACAACACCGACACCGACCTCGAAGACACCGAACTGTCGGCCGAGTTCGAGCATGAGCGTGACCTGGGCGGCGCTAAGCTGACCCTCGGCTTGCAGTACAACGCCAAGGACCGCGATCTCGCTCTGCTGGACGCGCGCTCGCGCTTCAACATCGCCAACGGCGTCAACAGCGGCTCGACCTTCCCGGCTCCGCAAGTGTTCACTGTGCGCAGCGACGTCGACGTCAACATCAAAGAAACCCGCATCGACCCGTTCGTCATGCTGTCGGGCAAGAACGAAGGCATGCGCTGGGAAATCGGTCTGCGCGCCGAGACCACCGAAACCAAAATCACCGATGACAGCCTGGGTGTCGCCCCGGCCGACCGCGTCACCCTGAACGACTACGCGGTGCTGCTGCCGTCCGCGAACCTGCGTATCAACGTCGGCGAAGGCGGCCGTGTTAACCTTTCAGCCGGCCGCACCGTGCGTCGTCCGAACTTCGACAAGATGCAGCCGGTGCTGCTGATCGAGGAGTACGGCGACGACGACTTCATCGGCAATCCGGACCTGAAGCCGGAAACGGCCTGGGGCTTCGACATCGGCTATGAGCGTCGCCTCGGCTCGCGCGGCATCGTCGGCGTCAACTTCTTCTACCGCGATGTCTCTGACCTCATCGAGGACGTGAACACCGGCGTTGAAGGCGACGGCGGCCCGGGCACCTTCATCTACTCGGTCGACAACGTCGGCGACGGCACGGTGATGGGCCTCGAGTTCGACCTCTCCACGCCGCTGAGCTTCATCGGTCTCGACAATACCGGCGTGTTCTTCAACTACAGCTGGCTCGACAGCGAAGTCACCGACTTCGCCGGCGACCGTCTCTTCAACGGCCAGTCCGACTACGTCTACAACGTCGGCTTCATCCAGGACATCCCGAGCTGGGCCGCCGCCTTCGGTGTCACCTACCGCAAGCAAGGCGACGCCTTCGACCGCTACGCCCTCGAGGAAATCGCCACCGAGTACGGCGCCGACCTGGAAGCCTTCATCGAGAAGCGCTTCGGCGAGAGCTTCGTGGTCCGCCTGACCGGCCAGAACCTGCTCGACTCATCCAAGGACGAAGTGTTCGACAAGTTCGGCACCCTGTCCGACCAAGCCGCTCGTTCGTATGACGAGTACGAGCTGGAGAGCGAGAAGGGCGGCCCGGTGTTCCAGCTGACCGCTCGCTGGGCGTTCTAGGACAACAACGTCATGGCCCGGCTTGTCCGGGCCAGGGCTGACGACACTGTCGAAGGGGCGCGGAGCAATCCGCGCCCCTTCTTCATGCATGTTACGTGCGCGTCGAACCCTCGACAGGTCAGCCCATGAGTTGCCGGACGCACGGGCGTGAAGAAGGCCCCCGTCTCACGACGGGGGCCTTTTCTGTTCCGGCGGCAGGAAGCCGATCAGTCGATCAGCTGCTGGCTCAGATAGGTGAACTCCAGCGCATAGCGCGTCGCGCTCTCCTCGAGATTGGCGGCGGCGGAGTGACCGCCGTCGATGTTCTCGTAGTAGACGTAGTCGTAGCCGAGCGCCTTCATCCGCGCCGCCATCTTGCGGGCATGACCCGGATGGACGCGGTCATCCTTGGTCGAGGTCTCGATGAAGGCCTTCGGGTACTTTCGGCCCGCCTTCAGGTTCGAATAGGGGTCGTAGGCCGCGATCCAGGCCCGCTCGTCCGGCTTGGCCGGATCCCCGTACTCGCCGACCCAGGAGGCGCCCGCGCCCATGCGGGTGTAGTTCAGCATGTCGAGCAGCGGCACCTGGATGACGATGGCGTTGTAGAGGTCCGGCCGCTGGGTCAGGGCCACGCCCATCAGCAGGCCGCCGTTGCTGCCGCCCATGGCGCCCAGGCGCCGCGGGCTGGTGATCTTCCGGTCGATCAGGTCCTGCGAGACCGCGAAGAAGTCGTCGTAGACCTTCTGGCGGTCACCCTTCAGGCCCGCCTGGTGCCAGGCCGGGCCATACTCGCCGCCGCCGCGGATGTTGGCCACGACATAGACGCCGCCGTGCTCCAGCCACAGCTTGCCGACTGTCGCCGAGTAGCCCGGCGTCATCGACACCTGGAAGCCGCCATAGGCGTAGAGCAGCGTCGGGGCCTGGCCGTCGTACTTCAGGTCCTTCGACCGGACGACGAAGTAGGGGACCTTCGTGCCGTCCTTCGACGCAGCGAAGAACTGTTCGACCACATGGCCGTCGGCGTTGAACCGGGCGGGCGAGGCCTTGATCGTCTCCGCCTTGCCGCTCGCCGCGTCGGCCAGCCAGTAGGTGGTCGGGGTCAGGTAGTTGGTGACGCTGACGAACAGCCGGTCATCGGTGTCGGAGGCCGAACCCAGCCCGATGGTGGCGTTGCCCGGCAGGTCCAGTGCCTTGCTGGTCCAGCCGCCGGCGGCCGGGGTGTAGACCAGCGCCTTGCCCTTCACATCCTCGAACAGGGCGATGATGAGCCGGTTGCGGGTGATAGTCACGCCCTCGATCGACTGACGGGCGGTCGGACGCAGGATCAACGCCGGGTGCGCCTTGACGGGATCGGCCTTGAGCGCGGCAAGGTCAAAGGCGGCGAGGTCGCCCTGCTTGAGGCCGTGGGCGTACCAGTCCTGTTCCAGACTGAAGACCAGCCGGCCCTGCACCAGGCCCTGGATCGAACTCTTCAGCGGGAAGGGCAGCTTGACCGGACCCTTGTCGGTGATCAGGTAGTACTCGCTCTCGAAGAAGCTGGTGGCGCGGGACAGCATCACCGCCTGGACGGCGCCGTCGGCGTCGCGCAGCACGAAGGGCGAGACGGCGACGTCGTCGACCGTGCCCCGGAACAGCTCGGTCGCCGCCGACAGCGGCTCACCGCGCGTCCAGCGCTTGACCACGAAGGGATAGCTCGACTTCGTCATCGTGCCATCCCCCCAGTCACGCGCGACCAGAAGGGTGTCGCGGTCGACCCAGGTGACGTTCTGCTTGCCTTCCGGCATCACGAAGCCATCGGTCAGGAACGTCTTCGTCACGGTGTCGAACTCGCGGTAGACGACCGCGTCCTTGCCGCCGTCCGACAGCGAGACCAGGCAATACCGGTCCTCGGGGGCCAGGCAGCTGGCGCCTTTGTAGACCCAGTTCCTGCCTTCGGCCTTCGCCAGGGCGTCAATGTCGAGCACCGTCTCCCAGGCCGGCTCGGCGGTGCGGTAACTGTCCAGCGTTGTCTTGCGCCAGATGCCCCGGACATGGGTGGCGTCCTGCCAGAAATTGCTCAGCTTGCCGTCGCCGGAAAAGCTGACGCCGGCGATGCGGTCCTTCGCTTGCAGGATGGTCAGAGCCTCTGCGCGCATGCCGGCATAGCGGGGATCGGACTGCAGGGTCGGCAGCGAGGCGGCGTTCTCCGCCCGCGCCCAGGCCATGGCCCGGTCACCCTCGATCTCCTCCATCCAGGTGTAGGGATCCTCAGGGGTCGGCGGCGGAACGGGCGGGGCGGCGAAAGCGGTCAAGGCGGTCAAACTCATGGCGGCGGCTAGGAGGTACGATCGCATTCTCAATCCATCAGCTGACGTGAAAGGTAGGTGTAGTGCATGGCCCAGCGCCGGGCGTTGGCGGCCGGGTCGGCCGCATTGGCGTGGCCGCCGTCGGTGTTCTCGAAATAGAGGTAGGGTGCGCCGACCTCGCCCAGCCGCGCCGCGAACTTGCGGGCGTGGCCGGGGTGAACGCGGTCATCCTTTGTCGAGGTGGTGATGTAGGCCAGCGGATACTTCACCGCGGGCCGGATGGCCTGAAAGGGGCTGTACGCCGCGATCCAGGCCGCTTCGTCCGGCTTCGTCGGGTCGCCGTACTCGCCGATCCAGGACGCCCCGGCCGGTAGCAGGTGGTAGCGCATCATGTCCAGAAGCGGGCTCTCGACGACCACGGCGTTCCACAGGTCCGGTCGCTGGGTCATCGCCACGCCCATCAACAGGCCGCCGTTGGACCGGCCATAGGCGCCCAGACGGCGCGGGCTGGTGATCCCGCGTCGGATCAGGTCTTCGGCGACGGCGTAGTAGTCGTCATAGGCCCGCTGGCGATTGCCCTTCAGGGCCGCCTGGTGCCAGGCCGGACCAAACTCGCCGCCGCCGCGGATGTTGGCCACGACGTAGGTGCCGCCCCGCTCGAGCCAGAGCTTGCCGATGACAGGGTCGTAGAGCGGCGTCTTGCTGATCTGGAAGCCGCCGTAGGCGTGCAGCAGGGTCGGGTCCTGCCCGTCGTGCCTGTGGCCCTTCGGGTGGACGATGAAGTAGGGGATCTTCGTACCGTCCTTCGAGACGGCCTCCTTCTGTTCGACGACATGGGTCGAGGCGTCGAACCGGGCAGGCAGGGTCTTCACCACGCTCGCCTTGGCGTACTTCAGCGGCGCGTAGCGCAGGCGGGTCGGGGTGGTGAAGCCCTCTTCGGTGAAGAACAGGCCGTCGCCGGAGTCGGCGGCGGCGACGATGGCGACCGCCGCGTTGTCGAGCCCCTCCATGGTCGCGGCCCGCCAGCCGAACTCACCGCGATCCTCGAAGCTCATCAGACGCCCGCGGACATTGTCGTAGACCACGGCGGCGACGCGGCCTTCTGTGACCGCCACCTGGTCGATCGACTGGCGTTCTGTCGGCACGAGGAGCGTGCAGGGGTCGCAGTTGTTGCTGATGACAACCACGTCCTTCGGGTCGGCGAGGTGCTTGCCGAGGGCCTTGTCCACCGTGATCGCGAGCAAGGTCCCGGCCGGGAAGACCCGCGGCTCCCGGTCGTCGGCGAAGCGCTGGAAGGCCCAGGACTCCTCGAGCGTCACGATCAGATCGCCGCCGACAAAGCCCTGGATGGTCGAGCGCTGCGGAAGCTGCGTCTTGACCACGCCCCGGTCGGTGAGGATCGCGTATTCGGTGTGGAAGAAGTCGACGCCCCGCTGCAGGACGACAACGCGCCGGCCCTGGCTGTCGCGGTAGACGGCCGGGGTGACGCTGACGTCCTTGACTCCGCCGCGATAGACCTCGACCGCCGCCGCCAGCGGCTGGCCGCGCTTCAGCGTCTTCACCACGAAGCCGTAGCCGGACTCCGTCGTCGTTCCTGGCCCCCAGTCGCGCGTCAGGATCAGGGTGTCGGCGTCCAGCCACTCCACCGTCTGCTTGCTCTCCGGCAGCCGGAACCCGCCCTCGACGAAGGTCCTGGTCTTCAGGTCGAACTCGCGGATCTCCACAGCGTCCTTGCCGCCGTTGCTGAGGCGTACCAGACACCGGTCGTGGGTGACCGGCCGGCAGTCGGCGCCTTTCCAGATCCAGTTGGCGTTCTCGGCCTTCGCCAGGGCGTCGACGTCGAGCACCGTCTCCCAGGCCGGAGCGTCCGTGCGGTAGCTGTCGAGGGTCGTGCGCCGCCAGAGGCCGCGCACGTTGGTCGCGTCCTGCCAGAAGTTGAAGACGTCGGCGCCGTGGAAGGTCGGCATCGGGATGCGATCCTTGGCCGACAGGATCTTCAGCGCCTCGCCCTCGAGCCCGGGATACCGCGCGTCGCCGGTCAGGGTCGGCAGAACCTTGGCGTTCTCGGCCCGGACCCAGTCCATCGCCCTGCCGCCGTCTACCGATTCCAGCCATTCGAAGGGGGTGGTCGCGGCCAGAACCGGGGTGGCGGCGAGCACGGCCATTGCGGCCAGGGCGGACAATTTCATGAGAACAGACCCGAAGAACGCGAATTATGGGTCGAGCATAGGCGGCGCGGCAGCCACAGCAAGGCCGGGGCGCCTATTCCTCGTTCGGGATGTTCAGGATCTTGCCGCAAGCCTTGCAGTGGACCGCGTCGGGGTCGTGACGGGACAGTCCGCAATCCGGACAGGGAAAGTTGACCTTGTGGGGCCGCACCAGCAACTGCATCAGCCGGATGAACAGCGACACCCCGACGAGCATCACGAAGATCGACAGCAGGCGGCCCCAGGCGCCGGGCAGGGTGATGTCGCCATAGCCGGTGGTCGTGAGGCTGGTCACCGTGAAGTAGAGGGCGTCGATCCAGCCCTCGATGCCTACGTCCCGGCCCATGAAGCTGGAATAGACAAAGCCTGTGATGACGAAGACGAAGGTCACCAGCCTGACGATCGCCTTGGTCAGCTCCTCGTAGCGGGTGTCGTCAAATCGCCGCCCGACCGTGCGCCAGAAGAACTCGCTCTCGACCAGGGTCCAAAGCCGCAGCACGCGCAGGAATCCCAGATTGGCCAGCCAGGCGGGAAAGAGCAGGGTCGCCAGGATGAACAGGTCGACCCAGGCTATCGGTCGCTTGAGGAAGGACTTCAGGCCGGGGGACGCCAGCCCCCGCGCGCTGAGATCGGCGATCATCAGCGCCGCGATCGCATAGTCGATCAGGTAGAAGATGTGCCCCTCATCCCTCATCAGCGGCGCGGCGATGAAGAAGGCGATGATGGCCAGGTCGACCACGATGACGCCGAGCCGGAAGCGGACGGCGGTTGGCGACGAGCCATGATAGAGACTGCGCAGCACGGCGCGCACTCGCCGCAGACCGGTCTTCGCCTCGCGTTCGCCGTCGCTGGTCATCAAGCGGTTCCCTGCCGCGGGCCTCTGACTTGAGCCGCAACATGTCCTATATGGCCTCTATGAGCCGTCCGTTCCTCAAGATGAACGGTCTCGGGAACGAATTTGTCGTTGTCGAGGCGCGTGACCAGCCCTTCGACCCGTCCCCGGACGAGGTGCGGGCTATCGCCGCGCGCTATCCGCATGACCAGCTTATTTCCATAGAACCCTCGCGGTCGGCGAACACGGCGGCCTATGTCCGGTTCTGGAATTCCACCGGCGAGGAGGTCGGGGCCTGCGGCAACGGCACGCGGGCGGTGGCCTGGCTGCTGATGGAGGCCGCCGGAACGGACGCGGTCACCTTCGACACCGACGGCGGCCCGCTCAGCGGCCAGCGCGCCGGCGATCACATCGTCACCGTCGACATGGGCGCGCCGCGCCTGGCCTGGGACCAGATCCCCCTGGCCGAGGAGATGGACACCCGCGGCATCGAACTGCAGGTCGGGCCCATCGACGCGCCGCACCTGCATACGCCGGGCGCCGTCAGCATGGGCAATCCGCACGTCGTCTTCTTCGTCGACCGCGAGCCGGATGATGCCCTGGTTCGCGGCTCGGGCAGCCTGATCGAGCATCACCCCCTGTTCCCCGAAGGCGTCAACGTCGGCTTCGCCTTCGTCAAGGCCCGCGACCGCATCCGCCTGCGGGTCTGGGAGCGCGGCGCAGGCCTGACCAGGGCCTGCGGCACCGGCGCCTGCGCCGCCCTGGTCGCCTGCGCCCGTCGGGGCCTCACCGACCGCAAGGCGACGCTCGAACTGGACGGCGGCGAGCTGACCATCGACTGGCGCGAGAGCGACGGCCACGTGATCATGACCGGCCCTGTGGAACTGGAGTTCGCCGGGCGGCTGTGACCGGGGACATGGTCCGTCTTCGGTGCGTGTCCCCTGCGCCCTAAAGCCGGTACTCGGCCTCCAGCACATACCGCGACCCTTCCGAGGTCTGGTGGCTGGAGTAGAGCCCGAAGCGGTCGACCGCGAAGCGAGGCGACTTCAGCAGGCTGTTGGCCTCCAGCCAGGTCGCCACGGCGACAGGATCGGGCCGGTTCAGGTAGGCCATAGTCACGTGCGGGCGGTAGGCCCGCCCCTCGCTCTTCAGGCCCGCGCGGCGGGCGGCGGCCTCGCACTTGCCGGCCAGGCTGTGAAGCGGCTCGCTCCTGCCCACGCCCGCCCAGACGGCGTGGATGTCCCGACCCTCGCCGAAAGCGCCGACGCCGTCGAGCTCAAGCCCGAACGCCGGTTTTGCGATGGTCGACAGCTCGATGTCGAGGTCCTCGGCCACCCGTGGCCGCACGTCGCCGAAGAAGCGCAGCGTGATGTGCAGCGCCTCCAGCGGCCGCCAGCGCGCGCCGTCCAGCCCGCGCATGCGGCTGGTCAGGGGCTGGCCGATGTCCTCGGGGACGGCGATGGCGGCGAAGAGGCGGATCATGGGGTTATCGGGCTGAGCGAGGGAAGCGAGGGGACAGGTTAAGGTGTCCCTTGGGACACCTTAACCTGTCCCCGACACCGACACCCTACGGACAGGGATTGGGCCGCTGCGCGTGGATGGCGTCGACCGCCTTGTCCAGCGCCTCGGTCCACTCAATGTCGAAGGCGTCGATGTTGGTCTTCAGCTGTTCCATCGAGGTGGCCCCGATGATGGTCGAGGCGACGAAGGGGCGGGTGTCGCAAAACTTCAGCGCCAGCTGCGCCGGGTCGATGCCGTGGTCGCGGGCCAGGGTGATGTAGGCGGTGAAGGCTTCCTCCGCCCCCGGACCCTCATAGCGCTGCATGCGGTTGTAGAGCGCCTTGCGCGAGCCCTCGGGCAGGGCGCCGCCGAGATACTTGCCGGTCAGCCAGCCCTGGGCCAGCGGCGAATAGGCCAGCAGGCCGATGTCCTCGCGCATGCCCATCTCGGCCAGGCCGTACTCATAGACCCGGTTGGCCAGGTGGTAGGCGTTCTGGATCGAGGCGACGCGCGGCAGGCCGCGCTTCTCCGACTCCTGCAGGAACCGCATCACGCCCCAAGGGAACTCGTTGGACAGACCGATGGCGCGGATGCGGCCGGCCTTCACATGGACGTCCAGCGCCTCGAGGATCGACTCGAACGGCTCGTAGTCGTCGTCATAGTCACGAAAGGTCATGCCGCCGAAGGTGCGCACCGCCCGGTCGGGCCAGTGCAGCTGGTAGAGGTCCAGGTAGTCGGTGCGCAGGCGCTTCAGCGAGTTCTCGACCGCCTCGTCGATCTGCGCCTTCGTCTGGCGGGCGCTGGACTTGTCGGCGCGGATCCAGTCCAGGCCGCCGAACACCGAACCCCGGCCCGCGACCTTGGAGGCCAGCACGATCCTGTCGCGCTTGCCGGACCTTTCCAGCCAGGTCCCGATGTACTGCTCGGTGCGGCCTTGAGTCTCCGGACGCGGCGGGCTGGCGTACATCTCGGCGGTGTCCCAGAAGGTCACGCCGCGTTCGAACGCATAGTCCATCTGGGCGTG
>Ga0315900_10010227_pt1 | contig 11780 bp, 10 predicted proteins | sample LakEriMetagenome_FD_203521 | JGI IMG/M metagenome (GOLD analysis project Ga0315900, IMG submission 203521) | Freshwater fungal communities from buoy surface, Lake Erie, Ohio, United States - Buoy 12 MA114 | ecosystem: Environmental > Aquatic > Freshwater > Lake > Lake biofilm | place: USA: Lake...
TTCACGCAAACCGTCGGTGGGATGGGGTTTGAATGTCCTGTGTTTCATTCGAAGCATCAAAACTGGGAGCAGCATCAGCGCGATCTGGCCACATGGCTCGGCGAACTGCCCAAACCCGCCGGTGTTTTCGCGGTGAACGACCAGATGGGCTTCTGGGTGCTGGATGCCGCACGTCGGGCGGGCATCGCCGTGCCGGAGGAGGTGGCCGTGGTCGGTGCAGAGAATGACAACATGCTTTGCGAGACGGCCTCGCCGCCGCTTTCCAGCGTGCGTCTGCGTGGACAGACGGTCGGTCACCATGCGGCGAGGCTATTGGATGATTGGATGGCTGGCAGACGGATCCCGAAACCGGGCGAAAGGCATTACCATCAGCCTGGCGACATCGTGGTGAGGCAATCGAGCGACATCGTCGCTGTTGACGATACGCGCATTGCTGCGGCGCTCCGGTTCATCCGCCAGCATGCCACGGAGCAGATCGACGTGCCGCGAGTCGCACGGGAGGTGGCGCTCTCACGCAGTGTGCTGGAGCGCCGGATGAAGGCGCTCATCGGTCGCAGCCCTGGCGAGGAGATCAAACGGATGCGTTTTGGCGCAGTGGAAAAGTTGCTCATGGAAACTGACCTGACGCTGGATGCGATCGCCATGCGCTGCGGATTCACCCATCCGCAGTACATGGCGGAGGCTTTTCGGAAGCGGCACGGCGTCACGCCGGGCGCGTTTCGGCGTCATGCAGCAGGGTGAATGCCTGGCGGTCTTGTCACGAGACCAGCAATCATTCCAAATGCCTGCCGAGCATGAGGTCGAGGTTGCGCTCCACGATCTCACCCATGCTCTGGCAGGTGTCGAAGAGGTGCGTGCTGTGATACTGGCCGAGTTCCGAACGTAGCTGGATGACCTTTTCAAAGGGCTCCACGGCATTGTTTTTCATGCAGCGGAGGAGCGCCATGATGCGGGTGTGCTCGGAGAGGTAGCGGCGTGAGATGAGATTGCGCTCCTCCTCCTGATACTGCTTCATGGTGGGGAAGTTCAGGCAGGCGGAGCAGAGCTGGACGACGGGATTGTTCTCTTTGAAGAATTGCGGGAGGTACAGGCTCTTGCGGCCTTCGTAGCTCTGCTGGTCGAAGTCGATGGCGCGGACCCGGTACTGCACCTCCTCGAAGTCCGGAGTCATGTCGATGACGTAATTATAGCTTCGCATGTCACCCAGAAGACGGATGAAGCAGCGCTCGGAGAATTTCACGAACTCCTTGGCCAGACGCACCCGATTGAGGTCCGGACGGGTCAGGTAATCGCGGATGAAGGCATCTCCTGGAACACCGGCGATGTGCTCTTCCACCAGCGTGCCACCGCGATGCATGAGGTAGTTGATCCGGTTCGGCGAGAGGAGGTGTTCGAGTTCGAGGCCATAGACACGGGAGGCGTCTGCGGTCTTGACGTAAAAATGGTCGTAGTTGTCGTTGTATTGATTCACGACGCGGACGCGGAAGGGACGGGAGTTTCCAAACTCGCAGTAATCGACGCGCTCCACATAGAGGTGCGGCACGGCATGAAAGTCACCGGTGCGGAGCTGCGAGTAGATGCTGGTCAGCTTCGGGTAAATCTCCTGCTGGTACTCGCGGGGATACATCACGCTGCTCCAGTGCGTGGCGTTGCCCTCCTTGTCGTAAAGCGGGTAGCTTTCACTAAAGCCACGCAGCTCGTCGTAGGTCGTCGGCAGCGAGTAGCAGCGTCCGAACTGGTCGAGGTATGAGATCAGCTCGTCGGTGACGGGGATGAAGTTCTTGCGCTTAGTGATCTCGTTCATGCGGTGGGTGTGTCGCACGCGGCGTTCCAGCTTTCAAGATGTCATCTGGTGGGCCGCAGGTTGCGCGCCGGTCATGCTGGGGACATGATGGCGGATGCTTACTCCGCTCGATTTGAAGCTCTTCCGCGACCTCGGTCGCATGAAGGGGCAGATCGTGGCGGTGAGCCTTGTCATGGCCTGCGGGCTGGCGATGATGATCATGACGCGCAGCATCATCTTGACGTTGGAGAGCACGCGGGACGCTTATTATCAGCGCTACCGGCTGGCGGATGTGTTTGCTTCGCTCAAACGAGCACCGATGGCGCTGGCGGATCGTGTGGCGGAAATACCTGGTGTCGCCGCCATCGAGCCGCGGGTGGTGGTGGATGCGACGCTGGACCTTCCAGGCATGACCGAGCCCGCCTCCGGGCATCTCGTTTCCCTGCCGGAGGACAGGCCGCAGACACTAAACCAGGTGTTTGTTCGCCAGGGACGCGTGCCGCAGCCGGACGAGCGCCGTCATGCCGTGGTGAGCGAGTCCTTTGCCAAAGCGAACAAGCTGCGGATCGGCGACAGCCTCGTCGCGGTGATCAACGGGAGGCGAGACAAAATCATCGTCTGCGGGATTGGTCTCTCGCCGGAGTTTGTGTTTGAGGCGCGGCCCGGTCAGACTTTGCCGGACAACAAGCGTTACGGTGTGTTCTGGATGAACTACCGAGCCATTGCCGTGCCCTACAATCTTGATGGAGCCTTCAATGACCTCAGCGTCGATCTTTCTCCAGGCGCGCAGGCCGGGCCGGTGCTGGCGGAGATCGACCGGCTGCTGGCGGATTACGGCGCACAGGGCGCCTACACGCGGCAGGATCACAACAGCGCGAAGCGCCTGGATGACGAGCTGCGCGTCGTGCATGCGCTCTCCGTGGCCTATCCGGTGGTTTTCCTCAGCGTTGCGGCCTTCATGGTGAACGCGGTGCTCGCACGTCTGGTGAGTTTGCAAAGGGAGCAGATCGCCCAGCTCAAGGCGCTCGGATATTCCTCATGGCAGGTGGGGCGGCATTACCTGAATTATGCGTTTGTCATTGTCGTGCTCGGCACCTTGATTGGCGGCATCGTCGGTCGCTGGATGGGCGGCGGTCTGGTGGGCATCTACACGTTGTTTTTCCGCTTTCCCGAGCTGAATTTTCGCATGGACTATAACGCGCTGGGCATCGCCCTCGTCGTCAGCGCCGGTGCGTCGATCCTCGGTGTCATCAGCGTCGTCTGGATGGCGGTGAAGCTGCCGCCGGCGGAGGCGATGAGGCCCGAACCGCCCGCGGACTTCAAACCTTCGCTACTGGAGCGAATGGGGCTCACACGAGGCAGCGGTCCGGCGCTGCGCATGGCCTTGAGAAACATCGAGCGTCGGCCGGTGCAGGCGCTGTTCACCATTTTCGGTCTCGCACTGGCCACGGGGCTGATGGTGCTGCCCGGGTCGATGGCGGACAGCATCGACTACCTGCTCACCTACCAGTGGAATGACGTGCAGCGGCAGGATGTCGTCGTTTTTCTATCCGAGCCGGGCTCAAGCACCGCGCTGCACAACCTGAAGGAGATTCCCGGCGTTCAGCGAGCCGAGCCGGTGCGCGCTGTGCAGGCGCGCATCCGTTTTGGACATCATTCGCGCAAGCTCGCGGTCACCGGCCTGCCACGTGACGCGGATCTGAACCGTCTCTTGGACGCGAAACGCCGGCGCATCTCGCTGCCGGAGGAGGGGATCATCATGTCCGAGCAGCTCGGCAAAATCCTCGGCGCACGCATTGGCGATGTCGTGCAGGTCGAGGCGCTCGAAGGCAGGCGCGCCACGCTGAACGTCGCGATTCGCGGTTTCATGGAGGACTTCGCGGGAGTGAACGCCTTCATGGATATCGAGGCGCTGCACCGCCTTATGCAGGAGGGAGACACGATCAGCGGCGCTTACCTGACCGTGGACCAGTCACGCTGGGCCGACTTCATGCGCGAGGTGAAGGACACGCCGCGCGCCGCCGTCACGCTGGTGAAAAAAGACCAGCTTCAGGCCTTCCGCGACACCACCGGCCAGAGCATCGGCGTCATCCGCAAGCTCTATCTCGTGCTCGCCATCGTTGTCGCTTTCGGGGTTGTTTACAACAGCGCCCGCATCGCGCTTTCCGAGCGCAGCCGCGACCTCGCCACGCTGCGGGTTGTCGGCTTCACCCAGCGGGAGGTTGCCGGCGTGCTGCTTGGAGAGCTGATCCTGCTCATCCTCGCCGCGTTGCCGGTTGGATTGCTGTTTGGCCGCGGGCTGGCCATGTTCATCATCGAAAAAGTGCGCACCGAGACCGTCCGCCTGCCTTTGCAGATCAGCCTCTACACCTACACGATGGCCGTGGTCGTCGTGGCGGCCGCCTCCTGCGCCTCCTTCCTCGTGGTCGGCCGCATGTTGAGGAAATTGGACATGGTGGGTGTGCTCAAGGCGCGGGATTGACACGGCGGACCCCAAAGTACTTGGCCTGCGGCACGTTTTGCGATTGTATGGAAGCCATGAATGCCGCTCCGACCGCCGAAACCGTCTTCGCCCTCGTGGCGCGGAAAGTTCAGGCGTGGGTGACACTGCGGCGCTGGCTGGCGTTGCTGCGCATGACGCTCATTCCCGCCTCGCTGGTGCTGGTGCTCGTGATCCTGGCCGCGTTGCGTGGCCGTGATGTGTTTTTGCCGGCCTGGGGCGGATTGTTTGTCTGGCTAGCCGGAAGCCTGGCTTATGCGTGGTGGCGCAGACCGGGCGAGTTCAGCGCGTTGGCCTTGTGGGATCAGGCAGCAGGAAGACGCGAGGCATTTGCCACCGCGTGGTGGTTTGAGCAACGCGCCGAGGGCGGAGAGGCCGCGCGCGCCCACATCGACGCGCAGCGCGAGGTTTTGCCGCGCGCGCTACCTTCTTTGCGGAAGGATTTGCCTCTGAAACCGGACCGCTGGCTCGCACTGCCGCTGCTGATCGCGATCCTCGGCAGCTTCGTCAGCATCGTCACCGCGCCGCCCTCGACGGTGATCGTGATGGACGAAGAAATGACGCGCAAAGCCGCCGAGGAAGCGAAAAAACTCGCGCAGACCGACTGGGAGAAGAAAAAACTCGCCGGACTCAATGAGGATGAAAACAAGCAGGTCGAGGACTTGAAGCAAAAGCTGCAGCAGACCGCCACTGATCTCGCCAACTCGGCGGGGAAGGATGCGCGTGATGTTCTGGCCGAGCTTGAGCGCCGTGCGCGTGACGCGGAAAAACTCGCCGATGAGCTCGACAAGGCCAAGGAGGCATGGGCTTCGGAAAAACTCGTCGAAGCGCTGCGCAAGCATGCCGACACCGCCGACCTCGGCGATTCCGTGGCCGCGAAAAATGCCAAAGCGGCGGCGAAAGCCGCTGAAACGCTCGCCAGCCAGCTCAAGTCCCCGCAGCTCACCAACGAGGCGAAGGAGCGCATGAACGAAACGCTCAAGGACGTGCGGCAGCAGTCTGAAAAGGAGGATCGCCAGCGCACCGTCGGACAGAACGTGCTCGCGGCGGGTGATCAGATGCAGCAGGGGCAGCCAGCCGGGGCGGGGGAGGAGTTTCAAAAGCTCGCTGACAAGCTGCGTGATCTCGCCTTGCGCGAGCAATCGCGCAACGAACTGCAACAGCTCGCGCAGCAGTTGCGCGACTCCGGCAGCAGCATCGCCGGGCAGAATGAAACCAATGGGGCGATGCAGCAGATGGGCCAGACCGGGCAGGGAGAGCAATCTGGGCAGCAGGGCAGCACGCCGCAGGTCGGACAGGCGCAGAATCCGCAGCAGCAGCTCACGCCGCCGGGCATGGGCCAGCAGTCCGGACAGCAAAACCAGATGCAGCAACAGCAGGGTGCGCAAGGTCAGCAGCAGCAAATGATGAGCATGGGCCAGCAGGGCCAGCAGGGCCAGCAGGGCCAGCAGGGCCAGCAAGGTCCGCAAGGGCAACAAGGCCAGCCTTCCAACGGCCAGCCCATGCTCATGGCTCCTGTTCCAGGTGGAAAGCCGGATGACAAGGCCCCCACGATCATCATGCCTGGTGATGGCAGCCCTGATGATGCCAGCGGACCCGTCATCGCGGTTCCCGGTTCAGGTCAGCCGCCCGGCGTTGGCAAAGCCGATCTCAACAACACGCCCACGCAGAAACAGGAGAGCGGCAGTCAAAGCGTCGTGCAAGCGCGGCAGAACAACGAAGGCCAGAGCACTGTGCGCAGTGTGGAAGGCGGGGCGCGCACCGAGCAGTCCACCCGCTCCGCCACGCAGACCGCTCTCGAAGCCATTCAGGCCGAGGAGGCCGCGCTCGACGAGTCCGCCCTGCCTCCCGCACGCCGCGAGCAGGTGCGGCGCTACTTCAACGAGTTGCGGAAGCGGTTTGAGAAGAAGTGACGTGGTGAATTTTCACCACGTCATCACATCTCCAGGAAGTTCTTCAGCAGCTTCTTGCCATCCTGCGTGAGGATGGACTCGGGATGGAACTGCACGCCGTGGATGGGCAGTTCCTTGTGCCGCAGGCCCATGATCTCGGATTCGTCGTCGCTGGCAGTGGCGGTGATTTCGAGGCAGGCGGGCAAAGTGGCGCGTTTGACGAGCAGCGAGTGGTAGCGCGTGGCTTCGAACGGCTCCGGCATGTTTTTGAAGACCGATGTGCCCGTGTGGTGAATCATCGAGGTCTTCCCGTGCATGAGGCGGTCTGCGCGGACGACATCGCCGCCGAAGACATGCCCGATGGCCTGATGGCCGAGGCAGACGCCGAGCAGCGGTGTGGTCTTGCCAAAGCGCTCGATCACAGCGCAACTGATGCCGGCTTCCTTCGGTGTGCAGGGGCCGGGGGAGATGCAGATGTGGTCAGGCTTGAGCTTTTCGATCTCTTCAAGCGTGATCTGGTCGTTGCGGCGGATTTCCATGACGGCTCCCATCTCGCCGAAGTACTGGACGAGGTTGTACGTGAAGGAGTCGTAGTTGTCGATGATCAGAAGCACGGAGTCCGGGTTCCAAGTTTAAGGTTTCAAATTCAGAAGCCGCGCATGCTCAGCAGCGTGTCGAGTTCACGCTGGAAGGCGGGGATGTCGGCGGCGGGCGGCTGGTAGCCGGGCGCGGGGCCGCGCATGCCGAAGCGTCCCATCTGGTCCATGAACCACTGCACGGTATTGCCATCGCTGAAGGTGGCCTTGCCGCTGATCAGCGCTCCGGCTGGCGGGATTTCATCGACGGTGACTTTCAATGCGCCTCCGGCACCTGCGGGTGTGTCGGGGGCGTGCACTTCATCGGCGACGGCTTCTTCGTCTGAGGCCGCTGCCTCAGGGGCTGCTGGCGCGGGCTTTTCCTCCGGCGGTGTCTCACGTGGCTTGTCCTGGATCTTGACGCCCAGCTCCATGATGAGCAGACGCGTCTCCATGTAGGTGAGCGTGATCGAGCACTCGCTGCGCAGGCGGTCCTGGATTTGATTGAGGTTCGCGCCTTCGGCGGCCCATTGTTCGACGAGCTGACGTTGTTGCGTGGAGAGATTGGCCATGAGGGTCGGGTTGCGAGACGGGAGATCTCAGTCGTTCATCTTGTCCGTGATGACGTGGGATAGTTCGTATGCTTTTTGATGCATCGCCTTCACCTCGTCGTGGCTCAGCGCCTTGCCTTCGGGAACGTCGAAGAGCGGGATCATCTCCTCCAGCCCTTTGCGCAGCTTCTGCAGGTTGGGATTCTTGGTGATGCTTGGATGCAGGCTTTCGAGGCTCATCAGGTAGTACTCGGCGATGTCGCGGCGGGTGAGCTGGCGGGTCTTTTCCTCGGCGTAGTTGTCGTTGATGCTCTGGGTGGAGATTTCCAGCGCGCGCAGCCAGCCGCCGAGGCTGATGAGGTGGGCGATGTCCACATCGCGGAGCTGCACCATTTCTGCCTCGACATCGGCCTGTGTTTTGGCCAGCTCGACGCGCAGATCCTGCCAGTTGCCCTTCAGGCTGTAGTCAAAAAGGCTCTGCTGGTGTTTGGCGAGCCGTCCACCGGCCCCGAGTGCCTTGCCGTACTTGATCATGGCGCGGCCGACGTTCTCCATTTCCTCCAGCTTTTCGCACTGCACGATCAGGAAGCCGTCCGCGATGAGCGTGCCGAGTCCGAGGGAGACGAGCACCCGGTCCGCGGGTGTCTTGTCGGTGAAGGGGCGCTTAAGGTTGACGTAGCTGAGCTTGCCCACCTTGTTGAGCATGTCGAAGAGCTTGCGGATGGAGGGCGTGGTGAACTCGTTCACGCCGAACTCCTCGCGCACATGCTCGTCACCCACGACGTCCTCGGGGATCGGGTTTTTCTGCGGCGTGCGCTCCGGCGCGTCCTGGGCGCTGAGCACGGCGGTCCCGGCGGCGCCGAGCAGAGGCAGCAGGAGGCGGACGAGATAAGTGCGGATCATGGCGGCGATGATACGGAGTGGCATCGTGATTTCCAGCGCGAGTCTGGAAAAGTCGCGCAGGCGGTCAATTCGCTACATTTCGGCGTGTTCCGGCGTTTCATGCGCACCACCATGCGCTTGCTCACCTGCTTGATCCTCATCGCCTTTCTGAATCTGCCAGCCCAGGAGGCGCCTCCTGGGCTCACGGAGTACATGGGCCGCCAGATCGCCATGACCATGCACTGGAAGGGCGCGGAGTGGCTCATCCGCCGCGTGCGCGAGCAGGAGGAGGGACCCTCAAAAATGCGCGAGCAGCTCCAGGTGAAGCCCGGCATGACCGTGTGCGACATGGGCTGCGGGAACGGCTACCACACGCTGCCGCTGGCGGAAATGGTCGGTGAAAAGGGCAAGGTCTTCGCCGTGGATGTCCAGCCGGAGATGATCGAGATGCTGAAGCAGAACATCGACCGCAAAGGCGTGAAGAACGTCGTGCCCATCAACGGCCTCTACCACGATCCGAAGCTTCCGCCGGACACCTGCGACATGATCCTCCTCGTCGATGTGTATCACGAGTTCTCCCATCCCGTGCAGATGCTCGCCTCGATGCGTGCCGCTTTGAAAAAGGACGGCCTGCTCGTGCTCGTCGAATTCCGAGCCGAGGACGAGACGGTGCCGATCCGGCCGGAACACAAGATGACCAAGGCGCAGATCAACAAAGAGATGAACGCGAACGGCTTCACGCTGAAGCGCGAGTTCGACGGCCTGCCGTGGCAGCATTTGATGTTCTTTGGCAAAAGCGAGGCGAAGTGAGGCGTTCGCAATGACGAAACCAGAATGAGGAATGTTGAATGACAGAGGAGTGAATGCTGCGAGCGTTCGCTCGCTCATTCCTCATTCGCCAGTCGGGTTTCGTCATTCCCGCCATGCGCGGGCTTACAGGATGTTCACTGCCGCGCCGCCGTCCACCACGATGCCCTGGCCGGTGATGTAGCTGCCTGCCTCGCTCGCGAGCATCAAAGCCGGGCCTGCGAGCTCACGCGGAGCGGCCCAGCGTTTCACCGCCGTGCGGTCGGCGAAGTATTTCTTCTCCTCGTCGTTGAGCAGTTTGCCGGGCATGTCCGTCAGGAAGGGGCCGGGGCAGAGGCAGTTCACCGTGATGCCATAGGGGCCGAGATCGAGCGCGCTGGCACGGGCCAGGCCGATGAGCGCCGCCTTGCACGCGCAATAGACGTTTCGCTTCAGCCTTCCGCCGACGCCGAGCACGCTGGAGATGTGGATGACGCGTCCCCACTTGCGCGCCTTCATGCCGGGCACCACGGCGCGGGTCAGGCTCATCACGGCGGTGAGATCCACCTCGACATTGCGGTCCCAGACCTCGTCGGTGATCTCGTCGATGGCCTGCGGGTTGTTGATGCCTGCGTTGTTCACGAGGATGTCGATCTTGCCGAGGCGCTTTTCAGCTTCGACAGCCAGAGCTTTCACAGCGGCACGATCTGCCATGTCGGCGACCATCCATTCGACCTTCACCTTCAAACCCTCGCCGATTTCAGCGGCGGCGGCTTTGAGTTCGTCGGCATTGCGGCTGGAGATGAAGACATCGGCACCGGCTTCTGCAAAACCGCGCGCCATGGCCTTGCCGAGGCCCTTGCTGCCGCCGGTGACGAGCGCGCATTTGCCGGAGAGATCAAAAAGTGGGGAGGACATGCGCGCCGTTTAGCATGCACGTGTGAAGTGCGCGAGAGGAAAGCATCTCACGTCCTGAAACCCAGTTCGTCCGCCAGCCTCAGGCACTCGGCGACGGGTTTCAGCCCCTGCGACGGCGTGGGATGCGTCAGGCACATCGCGGCGGTGCAGACGGCGAGCTTGAGGCGGTCGGCCACCGGCCATTCCTCGTGCGTGCCGTGGAGATAACCGGCGGCGAAGGCATCGCCCGCCCCCGTGGCTCCGGCGATGAATCCGGCGGGAAGTTGGAGCGAGCGCTGATGATGCACCGCGCCATTTTTTTCTGCGACAACGGCCCCCGCTTCAAAATGGATGATCACCTCGCGGCGCACGCCTTGCGCGAGGAGTTGCCGGGCAGCGGTCTTGATCTTGTCGAGATCCGGCGGCGATGATTTCAGGTCGAGCCCGGTCGCGTTGCCCGCCTCGATCTCGTTCAGGATGAGAAAATCGGTGAAGGGCAGGGAGGCGGCGGTGATCTGGCGGAACTGCGGATGATTCGAGCTCACGAGATCGACGCTCGTGTGCAGTCCCGCGTTTTGCGCGGCCTCCAGCACGCGGCTGGCGATGCTGCGGCCATCAGGGAGCAGGCGGTCCATCTCGGTGAGCAGCATCAGGTAGCCGAGGTGGAAGATTTTCGCCCTCGTGTTGCTGAAATCGAAGTGCGACTCACCCAGGATGGCGTTCGTGCCGAGCTGATGAAAAAACGTGCGCCGTCCTGTGCCGGTGACGGTCATCGCATCCGTGTAGCTCGTCGGCGCGGCGTCGGTTTGGTGCAGTTGCGTCGTGTTGATGCCCGTGTCGCGGCAGTCGCGCATGATCCAGTCCCCATTCGCGTCTTGGCCGACGAGACCGGCGGCCGCCAGCGGATAACCGACACCCATCGCCGCCAGATCCTTCAGCACGTTGTAAGGTCCGCCGCCGTTCGAGGACGTCTCGCTGTGGATGAACGCGAGCATGTCCTGCTCCGGCCAGGCGTCGATGAGCTTGACGTGGTCGATGATGAAATTGCCGCCGGCGAGAAGTCCTCTGCGAGTCATGGATGGGTTCAGGGCTTGATACGGTCAATAGGGCTTCAGATTTTCCCGTCACGCGGGATCGGGGAGACTGTTCTCGTCGGAAAAAGTTTCATCTCAAGATTAACAAAGTGCCGGGCGATCGGTGCTGCCTCAAATCCGCACCATCGGGGCATCCTCGCGTTTCACCAGCTTCCATGTCGTGCCTGTGCGGCGGAAGGTGTGGCGGATTTGCCTGAGATTCGGCGCTTGGTGGCCGATGGAGAGCGTGGTCGTGACCGTGTTGTCCGTGGCGGCGTCGATGTCGATCGTCACCCGCGTCGCCAACGCATCATCGGAGCGCCGGTGGCTCCGAGTGAGGCCGGGCCAGTCCTTCACCGGGGCTGTGTAAGTTTCGGAAGCATGCCGCAGCGTGAATTCCGGCAAATCCCGCTGCAAGGCCGCCACCTGCTCCGGTCCTTGGCAGAGGTAGAACTCGCGGATGTCGCCGTGACGCGGCAGTTCATCGCGCAAGGCCATCAAGACGACGCTGTAGCGCGGTGATGGCGGGAGGTCGTTGGGCTCGCAGAAGTCGGAGACGTAGGGCGTCTTGGGTGACGCACAAGAGAACAACCCAAGTGAATTGACTGCAAAAAGTAGCCGATTGAGTATCAATGCTCAGATTCTTAACCGCAGTCATCTGTCGGGTTGTCTGTTGCGCGATTTCGGTTTCGAGATCTTTATTGGAACGATCATGCCGAACAATGTCATTATTCTTGGAGCAGGGGCTAGTCGCGCAGCAGGGATTCCTCTCATGGGCGGCTTTATGGATCAAATGTGGAATTTGGCAAAGAAGGGTAAGCATAGAGACGCAAAACTGAAT
>Ga0315900_10010228_pt1 | contig 11780 bp, 24 predicted proteins | sample LakEriMetagenome_FD_203521 | JGI IMG/M metagenome (GOLD analysis project Ga0315900, IMG submission 203521) | Freshwater fungal communities from buoy surface, Lake Erie, Ohio, United States - Buoy 12 MA114 | ecosystem: Environmental > Aquatic > Freshwater > Lake > Lake biofilm | place: USA: Lake...
ACATTATGTGGGTTTATATGTATTTCAAAACCCCATATAGTCGAACCATCATAGCTTTTGGCTACATTTATTGATTGCCACTCAGTGAAGTTAAATAGTTTAGCTATTCTTTCTTGAAAATCTTTGTCATAAAGTATGTCATCCATATCTTATATACTCAAAAAAAAACAATATGTTTTCTACATAACATATTTAATAAAGATTACAATTATGTCAGAAAGATATTTCCCTTTATATAAGAATAGAATGGCAGCATATAATGGTAGAGTTGCTTATACGGATTATATTGCACCTTTTACTGGACCATTTGATTCATATACTATTAATGCTGGGTATTCAATGAGACGACTTAGGTCACTATATACAGGTGATGCTATCATTGTTAAAAGAAGTTCTGATAATGCGACACAAAGTATAGGATTTGATTCAAATGGTGATTTGAACCAAACGTCACTAACATCATTTGTCGGTGCTGGTGATGGATATATTGTTAATTGGTATGACCAATCTGGTAATAACTATCACTTATCATTGGGAACATATAGTGTTAATGGACCACAAATAGTAACATCTGGTGTTGTTGCTACTATGTCCGGTGCTTCTATATCAAGACCAACCATAAAATGGAGTAATGGAGCGACAAACATATCTGTTTTGGTTAATACATCGTTTAGTCAAGCGATGCCCTCAACAAACTTCTCGGCTGTTAGACTGAATAGCACAACTTTAACAAATAAAGCACCGATTATTTATGATAGTGGTTCAGCCGCAGGAGCAAGACATCTTTTGTATAATTCAGGAAAGGTTGATTCACCAAATGATAACTGGGGTATAATAGGCTCATCAGGTGTTTATAATTCGTCCGCATTTAACACAACTCCAAAATTATTGACGGCTTTATTTAACGGTGCTTCATCAGTTTTAAGAGCAAATGGAACGCAAATAATAAGTGGTAATACAGGAGCGGCAACACATACTGGTCTAAAACTTGGTAACCTTAGAAGTGTTTATACCCCAGTTCCAAACTCTTATCAATGGGAAGGTGATATGTCGGAAATGATATTCTTTAACACTGATAGAAGTGCTAACTATACAGCAATAGAAAGTATTATAAATGCTTATTGGGGATTATATTAATCAAGCAAATCGTCTATTTTATAATCTCTATCAAATACCATATAAGTATTTAAGTCGATTCTATCCACGAACTCCTCATCAATGAATATATTTATCCAATGTGCTGGATATGGTGTTGAACTAACCAATTGTCTATATTCAATTCTATCAAGGTTTATACCTGATGTTGCAAATCCTTTTTCTAAAAGAATTCTAACCAATACTTCTTTCTTAATTTCATTATTCATAAACTTATATACTCACAAAATGGAATTTTGTTTTAGTTGCACTATTAAAAAAGACAATTTAGTTTTTTTTATATTTAATATAAAAACATATTAATTTATGTCAGAAGATAAAGGATTTATAAAGATATTAAACTTTGCTAAGGGGCAGGAGCTACCGATATTCAAAGAGAATAGAAATGGTAAGTGGATAGATTATGGAAGTGATAATTTATATCCCCAATACCTTTTAGATGTATATCAAAATAGGAGTAATAAGCATAAGGCTATTATTAATAGAAAAGTTGATATGACGACTGGGCAAGGTATAAAACCAGCAACCACAGAAGAGTTAAAGAAGTTTTTAAAGAACACTTTTGGTGAGTATGATATGGAAGAATTATCAGTTAAGATTAATTTTGATTTAGAAATTTATGGTGGTTTTGCTCTTGGAGTAAGATGGAATATAGATGGTTCAAAGATAGCTGCAATTGATTATATACCATATCATAAAGTAAGATTATCACCAGATGAACAAGAGGCTTTGGTGAGTAAGGACTGGGCAAATTGGAGAAAGAAAGAAAATTATCCGACTGAGTGGCAATTATTCGACCCGAAGAAGGCGGTTGAAAGTCCAACACAGATGTTTTATTTCACTTTGGATATTGTTGGTTGTGAATATTATCCAATACCATATTATAGTTCGACTATTAATTGGATTGAATTGGATTTTGAAATAAGCAATTTCCACTTATCATCAGTAAGAAATGGATTTATGCCATCATTTTTGCTAAATTTTGCCAGTGGAATACCAACACACGAGCAAATGCAAGATGCATACAGAGAATTTGAAAACAAATATACCGGAACTGAAAATGCTGGTAAGTTTATATTAACTTTTAGTGAGGGACAGGACCAGAAACCAGAATTGATTCCAATTAATTTAAATGATAGTGATGAGAGATTTATTATGTTACATAAAGAAATGAAGGATGAAATATTTATCGGACATGGTGTTGTAAGTCCAATGTTGTTTGGAATTAGAACTGAGGGGCAATTGGGAGGACGTGATGAACTTTTAGAGGCTTTGGCTATATTTCAATCGACTTATGTAAATAAGCGTCAGAAAACGATTGAAAAGCAGTTAAATAAGCTTGCTAAATGGGCTGGTGTTATTGAGCCAATTGAGTTTATGAATTATGAAATAGATTTCAAGCAAATTGATGCAAATAAAAATATAATAGAATAATATGCCAAGAGTTTTATTCATAGGAGCAGCGAGAATTAAAAAACAAACTCCAATACAGCAAAATGTTGATGATGATTTGATTTCGAATTATATTTTTCGTGCGCAAGAAACTTATATTCACCAATATTTAGGAACAGACCTTTATGATAAGATTAAGACACTGATGCTTGCCAATAATTTAACTGGTGTTTATAAGACATTAATGGATGATTATATAACACCTTGTTTAATTGAGTGGAGTTTTTATGAAGTGATGCCGTTTATATCTCTTAAATTAACGAATAAGAGTATAGGTAGAGGTAATGCTGATTATTTGGCTGAGGCTGATTTAAATGATTTAAAGTATTTAAGACAGACGGTTAGAGATGTGGCTACATTTTATGGTGAGAGATTAATTGGATATTTAAAAGAAAACTCATCATTATATCCAGAATATCAAACAAATTCAGGTTTAGATAAATTACAACCACAATATAGACAAGGTTTCTTTGGTGGTGTTTTTATTCCAAGTAACAGAAAAGATGACTGTTCTTGGGGAACCGGTGAAGGATATATTGATTTATAAAAATAATTAATTGAGATGAATAGTGGTGAAGTTTTTTATGTTATAGGTGGAATTGGATTATCTATTATAACATATTTCTTAAAAAGAACGATGACTGAATTGGAAAAGATTAAGGAAACTTGTTATGATACCAAGAATAGATTAAATGTCTTAGAAAATGATTATGTTAATAAGGTAGCACAATTGAATGAAAAGATTGATATTTTACAAGAAACGATTAAAGAATTGACACATGAATTAAAGGAATTTAATAGAAGAGTTAAATGAAAGAGTGTGTTTGGTGTTTAGAGAAGCATGAGATATTAAAGGATAATGTTTGTAATAGGTGTTATCGAGTTTTATTGGAAAATTGGTGGAAGAAAATATCTACCATAAAGAAACCCACTGATTAAGGTGGGTTTTTTGTTTTTTATATATTTCGTAAATAAGTGGTATTAATTATAAATATTTTTTAAAAAAAGTTTTAAATTAATTTGGTGGATAAGAAAAAAGCTATTATATTTGTTCTATAATTAAAAACGAAAAGATATGAAAAAGAAATGGAATGAAAGAGATTTAACAACAGCTTTAACACTTTATAAAGCAAACAAAGAAGTTAAGATGAATACTTTACAAATTTCATCAGCAAGCACAATGCTTGGTTGCACACCATCATCATTAAAGATGTGTTTTATGAATTTCAAGTATATTGAAACAGATGGTAAGAGTGGATTAGCTCATTATTCAAGAGCACAGAAAGAAGTATTTAATAAGTTTTATTATATTTTACCATAATCACTTTAAATAATCCTTATTTACAAATAAACTTTTTTCATTTAGAATATATAATAAAAAAAGAAATATATTATGAAACAGATAGAACCTTTTATGGATGATTTCAAAGTTGATACAAGTGAGTTTAGATATTTTTATCATGGCTCATCTTTACCTTCATTTGAAGATGAATTTCCAGTTCTCCTGCCAATAGGTGGCACGCATTATTTTGAAGTTGATGGTGTTGGTAAGTTATTTGAAGCATATGAATATTCGTATGTTGTTGGTGATGATGATAATTATATTATTGCTGTTATATGTCGTGAGGTTGAAAACACAATTGATATGAAATCTATTATAAGAGATTTAAAAATTAAAGAGATATTAAGATGACAGATGATGGAATGTATGAAGATGATGATAAGTTATATAGTCATTGGAAAAAAGTAACTATGTGGGTTAAAGAAACCTTTTATGCTGAAAGTGATGTTGATGCTATAAGAAGAGCAAAGGATGGTGATTATTGGTGTGAAGAATTTGAATATGGTGATACTTGTGATATAATAGAAATGGATGAAGATGGAAATGAGATAATGACAAGTAATGATTATAAAGTTACAGAAGAACTATATGATGAAGAAGGTGAATTATTATGGGATAATAAACCACTAAAAGTTCAAAGAGAAGAAAAATTAAAAGAAATATTAAATTGGAGGGGAGAATAGAATTATGAGTTATAGAATTAAAGTGCGTTTAGAGGTGTTAAAGACGCTTGCTGGTGAATTATTTGAAGAGATGAAGGGTAATCTCCTCATCGTGCCTGAATTATTGATTAGAGAGCGTCTAAGAAATGTTAGTGATAAAGAAATTGAATATGTAATGGCTATTATAGAAGTGCTCACTATAAAGGATGAGTTAAGTGAAGTTATAGTTATAAGAAATGAAGATAGATTGGATGAATCTATTGACATAGACCCAAAAATGAAATAAAGGTAATGAGAAGAGAAAACACATTAACAAGTGATGAAAAGAAATTGGTTCCTATTTTAGTGGATTTATTTGAAACCAAATCAAATACAAATAGAAGATTATATGGTAAAGAAATATGCACTATATTTACTATTATGAGAGATAATGGTGAGGTTAAATACGGTGGAGCATTTAATATATTAAGATTACAGAAGTTAATTAATTATATAAGATACCATGAAATAGCTCCTATATGTTCTTGTAATGATGGATATTGGATGGCTTCAAATGATTTAGAAGGTAAGATTGAATTAATTGCAACTGCTGAATCATTAGAAAGAAGAACTGAGGGTATAAAAAATGCTGCTGGTGGGTTAAGAGCAATAGCTATGAAAATGTAATTAAGATTTAAGTATTAAAGTGATAAGAGAATTGATTTCATGTCGAATGGAATCAATTTTCATTTTATCACCTTTATTAATAGCAATAATTAAATAATAGTTAAGTTCTATTATTCTTTCTTTTATATCTTCAACAACTATATTTATACTTTCCATGGTAATTATATATTATTTTTAGAAAAAAGATTTAAATAATTTTGTTAATATGAAATGTTTTATTATATTTGTATATAAATAAAAACTAAAAGATATGTCACGAGTTAAAAAAGTAAAAGAAGTTAAACAAACATTAGAACAATATTTAGCTGGATGGAAAGAAGCAACAGCAGATTTATTTGTTGATGAAAAGATTATGGAGTTGTTTTTAGAATTAAAGAAGAGACAATATTTAGAAGATTAATTAAAAATAAAACTAAGAGATATGAAAAGTGAATTTGAGATTTGGTGGGATGAAATGAGTAAGTAAGAAAAAGAGTTAAGAGATTAACTCTTTTTTTATTTATACAAAAACGAAACAAGATTTTTTAATATATAAGATATAATTAACCCACGAGCACGCTAAGGCGTCTCGTTCAGCAATTTAAAGAATTAAGAAGTTAAGAAGTTAAGAAGTTAAGAAGTTAAGATAAAAAATTAAAGTATTATATAATATATTATATATATCATAAGTAATGTTACTCACTTTTTAAGAAATAGAGAATAAAAATGATAAGATGAAGGTAGAAATTAATGATAAGATTAAGAGTATTATAGATGAGATGCCTTATAATAAGACAGTGAAGAAAAATGCATTAAAGATTTATGCTGCATTATATATTTTGAGCAGTAGAAAGAATAAATTTGGATATTTTCCAGTTCCAAGTGTATATTTAATGTCAGTTAATAAAAGATATTTTAGAATAATAGATTATTTTGAAGAGAAGAAATTGATAAGGGCATGGACCAGACCAGTTATAGATGAAGATAATGTATTTAATGTAATTGATAAAAAGTATTATAATGTTGATAGAGGTATATGTATGAGGTATAAGTTTTTAATAGAGACTGATGGATTTAATATAGATGTCGATATGATGACAAATAAACATTTTAGATGGTATGAATTGATACAAGAGAGTTTATTAAATATTGGATATGAGGATGTTAAAATAACAAGAGATGGTTTTGGTAGGCGAGTGCATCATTCAGCAATTAGAGAGTATAAAAATGAGCTTATAGGATATTGGACGATAGATGCAATTGCATCACAACCAAGATTATTATATTTAGATATGAGGGAAAAGGGTATTGTTGATACCAGATATAATGAAATATTTGAAAATGAAGAGGATTTTTATTTAGAAATAGAAAATGCCTTAAATTTAAGTGATAGACAGAGCGCAAAGGATTTATTTATGTTTTGGGTTAATAGTAGAGGTTATGTTCCAAATTTTGATATACACAAATTATTTCCAGTTGCCAGTAAATATATAAAAAGTTATAAAAGTGGTGATTATAAAAATATGGGTTCGCATTTACAGCGAACCGAAAGTAAAATATGGATTGATGATATATTAAATAATATACCCACTGATTGGGCATTACCAGTGCATGACTGCGTTATAGTTAAAGAAGAAGATGCTGATAGGGTTTTGAATTGGTGTGAGCGGAGATGGAGTGATTTAAAATTCAAAAAAGAGATTATAAAGTAGAACAAAAAGACATTTTTCTTATATAAATAAAAAAGAAAGAATTTGAAATGAAGATGAGTGATGAAGAAAGAAAGGAAAAGAAACGTCTTTATAACAAGAAATACAGAGAGAGAAATGCCGAGGTTATAAAGAAGAAAAGAGATGAGAAAAGAGAAGAGCAAATAGCTTATTTAAAGAAATGGCGCAAAGAAAATAAGGATAAGATTAAAGAATATAATAATAAGAAGGCGTTAGGTGCAAGGATGACAAGGAAGATGTATAAGGAATTCTACGAAAAATACTCAGAAATTATTGAAGAGCTAAAAATGAATGGCTCTTTAAATGTCCAATAAATGTAATTCTATATTTATAGATTCATACGGAAGAAAATGGAGTTATGTTCTTGATGAATTTTGTAATAGCCATCATATCAAGGTTGAGGTTGCATATCACCAGAACGTCTGTGAGCGATTTAGAGAGGATATGGAGCCAGATAAAGCATATTTCCATATAGTTTGTCGTCAATTAAAAGATAAGTCGTTAGAAACGATATATGAAGCATATAGACAATACCCAATAAGTGATGAAGATGTGTTAAAGATATTGAAATCTATTATAAGGGAGGAAAAAATAAATAAGATATTAAGATGATTGATGAACTAAAGAAATATACTGGTTCAGGAAATTCTGGTAAGATAATAATTCCTGACTGGCAATTAAGAATATGGGTTGCTGATGACAGGATGATTAAGTTAAATAATATTTTTAAATGGAAGAAATTAAAGTAATTGCAATAGTGGATAAGATTGATGATGAAATTATTAAGGTCTTTAAGGATGCCTTAACTGAATTTTTATCACATGGTGGATATAAACTTGTTGGAATTATATCTGATAAGAACTATGAAGTAAAGGATGTATATTCACTTATAAAATATGATGATTATATTGAGAGTAAGTTTATAAAAAAATAATTAAAAGAGATGATAAATGTGGATGATATAAGTTGGGACCCAAAGAGAAATGAAAACCCAACAGCAGTTGTATCAATTGAAATAAATGGGACTAAATATATTATGGATTTAATGACATATAATGATAATATAGAAGCTGGTAAGACAAGATATGTAACAAGAGGTGAAAGTTTATTTATGGTTACAGAAGAAGAATATAAGTTATTATATGAAGCAAATGAACTTTATTTCACTTTGGAAGGTTGGAAAAGCAATCAGTGTATAGAAGCAAAAAACCCGTTAAAGGAAGCTAAGTTAAACCAGGTTGAAGAATTAACTAAATTGTTACACGAAACACCACCAGTGTTAAAAAAGAAAAAGGGTCGTGGATAAAGAAATGATTATATGCCTTTATTGCCGTAAAGAATTCGTAAAGAAGCGAAAGGGAAATGTATATTGCACCAGAACATGTGGTGTTAATGCAAACCATGGAGTTAAAAGACCTGGTATTATAAAGGATAAAAGGGTTGAAACGAATGAATTATTTAATATTGTAAATGAATTTCTTTATAAAATGAAAAAGAAGAAGTATTTAGCTGATAGAGATGATATTTATGAAATGATATTAATACATGATAAAGTATATCCGTTAAGAAACATAAGAGGTGGTGAAGATGAATTTGAAGTGATGTTTTATGACCTTTGTATATGGTGGAAAGAAAAGAAGGAGAGAGTATGAGTAAAGATGAATTAAAAGGACTACTATGTCATTTGGTTGACAATAATCATATTAAATATTGGATTGAGGAAGATAGTGATGGCGATTCAGAACTAACCGTAAAGTTATTTTATAGTGAGTTATGGATCCCACTTAATGTTCAACATGGTTCGGAAGGTGATTGGAATAATTTATGTAAAGATATTATGATGTATATAAGAAATCAAAAATTAAAAGATTTAGGAATATGAGTGAAGGAAGAACATGCACTAAATGTTTAATGTGGAAAATTAAAGAAGAATTTAGAAAATCAGCTGATGGTTCAAAATTTATTAATAATATATTTCCTCACTGCTTGCAATGTGAAAGAGAAGCAAATAATAAGAGAAATGAAATGAAAAGAGGTGGTAAAGGGAGAAAGAAAAGAGTTGATGGTGTAAAGGATTTAACTGGAAGAGTTTGTCTTAAATGTAATACTTATAAAGTGGCTCAATTTTTTAGATTATCTTATGCTGGAAAATCCCTTTGTTCTTATTGTAGAGAGTGTGAGAATATGATTAATAGAATACACCAAGCAAAGTTAAAGGGTAAGACAATTAATGAAATGGGTTATATTAAAAAGAATATAAATGCAGAGTATGTTGTTAATAAAGAATTATATTGTGAGTTAATTGTTTCAAAAGCCCAGGGTCGTTTAACAAGAGGTGCTGTTAAGATGTTCCAACTTATAGTAAAAAATATGATAAGAAAGTTTAGTTATACAAATGGTGATGATAAGTTTGACTGCATGCAAGAAGCATATTATCAAATGTTTAAGAACTGGCATAATTATAATGAATTGCAAACTGAAAATGCTTTTGCTTATATGAGTGAAGTTTGTAAAAGAGCCATGGCAAAGGCTTTTAATGATTTGAATAAAGTTAATGGTAAGTATGAAAAGCATATATCATTAAGCAGTGCAAATGATGGTGAAGGTGTTTTTAATATATAGAACAAACAAATCTGACAATTAAGAAAAAATAATATTTAGGGTATGAATATAGAAAAGGTTAAGATAGGAGATTTAGTAATGAATCCGAACAATCCAAGAACAATAAAGGATGATAAGTTTAAGAAATTGGTTAAGAGTATTAAGGAGTTTCCTGAAATGTTAGAAGTAAGACCTATTGTTGTTGATGAGGATATGATAGTGTTAGGTGGTAATATGAGATTAAAGGCATGTTTGAGTGCTGGTTTAGAAGAAGTTTATATAATAAGATTTGAGAATATACCAGAAGAAAAGAAGAAGGAGTTTATTGTTAAAGATAATGTTGGATATGGTGAATGGGATTTTGAATTACTTTTAGAAGATTGGAGTAAGGACCAATTATTGGACTGGGGTTTAGATATTAAAGAGGGTGCAAAAGCGAGTGATGATGAAGAAGTTCTACCAGAGAACATAAATGCTATATTTATTGATTTAAAGAAGAAAGATAAACAAAGGGAATTATATGATAAGTTAATTGAATTAGGATATAGTGAGAAGCAAATTAATTTAATGAATTTTTCAGCAGAAGAGAAAGTAGTTAAAGAAGTTAAGGATAAGTCTAAGATAGATAAAATTGGAGGGAGATTAGAATTTAATATTGATAGAGTTAATGCACCGAAAGAAACATTTAATGTTAAGTATGTTTTAGATAAGTTTGATATGGAATCAGTTAATAAAGAAAGTTTTAGTGGTGTTATTGATTTAGATTTTGAATGGAATGTTGGTTTAATAGTTGGTAATAGTGGAACAGGGAAATCAACAATAGCAAAAGAATTGTTTGGTGATAATTATATAACTGATTTTAATTATAGTGATGAGAGTATATTGGATAATTTTGGAGATAGTGATGTTGATTTAGTTATTGATACATTAACAAATGTTGGTTTAGCATCAACGACAACGTGGTTAAAGCCATATAGTGTATTAAGTGGTGGTGAGAAGATGAGATGTGATTTAGCAAAGAGTTTATTGAGTGATAATGATTTAATTGTGTTTGATGAATTTACAAGTGTGGTTGATAGAAATATAGCAAAGATAGGAAGTTTTGTGGTTCAAAAGAATGTTAGAAAGGCAGGGAAGAAGTTTATTGCTGTTGGATGTCATTTTGATGTTGAAGACTGGTTAATGCCTGACTGGGTGTTTGATACAAATGAAATGAAATTCTATAAATATGAGGATGCTAAAAAAAAAAGCGACCAAGTCTCGGATTTGAAATCACTGAATGCATTGGAGCCGAAGAAAAGAGAGAAGCTTGGAAGGTCTTTAAAAAGTATCACTATTTAGACCATAATTTAAATGTGGCTTCAAAAGTTTATATAGGATATGTTAATGGTGAGATGGCTTCGTTTTTAGCTGTTATGCCTCAACCGGGAATAGTTAATGGCTTATGGAGAATACATAGAACGGTTGTTTTACCTGATTTTCAAGGATTAGGATTAAGTAATAGAATGGCTGAATGGTGTGGTGAGAGATTAGATAAGGGGGGTAAAATAATGAGTATTGTAACAACTCATCCAGGGTTAATAAAGTCTTATATTAAAAGTGATAGATGGAGATTAAGAGATATGAAGAAGGGTGTTACATTAGGAACAAGTATGAATAAGAATGAATTGAGTAAAAGATTAAAAGCGAGTTTCTATTATGTTCCATTAGAAAAGAATAAGAATGATTTTGATTTCTTATGGGATGAATAAAAAATAATTAATTGAATGAAAGAAGATAAAAAAGAAAAGTTGTTAGAGGCATTGACTAAACATTTAGGTATAGTAACTCCTGCTTGTAAAGAGATTAATATATCAAGAGATACATTTTATAAATGGAAGAAAGAAGATGCTGATTTTGCTAAAAGAGTTCAAGAGATTGATGAAATGCAAATGGACTTTGTTGAGAACCAATTATTTAAAAAGATTAAAGATGGTTCAGAGAAGAGTATAATGTTTTATATGAGATATAAAGGCAGAAAGAGAGGTTATACTGAGAGTGTAACTGTTGATGCAAATATTAAAGTGGAACAGCCACTCTTAAAACCATTAGAAGAGGATGATATTAACAACGTCAATAGAGAAGATAAGAAGGATTAAGAGTAGAAAGAAAGTTATACAAGGTGGTTCATCATCTGGAAAAACTTATGCTATA
>Ga0315900_10010229_pt1 | contig 11779 bp, 27 predicted proteins | sample LakEriMetagenome_FD_203521 | JGI IMG/M metagenome (GOLD analysis project Ga0315900, IMG submission 203521) | Freshwater fungal communities from buoy surface, Lake Erie, Ohio, United States - Buoy 12 MA114 | ecosystem: Environmental > Aquatic > Freshwater > Lake > Lake biofilm | place: USA: Lake...
AATTCTACTTGATTCTCATTAAGTGTTACGCATACTCTCTTTTTCATGTATAAGTATTAGATTATAAATATTGTTCAGCTAATTCCCATAATTTAGTGTTAATAACATTATCATTAACAAAATTATTAATAGGTCTACTATGTCTATTAGTTGGTAATTTAATACCACCTCTAATAAGTTTTTCTTGTACTACATTAAATACTGTCCATAAATCATCAGCATTATCTTCAAGTCTTAATGGTTTAACTACATCATTAATATTAATACCTATAGCATTAATAAATCTAATCTGTAAAGCATTATAAGCAAACTCATCAATCTCATCATCACTCAACATTCTATCTTTCATTTTATTAATATTATTCATAATAATAGGAATTTTTTCATAGAATGAATTGATAATAATATCATTAAATGAATCAGTTAAATCTTCTAAATGCTTAATAGATATAGATTGATTAATACTAGTAGGTACTACTAATCCATTAGAACATACAAGTCTGTATATTCCAGTATTAATAGTCATCTTCTTAATACCATTGTGAGAATTAGTAAACATTAATTGTGGTAGTAAATCTCCAACAGTAGCAATATCATTATTTCTTAATATTACTTGATGTGGAGCATACTCTGATTTACTAACTTGTCTAGCTGAATGGATAAACCAATCAGCATCAATAAACTTCTGTAAATAATACTCTGAATCAGCAAAAGAATATCTATCAGATACTTTAGGTGATGGAGTTTTAGTAAAAATAGCTGGTACTCTTGTTCGTAAAGAGTCTAATGTTATACTCATAATTTTAATTTTAATACCATCCTTTTATTAAATCAATAATAAAATAGATAGCATACATTAATGTTACTATAGCTCCAGTAGCAATAAAGCCACGAGCTAATAAGTCTAAATACTTTTGATTGTCTGGTTTCATAAGTTAAAAGATTTTAATGAATATTCAAATGGATTGTTAGGTATTGATTTTATCTCATCTAACATTTGTTCAACTACATTAGCTATCTCTCTTTGTGATGGTGATAGTAGATTTCTTTTCTTATATATCTGTACAAAACCATCAAATGACATCATCTTATTACTGTTTATCTGTGAATTATACATCTTAAAAAATCTAGCAGATTCTTTAGCTCTAACTTTCGGCATTCCAGCTTTTACTAAATCATTTAAGCAAGTGTGATACATATTATTTAAAGTTTCACTTTGTGATTTTAACATATTATACCAATACTCACCAGTTTTACCATATTCTAACCAATCATTAGGTAGATAAAATTTATCTTCTTGTAATTCTTTGTATCTAGCTGATTCAGCATTTTCAGCACTAAGAGCTACAGAATGTTTTAAGAACTGAATATGTGTTGCTATTTCTGTTGTTGTTACAAAATGTAATGTACTAAATCTAAATGGAGATGTATGATTTTGTTCTGCTAAAAATAACAATAATTGTTCAATATCTCTAACTCTTTTAGAATTATTTATAATATAATCAATGATTACATCAACTCTATCCTCTATTTCAAGAGGCATTTCTAAATTTAATTCTAAGAATGTAGAACTCCATGCAGCTAGTGAATGAGTTTTATCTCCACCATAGTGTCCTATTAGTATAGCTTTGTTATCTGTCATAATTTATTTGTTTAATAAATACACAATTAAATTCTTTAACAAATTTAATCCTGCTAATATAGCTATTATCAATGAAATAGCAAAACCAGCCCAATACAATCTTTCTCTATTTTTCTCTTTCATAATTCTGCATTAAAACTACAATGACCAAAATTTACCATTAATGTCACCATCATAATACCTACCCATTGTTATTTGTTTTTAAATTGTTAAATAAGCAAGGGCTGGATTTGATACCAGCATGAATCGTATAAGCTATAACAGTTGTACACCTGTCGATTCTCAGCTAGCGTCTATCTTCCGCCACCTTGCTATTTATCTGTCTTTCCAGATTGTCAATTTATCCTCTGTCGCAATCAGGTGTTAAAGAAATGCTTAATTGGATAAGTATTCACCTAATCCCGAGGTCTGCAAATATCTTCAAATTGTTCAATAATTAAATCACATTCGTTTATCATCTTTAGTATTTCTTTAGTATACTTACTATTTTCATACGGTTCATAGAATACAATGTGTTTAATTCCTGATGCCATTATAAGTTTTAAACAATCATTACATGGTTGTAATGATGTGTACATAATACAATTGTTTACTGCTATACCATATTTAGCAGCCATCATTAGTGCATTTTGTTCAGCATGAATTTCATATAGTAACGACCATCTGTGATGTTCATCTTTATCAAATGTTTCACCATCAAATATATCATTACAATTATGATAACCTGATACAGTACCATTATATCCTGTAGATATAATTCTACCATCTCTAGCAATAATAGCTCCTACTTTCTTAGATACACATTTAGATTGTTCTCCTAGTCTTATAGCTGTTTCAATAAAAAACTTATGTTTCATTTTATTAAGTTTATCTCTTTAATAATTTCTGAATAATATTCCTTATCTTCTTTATTCCTTTTAATCATATTAATATGTACTAGAGCCATCTTTTTAGCTAATTCTACTATACGAACAGCTTCAAATAAATCTTCATCACATATTAATACAGAATAAAATTCAAGAAATACATAATTAGCTACATCTTTAGGATTGGACATCGTGTTTATATTTTACTTTGAAATAATATTCTATCTCGTCTAGTATTTCTTCATCATTTTCAGGTGCATCAGCAATCCAGTTTACACACTCTATATACTTATTATCAATAGTATTGACAACTATAATAAAGAACTCATAATCTTTATTATTAACAGTATAATGACCTTTATAAGTATGTGTGTACTCAATAGGTTTTCTATCAAATGTTAATCCTTTCATAGTTTTAGAATATATATCTAATAGTATTCCACGGTATTACTTCATTATGTAACTCTTTAAACTGGTTAATCCATTTAGTTTTGTATTTAACCTTATATCTAAGATTTAACCCTCCACATTGAGATACTTTATCTTCTTGTATTTCAGGATTCCATAATAAATTTTCTCCAGGAATATTATTAGCAATGTTATAATCGTGTTTCTTTTTGTTATGTGTTAAAAATATAACTTCACATTTAACTTTATCTTTGTATTTTCTATCAACTAAAGCATCTACACCTTCAAATAACATTCTATATTGATACAACCAATCTTCATCAACAATTACAGGACTAAAATTGATATGTACATCATAACCCGCTTCTATAAAATCATTAACAGCTCTAATTCTATCAATAATTTTACTTGTATTAGGTTCTAGTATAGTAGAATATTTCTGTGGCATTAAACTAAATCTAATTCTAACTTTTCCTTCAGGATTAAATGATAATAGTTTAGGATTCACATATTTAGTAGCAAATGTAGCCATAGCTTTATCATGATTCTTAAAGAATGTAAATATAGATTCCCAGTCATAGTATTTAGCATGGAGTGATAAATCATCGTTGTAGCTGATATCGTAAGTTATATACTTATCATGTGTTTGATTAGGTTTATCAACTGTAGCAAACATACTATGATTATTAATAGCTGTTAGTATATCAAATGTATTTGTAGCTACTAATACACCTGTAGGTTTATGTCTTTTTAGCGTACAGTAACTACAGTTGTACATACATCCGTAACCAAATGCTGGTGACATATAATCAGCTGACCTACCATTATCTCTAATCAACATAGATTTTCTTGGTAGAAATTGTATCAATGATTCCATTTAATTTAAAGAATATAATAGTGTAAAATATATCTCCTAGAAATTGATTTCTAAGAAATGGAAGTCCTGCAATATATGATGCTGATAGACTATTATAATAACTAGCACAAAAAGCATTAGTAATAAGAAAGAATATTATAGAGAAAGATATACTGTTTAACATCAACACTCCTGGTGTAGTATTAATTACAGTATATCTTGCTATAATAGTCAATATTACTATTGTTAAATACACATACCAAGTAAATGTACCACTAATGAAATAATCACTTATTAGCATTCCTATTATACTAATCATTAAAGATTTAGTAATATTATGCTCACTTGTAGCATATAATATTAATCCTATTAATGGAGTAAAATTATATGGATGTGGTAGTAATCTACCAAATATTAATATTAATATCGACAATGCTATTTTCATTCTCTAAATGTTTTTGGAAATGTTATAGGATATTTTTTAGCTACACAAACTACATTACCTAGATTATAACTTGCTCCATCATTTGATATCCATTCTTTATCTTCAGGAAGCCACGTGTAAGTATTATCTAATACTTCATGTACTACTAATACATCATTAACAACTTTTCTTACACCTACAAAATATTCATCTAATTCTGTTGTTTCAGGATTAAATAGTTGCCAATGTAAAGGTAAATAATAATTTTCTTCTTTTTCCATGTTTAGCTATATTTAAAAGGATTTTCTGTTAATAATGATTCTTTAACAGTAGATATAAAACCATTTATACCAACTATAAAAACAAATATTACAAATGTTAAATAACTCAATGGATTATAAGGATTTAATCTTCTTCTTGTAAATCCACTTTTAGTTATTATCTCTTGAGTTATATTCAAGAATGATAATAGTTTTATAATACTTCTCATACTTTTTCCCAATATTTTTTAGTAACTTCATATCTACCATTCTTTTTCTTTCTATAAAGTTCCTCCATTATCATAATATTTTTTAACAATTCTAATTAATTTATTTAAACATTCAAGTTCTGCTTCTTCGTAGGTTTCAAATACGGGACTTTCCCAATCTCCCCAACTAACATACCAAGTATTATCTGTAAACTTTTCTGGGTATATATGAGCGTTATACTTCTCCCTAAACCAACGAAATGCTTGTTGATATAGTGGTGCGGAACAACTTGTTACTTTTCCTATTTGGTCACTATTTTTATAAGGGTAAGATAATTGTTCACTACCACCATCAGCATAGATTTTACCAAAACAGGGTTCATCGAAACCTAATTCTTTTAATTCTAATGCTTGTTGAAACGGGATAAATTCATTTTTCATAATCAATGATTTCATTTAGTTCAGTTTCAAGTTCATAAATTCTAATTTTAAGTTTATCAATATCATGTTCTAATGTATCAATAGTATCTTCTAACTTTTCATGAGCTTCTTCTAAATCTTTAATTTCTATCATTAAATCATTAATTATAGAAATAATATCATCTTTAAGATTGTTAGCTTGTTTTTCTAATAGTGTGTTGTTCATTGTTATAAATTTTGTTGTAATAATTTTCTCCATCAATTCTATCATATTTCTCATGTGCATCTATACCATAACTATTCTTACATCCCTCTAAATAAAACGAAATCATTTGTTCTTTTTCCATTTCTTTAGCTTGTTTTATTGCTTGTAATAATAAAATAAGATGATTCTCATCAATGTCAAAAAATTGTACATTTTCATTAAACTTTTTAATTAAAAAATCAACTGCCGTTTGTTTGCTTATTCCTTTAGTTTCTTCTTGTGGAATAATGATTTTGTAATCATAAGCATCAATTCTTGGAGAATTCCAATTGTCAACAACTTCAACAAACTCAAAACTTGGATTCTTTACAAACCATTCAAGAAAAGTATCATCAATAGCTTGAACACCATCTTTGATTAATTCTTGGTCTGTTGTCATTATAACTAATTTACATTCAGATAAGTCAGTTAAATAGGTAGGAAACTTGTTTAAAATTTGTTCTTGTTCTAATTGCCATTTACCTTTGTGTGGTCTTACATCTTTAATTTCTTCATCAGAAGTGATGTAGATGTGTTTATTTTCCCAATGAGAACCCATTGTGTATTTTTTAGATAACAATAAATTACCTTTTGGTATTGTTATTAATAATCTACTTGGTTTGTCTGTTGGTAAAACGTGTATGTTTTTCATTTTATTTGTAATTTAATTATTAAAATCAAGTCTTTAATACACTCAAGTTGCGCTTCTTCGTAAGTTGTAAACTTCCAATCTCCAGATGGTCTATCTTTTGGCATTGTATGATATTCTTCACCAGTTACATTGTTCCAAATAAAATGATTATAACCAAGTTTATGACTATGCTGGTCATTTGTTGCTTCTATTGAGGAGTGCCAATTAAATTGTTCACGAAACCATCTAAATACTTGCTGGTATAGTGGTGCTATAGTTACGTTATCATCATTTAAAACAAAATGTTCACCTAATATGTATAGTTTTTTTGGTGTATTTTTTATTGGATAATGTCTTCCTTTTTCATCAATTCCAAACATTTTACATTTTGGTTTTGTATAAAATCTTCCTAACAAAGGTTCATCGAAACCTAATTCTTTTAGTTCTAAAGCAATTTCATAGCTTACAAATTCATTGTTCATAGATTACTTCTTTTTAAATTGTTTAATAAAATCTTCAAAGAATAATGGTTTGTAATTTATGTCATCTAATGCAGTAGCATCTATATAAGAAGCATTCCAACACATTTCCATATTTTCCTCACTATACATTCTTTCTTGTTGCCATTTAGCACCTAATTTAAAACTTTGTGGATCAAAAGGAAAATCGCTATTAAATTTTCTTGTTTCATATTCTCTTTTAATAGCTTCTTCAAGTGTTTCTTGTTTTTTCATTTCTTTAAGTCATTTAATTCTGGGTGAGTAAAATGAAATTCAGTTAACATAGCTGCATTGCACATTAAATGAGCTGAATGTAGTAATCCATCTTCAGGGTCTATTTCTTCACCTAATCTAATAGCTTCTAAGTGTCTCATAGCTGAAGCTATAACTTCAGAGTATGGCATTCCTTTTTCCCAGTTTCTAGGTGCATATTTAATAGCACCTGCTGTCCATACTTTAGCATATTCTCTTTGCGCTATTGCTGGAGCTAAATCATAACGCAATTTATTTTCATTATGACGCAATGCTCTTGCTGTTGTAGTAGTATAATACTTTTTAATTTCGTCCATATTTATCATTTTATTGTTTCTAAATATAAATCAATAGCTCTTTCTTTGTATTTATAGCTATTCCAAAATCTTGTAGTGTTCATTAATACTCTATTAGAACGTAATGGAGTATATAATTTACTATCTACATGTTTATTATCAGGTAATATAACTAATTGAGTATCTTCTTTATCATAATCTACAATCTCTCCAGCTTCATATAGTAACTCAATAATTCTAACAATAGGTATCTCTGTATCTAATGTTTCACCTTCATCGGTGGTATAATTAATCCATAGTGTACTATGATTTAATTTGTCAGTAAATAATGTGTAATCAACTAGTGTCATTGAAATATAATATATTTATCCTTATATTTATAAGGTTTTAGTGAATAATGAATGTTGTCTTTTGTTTCAAGATACATAGCTATTTCTGTAAAAGATTCTGAATTAAAAATAATATCAATATAGTAATCAGGATTAAATGGTTTAAGATTTTTAATACTGAAATTATCATCATCCATTGAAGAAACCCATCCTATATATTTGTGTGTGGCTAATACTTTAAATGTAAGAGAATTATCTCCTTCTCTTATAGATGCTTCATCAATAAATATAGGTACAAGTACTTGACCATCAATAATATAATTCTCGCTTACCTTCTTGTCTTCCATGTTGAACCACAAACCAATGTCTTGAGAGCGTTCCTCGTGTGTTAATAGCATTAATTTGCACAGCTTTCTGAATATCTTCATCTGTTGCTTTTATATAGTATTTACAATTATTTTCATCGTAGTGATTAAATCCTTGCCAATAGTTATCAATTTCTGATAACATTCTAAAACAAGTATTAGCTTTAGGACAATCATAATTAACACATTTTATTGGACTTATTAATCCTTCTCCCTTACAATAGATACAACTAACAATAATAGTATTTCTATCTTTCAATCCAGTACCATCACACCTTGTACATATTTCTGCTAATCTCTCTATCATTGTAGTAAATTTTAATGTCTTTATTCTTTAAGGTTTTACGAATATCTTTTATAAAATCCTCTACTAGTTCTTCAGGAATATCTATAATGATATCATACGCTAAAGTGTACACAAAGAAAGGGAATTTTTTATCATTAATGAAATAAAGATAAGTATTATATCTTTCTTTTTGTGATTTAAATCTAAAAATAACAGGTTTATTCATGATTATAGTATAAAGAGAGAGGTATTGCTATCTACCTCTCTCTAATTATGAATTATAATTGTTCACTAACCCATTGGTCATACATTCTCCACGAATTTATTCGTAGTTTTAGAATTCTCCTTTTCATAGTTATGGATATCTTGTTTTAAAATCGGGTTTAACATAATGGTCAGGTTTTTGTATTTTACCTGTTTCACTATGTTTTAATACATAAAATCCTCTCGATGGACTATCAACTCTACATTTCTTTTGTTCAGCTTCTTTCGTTACTTCATCCAGACTTGTAAATCCTTTAGTCATATTCGCTTCAAACTTGAGTTTCAATGCTTCATCAGCATTAACACCCATTTGTTGTAGTAATCGTATAGTAACCCATATTAAATCTACAGCTTCTTCAACAATATTAGGATTGTCATCGTTGCCAATAGCAATAGTGAGTTCTTTATACTCTTCATCAATCAATCGTGTAGCGTTGAGTTTCTCCTCCCAAGTAATCGTATTGTCATAATACTCTCGTACACTAAGTCCAAATGTTTTAGACCATTCTCTAACTAATTTCTCCATCATAGTGATAATATTTCATTTTTTAAGTTAAGCATTGAATCTAATTCTCCATCTATTTCACAATCATAGAAACTAGATAGTTCTTGTTGTAATACAGATGCTTTACTCAATACTTTAGCACCATAATGTTGATATTCATTATTAGGTGCATATAGAAAGTAATTGAATAATTCATCAGGTGAATACATTTCTGAATACCTACTTTGCATAAACATATCATAACTATGTTTAGCTTGTTCAGGTATATCAAACTCTAAAACTACTAAATCATTATTAATAAATGGATAGTAACTTTTTAAAATATTACGGTCATAGAGTGATTTAGCTGTAGTTTCTAATACTTCTGTATTACTAAATCTTTTGTCAATTAGCATAAATATTTTGTATGGAGATACTTCTTCTATTCCTAAACAAAAATTCATGTTTAATCCTTTCAACATAAAACCTAGTTTTGCATCATAAGCTTTTAGTGTATGAGCTAAATAAAGTCTTGTTCTATTGAATACTAGAACAGGCTCTTTAGGATTGTGAAATAAGTCAATCGAGAGCGTTGGGATTGTAAATGGTGTCATAAGCACTGGTAATTAGTCTTCCGTTATTAATAAAGATACCCCTATCAACATCAACATCAGGATTAGCTAAATGCCAATTGTAGTTATTAACTATTTGTTTAATTCCAGGAACTCTCATATCCTCAATAAATTCATCTGTAGTACCTTTAGGTATGCCATCATAAGCAACTGTTAAGTCTTTTAGTGATAGTGTATATAATAAAGGTGGTTCATTAGTAACATGACTAACTACTAAGAATTGTAGAGGAAAATCCTGACGATAACTATACCATGCAGCTTGAATATCGTATCTAAACTTTCTTAAACTATAATTAAAATCTTTAACACTACCATTAGTGTACTTAATATCATACAATCCAGTTTCTGATACAGCATCATATAATCTTTTACTTTCTATACCATTGTAACTAAAATAGTTAGGAACTTGGAAATCAGTCCAAGATTCAACAATATGAGCTGTAAATGGATGTGATTTAACCATACTAACTTGATGTAGTATTCTCTCATAATCAACTCTACTAATAATTGTTTTTCCTCTAGCTTTCCATAAATCTTCATAAAATGTTTCTAGTTTCATTAAATTATTCCATACTGTATCTTCTTTCCAACTACCACCATAACCTTCTTGACTTGCAGCTAGTAGTAATGGTTCTCTAAGTGTATTTAGTGGAACATAAGATTCTACTGTATCATAAACTAATTTAACAACAGATTTAGCTGAACCTCTATTATAGTTATCTTCATTACTAATATAGAATAACTCATCAAAATGTTTTTTGTAAGTTAATAAACACTCAAAAGCATTACCATGATTCATAGCAAATTGGTCAGTCCAATACTTTTTGTTTAAATAAGTACCAAATCCTTTAGATAAAGCTGATAACTTGCTATAGTGCAACGCATCATGTTGCCTGTAGTCATTTACTTGATTTAACATATTCATTTAGAAATAATTTAAAATCTTCCATACGCATAATAACCAGCTCATCTAACACTTGTTCTTTTACTGTAACTTTCTTAGTCATTCTAGTAAATAACAATGGTATTTCTCCAGGTTTTATACGCATAGTTAATAATGAAGATATATCTATAGAAATACTATTCTTTCCTTTAATCATTGTCTTTTTACATTGTACTTTAAGACGCTGAATATAGTTAGGAACAGTATCTCTATAAAATACATCAATTCCTTCTCCATCTAATGGAGTGTTTTTTGTAGTAGAGATTTCATAAGTCTTATGATTCTTATTGTTAAAAGCTTCTAAATTAAATATAGTAGCTAAAAACTTAATAACATCATAATTCCACTTATCTCCCTGTCTTTTGTTTTTAATCATATTTAAAATCTTAATAACCTTTTATCTCTCATAACATCCACAAGATAAGAACTTATTAAATCTTTTGATACTATATTTATATTAAATGTTTTTTCTTGTACATATTTATAAGGAATAACAGTATAATTAAAAACATCATCTTTACTAAAACTTACAGTAATGAAAGCTTTAACTATTTCTATTATATTATCAGGACATTTATCAGTAAAGAATATTTCTCTATCAAGAGAAAACATATAAACATCTTTAGATTGTTTGTTAACTACCATTAAAGAAGTAACTTCTTTTTCAATTAATCTAGTAGCAAACATTACAACATGACTTGTTAGATTTATATGAAAATCATCAGTAGTTTTAAAACCATATAATAATGTAGTAGGAATGCGATTTGTACCAATTATATCTCTATCATTGTAATTAATCATATTATTAAAAACATAATGACCATAGTCTTGTCTAAATAATATTGAATCACAAGTTGGCATCATACCTGGTGTATAAAGGAATTGTATAGACATCTGTTCCTGTTTTAAGGTTTACAATATATTTATTAATCAATTCTACTACTTTACCATGACACATATTGGCTACATACCTAGTTTGAGTAAATGTACAGTTAACAGGTTGATTTTCAGTATCAGATAAAGCTCTTTGTTTATATTCATCAATATTTTCTACTAATCCATCTTTAGAAGATAAAAAATATATTTCAAAATATTCAGCTAACATTCTGATATCCATAAAGAAACTATGTTCTTTATCAATTATATAATAGTTTAACCATTCATTAAAAGCAGAAACTCTAACATCCATTCTGTCAGGACATACAATAACATTATTAGCTAAAGAATAACTATCATCCCAATATTCATAACGATACTTTATTTCATTAGTAATTTCTTTATAGAATGATAATTCTTGTTCTATAGCTTTTACTTTAGGCATACCTATTTGTGTAGGATAATATCCTTGTGGAATACAATTATGTTCTTCTACTGTATCTCCATCATATAATCCTAATTTATGACCATTAAGTGCTAAGTTTACAGCAACACCTTTACCTACACCACCTAATCCTATAACAGTAATATT
>Ga0315900_10010230_pt1 | contig 11777 bp, 10 predicted proteins | sample LakEriMetagenome_FD_203521 | JGI IMG/M metagenome (GOLD analysis project Ga0315900, IMG submission 203521) | Freshwater fungal communities from buoy surface, Lake Erie, Ohio, United States - Buoy 12 MA114 | ecosystem: Environmental > Aquatic > Freshwater > Lake > Lake biofilm | place: USA: Lake...
TGGCACGGCCGTGGTGCCCGGGGGGCGGTTCATCGAACTGCGATCGGGAACCGACGAGCCGAGACGCTGGCAGAACTGGTCGATCGACCGCGCGCGCGAACGCTGGGGGGAAGCGGTACTGCCCTTCGCCCTGCTCCAGGCCGGCACCGCCGACGATGGGCTGGTGCGTGAATGGCCGCGTCCGGACGCCGGCGTCGACAAGCATCTGGGCTACGCGCTGCAGTGGTTCTGCTTCGCCGCCACCGCCGCGGTGGTGTGGCTCGCGCTGTCCTGGCGGAGGGGCTGACCCGATGGCCTCCGCACTGCGTCGGCGCCTGCCCCTGATCCTCCTCGTGCTGGTCTGCCTCACGCCCGCCGTGGGTCCGTACGTGCTGTGGTACCTCTGGCAGCCGGCACGGCAGAGCAACTACGGCGAACTGGTCGAGCCCCGCGCCGCGCCGGCGCTGTCGCTGGCCCCGCTGATGCCCGCGGGCATCCCGACGCCGACCACGCTACCGGCCGCGCTGCGCGGCCGCTGGTTCCTGCTGTCGGTCGATGGCGGCGCCTGCGACGACTACTGCGAGCGCAAGCTCTACCACGCCCGCCAGTTGCGAACGATGCAGGGCAAGGAGATGGAGCGCGTCGAGCGGGTCTGGGTGATCGACGACGGCGCCTCCCCCTCCGCACGGCTCACCGAACCCTACGCGGGCACGCTGCTCGTCGCCGGCGAGGCTGCGGCGACCCTCGTGCGCGCGCTCCCCGTACCTGCGGGGGGGCAGGCGCGCGATCACCTCTACCTGGTCGACCCGCTGGGCAACGTGATGATGCGCTACCCGCGCGATGCGGAACCCTCGCGCATCCACAAGGACCTGGTACGCCTGCTCAAGTACTCGAGGATCGGATGATGCTGCGCAAGCTGCTGCTGCTCGCCCCGGTATTCACGCTCGTCGTGGTGGTCGTCGGTGCCTACACCAGGCTGACCGACTCCGGCTTGGGCTGCCCTGACTGGCCGGGTTGCTACGGACAGCTGACCGCGCCGGACACGCCGGCGGAGATTGCCCGCGCCGAGGCGAAGTATCCCCACCTCGAAGTCGATCCGTTCAAGGGCTGGGTCGAGATGATCCACCGCTATCTCGCGGGCACGCTCGGGCTGGTGATCCTCGGCATCGCGCTCCTCGCGTGGCGCCATCGGCACGAACCCGGTCGCGGACGCGACGAGCACTGGGTGGCCACCGCGCTGCTCGGCCTGCTGCTCGTCCAGGCGCTGCTGGGCAAGCTCACGGTCACGCTGCTGCTCAAGCCGGCCATCGTCACGCTGCACCTGCTGGGCGGCATGCTGATCCTCGCCTTCCTGTTCAGGATGGCGATCGGCGAGTTCGTCGACCGCACGCGCGTGGATGTTGCCCGGGCGGCGCGGCTCGTCCCGTGGGCGGCACTGGGCATCGCGCTCACCATCGCCCAGATCGCACTCGGGGGCTGGGTCAGCACCAACTACGCGGCGCTCACCTGCCTCGATTTCCCGACCTGCCACGGCAGACTGCTGCCGCCGATGGATTTCGCGCACGGCTTCCACGTGATGCGCGCGCTGGGCGAGGCACCCGACGGCTCGCCCCTGTCGCACGAGTCGCTGAACGCGATCCAGTGGACCCACCGCGTCGGAGCCCTGGTCCTGACCGCCTATCTCGGCGTGCTCTCGCTCGCGGCTGTCAGGATCGCCGGCCTGCAGGGCGTGGCGCTGGCCGTGCTCGCGTGTCTTGCCGCCCAGGTCACCATCGGCATCCTGAACGTGGTGATGCTGCTGCCGCTGTGGCTCGCGACGCTGCACAACCTTGGCGCCGCGCTGCTGCTGTGCGCGGTCGTGATGCTAAAATTCATGGTGACCCGACCGGTACTGATCGGCTCCGGACGCCTGTCGTCCGCGCCGGATCGCACGGACGGTCCCGCGCAGGGGCTTCGCGCGGCTCAGCACGGCTGAACGCGCACCTCGCCGAGCGAGCATCCAGGGGCGAGCACTTCGCTGCGCCTCCAACCCGGGCGGCACCTGCCGCCCGTCGCCTAGGCCACGCCATGTCGGAAAGCGTCGCACTGCCCGGTGGCATCCTGCGTCAGTTCTACGAACTGACCAAGCCGCGCGTGGTCTCGCTCATCGTGTTCACCGCGGTGATCGGCATGTTCCTCGCCACCGAACCCGGGGTTCTGCCGCCGCTCGCGCCCGTGGTGTTCGGCACCCTGGGCATCGCGCTGGTGGCCGGCGCGGCGGCTGCGGTCAACTGCCTGATCGAGCAGAAGATCGACGCGGTGATGGCCCGTACCCGTCGGCGCCCGCTGCCCTCGGGGGCCATCACCTCGCTCCAGACCCTGGTGTTCGCCGGGGTGGTCGGAGGGATCGGCCTCTTCGTGCTGCATGACCAGGTCAATGCGCTCACGATGTGGCTCACGCTCGCCACCTTCGTCGGCTATGCAGTCATCTACACCGTGGTGCTCAAGCCGCTCACGCCCCAGAACATCGTGATCGGCGGCGCTTCGGGCGCCATGCCGCCGGTGCTGGGCTGGGCAGCGGTCACCGGGGAGATCGGCCCCGAGCCGCTGGTACTGTTCCTGATCATCTTCGCGTGGACGCCGCCGCACTTCTGGGCGCTCGCGCTCTACCGGACCCACGAGTACGCGAAGGCGGGGGTGCCGATGCTCCCGGTCACCCACGGCGAGCGCTTCACCCGCCTGTCCGTGCTGCTCTACACGGCGATCCTGTTCGCCTGTTCGCTGCTACCCTTCGCGGTGCGCATGAACGGCGTGTTCTACCTTGCCTGCGCGGTGGTGCTCGGCGGTGTGTTCCTGCGCTATGCATGGCGACTGCACGTGAACTACAGCGACTGGCTGGCACGTCGGACCTTCCGCTACTCGATCCTCTACCTCACGCTCATCTTCGCCGCGCTGCTGGTCGACCACTACGCGCCGTGGCGCTGACGGTCGCGGGCGCAGGCCCGTATACTGCGCGCGCATGAGGTCCTGACGCCGGCCGCGGATCCGCAGGCTGCCCGCGCGATCCCAGGCGAGTACCGAGGAGGAGCAGCATGAGACGCAGCACGGGGGCGGCACGGCCGTCCGCAGTCACGACCACGCTGTCGGCCTACATCGCCCGGGCGGCTCGCCGCCCGCTGCCGCGAGAGGTGGCCGAGCGCGCCCGGCTGCACCTTCTCGACACGCTGGCCGCGATGGTCTCCGGGGCAGCGCTCCTGCCGGGGCGCCGCGCCACGCGATGGGTCGGCCTGCAGGGCGGCACGCCCGAGGCCACCGTGGCCGGCAGCGGCCTGCGTACCAGCGCGGTGAACGCGGCGCTCGCCAACGGCATGCTGGCCCACGCCGACGAGACCGACGACGCCTACTATCTCGCGCTCGTTCATCCGGGCTGCGCGGTGGTGCCCGCCGCGCTGGCGATGGCCGAGCGCGAGCGTTCGAGCGGACGCGCGCTGCTGCGCGCCGTCGCCCTGGGCTACGACGTGTGCGCGCGCATCTCGAAGGGGCTGGGCATCGAGCGATTCCGCAGCGCCGGGCACTCCACGCACAGCTTCGGAGGCACCTTCGGTGCGGCGGCTGCGGCCGGCGCGCTGGCGGGGCTCGACGAGCGGCAGGCGCGCCACCTGCTCTCCTACACCGCCCAGCAGGCCAGCGGGCTGTCCTGCTGGGCCCGCGATACCGAGCACATCGAGAAGGCCTTCGACTTCGGCGGGATGCCCGCCCGCAACGGCGTCACCGCCGCGAGCATGGTCGCCGCCGGATTCACCGGAGTCGATGACGTGTTCGGAGGAGACCGTGGCTTCCTGCATGCCTTCGCTGATTTCGCGCAGCCGCGCGAGCTGATCGCGGGGCTGGGCGAGCGCTACGACATCCTGCAGACGGCGATCAAGCGCTGGCCGGTCGGCTATCCGATCCAGGCGCCGCTGGACGCACTCTGCGAACTGATGACCCGGTACCGCATCGGCGCGCGCGAGGTCGAGCACATCCGGATCGTGGTCGACGAACAGGGCGCACGGACCGTGAGCGGCCGGACGATGGCCGACATCAACCTGCAGCACCTGGTGGCGGTGATGCTGCTCGATGGCAACATCTCGTTCGAGGCCTCGCACGATCCGGCGCGGGTGCGCGACCCCGCGGTGCTCGCCCTTCGCGAGCGGGTCAGCCTGGAGGGCAGCGCGGCGCTGTCGCGCGCGCGGACGACCCAGGCCATCGTGGAGCTGCGTCTTTCGCGCCCCGGCAGGCCGGTGGTCAGGCACCACACCCGCGCGGTACTGGGCAGCGCCACGCGACCGATGCAGCGCGCCGACCTCGAACGCAAGTGCCTGCCGCTGCTGGTCCCCACGCTGGGCACGCGGCGCGCGCGCGCGCTGATCGATGCGGCATGGGACATCGAGCGCATGCCGGACGTCCGCGCGCTGGCGCGACTGCTCGCGCCTTCGCGCTGATACCGCCGAAGACCCCACGGAGGCTGACAATGCGCTTCTTCACTCCCCCGGTAGAACTGGTTGCCGAGGTCTACGCGACCATCCCGGACAGCCTGCGCGAGACCGACAGCCCGTCGACCTGGATCGACGCGAACCACCCCGGGTCGCGGCTGGGCTGCTTCCTCGAGGGGCCGGCCTTCGATCGCGAGGGCAACCTCTACATGGTCGACATCCCGTTCGGTCGCATCTTCCGGGTCGACCGGCGGGGGACGGTGGAGGTGGCCGCTCGCTACGATGGCTGGCCCAACGGCCTGGCCATCCACCGCGACGGCCATCTCGTGATTGCCGACTACCGCCTCGGCCTGATGACCTGCGACCCGGGCAGCGGTCGGGTTGAGCCGTGGATCACGCACGCCCGATCGGAGGGCTTCAAGGGACTCAACGACCTGGTGTTCGCGCGCAATGGCGACCTGTACTTCACCGACCAGGGTCAGACCGGCGTGCAGGATCCGACCGGTCGGGTGTGGCGCGCCTCGCCGGCGGGCCGCCTGGAGTGCCTGATCACCAACGGTCCCAGCCCCAACGGCATCGCGCTCTCGCCCGACGAGTCTGCGCTGTACGTGGCCATGACGCGCGCCAACTGCATGTGGCACCTGCCCCTGCGCGAGGGGGTGCCGAGCAAGGGGGGCGTGTTCGCAGCCCTGCCGGGCATGCATGGCCCGGACGGCCTTGCGATGGACGAGGCGGGCAACCTCGCGGTGGGACACGCACGGGTGGGCATCGTCTGGATCATCAGCCCGATGGGCGAGATGCTGTGGGCGATTCGCGCGCCCGAAGGCGGCGGGCGTCTCACCAACATCGCCTATGGCTGGCCCGACCGTGACCACCTCTACATCACCGACTCCTATCGCGGCCGCGTCCTGCGCTGCAAGGTACCGGTGCCCGGACTCACGCTCTATTCGCACCAGTGATCGCCGTCGCCGGCGGCGACAAGCGCCAACCGACCCCTGCACGCCGATCCGAAATCGTGAACGAGGAATGTCCATGTCCGTGAATCGATCGCCCCCTGCGCGCGCGGGTCGGCTCGCCGGTGGCCTGGCGCTCGTGGTCCTGCTGCCGGGTCCGTTGCTCGTCCCGGGCCAGGTCGCGGCGCAGCCGGCCTGGCCGATGCGCCCGATCCGCATCATCGTTCCGACCTCGCCCGGTGGCGGCACCGACATCGTCACGCGCGCGCTGGGCGCGCGGGTGGGCGAGGCCCTGGGCCAGCCGGTGCTGGTGGAGAACCGCCCGGGGGCAGGCCAGGTTCTGGGCACGGAAATCGTCGCCCGTTCGGCGCCCGACGGCTACACCCAGCTGATGGCAGCCAGCGCGATCGTGCTCAACCAGGTGCTCGCGAAGAAGCCGCCCTACGACACGCTGCGCGATTTCACGCCGATCACGCTGGCCGCGTCGCTGCCCAACGTGCTGACCGTGCATCCGAGCCTGCCGGTGAAGTCGGTGAAGGAGCTGGTCGCACTCGCCCGCGCGCGACCGGGCCAGCTCAACTACAGCTCGGCCGGGGCGGGGACCTCGCCGCACATGTCGATGGAGCTGCTGATCTCGATGGCGAAGCTCGATATCGCGCATGTCGCCTACAAGGGCACCGGGCCTGCGACGGCTGATCTCATCGCCGGGCACGTCCAGCTGTCGATGCCCAACACGCTGACGGCCGCGCCGCACCTGCGCAGCGGCCGACTGCGCGCGCTGGGGGTGACCAGCGCGAAGCGCGCGGCAGGTCTGCCCGAGGTGCCGACCATCGCCGAGGCCGGCCTGCCCGGCTACGAGGCCATCCAGTGGTATGCGCTGTTCGCGCCCGCAGGCACGTCGCGGGAGATCGTCGGGCGCATGCACGCCGAGGTCGCACGTGCGCTCCAGCTGCCCGAGCTGCGCGAGCGGCTGGCCGCCGATGGCGCCGAGGCCGGCGGGATGCCGCCCGAGGCCTTCGTGGCGTTCGTGCGCAACGAGATCGAGAAGTGGTCCCGCGTGGTGCGCGAGGCGAAGCTCACGCTCAATTGAGGGCGGGGCGTACCCCTGCACCCGCCGTACGAGGAGAGTCCTCCATGAGTACCCGTCGCACCATCGACACCCACGCGCACTTCTTCCCGGAGCGCTTCCTCGAGCTCGTCGCGCGCCATGGCCCGCGCTGCGGCGCCACGGTGAGCGCGGATGCGAGCGGGGCCCGGTTCATCCAGGTCGGCCTGTCGCTGCGCACCGGGCCGATCACCTCCGGTTTCATCGACCTGTCCGAGCGACTGGCCTACATGGATCGCATGGGCGTGGACATGCATGCGCTGTCGATGACCCAGCCGATGGTCTACTGGGCGGATGACGAACTCGGCCTGCAGCTGGCCGCGGCCGTCAACGACGCGATCAGCGAGGCCCACCTCGCGCATCCTGACCGCTTCATCGGCTTCGCCCACCTGCCGTTCCAGAACGCGCGGCTCGCGCTCGAGGAACTCGAGCGCGCGGCGAAGCTGCCGGGCATCCGCGGGGTGTACATGGCCACGGCGGTGCGCGACCGTGAACTGTCCGACCGCAGTTTCTTCCCGATCTACGCGCGCATGGAGGAACTCGGGCTGCCGCTGTTCCTGCACCCGATGATGATCAACAACGAGCGGCTCAAGCAGTGGTACCTGATCAACACGCTGGGCAACCCGTTCGACGTGGCGATCGCCGCCTCGCACCTGATCTTCGGCGGCGTGCTCGACGCCTTTCCGAAGTTCGAGGTGTCGCTGCCGCACGCCGGCGGCGCGCTGCCCATCCTGCGCGGTCGGCTCGACCAGGGCTTCCACATCCGCGACGAGTGCAAGCACCTGCCGCGTCCGCCCAGCGAGTACCTCAAGCGCTTCACCTACGACACGATCAGCTACTGCCCCGAGGTGATGGACTATCTCGTGCGCCTGGTGGGGTCGGATCGCATCATGATGGGCAGCGACTACTGTTTCGACATCGCGCACAACGATCCGGTCGGCGTGGTGCACGAGATGACGCTCGACGACACCCAGCGCGAGCAGGTGCTGTGGAGCAACGCGGCGCGGCTGCTCAGGCTCTGAGGCCGCGCGGGATGCGCCGCCCGATGCGCGGCCGGGGTGAGGGACGCCTGACCGGTCAGGGTCGACCAGGGTCGTGCGACCCCGGGCCTCTGGCGGTGGCAGGGGCCTGCAGCCGCGTGGCGGCGGAACGCGCCGCCGCCGCCATCTCGCGCGCCATCGGCTCGCTACGGCCGGTGTAGGCCGCCGGATCGAGGCTCGCACGCAGCGCGTGCTCCTCCACCGAACCCCTCACCCGTTCGTCGGCGAGCAGGGTCGGGAGGATCGATGCGCCGGACGCAGACGCCTCGGAGAGCGCATGGTGGACGAGATCGTGGGCCTCGCCACGTCCGAGATGCGGGGCGAGCAGCATCATCACGCGCTCGGCGGCAATCGACTCGCCGGAGCGGTCGAGATTGCGACGCATGCGCTGCGGGTGCAGCCGCAGGCAGTCGAGCAGCCGATCCATCTCCCATGCGACGGCGTAGGCAAGCGGCGGCGTACCTTCCATCAGCCAGTACATCATCTGGTTGTTCGCCGCGTCACCCTCGTGGGTGGGCTGCATCGCCTCCAGGGCGAGCGGGACCTGCGCGCGCAGACGGCTGGCGAGCGCGATGACCTGAACGGCCACCTTCGAATTGACCTTCTGCGGCATCGTGCTCGAGCCCACGACCTCGTCTCCGAGCGCCTCCGACACCTCGCCCACCTCGTCGGCCATCAGCGCGTAGAGTTCGCGGGCGATCTTCGAGAACGTGCTGCCCAGGAGTGCGAGCAGCAGCACGTATTCGGCGACATGGTCGGTGCCGGCTCGCGAGGGCACGGCCAGCGGAGCGAGCCCCAGCCGGGCCGACAGCCTGCGATTGATCTCGGGGCCGTGCTCGCCGAAGGCGTGCATCGCGCCCAGTGCCCCGCCCCAGAGCGACACGAAGACCCTCGGCTCCGCGCCTTGCAGTCGGTCGACGTGGCGCAGCAGCTCCTCGATCCAGGCCGCCACCTTCAGGCCGAAGGTGATCGGCAGTGCGTGCCGGTGGTTGGTCCGGCCGACCATGAGCATCCGGGCGCCGGACTCCGCGAGCGCAGCGAGTCGACCGAGGATGTCACCGAGCAGCCGCATCAGGGCCTGGTGCGCCTCGCGCATGAGCAGCGTGCGTCCGGTCTGCGTCAGGTTCTGGGTCGTCGCACCCCAGTGCACGTAGGCGCCAGCCCCTCCCTCGCAGGCCCGTGCGAGCGCGCGCACGACCGATACGATCGGCGCGCGGGTGCGGTCGATGTCTGCCGCCAGTGCGCCCACGTCGATGGCCTCGAGGGTTGCCTTGCGCCGGATCTCGACCGCCGCGCAGGCCGGGATGATGCCCAGTTCGGCCTGCACGCTCGCGAGCGTCGCCTCGATCTCGAGATAGGTCTGCCAGAGCCGCTCGCGCCCGAACAGGGCCTCGATCTCGGCGACGGTCGGACGGCCCGGGTGGTCCGGATCGGCCAACCCCGGCAGGATCGCCCCGGTCAACGGTTGTTCGCCTGCGCGAAGGCGATCACCTTGGCCCATTTGGCCGTCTCGCTGCGGATCAGCTGCGTGAACTGCTCCGGCGTACCGGCGACGGGAACGGCCCCGAGCGCGCCGTAGCGCTCGACGACCATCGGCGACCTGACTGCGCGCTGCATCTCGGCGTTGAGTCGGGAGAGGATCGGGCCGGGCAGTCCCGCAGGGGCGAGGATGCCCCCCCAGGTGGTGACCTCGAAGCCAGGTACCCCGGACTCGTCCACGGTCGGCACCTCGGGGAAGGCCGCCAGGCGCTTCTTTCCGGTGACCGCGAGCGCCCGCAGCCGCCCCGAGAGGATGTGCGTACCCACGCCGGTCAGCGGATCGAACATGAGCTGGACGTGGCCTGCCATCACGTCGGAGGCGGCCTGGGCCCCCCCCTTGTACGGCACGTGCAGGATACGGGTGCCGGTCATCATCTTGAAGTACTCGCCCGCGAGATCGCCGATCGTGCCCGTGCCTGCCGAGGCGTTGCTGAGTTCGCCCGGTCGCTTGCGTGCGAGCGCGATCAGCCCCTTCACGTCGCGGGCCGGCAGCGACGCGGTGACCGCGAGGACCAGGGCGGCCTCGACCGCCTGCGAGACCGGCTGGAAATCGCGCGCGACGTTGTAGGGCAGGTTGGGGGTGAGCGCCGGATTGATCGCGAGCGGTCCCGGACCTGCGTAGCCGATCACGTATCCATCGGGCGCGCCGGCCGCCAGCGCTTGCATGCCGATCGCGCCGCCGGCACCGGCGCGGTTGTCGGCGACGACCGGCTGCCCCAACTGGCGGGACAACTCCGTGCCGAACAGCCGCGCCGACACGTCGGTCGCGCTGCCCGCGGCGAAGGGGATGATCAGGCGGATCGGCTTGACCGGAAAATCGGCCTCGGCAGCCGAGGCCAGCGTGGCCAGGCTCGCGAGGGCGACGGCGCCCGGGACACGCGCGATCGCCAGGGTGACGGTTCGGTTCATGTCGGCTCCTCCTTGTGCCGGCAGTCTATCCGGACGCCGGCTGGAGCGCCGTATGCCGTCCGGGTTCGGGCGGGCGGCGGGTCATCCTCCCGGCCCCGCCGCGCGTGCGTCCATCGACGGCCCGCGACCGGGCGTGGACGCATTCCGCCCATCGCATGAGCACGCCACCGCGACCGCAGGGCTGGTGGCCCGGTGAGCGGCGGGACCCCGCGCCGGCGGCGTGCAGCACCGACATGTCGCCGCATGGAAATCCGCGGCGTGGCGCACCCGTGGCGGCGATGGGTGCGCCACGGGTATGATCCGCCGCGTCCAATGGCTGAAGGAGAGGCTGGTGAGCACGCGTCCCCTGGGTATCGCGGTCGTGGGAGCGGGTCGTATCGGTACGCTGCGCGCGCGCCTGGCCGGCAAGCATCCCTCCGTAGGGTTTCTCGCCGTCTCCGACATCGATCCCGCCCGCGCGCGCGCGCTGGGCGAGACCGCGGGTGCGCACTTCACCAGCGGCAGCAACGACGAGGTGATCTCGCGCCCCGAGGTGGGCGCGGTGGTCGTCTCCACCCCCGAGGGCGAGCACGCCGCGCCGATCGTGCGCGCGCTCGAACTGGGCAAGCCGGTGCTGGTGGAGAAGCCGATCGCGCTGGAGCGGGCAGACGCGCAGCGGGTGATGGACGCGGTGCGCGCGAACAGCGGCGACCTGCGCATCGGCTACAGCCGTCGCTTCAAGGAATGCTTCCTGCGTGCGAAGGAGCAGATGCGCCACGAACGCCTGGGCACGGTGGTGGGCGGGCTCGCGCGGGTGTACAACTCGCGCGCGCAGGCCTTCTCGATCCTCAAGCGCGACCCGCATGCCACGCCGGTGCTGGACGTGCTCACCTACTACGTCGACCTGATGTGCTGGTTCCTGGAAGGCAACCGTCCGGTCGAGGTGGTGGCGCGCGGGCAGAGCGGCATCTTCAAGGCCGCGGGCTACAGCGCGCACGACGTCACCTGGGCGATCGTCACCTTCGCCGACGGCGCGGTGGTCAACTTCGGCGTGAGCTACGCGCTGCCCGCGCAGTACCCGACCCTGGGGCAGTCCGACCGGGTGGAACTGCTCGGCACCGAAGGCACCATGATCATCGACGACGACCACATGGACCACCTGATCTACTCGGAAAAGGGCATCCCGCATGCCTACGTGCCGGACCATGGCGTGCCCTTTGCCTTCCTCGGGAGCAACACGGCCGGCGACTGGGCGCTGGGCGATTTCTGGGGACCACTGGGCAACGAGACCCGCAGCTGGCTCGACTCGCTGGTCACCGGCGCGAAGACCGCGCACTGCACCCCCGAGGCGGCCCTGATCAACCTGGAGACGACGATCGCGATGGAACAGTCGGCCCGTACCGGACAGGCAGTCCGCCTGCCGTTGTCATGAGCGCCTCGCCCCTGCTTCCGGCGACCGCCTCCGCCGGCGTCCGGTCTGCGCACATGCGGGCAGCCGCGCGCGCGGCGCGGTCGCAGCCGAGGTCCGGCGCAGCCATGGCCATCGCGCGCCATCGCCTGCCTGCCCTGGCGGGGCGGTGGGGGAGCCGCGTGGCGATTGCTGCGTTCTGCGCGGTCCTCGCAGTACCGGCATTGCCCGTCCTCGCGCAGCCCTATCCGTCGCGACCCGTCCGGCTGGTGTCGCCCAACCCGCCCGGCGGGGCCAACGACGTGATCGCGCGCATCGTGGTCAACCGGCTGGCCGAGGTGCTGCAGGTCCCGATGGTGATCGACAATCGGGGCGGTGCGGGCGGCACCATCGGCGGGGAGATCGCCGCGCGGG
>Ga0315900_10010235_pt1 | contig 11771 bp, 13 predicted proteins | sample LakEriMetagenome_FD_203521 | JGI IMG/M metagenome (GOLD analysis project Ga0315900, IMG submission 203521) | Freshwater fungal communities from buoy surface, Lake Erie, Ohio, United States - Buoy 12 MA114 | ecosystem: Environmental > Aquatic > Freshwater > Lake > Lake biofilm | place: USA: Lake...
CCTTTTCCCACAGAATCTGAATGATCTGTCCACATCTTAAGTGTTAATTCAGGAAATCTATTAATCATATTGTTAACATTCAAATCAGGCTGATGGTGATGTCCCCACTCATTTTCATATTCTCCATCCCAATCTTGTTCATATTCAAAAGGAACAACAACAATGATTTCTTTACACTTTTTCTTAATCTTTTTTAACCACTCTTTTGCTTGGTCATGTGTAACATGTTCGAAAACATCACCTAATATTATTACATCATAGTATTCAAAATCAAACTCTAAAAAATCACCAATGAATACATTCTTATACTTCTCAGTTAAATCATACCTTTCTTTATATGATTCGAATATTTCGATACCATCAATGTTATTAAAATAATCCCCTAAAACATAACCCCATTTCCCATCACCAGCACCTATGTCTAATATTTTACAATCTGATTGAAAGTTTTGTTTAAGATATTCTTTTATTTCAACATCAAATACTGGTTCACTCATCCATCCTATTTGACTACCCGTTTTTCCAACAGGGTAATCATTTTTTGGTATTGGATCTATCCTTTTTAATTTTTCTATATTTTCTACTTGTCCAAGACTATTCAAATATTTTTTGGTATAATATAATTGATCGTCATCTTTATTATCTATTTCATCTTGAATCAAATTGAATATATGATCGGCATATCCTATAAATCCACCAGAATTTAAAAACCTATATTCTGTCATTGCTTCCGGATATGAATCTTCCAACATTGGATTGGGCCAACAAGTTTTTTCCGCTGAAAATACAAGAGGTCTTGTGAAGGCTCTAAATTTGTTTAATATTTCTGCAGGGTTTTGTAATAAAATAACATCATATGAATCTGTAAACATCACTACATGGTTTTCCAATGTCTCCCACGTCTTCAATTCTTCTTTGAGTAAGTTTACCTTTTGTCCTCCCCCAAAACCTTGGAGTACACCGTTCTCAGCATCTCCCCCATTCCACTGCTGACCTAGTCCTAGTATTTTATAAGGAACACCAAAATATTCACAGGATTTTTTGAATCTATCTAATTGATCGTTTTCTTCAGTTGCAACAGTTATCAATATAAATTTATCGAATTCATCTTGATAAAAATTATTATTAAAATAAACGTCTGTCTTTTCAGTTTCAGAGCTAACAAATGCTAAAGTTTCAGGTACGATAATATTCTCCTTTAATCCCAATGCGGTTAAGGTTCCAATATTATCATAATAATTCAAATATTTTTCAGTGATAAACGAAGGTCTACCAATCATTACCGGTACGAATTCATCTGCCGGAATTATATTTTCATGGAATTTTGATTCGTATAGTTTCTGTGCTCCGGTTTTAGTTAAGATATAAGATAAACACCAATAAGAGAACTCTGCAAGAGTTACACCAGGAAAGACCTCCTCTTCATCAACCATATTAATTCTTTTCCTACCAAGATAAAATAAATCCCAAGGGTAAGTTTCTATTTGTTCAGTAATAACCGGAATCCTATCAAGAAAATCTATTGTGAATTGGGCATCATCTTCAAGTATTAAAGCAGATCCTATTTGACTTTTCGTGTCGGCTATCATTCTCCAACATTCTCTATGAGATAACGCACACCCTATCTCCCCCATTGTAATACCTCTACCACGATAACTGTCATAGTAATCATGTAATGGTTGAATACCATTTTCTTTTAACCAATCATAATCAATCACGGTACCGTCAATCGCATCAACACGAATAACTTTGGCGTATTTATCCAAACCTAATTCTTTAATACGAGACATTATTCTCTCGTATTTATCAGGTCGTCTTTGTAAATTAATTACAAGTATTGTGTCAAAGGGAAGTTTCATATTAGAAACTTAATCAAATATAAAAGAATATCAATTGAGACATATAAACCCAAGAGGTGCCTTCAGAAATATTCCCTTCTCAAGTAATATCTCAAACTCATCCTTTTCAATAGGTTTACCTTTGTTGATTTCCACACAGATATCAATCATCTGTTGACGAGTAAGAGCAATCTCTTCTCCTTTCTCGTGATTGAAATTCACCACCTCACGAAGTTTTTCAAAAAAATCTTCTTCCTTTCCTTTCGGGATTAAGCTCAATAAATCATCAGGATTTTCCTTGAAGAACTTTAGAAGTTGAGAAAGATATATTTCAACGTCTACGCTCATAAGTCTCTTAATTTAGAGGGTTAATATCATACATTCCACATCCTCCACACATGTCTTCAGCTCTATCAAGAATTGATTGAGGAACCGTCACATTAGGACATCCCTTAACATTCAAGAAGAATAGATTAGGTAAGTTTTTGATTGATTCAGGTAAAGCTGTTAGTTTTTTGTTGTTAGGAAGTGCTAAGAATCTTAATAACTTCAATTCACCAATTGAGTTAGGTAATGACGCAACACAATTATCTAGTAAAATCATATCAAGATTTTTAAATCGTCCGATTGATTCTGGAATATTAATGATGATTTCATCTTTATCTCTGTTTTGAATTTGGAATTCAATTAAAGTTTCAGGTAAATTTTCAATCAAGTCATCAAGACCATAAAGAGCAATGAATTTACCAACAGCTCCTGATTTAAAGTTATCAATTGAAAGTTTGTCTCCACCAACAGTAAGACCTTTAGCAAACTCAGGTTTGAAAATATCTTTAAGTTCGGACATAGGACCTGACAACAATTGAATTAAGTCTTGCTGACGATCATCCTTATCCATAAACTGATTCGATGGGAAATGGAATTGATATCTATTTTTAGGTAAACCTGTTGTTGGTGAAACATCTGTATCACTAGGTTTAAATATAACATATAAAGGACCGTCTTTGATATATCTATCAAACCATGATGCTCCAGGTGCTGAAGTACACCATCTTGTCTCTTGGTTATTACCACCATAGAAACAAGCAGCTTCTTTACCTACCGCACCCTTATCTTCAATTTTAATTACTCTCCAATCAGTACCATCGTAAAATAATTCAGCACCAGGATGAACAGGAGCAGACTTTCTTTCAGATTTAGTTGTTGTTGCTAATGTAAGATCGAAATCTTTAACCGCATCATATAATTGGTCAGGAGTAAGACTTTGAATTTGTCTCTTTTCTAACGGTAATTTGTTTTTAAATCTATGAAATTTTTTCAAATCATCAGTTACCTTGTAAAGATCTTCCATAAATCTTTCCTTCAACATTTTAACTTCTCTCTCATAACCATTTTCACCGTAAGGGATTTCAGTTTGTTGATTAAGATTTAGGTAACTTTTAATTAACCATTGTGTATATTTTCCAGCATGTGCCTTTTCTAATTCTTTAGGATTTGCCGTTTCAATATCTACATCATTTAATTTTGACATAGGATCCGCAGCAACTAACGCAGCTAATTCTTTAACAGACAACTTAGGTTTTTTGGTACCTTTATCCGTTTTCTTAGGTTTTGTGTATGTGTCAATTAAGAAATCAATTCTATCTGCTGACTCAACTATAACTCTTTTTAGTAATGATGTGAATTTCATTTATTGAAACTTTTATTTATAAATATATTAAGAGGGCAAAAATAACTAATAATTCAATATCAACAGCTCTTCTGCCATATTTTGTTTGACATTTTTTTTAGCAGCAGCAGCCTTAGCAAATTCTTTTTTCTCCCATCTAAACCTATCTTCACGGAACCATTGATATAATAAGTCAAAATCATAATACGATAAACTGAACCTACCTTGAACCTGATTAAGGACATTCGCCAGTCTCTCGTGGTCTGCACGGTCAAAATCGTGGTTATTATAGTAATTCTCGGTCTTCCAATACGGAGGATCTAAATAGAAATATGTTGATGGTGAATCATATTTTGCAATTACAGCCTCAAAATCCATATTCTCCACATTAGTTATTTTTGTAAAGTGTTCAACCCAATCAGGTTTACTTAACTTATCCTTGAATGTTAGAAACTTAGACTTGTATTTACCCTTCAAATCAATAAATGATGATGTCTCAGGCTTACTACCAGAAAAGACCTGTGTGAGGACATATGCGTATTTGGCCGCTATCTCATAATCATACGGTTGTACAACTATCCCATCAGCAAATATTTCAGATTGAAATCTCACAAACTGTTCTCTCATTTCAGGTGGTGTAACATCAACCCCAACTTGTTGAACAGATATGGAATCCATAGCTCTCTTAAGTTCAGCAGGGTTCTGAACACATTGAAATAGATTATAATTTAATGGATTGAAGTCGTTGTAAACAACTCGTTTAAGATTTGGGTATTTACTCAAATCCATATTAAAGAAACACCAAAACATTCCACCGAATGTCTCCACATATGTTTCCATGTCTTCAGGGTAATATGGAACTATCCATTTACCAATTTTTGATTTTCCTCCGATATAACTTAGCATATCGTAATAATAAACAAAAAAACTAAAAAAGCAAATTTATTTATAACAATTTTTGTAAGGACGGCAAGATGCCTTCTGTGTGAACCCCATTTTAGAACATGGTGTAGATTTACAATAAGATTTACTATATTTGCGTGGTTTCTTGAAACCATTTTCCTTTTCATCTAAAAATGCATAAAGGACTCTACGAATTTGTTCACTTAACATATGTATAAATATGAAGAAAATATGTATTCCTTGTGCCTTGATTAAGATAGTTGTCTATATCTCGATTTCTATTGCTTTAGTTTGGATCTATCGAACTTTACGTGGAGTCTAACATACATGTCTCCACCGTTATATCCCTTACCCTTTAATCTCAAAGGTTTTGAACTATCAAAATCTATTGGTATATCCATTTTAAGATCTGATGAAGGATGTTTAATTACTATTGAATCATTCTTAAGTTCATCGATATCCATATAATAATTTAATATCAAGTCATTACCTATTTTTTCATAACCATCGATATTCATCATCTTTATTTGAAGAACAAGGTTTCCATATATCCCATCGTGATAGTCCCCCAAATCACCAAGTTTCAAGAATTGACCATCATCAATACCAACAGGTAACTTAATTCTAATTGTTTCTGCGGTCGGTTTTTTACCAGACCCAGCACAGCTATGACACTTATTAATCAGTTTGAACCCTTCTCCATTACAAGTCTTACATACTTGTCTAACTTCTTGTCTGAAGAAACCAGATCCACTTACGATTGAATGATAACCATATCCCCCACAACCACTACAAACTTCTCTATTACCACCTGATCCTGCACAACTTTCACATCCTCTATTCCTAAAATAATTTATTGTAAGGTCTTCTCCTTTAAATGATTGTATCGGAGTGATATTAGCAACAACAACCTTGTCTGGAACAGATGGTCTCCTTGGTCGACCACCACCACCTCCACCACCGAACATATCTCTAAACATATCCTCGAAACCTTGACCCGCAAATGGATTGGTTTGTCGACTCTTCAATTGGTCTCTCTTTTCCTTCGTACCTATGTTATCATAAGCCTCAGCAATCTCCTTAAATCTCTCGGCACCATTCGGATTAACATCAGGATGATACTCTTTTGAGAGTTTCCTATATGCCTTCTTTATGTCATCATCAGTCGAGTTCTCTTGAACTCCTAAAATTTTGTAGTAATCTTTCATTATGTCTAAGTACCTAATTGTATTGTTTAAGAATAAAGTAAGAAAAAAGATAATAAAGAAGTATCAGACTGGTAAACCAGCAATGAACTTTTTTAATAATTTAATTTCTGAAAACGAAAAGGTTGTATTCCCTCGTGAAGTTGAAAATACGGTTGACTCTAACTATGAAGTGGCTGTGCTTGAAAAAAACTCTCAAAGACTCCTTCCGACATATATGACGGATGAATTTGGTAGAAACATTAAAGTAAAACTGGAAAACCCAGACTATAACATTATTAAAATATCACCATACAGATACCCTGAGACAATATTCGACATTGAAAGAAACAAAAAAATTACGGTAGATTTCTTTTTAAATAGATATCTTCCTAAAGTAGGTGTTAAAGTGATGTCAGTCCTCAATAACAAGGTTATAATTCAAAATGATGATGAGGTAAGGCTATTCTCATTGAAGTCAGAGAATGAGGCTGAAAGGTTCATTGCCGAGATATCCTCATTATTCTACAAAAATAAAAGGGGAGACTGTCTCTTTGTTACTGACACATCCTCCCCTCAACGAAAGTATTTGTTCCAATTCTTAGAATCTAAAGGATTCGATAAGAAGATTCTTTATAGAAAGTTTACGACTCATCCTCGTCATCTCCGTCCAAAATAAATATGAAATCAGTTCCTGATATATCTATTGTGAATTTTTTGTGACTCTGATCGATGTCTTTAAAATTCTCCATGACACTCCTATATTCGGGTTCTTTCAACTCGAAAACAATCATAGACTTACCTTTGAACAGTTTCTGCATAGAATCTGCAAGTAGTGCAAGTTTTTCTACTGTCCCAAAATCGCGATTCTTAGCCTTTGCCATATTGTTAATTTAGGTTGTTTAGGAAAAAGATCTTCCTTATTTAATTTTTTAATCTGCTTGATCAGCTTCTGTTTTTCTAGCCCTAACTCTTTTTGGTCTTTCCTCTGTTCGCTCTTCAACCAATTCAAGTGATGTTCCTCCATCTTCGCCATCGTCTTCTATTTTTGGTGTTCCAAAATCAAAATAAAGATTCTTTAGGGTTTCAAGATCTGTAGTTTCAAATGTTCTCTTGAGCACATCAATAGTTTCTTTGAATAACTTCTCTTTTACTTCTCTGTCCTTATTAAGTTTTATTACTTTTGTAATTTTACTCATAACTGAGCTAACCTCTTTTTCGTCCATTGTTGAAATAAAGGATATCCCTTTTAAGGATTGATCTCCTGAATCGAATGGTACGATTTTATCTTCCTCCGTTATACTTTTAGGTATTCCCCAGTTCATTGGGAATTTCATATCAAAACTTAGATATGATTCCAATTTTCTAAGTGAGTGAAGATACTCTGTGTAAGGTGCTAATTCTTTATAAAAGCTCATTTTACTATAAGATAAGTGATTATGTAACTGAGTGTTACGCTTGTTAATAATAGTTCCAATTTTGTCATCTTAACTGGTTTTGGTTGTCTTGCAAACATACTTCCTAATGTAAGAAATAGTGATCTTATAACAACCAAACAAGACCATGCAAAGACAAACAAAAAGAGATTTTCTATTTTAAGCATTATCTTCAGTATTTTTATGTTCTAAAATTTCACCTCTTAGTTTTTGAAGTAATGCCTTTAATTCTTGAGCGGTTTTTCTTGCTCTTGTACCAGCACTTTTATTTCCTTTAAAAAACTTTGTTGTGTCAACAGAAAGAACTTCTGCTAATTCTTTAATCATTTCTAATGTTTCCATTTTTTCAAAATTATAATTGTTTATTTTATAAGAATATAAAAAAAACCTTCCTGTAGTAAATAAGAATAAGGATTTTTTTAATCTTCGATATTTTTTTCAAGACACTTATAGAGTTCTGTCATGATATCTAAATCAGATTTTGTGAATGGTTTTGTCATGTTGAATATCTCACCGAGAAACTGAGGAATAGTAGATCTAACTTTAGTATCCAACTGATTGTAAAAAGTATCTTTAAAAAATTCTTGGAAGTAGTCTTTATGTTTCCCTCCGTGTTTTATTCTAATATTCTCTTTGGCAAAATTATCCAATAGTGTTTTCCAACACCATTCGAAATGATTTATCTTATCATCATCCGACATGCTGATTTTCGTCTCAGAAGATTCTTCTCCTAAGTACGTTTCTGATATAATTTGATATAAACTTTTGAATATATCACCGTACAGTTCAATCCTTTCAGGGATCATATTATGTACACTGAACCAGACAACCACCTCGTCATTTGGAATTGGCTTAGACATCCACTTAAAAAAATTCTCCATAGAAAGCATCCTATGGAGAATATAACTAAACGTTTATGATTATCAAGTTATTGAGTTTTTCTATCATAATCAATGAACTTCTTCATCTTATCAATTTGTTCGTTTACTAACTTTTCTTTCTTATCATCAGTAGACTCTAATTTAGCAAACATCTTGTCAGATTTCTTTTCAACTTTACTTACCTCACCTTTAGTAGTTGGTTGGTTACTTTTTTGGTAAGATTGTTTCTTTTCTTGTGAAAAAGCATTTCTTTTTCTCTTAGCATTTAATTTCTTTCCAAACTCTGTTTTTTCTGCGTTTGCATAATCTTGAGAATTTCCTGTTTTTGAACTTCCTTCGATTGTTTTCTCCATCCACTCTTCATTTGGCTTGATCTCATCATAGTCCAAATTTTCCATTCCTCCACCATAAGCGAAGTCTTCAATATATTCTTCAACATCTTCAGTTGGTTCGTAAGCCTTTTTAGCCATCTTAGCTAACTGACCATTTCCTTTAGGGAAAAATTCAGGATTTGCATTGTACTCTCCTTTAGATCCGTCCTTCAAGTAATCTTTCATTTTCTTAGTTACTAACTTAAGATAGTCATCGTTTTCGTTCTTATCTGCTCTTAGAATTTTATCAGTCTCTGTAGTACCTTTAGCCTTTTCAACTTTGATATTACCCTTAACCTTATTTTCTTTTTCTTGTTCGTTAACTATTTTCTCAATCATACTAATTAATTCGTCTTCTGTTAACATTAAATTACCTTTTTTAGATTCATTTAATGAAAGAGCCAAATTAACTTGTTTCAAAAATTGAGACTCTCTAATTGAAAGTTTCTTTCCTCCTTTAGATTTTGCTAAAATTCTTCTCTTCATTTCTTTAGCTTCTTTAACAGGTAAAGTCTTTCCGCCAACCTCCATAGTCTTATCACCGTCTTTTCTTGCTTGCATTAATTTCTCAGTGAATTCATTACCTTCTTCAGTTTCTTGTTCACCCATATCTCTACGCATTCTAACTTTGAATGGTGATCCGAATTTTTCTTTGTAAGTATCAAAGTATCTTTGACCTTCTTCTCCAGGTGCAAACCATCTTTGATTTTTACCAATTTTATCATACATTGACTGGAAATCTTCAAATTCTTCTTCGTCATAATCGAAGTCAAACTCACCTTTATGGTGGCGATCTCTTTCATCATACCATCCATGTTCATCACTAAATGAGCCAAACATTTTTCCTGGTTTGTTATCTGATAATCCTTTACCTACGTACGTAGGTTCTTGAGCCGATAATTCTTCAGCTTCTTCTTCCTCATCTTCATCTCCTTCATAATCTCCCGGTGTTGATCCATCTTCATCTTTACTATTGAAATAGAACCACTCATCTAATTCACCATCTTTTGGATCTTCCATTTCTTGCTCATCTATTTCAGAATAGTCAGGTGATCCTGTATGTGCTTTAATTTCTTCCCATGATTTATCTCTTGGATCAAATTCGTCAAAATCAACGTCTAACTCATCTTCATCAAAATCATCGTCATCACCAAAATCTTCTGGTGAAAAAGCACTAAACTTTTCACCTGGTTTCATACCTCTTGGTTTTCCGTCAGAACCCATAACATATGAACCTTCATTAGGCTGTTCTTTCATATCTTTTTTCTTACGTAAAAGTTTGAAATCTTCGGCATCAATTTTATTATTCTTGTTCTTATCAAGATTCTTTTGTCCACCATGAAGTTTTTCAGAAACTTCGGTTGCCTTTTCTTCAGCAGCTTCGTTTAGAACTTTCTGAATCAACTTATCTATGTGTTGTGCAAATTTATCCATTTTGTTGTTTTTAATATAAATATCTTAGTTTAACCCTTTTTATTCTTTGTATTCTCCATTTCATATTGAAGAATTGCTTTAATAGTTGTTTCACTTAGATTCAACTTTTTAGATGCAGATTTAATCGCCTCTGATACATTCTTATTTTCCCACATCTTAAGAGCCTTGATGTCTCCTTGATTACAATATGGGAATCTTTTACACTTTCCTTTAACCTTAACGAATTCTCCTCCTTTGTATTGAGGTTTTCTACTTGGTTCCCAGTCTTTAGGACTAGATGATTTTGCCCAAATTGCAGGTCCTGAATATTGTCCTGAAGAAGATGCACCTGTAACTTCATTTGCTTCAACTTTCTTTGGTACTTCAGCATTACTCTTTGCAGTAAAAGCACTATCACCAAAAACAGGTGAAGAGTAAGATCCTGAAGAAGCTCCTGTACCAGTAACTTCCTTAGTTTCCATCTTTTTTAACTTATCATAATATTTTGGGTCTTCAACTAAATGATCCATAGCAATCTCTTGAGCTTTCTTTTTATCCTTTGTATGTTCCATTTCAGATTTAATACCCTTCGATAATTGTTTGGTTAATTGACCTAACTCAACCTTATGTTTCTTTGCAATGTCACTTATAGTCATCTTGTCGGATAATCCACCCTTAAGTTTGTTTGATTTCATTTTTGAAGTTTGTTCTTTTGTTTCTTCCTTATACGCTTTAGACATATCTATAACCCAAAGTTTAGGATTAATACCTTTCTTCAATAAACCCGCGAGTCTGGTATTACCACCTAATAAATCATAGTCATCTTTTTTAAATTTAACTACGATGGGTGCCTCTATCTTTTTGTTTTTAAATGCCGCTTGGAATCTAGCCCTCTTTTCTTTATCTAATTTTTCGAAATCCAAATCAACATTTCCTAAGAAATTTTTAATCTTTGAAAAAGTTGTTATTGTACCGTCCTTAGCAAATTCAATCCATTCTTTCTTTGGCATTCTTTTAAACTCACGGTATCTTTTTGCCTCATCAAATTCGTGATCAAAATTTGGTCTTATGAATTTAATATCAGCATCAATATCTTCCTCACTAATGGATCCTTTTAATTTAGATGCACTAGTCAGTATACCTAAATCATTACCTGCAACTCCTAAAGAGGCAAATGCTTTATCTAGTCCTGATTTAAATGCTTGACCGCTTGATCTCATGTTATGCGTTTTTTAATCTTGGTTCCCAATAACTTCTATTCATCCACATGAACTGATAGAACTCACGGAACATTTTAAGTGCAATGTCTTTAACATCACCTTCAAGTTTACCTCTTTTCATATCCTTATGAATCCTGTCCATAAGTTTTTCCTCGAATTGCTTAATAGTATTATTATCCATAAAAGATTTAATCTCTTTACGAATCATAACCTCTATTTCTTTGATTTCTGTACTACTTAGTGCCATTACTTAACGATTAAAAAGAATGCAAGTACCGCCATTCCAGCACCTGAAACTAACTTAGTAAATTTATTTTTTACTCTCTCTTTTCTCAAATCTCTTTCAAGAGTTTTAGAGTAGTTTTCCATAATACCAAACTTTTGTCTTTCATTATCAATGATTTTCAAATAGTTTTTTTCTTTAGTATCCATTGTAAAAATGATACTATCCTTAAGTTTTACCTTATCATCCATAACAACTAATTGTTGATTGGCTAATTTCAATTCAGCTTTAGCAGAATCTCCACTGAGTAAATCTTTAACAATTAACTTAACAACAGGGATCGGGAAACACTTAACGGGTAAAGTATCCGTAGCGGACTGCGAAAAAGCTGTCAAGCTGATGATCATTGTACTCATTAACACGCTTAATTTCTTCATGATAAATTTCTTTTATAATTGTTTTTTGAGATTGTATTGTTGATATGTGTTGATCCAACAAATTGATCTCTTCTTTATATTCTGAAATTGAATTAGACAAACTATCTTGTTCTTTTTCAATCTCCTTTATTTCGACGTTCAGTGAATCAATTGCTTGTTTTGATTCTGCCGCCATTTGAACCTTTGGTGTTAAAAA
>Ga0315900_10010240_pt1 | contig 11767 bp, 5 predicted proteins | sample LakEriMetagenome_FD_203521 | JGI IMG/M metagenome (GOLD analysis project Ga0315900, IMG submission 203521) | Freshwater fungal communities from buoy surface, Lake Erie, Ohio, United States - Buoy 12 MA114 | ecosystem: Environmental > Aquatic > Freshwater > Lake > Lake biofilm | place: USA: Lake...
CCAATACCCGAAGTTGGCGGCATTCCATATTCAAGCGAACGTAAAAAATCATGATCAATGAACATGGCTTCATCATCACCGCGTTCTTGCAACTTCAATTGTTCTTCAAATCTTTCGCGTTGATCTAAAGGGTCGTTCAACTCGGTGTAAGCATTCGCAATTTCCTTTCCATTCACCATCAATTCAAATCGCTCTACCAATCCTGATTTACTGCGGTGTTTTTTAGTAAGCGGACTCATTTCCACAGGATAATCAATGATAAATGTTGGCTGTACATAATTAGCTTCGCATTTAGCGCCAAATATCTCGTCGATCAATTTTCCTTTACCAAAAATTGGCTCTGCATGAATTCCTAACTTTTTGCATACATCACGCAAACCCGCCTCATCCATTTCGGAAATATCTATACCTGTGTGTTCCTTTATGGCATCATACATGCTGATGCGTTTAAAAGGCGCTTTAAAATCTATTTGTTTATCACCAACAGTTACTACCGATGTTTCGTAAAGACCGGTGGCCACCTTTTCTAATAATTTTTCGGTGAAGTTCATCATCCAATTATAATCTTTGTAGGCCACATAAAATTCCAATACTGTGAATTCAGGATTATGAGTTCTATCCATTCCTTCATTACGGAAATCCTTAGCGAATTCATACACACCATCAAAACCTCCTACGATCAAACGTTTTAAATATAATTCGTTGGCGATGCGCAAATACAAAGGAATATCTAAGGCATTGTGATGCGTCATGAATGGACGCGCTGCGGCACCACCAGGTATGCTTTGTAAGATTGGCGTTTCTACTTCCAGTAAACCTGCATTATTCAGCTCCGTGCGAATTGACTGCATGATCTGCGTGCGTTTTTTAAACGTATCTCGAACTTGTGGATTAATGATAAGATCTACATAACGCTGGCGAAAACGAAATTCAGGATCACTCACTTCATCAAATGAATTTCCTTCATCGTCGGTTTTTACAATTGGTAAAGGTCGTAATGCTTTTGATAATATCTTTAGTGAAGTAACATGTAAAGAGATCTCACCGGTTTTTGTAGTGAACACATAACCTTCCACGCCAATGATGTCGCCAATGTCAATTAACTTTTTCCAAACAATATCGTAAAGCGTTTTATCTTCTCCGGGGCAAATATCATCGCGGCGAATGTAAACTTGAATACGTCCACTCGAATCCTGGATCACAGCAAAGCATGCTTTACCCATATCACGAACGCTCATTACGCGACCTGCCATAGAAAGATCCTTATAATTCAATTTATCTTGCTCATAATGCTCCTTAATATCCAAAGCACTTGCATTAATTTTGAATTCTTCAGGAGGATATGCATCAATTCCTAATTTGCGGAGTTCGGCGAGTTTCTCTCTTCTCAGTATTTCTTGTTCACTTAATTCGTGGTTCATAAAAAAAATTTACATGCAAAAATACATGATTTGAATTCATGCCCTAGGAGATTTAAGAATTATTGAAAAGTTTACCTTCTTTAAAATAGAATTAGGGTGCATAATTTGCTATATTTACAAATTATTGGTTTACAGTAATTTACGCTCAAGCAATTCTATGTCAAAGCAGTCTTTAAGTATTTTCTGGTTCCGACGCGATCTGCGATTGGATGATAATGTAGGTTTATATTTTGCTTTGAAGGAGGAAGAGCGCGTTTTACCCGTTTTTATTTTTGACACCACTATACTAGATCAGTTAGAAGATAAAAAAGACAGGCGTGTTGATTTTATTCATCAATGTATTATAGAGTTGCAGAAGCAATTGATTGAAATTGGAAGCAGTATGAATATTTTTCATTCGGAACCTTTAAGTGCGTTTAAAGAATTATCCAAAATCTATTCGTTTAAAAATGTCTACGCCAACCATGATTATGAACCTTACGCGAGGGAAAGAGATGAAAAGATAAAGCTCTATTTAAAAGAGCTTGGTTGTGAGTTTAAAACATATAAGGATCAAGTGATCTTTGAAAAGGAAGAAGTATTAAAAGATGATGGAAAGCCTTATACAATTTTTACACCTTACAGTAGGAAATGGAAATCAAAACTCACTGAAGGATCTTACAAGTCACACTCAACCGAAAAATACTTTGACAACTTTTTTAAAACCAAAGCATCTGATATTCCATCGCTAAAAAAGATCGGGTTTGAAAGAACGGATATTGAATTTAAAAAACCAAGTTCTATCAATAAAAATTTACTTTTAAAATACAAAGAGCAACGCGATCTCCCATCGGTTGCAGGCACAAGTAGAATGAGCATGCATTTGCGATTTGGCACCGTGAGCATTCGTAAATTGGTAAGAACAAGTTTAAATGTAAGCGAAACGTGGCTCAATGAATTGATCTGGCGCGAATTTTACATGATGATCCTCTGGCATTTTCCTCATGTAGTAAATGGTGCGTTTAAAAAAGATTACGATTATATCAAATGGGACAACAACGAAAAACTTTTTGAGCTATGGTGCCAAGGTAAAACAGGTTTCCCAATAGTAGATGCCGGTATGCGCGAATTGAATTCTACCGGATTTATGCATAACAGAGTTCGCATGATCACAAGTAGTTTTCTAATTAAAGATCTATTGATAGATTGGAAATGGGGTGAAGCGTATTTTGCACAGAAGTTAAATGATTTTGATCTCAGTGCTAATAATGGTGGCTGGCAATGGGCAGCGAGCAGCGGATGTGATGCGGCACCTTACTTTAGAATTTTTAATCCAACTTCTCAGCAAGAAAGATTTGATCCTGCTTTTGAATATATAAAAAAATGGGTTCCTGAATTTGGAACTGATAAATACCCCGAGCCAATTGTTGATCACAAAGCAGCGAGAGAAAGAACTTTAGCGGTTTATAAAAAAGCGTTGAACGAAAGAAAAAACTAAATTTTTACTTGAACCAACCGCTATACATTAAATAATTATTAGCGATCCTATTTATTTCGCCGTTTATTAATTCTTCGGATATGTCTTTTACTTTTTTGGCCGGCACACCTGCAAAAATACAACCACTTGGTACCTTTGTGCCTTCGGTAACAACTGCGCCTGCCGCAATTATTGTATTACTTCCAATTTCAACATTATCCATTACAATTGCGCCCATGCCTATCAATACATTGTCATGAACCGTGCAACCATGTACAATTGCATTATGCCCTACAGAAACATTATTTCCTAAATGCACTTTTGTTTTTTGATATGTACAATGTAAAACCGCGCCATCTTGTATGTTCACTTTATTTCCAATGCGAATACTGTTCACATCACCACGCACCACGGCATTGAACCAAACACTGCAATCATCTCCCATGATCACGTCGCCACAAATTGTAGCATTGGGTGCTAAATAACAATTGTCTCCCCATTGAGGATTAATATCTTTTACCGAAAGTATAAGCGCCATAATTAAATTTTAATGTAAAACTAAGAAAGTATTTTGAGCCATGACTTTAGATGTTCTAAAAATATTTAGAAAAATATTCTTGGTTTTATCCCTCTAAATTAGGCGTTAGTCGAAATTTTTTGTTCGTTAATGTTCATAAATGAGTGAATGAGTTGCTTTTGCTTTCTTGATGATTTATTTTCATGAAGACAAAAAAATTTGACATGAGATCTATTTATTCAATACTAAGTCTACTTGCATTATTCAGTTTTTCAAACGCTCAAAATTGGGTTGAGATGATGCAACGCCCAGATGCGAATTTCTATCAAATACAAACCGATTTTAATCAGTACTGGCAAGATAAAGATATCAATGAAAAAGGTAAAGGTTACAAGGCGTTTAAGCGCTGGGAACATTTTGTTGAGAGACGTTGTTATCCAAGTGGAGATCTTTCGCAATTGAATTTAACCGCTAAAAATTTCCAAGAGTGGTTGGAAAATAACAGCAGCCATATTTACCAAGCCGCAAACAACCAAGGTAAATTTAGCAATTCAAGCACCATGATGGCCTCAAGTACTTGGACGGCAATTGGGCCAATGGGTCCTATTAGCGGAAGCGCAGGTGGGCAACTTTTAAAATCAGGTAGACTTAATTTCATTTCTATTTCTCCTACTAACTCTAACGTACTTTTTGTTGGTGCGCCTTGCGGTGGTTTATGGAGATCAACCAATGGAGGCACGAGTTGGACAACCAACACCGACAATTTACCAGTAACAGGTTTTGGTGATCACGCATTTGATCCAATAAACACAAATATTATGTACGCATCTACAGGTGATAGTGATGCAGGCGATTCTAATTGTACCGGTGTTTATAAATCAACTGATGGAGGAAATACTTGGGCACTTACAAGTTTAACTTTTGCTGTGAATAGTAGTGTGCGTATACGCAGATTGATCGTGAACCCAACAACTCCACAAATTGTAATGGCTGTTGGTACTATGGGAATTCGGAGGTCAACTGATGGAGGGACCACTTGGACCTCTGTAAGTACAACAAACACTTATGATATTGAATTTAAACCAGGCGATCCAACTACGGTTTACGCAGCAGGAACAACTTTTAGAAGATCAACCGATGGTGGAATAACTTGGACAACAATTGCTGGTGTGCCTGCATCAGGAACAACAAATCGTTTAGCAATAGCTGTTACACCAGCCAATGCAAATTTTGTTTATGTGTTAGCTTCAAATAGTTCTGGAAGTGGATTCCTGGGATTTTTACAATCAACGAACTCAGGAGCTTCATTTGCAAACATTACTACTACTCTTAATCTTTTAGGTTGGTCGAGCGCTGGAACTGATACCGGCGGACAAGGTTGGTACGACCTTTGTATTGCAGCATCACCAACGAATGCAGCAGAAGTTGTAGTTGGTGGCGTTAATGTTTGGCGCACAACAAATGCCGGAGCTAGTTGGGCTCTTTATGGACACTGGGTTGGATCTGGCGCTCCTTTTACACATGCAGATCATCACGATCTTGAATATGCTTCTAATGGAACTTTATTCAACGCGAATGATGGAACAGTATATCGTAGAACTCCAACTGCTTGGCAAGAAATTTCCGGCACCATGAATATTTCACAGATCTATAAAATTGGTGTGTCGGCGCTTACTCCAAATTCTTGGATAACCGGCCATCAAGATAATGGAACTAGTAGCTGGAATGGCACAACATACACTGCTAGACTAGGTGGTGATGGAATGGATTGCTTTATTGATAGAACAAATGATCAAAACATGTTTGGTGAATATCAAAACGGATCCTTTCAAAGATCAACAAATGGTGGCTTAAGCTGGACCGGTGCAACCACAGGCATGTCGGGCGCTACAAATTGGGTTACTATTTGGAAACAGGACCCAGTTGTTTCAACACGTTTGTATGCTGGACGCCAAAACATGTTCGTGTCAAATAATCTTGCTGTTAGCTGGTCGTCGCTTACTGCAATGCCAGCAACAGGCGCTGTACGTGAATTTGCAATTGCGCCTAGCAATAATCAAGTGATCTATGTTTTAAAGAGTGCTGGGATTTATAAAACAATAGATGGCGGAACAAGCTGGACAACAGTTACGGGAACAGTTCCTGTTGGATCTGCCGCGCCGGAATTTGTATGCATTAGCCCAACCGATGCCAATAAAGTTTGGGTGGTTTGTGGTAATTATTCGGCAGGAAATAAAGTTTTCTATTCGTCAAACGGAGGAGCCTCTTGGACCAATTGGAGTTCTAATCTACCAAATATTCCGGGTAATTCTTTAGTATACGAAACGGGTTCAAGTGATCGTGTTTATGTTGGAATGGATGCGGGAGTTTATTATCGCGATCCTTCAACACCAAACTGGACACTGTACAATATTGGTTTACCAAATACACCGGTATCAGATATGGAAACATCTCCTGCAATGCCTGGAAAAATTATAGCAGCAACTTACGGTCGTGGAGTTTGGGTTGTAGATTTTGCGCCTAACGCAATGCCACCTGTAACTTCTTTTGCCTACTCAGGCGTAATTTGTAGAAATGTTCCAAAAGTATTTAATGATGTTTCAACTAATGGTCCAAGCAGCTGGAGCTGGAGTGTAACTCCATCAGCAGGTGTAACAATTAATACAGCAGCATCACAAAGTCCAACTATTACTTTTGCTAACACTGGAAACTATGTTGTTGCTATGACCGCATCGAATGCAAGCGGTCCGGGTAACACCCATACCATTGCAGTAACTGTAAATCCTAATCCAACGGTTACTATTGCATCATCGGCTAATACTATTTGCGCAGGATCACCTGTAACATTCACTGCTAGCGGCGCGAGCACTTACTCATGGGCTTGCCCTACTTCATCTGTTTGTACTTACTTCCCTTCAAGCACCACTACCTATACATTTATGGGAACAAGTGCTTTAGGATGCACAGGTGTTGGATCACGAAGCGTAGTGGTACAACCAAGTATTACTGTGAATACTTCTGCAACTAGTACAACCATTTGCGGACCTCAATCAGTTACCTTAAGTGCAACCGGCGCAACATCATATACATGGCAACCTGGAAACTTAACTGGAAACTCAATTGTTGTTACACCGGCTTCTACAACAAATTATACAGTTACAGGAACAAGTGGTTTGTGCAGTAATTCAAAAGTTCAGAGTGTAACCGTAGGAACCAGCATTGCAGTTAGTGCGGCTTCATCTAATTCAGCCGTGTGCGGAACACAACCTGTTACATTAACAGCGGGTGGTGCAACCAATTACACATGGCAACCAGGTAACCTCAGTGGTAACTCAGTAGTAGTAAACCCAAGTTCGAGTACAACATACACTGTAAACGGAAGCACAGGATCTTGTAATGGTTCTAATTTCGTTTCTATTACCGTTAATGCTAATCCTAATGTTTCGGCAAACAGTACAAATTCATTATTATGTGCAGGTACGGCGGCAACATTGTATGCTAGCGGTGCAAATACTTATTCATGGAGTACAGGACCAACAACTTCTAGTATTGTTATAACGCCTGTATTAAGTACTACATACGCCGTTACCGGATACAGCAATGGTTGTTCAACAACTTTTACATTTGTGCAGAACGTAGCATGGTGTACAGGTGTAAGTGAATATAATTCGGGAACAAATGCGTATAAAGCATATCCAAGTCCGTTTAGCGATGAATTAAAATTTGTTGCAAACGAAACTGTAGAGGTGATCATGTATAACGCTTTAGGTCAGATGATCAAACAAAACACCTTTAAAGTTAATGGCGCTATGCAAACCGCTGATCTACCAAAGGGTGTTTATATTGTAACTATGAAAGGTGAAAGCGGTATAAAAACTCTAAGAGTAGTAAAGGAATAAAAAATTATAATTAAAAGAAGCCCTCGCGATGATACGTGAGGGCTTTTTTGTTTTATATTAGTGTTATAATTAACCACATGAAAAAAATTTACACCGCGGCTTTATTAAGCTTACTTATTTTTAAAACCTATTCACAACAAGCTTTCTGGACTGAAACATTTGGAACGGGCTGCAACAGCGGGCAAGGCGCCAGTGTTGTGGCAACTCCTTCCAATGGCGCTTGGGCAATCACTTCATTTTCTTTGCCTTTTATGAATGGGCCTGATGCTAATGAATGGTTCATTAGTTCATCGGAGCAAGGACAACCCGTTAATGTTTGCGGAGGAATTACGTGTGGTGGATCAAATAATCGCACACTACACGTTGGAAGACATGTGCTTTTTCCAACTCCTGTAATAGACGTTGGCGCTTCCTATTTTGGTGCTCCAATTTCGTATACAAATAAACGCGTGGAAACACCGGTGATCGATTGCTCCGGAAAAAAATTCATTCAATTAAGTTTTACATATCTTCTTGGAGGAATACCGGGAAATGATTTTTGTGATATAGAATATTCGGGCGACGGTGGTGCTACCTGGAATTTTTTAACTACAATGGCGCAAACCAATAATTCAACATGCGGTCTGCAAGGATTATGGTCGATTTACAGCATTGGATTACCAACAACGTTATCAAACAACAACAATGTAAAATTAGGTTTTCATTGGTACAATAACGATCCAACTGGAGGAAGTCCTAGCGTGGCCATTGATGAGATCCGACTTTCTGAATTAACTATCAATACAAATTTAAATGTAGATTGTTTAACACCAAGTTCAACTGCAAGCATAAATAATGTTGCCATTGGAAATACAAGTTATACATGGGCAGCCACACCGACTACGGCAACACTTTCATCTACAACGGGTACAACTATTGGAATTCAATTTCCGGGTATGGGAACTTACACCATCAATGCCTACGGCAGCGAATTACCAAACGGACTTGCTACATCTACGGCCATTAGCGTGATAAATGTTGGATTTGTAACAACGCCAATGGTATCGGCAGTAAGCAGTGCTTCCATTATATGTACAGGCAATTCAGCCGTTCTTACGGCTAGTGGTGCAACAAGTTATACTTGGAATACCAGTGCAAATACAAGTTCCATTAGTGTATCGCCTAGTGTTAGTACAACCTATAGTGTTACAGGTGAAATTGGTCAATGTGTTTCTAGTTTCACCATCCTTCAAGGAGTTGATCCTTGCACCAGTTTGTTTGAGACTTCGATTCAAGGAACTGCAAGTATTTTCCCCAATCCATTCAGTAATGAGTTAAATTTTGTTTCAAGCGGTAAAATAGAAATTTGCATTAAGAATATAGTTGGCGATATAGTAAAACGATCTGAGTTCTGTGATAAAGGTTCTATAGATACATCACAATTCCCTCACGGCATTTATTATATTTCATTCAAAACAGAAAACGAAACAAAGGTATTTAAGATGGTTAGAGATCAATAAGACAATTGAACACCATAAAAAACCCCTCATGATACTCATGAGGGGTTTTTGCTTTTTATTCTAATTGATCTTAATTGATAACGATCTTCTTTGTGATACTTTTTCCGTCTTTTGTGATCGTTACAAAGTACACACCCGGAGTTAATTGAGATGAATCATAATTGAACTTAGTTTCATTTTCGATCTTATGAATCGACATAACGCTTCCCAGAACATTGGTGACTTTAACTTCCGAAAACTCTAAACCATTTCCGCTCATTTCAAAATTATGATGTGCGGGGTTAGGGAAGATAGTTACATTTATACCGTTAGTTTGTTCTATTACAGAAGTTGTTGGGAAGGTTGTGAAGCTATACTCAATGTATTCGCCAAAGTCTGATTGAAGTGTTTTTATAATATTTCCTGAAGCATCTTTAAATCGAAGGTATCCACTGCCTTGCGCAGAATTTGCCCACCAATTTAAACCATCCTTTCCAACATCAGTTAGTATCAAGCGATAGCAGCCCGTAAGCACATAAGAATCGTTATAAATTGTAACCGCAGTTGTTCCGGTTCTTGAGGCAACAACATTTCCGTTATCATCGTAAATTTTGTAAGTGTTGTGCGAAACATAATTATTGGACTTAAATTCTACGGTAAAATTATCCGGCAACTGATCGGCTTTATTAAATGGAGACTGATATTTATTATTGTGAACATAATTATCTACTACATTGTTCACTTTTTTGATCTCTGCATAAAAAATGTTATTTGTTGGCTGTAATGCACTTTGCCATAAACCAGCAATTGGTAATTTAACGGTAACCGTATCCATGTACGCTAAGGTACCTGTCCAGGTAAAAGTTTGTGGTGTAGCGCTGTTGTTCAACCAGTAATTAAATTCAATACTTGAAATTGAGGTTGAACCAGTATTTTGAACAAGTATTTTCGGATTAGAACACATGGCATTTTGTCGGAAATATGATATTTTATTGCTTGGTTCTTTTACATCCAAAATAGAAGCGTCTAATGCAAAGTTAGCGTCGCCATAGGTTACTAATTGATGTGCTTCATGGTAACGGTAATCGCCGCTTGCTACTGCCGGATTTGAACAGTTATAATCTATTGTTACAGAATTTCCTGGTGTTACATATGGGGTAATGTAATTTTCTTTTAAGAGGCTAGTCTCGCCAGGGCACCAGCCTTGACGGTCGTATAACCATGTTCCTCCTTGTGGGAAAACCGGAATGTCGGAACACTTTTCAGTGATCGTCCAAGCGAATTCATTTGCGCCGCCATTTATGTTCAGCGAGTGTGTTACTACACCGCCATTTTGATGGAACTCACCTTCGGAACCGTGCCCTGTGATAGAACTGCGCATTTTAAATTGCTTACCAGTAGCTAAAGTTGAGAAGGTTGTTGGAGGATAAAAACTTTGGTTGTTTATACTACCAATGCTTGGAGCACCCGTGCGATTTGTACCCTGCCACAATTGATCAAACGCTAAAACTGTACGAGGAGGTGTTCCTACGATAAAATAAAAATCAATATCCATTTGCTCTTGATACTCACCACCCAATGCCATTAGCATTCGTTTTGAATTCTGTAAGACCGGCGCAAGATCCGTTACATCATAATACCATGTTTTTCCATTAACACCCAAGTTTAATCCCTTGCCATAAGGTGTAACAAAAGATAAGATCTCGTTATAAAAAGGATATCTCTCAAAATAATTCATGTTATTAATAGTTAATGTTCCACTAGGTATAACTGCAATAGTACCTGTTAAAACATTGTTGTTGTCGCCATCATAAATATTTGATGGCAAAGCCTGAAATGAATTGCTGGTTGAAACAAGTACCACCGCATCATGTGCCATTGGCGTAACTGTAGAATTATCGGTAATTGAATACGATTGTATCACGTGTGGCGAGCGCATAACCGAATCGCGCACCGTTAATGTATTTGTAGTTGTTGAATACGTACCTTTAAAGAACACTACATTAGGTCTAAAGCTTGTTTCGTAGAACATACGATTTAATTTATCGCCACGCTCATAGCTCCATTGTAAATTTGAGCCTGCTGATGTCAATGAATTTTTACTGTCATTTAATGTTTGACCGGTTCCTTCACCCATTTTATAATACGCCAATAGGTTAGCATAAAAAGGATGAGTAGCATCAATTGGTTTGTTCATCCAGTTTTGAATATCCACCAATGCTAATTCCTTATTCCAAATAGTTAGTTCATTTAATTTTCCTTTATAGTTATTTGTTAGATTCTGACTTTTTCCAAGGATCAAATTTAGCAGCGACATTGATTTTGTTTTTGCGGTACCTGAATGCCAAAGTGTTCCGTTCAAATAAATTCTCATGTTACCGGTGGTAGCATTTTTTGTAAAGGTCCAGTGGTTCCATTGTCCGCCGATCTCAGTTGGTGTAGCAGCTTTGTTGATCCTATCAAAATTACCTGAGGTAAATCCTGCATCGAAATAAATATTACTATCACTCCACGGAAAATGGATATTTATTTGGCGATCGTTTGGATTTGTTGATCATCCGTACAAAACTGATGTATTAGCCGGAAGCAAGGTAGCGGTTCCATAAGCCCAGAAGCCTACCGTTAACTCATTACTTACGCTCGTTAAACTTGCTGTATTAATTATTGCCTGGCCAAATTTACCAAGGTCGATGGCATAATTATTATTACTATATAATGCAAGATTTGAAGAATAACTTAAACCATTAAAAACGATTGGATTTGTTGGAACTGTATTTGTAAAGGAGAGATCGATCAATACATTACTAATGCCGTCCCAATTAAATGGGGTATAAAAATGTATGCGGTTATTTCCATTCACGAAATTATAATTCTGATTATATACTTGCGTAAATCCTGTTAACGTAGTTGTATTAGACGTAAGAACGGTTGTTGTTGCACTCACATGTTGCATTTTCACTCTAAAGAAATTCACTAAGCCGCCTGCATTGGCCACA
>Ga0315900_10010244_pt1 | contig 11764 bp, 10 predicted proteins | sample LakEriMetagenome_FD_203521 | JGI IMG/M metagenome (GOLD analysis project Ga0315900, IMG submission 203521) | Freshwater fungal communities from buoy surface, Lake Erie, Ohio, United States - Buoy 12 MA114 | ecosystem: Environmental > Aquatic > Freshwater > Lake > Lake biofilm | place: USA: Lake...
GGGCCAGGCTGGACTTCCCAATACATCGGTCCCGGCGGGGATATCATTCATAACCCCCGCCTGCGCACCGACGCGCGCCTTGGCGCCGATATTGAGATGCCCAGCAATACCCGCCTGCCCGGCCAGCACCACGTAATCGCCAATGCTGGTGGACCCTGAAATACCCACCTGTGCAACAATCACTGCGCCGCGGCCAATGGTCACATTATGGCCAATCTGCACCAGGTTATCTATACGAACTCCAGGCCCGATCACCGTATCGCCGCCCGCGCCGCGATCAATGCAGGTGCCCGCGCCAATTTCCGCACCATCGCCAATGATCACCCGGCCAAGCTGCGGCATGGTCACGTGCTGGCCCTGTGGCGTGGTGATGAAGCCAAAGCCTTCATTGCCAATGCGTGCGCCCGGATGCAGCACCACATGCTCTCCGGCGATGCAATATTCCATGCTGGCATGGGCGTGGATGCGACCATGCGCGCCAAGCTTGCAGCCGGCACCGATCGAACTGTGATGTTCCAAGATGCACTGCGCGCCAATTTCGGCCCCCGGACCCACGTAAACGAAGGCACCGATTTCGCAGCCTGGCCCAATGATCGCATCCGAAGAAATCACTGCCGTTGGATGTATCCCGGGCTTCGGCTGTGCTGGCGGATGAAACCTGGCGGCGATGCGGATGAAACTGGCCTGGGGGGCGGTCACCACCAGCGCCACGCATCCGTGAGGAACATGCTCGGCAAAGACTTCTTCAACCAGCACTGCGCCCGCCTTGGTGGCCTTCAGCGCTGTCAGATTCTTGCGGCCTTCCATGAAGGCCACATCGTCGCACTCTGCCAAATGCAACGGCGCAACGCCAGCAAATAGGTGCCCATCATCCTCTGCCCCCGAAAGCCCAAGCAAGCCACGAATAGCGCCGAGCGATATAGGCCCGGCTGATGAATAAAAGCGGGTGTCTGCGCCCAAAGTGATCAGTTCCGTCGTGGCGCTGCCGGTGCAGGTGCTGGCGCCGGCGCCGGTGTAGCCGCCGGACGCGGAGGCGGTGCTGCTGAAGGATCGGGCGGCAGATTGACGTTGGTGATCGTGCGATTGAGCTGCACCGCCACTTCTTCGGTCATATCGAAGGGCGGATCATTGAAGATGACCAGCGGCCTTGGCAGCACCAGATTGATGCTTCGGCTTGCGGCAACATGCCGGATCACGATGGCAAGTGCCTGCTCAATTTCCCGTAACGCCTGCTGGGCAAGTTGTTCCAAGTCACGCGCACGGTCACGGAAGATGCGCTGGCCATCCGTGATCTGGTCCTGCAACGCGCGTTCACGGGCGCGCAACTGGTCGGGCGAAAGCCCACCACGTTCATTGCCAAGGCGCTGCTGTTCATCGCGCCAGCGCTGCTGTTCGTTCTGCACATCCTCATTCAACTTGGCGCGGCGGCGTTCGATTTCCTGGCGCACCTGGTTGAAGGCAGTGGAGACGCGCTGGATTTCCGGCACATCCACCACGCCGATCACGGCGGTAGGCGGTGGCGTGCCGGGCGGCAAGGCAGCCGGGGGCTGGGCTTGTTGCGCGGGGCGCTGCGGCTGGGCGGGTTGTGCGGGACGCTGGCCTTGCGGCTGCGCTTGCCCTTGCCCCTGCGGTTGACCGGGCACGAACCAGCCGGGTTGGTTCTGCGCCGCCGCCACCATGGGAAAGGCGAGAAAAGCGGCAAGGACAAAGCGAATCATGGGGCAATCATCCCGTTTCAGAAGCGTGTGCCAAAGCCAAGGCGGAAAAGTTCAGTCTTGTCGTAGTCTTTCTTCACGACCGCCTTGGCGAAATCAATATTGATGAGACCGATCGGGCTCCGCCAGGAAAAGCCAACCCCAACGCTGACCCGTGGATCAGCTTCATCCACAGGCCTGGCACCCGGATACCTTGTTTGGTCAAAGTAGCTGTCCGGAATACCGGAAAGCGAACCCACATCCACAAAGGCGCGGCCCAACAATCCAAGTTCACTTGGCAGCGGCAGCGGGAAGCGCATTTCGGCTGAGCTGGTCCAGAGTACCTGACCACCAAGCGAATCCCCTGTTGAGGTATCCTGCGGGCCAGCGCCACCAAGCCGGAAGCCGCGCAGGTTTTCACCTCCAAGGAAGAAGCGGTCAACGATACGGTCATCCTTGTCGCCGAGTGGGCTCAAGATGCCGCCGCCAGCTGCCAGTACCAGCACGAAATCCGGATCATTCAACCAGCGTTCGAAGGGGATGTAATACTGCCCATCCGCCCTGGTGCGGAAATATTCGACATCACCGCCAATACCCGCGTAATCGCCGCCCACGCGAACAACCCAACCTGAACGCGGTTCAACCCGGCTATCGCGCATGTCATAGGTCACGGTGGTGGAAACCTGAGACAGCAGCGTCCGGCCAGCCTGTTCCTGAATGAAGCGCGATGCGAATTGGTTGATGTCAAAGATGTCACGATCAATCAGCGCATAGGACCAATTCTGCCGCAACCGATCATTGATTTCATAGCCAGTGCGTAGCGCAAATCCAGCGCGCCTTTCGCGATAGCCGGTGACGAAGCGCAAATCGCGATTGATCAGGAAGGCATCCGCCCCGGCGGCCAGATTGCGATCGAGGAATTGCGGATCGGTCACCGAAAGGTCAAGCTGGCTCCGCTTTTGCGCCAGCACGCCGCCGACACGTGCATCAAGGCCCATGCCGAGCAGGTTGCGTTCCCGTACGCCAACATCCAGCAAAAGCCCTGCATCTGTGGCGTAACCACCGCCCAAGGTGAATTCACCGGTAGCGCGTTCGACGACAGAGGTCCGCAGATTTACAAGCTCTGGCCCGGAACCCGGCTGATTGGTGATCTGAACATCTGAGAAATAACCAAGTGAGCGGATACGATCACGCGAACGGCGGATTTGCCGCGCATTCATCGGATCACCCTCCGCAAGGCGGAACTCACGACGAATAACCCGATCTTCGGTGCGCGTATTGCCCGAGATATCTATCCGTTCAACAAAGGCACGCGCACTTTCCCGGACGATGAAGGCAAGATCAATGGTCGCGGTTTCCGGATTGCGCGTGACACGGGCTTGCACTTCGATGAAGGATTCGCCTCGACCCTGTAGGGCGTCAGCAACGGCTGTGCTCGCGCGTTCTACCGCATCCCCATCATACCAGGCACCAGTTGCTATTTCGATCTCTTGGCGCAAGCCCTGGACGTTAAGGCGGGGGATTTCGTTGATCACCTCCACCTGGCCGATGCGGTAGCGCTTGCCTTCGTCAATCGTGAAGGTCACGAAAAACGCACTGCGATCGGGCGTCAATTCACCGGAAGACCCTGTGATCTGCACATCTGCGAAGCCTTGACGCAAATAAAACCGCCGCAGCAATTCACGGTCATACACCAGGCGTTCAGGATCATAGATATCGCTTGAGGAGAACAATCGAAACCATGCCTGCTCCTGGGTCGAAACCACGTCCCTGAGCCGCGCTTCCGAAAAGGCGTTATTGCCGACAAAGGTGACTCGCGAGACCAGCGCCGGGTCGCCTTCGAAGACTTCAAACACCAAATCGACGCGATTTTGGTCGAGTTCAACAATCTTCGGTTCAACGGTCGCCCGGAAACGCCCACGTCGCGCATAAAGTTCCAGAATGCGTTGCCGATCCGTCTGGACCGCTGCGGGGGTGAAGACGCTGCGTGGCTGGGTCAATACAACGCCGCGCAGAATTTCACTCGAAATGCGCCGATTGCCTTCAAACGCCACACGATTGACCTGCGGATTTTCGACGACATCCACGATCACGCGCGACCCCTCATTGCGGATCGTCACGTCTCGGAACAGCCCAGTCGCGAAAAGCGCACGCAGGCTGCGGTCTATGCGGTCCTGTTCGGCCGTATCACCAACCTGCACCAGCATGTAGCTGCGGACAGTATCGGGATCGATGCGCTGAGTGCCGCGCACATCCACGGCCGTGATGCGCCCGCCGCCACGGGCGGGTTCTTGCGCCGCCACCGGCATGGCCAGCGCCAGAAAAACAAAAAGGGCAAGAAGAGCGCGTAACTGCTTCACGGATTCGGCATCTCTCTCAGGATCACGTCTTTACCTAGCCGAGCCGCGCCCCCCTCGCCACCCCCTGGAGCATTTTCAAGCCAAGCGGAAACGCTTGGCGGCTCGGAAAATGCTCCCAAACAACGGGACCAAGATGATTTGCCGTGCTCTGATGCGGCAAAGCGGCCTCGTCACCCCAGTAACCCGCTCACCCAGCGCACCACGCCAAGCTGCGCCAGATCATTCCAAGTGGCGAAAATCATCAGCCCAATCAGCAGGGCAAAGCCGGCCCGGAAGCCATATTCCCGCGCCCTCAAGGGCAGGGGCCGGCCCCGGATCGCCTCAGCGGCGTAGAACAGCAAATGCCCGCCATCCAGCACCGGTATCGGGAAAAGATTGATCAGAGCGAGGTTTACCGAAAGCAGCGCTGTGAAGGTGATGAAGGCCGAAAGCCCCATATTCGCGACCTGCCCGGACATTTGCGCAATCCGCAAAGGCCCGCCCAGATCCTCGGCCCCGCGGCTGCCGGAGATCATCTGCCATACCCCAACCAGGGTCTGCCAGGTAATATCCAGCGTATGCGTCACCCCCGCCCAGACGGCGCTGAAGGGATCAAGCCTTTCGAAAATTGGCGCGCCGGCGGTAATGCCCAGCATGCCGAGCCCATCAGATGGGCGGGGCAGGGGGGTTGCCATGAGTTTGACCTGGGATTCGCCCCGCATCACCAGTACTTCAATGGCTTGGCCGGCACGCGCCTGTACATAGCGCTGCAGCGCCTCAAACCGTTCAACTGGCTGCCCATCCATGGAAATGATGCGGTCCCCAGGCGCCAACCCGGCGCGCGCGGCCGCCGAGGCTTCCACCACATTGCCGACGGTCGGCACCGGGGAAGGCCGGCCGACCACCACGAAAAGTGCCGCAAACAACAATACGGCGAGCGCAAAATTAAAGAAGGGACCCGCCGCCACCACGAGCGCGCGGTCGCCCACGGGTTTTTCATGGAAGGTCTCACCGGGGCGGAAGCCCGCCGCCTGTTCCGGCGCGGCCTCACCCAAATCCTCCATGCCATGCATTTTCACATAGCCGCCGAGTGGCAGCCAGCCGATCCGCCATTCGCAGCCGCGCTTGTCGACCCAAGTGTAGATCGCGCGGCCAAAGCCCACGGAAAAGCGTTCCACATGCACGCCGCGCCAGCGCGCTGCCAGATAATGGCCAAGCTCATGGATGAAAATCAGCACCCCAAGCACGACCACGAAGGCGGCGATGCTGCGGAAGGGTTCAGGCAAGAATTCCAAGAGAAAGGCTCCTAAAAAAGCGCGAGGTCAGACCAGCGCGGCGCGCTCTGCGGCGATCAGCCCGGCCTGGGACCGCGCTGCATCGTCATGCGCCATGATGGCGGGCAGATCTGCGGCCTCTGGCGCGCCAAGGCGCATGAGCGTTTCTTCCACCACGGCTGCGATATCGAGAAAGCGGAGCCGTTTTTCAAGGAAGAGCCCGACCGCGATCTCATTTGCCGCATTCAGAATGGTGGGCGCGCCCCTGCCGGCGCGCAGTGCTTCGCGGGAAAGCCTGAGCGCCGGAAAGCGCACCGGGTCGGGCGGGAAGAATTCCAGCTTGCCGAGCGCAATCAGATCAAGCGGCGGGACGGAAGCCGCCATGCGCGCGGGCCAAGCGAGCGCATGGGCGATGGGCGTGCGCATATCGGGGGTGCCAAGCTGCGCCAGCACTGATCCATCCGTATATTGCACCAGCCCATGCACGGTGGATTGCGGGTGGACCAAAACGTCAATCCGCGCTTCCGGCACCGGGAAAAGCCGCGCCGCTTCGATCAATTCCAGCCCCTTATTGAACATGGTGGCGGAATCGACACTGATCTTGGCCCCCATGGACCAGACCGGGTGACGCACCGCGACTTCGGGCGTGACCGCCGCCATTTCCGCCATGGACATGGTGCGGCATGGCCCGCCCGAGGCTGTCAAGATGATCTTCGCAATGGCCGAGGGGTCGCGCATATCAAGCGCCTGGAAAATGGCGTTGTGTTCGCTATCCACCGGCAGGATGGTCGCCCCCCCGGCGCGGGCTGCGGCCAAAACGGGCTCGCCCGCGCAAACCAGGCTTTCCTTATTGGCAATCGCCATAATGCCGCCGCGCGCGAGCGCCGCCATGGTGGCCGGCAGGCCAGCGGCACCCACAATGGCGGCCATGGTCCAATCGGCGTGTAGGCTCGCTGCTGCGATCACCGCCTCCGGCCCCGCCGACACCTGGGTATCGGTCCCGGCCAGGGCTTCCTTAAGTGCTTGATACTGCGCGGCATCGGCCAGCACCGCATGCCGCGCCTTCAGCCGCCGCGCCTGGGCGGCCAGCCCCTGCCAATCGCGCCCGGCCACCAGTGCCACAATGTCGAACTGCCCTTCGGGTGCCGCTTCCAGAAGAGAGACTGTGCTTTTCCCAACCGACCCCGTGCTGCCCAGCACGGTGACGCGGCGCGGCCCCGCCTGCTGGTTCAATGCCATAATGGCGCGCCCCTGCCGGCGAGCAGCGCAAAGGCGGTCGCGAGCGGTGCTGCCGCCATCACGCCATCCAACCGGTCAAACACGCCGCCATGCCCGGGAATCAGTGAGGAACTGTCCTTCACCCCGAAACGGCGCTTGATGGCGCTTTCCAAAAGATCGCCTGCTTGTGACATCACCCCCAGCATGGCCGCGATTGCTGCGGCGCGTGAAGCCCCCCCCGGTGCGAGCAAGGATGCTGCCCCCGCGCCGACCAGGATAGCCGCCAAAAGCCCCCCCGCCGCGCCGGACCAGGTCTTGCCTGGCGATATGGCAGGGGCGAGCTTCGGCCCGCCCAAAGCCCGCCCGGCAAGATAGGCCCCAGTGTCTGAGGCCCAGACAATCAGCACCATAAACAGCGTATTGAGCAGCCCGGCCCAATCCTCGCCCCGCAGCAAAATCAGGGAAAAGCCGCAAAGCCCAATGTAGAAAAGCCCTGCCGCCGGCCAGATATCGCCGCGCCGTTGCAGCAGCAACAACACCACGCTGCCCGCGACCAAAAGCCCCAGCGCGCCAATGGGGGGGCCAAAGGCTGCCAGCAACATGACGCCAAGCGTAATGATGGGCAGCAAAATACCGGGCCAGCGATAGACAGAAGCGCCGGAAAGCCTGAGCCACTCCCAAGACAGCAGCACCATCACGGCGCCTATCAGCACATCCCAAACGACACCGCCGCACCAGATGCCAAAAACGGCGACTGGAATCAGCACCGCCGCCGATGCCCCCCGTAGCGCCAAATCGCGCCAGGGGCGCGGCGCCGCGCTGGCTTCCGGCTGAGATGCTGTGGCTTCAGTCACGTCAGGCGCGCAGCCCGTAGCGGCGTTCGCGCCGATGGAATTCCGCCACCGCCGCGCGCAAATCCTCAGCCGTGAAATCGGGCCAGAGCGCATCCAGAAAGACAAACTCCGCATAGGCCGCCTGCCAAAGCAGGAAATTCGACAGCCGCTGTTCGCCAGAGGTGCGGATGATCAGATCAGGATCGGGCATGCCAGCCGTTTGCAGAAAACCGCCAAATTGCGCTTCGGTCAGGCTTTCGGGATCAAGCGTGCCGGCCTTGGCGGCGCGCGCCACAGCCTTGGTGGCGGCCAGAATCTCATCCCGCGCGCCATAGGACAGCGCCATGACCAGATTGAGCCGCGTCCCGCCCGCCGTCGCCTTTTCGGCATCCGCCACCATGGCAGAGAGATCAGCGCCGAACCGGCTATGATCGCCAATCACATGCAGCTTCACGCCATCCCGCACCAACCCCGCCACTTCATTGCGCAGATACAGCCGGAGCAAGCCCGATAGGGCCGAGACTTCCTCCATCGGCCGACGCCAATTCTCACTGGAAAAGGCAAAAAGCGTGAGCCAGCCAATGCCCGCCTCGGCCGCTGCCTGTACCGCACGCCGCGCCGCTTCAGCGCCCGCGCGATGGCCAAGCGCTACCGGCACGCCGCGCGCCTCTGCCCAGCGGCGATTGCCATCCATGATGATAGCGACATGGGCGGGCGGCGCCTGTGGCGCGCCGGATGAGGGCATGGGCTCGGTCGCTGCGCTCATGCGCTGCTTCCTTCCGCGTGATCAGGCCGAAGCCGGTTCCGCAAGCGCCATTCCCCCCAATATGCCGAATGATCCTCAGACCGTCCGGATATCCTTGTCCTTTTCGACCAAGGCCGCGTCAATCTGCTTGACGAATTGATCGGTCAGTTTCTGCACCTCTTCCTCGGCGCGCTTCACCTCATCTTCGCCGAGTTCGGATTTTTTGCCTGCCGCCTTGATCTGTTCCATGCCATCGCGCCTGACACCGCGCACCGCAACGCGCGCCTGTTCGGCATAGCGCGCGGCGGCCTTGGCCAATTCATTGCGCCGTTCGGTGGTGAGCGGGGGCAGCGGCACGCGGATCACCTGGCCTTCCGCCTGCGGATTGAGCCCAAGATTGGCTTCCCGAATGGCGCTTTCGACCGCCTTGGTCAGCGCCTTGTCCCAAACCTGCACGGCGAGCAAACCAGGCCCGGCGACCGAGATATTGGCCACCTGATTAAGCGGCGAGACGCTGCCATAGGCATCCACGCGCACCGGTTCGAGCAAGGCGGGGCTGGCGCGGCCCGTGCGCAGGCCAGAGAATTCCTTCTTCAGGGTTTCCATCGCGCCTTCCATGCGGCGCGTCAGATCCTGTTTCAGGGCTTTTACGTCCGTCGGCATGATGCCCTTCCCCCTGGGTTATGGCGCCTGTTCCACCACGGTGGTGAATTTGCCTTCGCCCTTCATGACGGCGGTGAAGGCGCCTGGTTCATGGATATTGAAGACAATGATGGGCAGCTTGTTTTCGCGCGCCAGGCTGATCGCCGCCGCATCCATCACCGCCAGATCACGCGCCAGCATATCAAGATAAGTCAGCGTCGTGTAGCGCTCCGCATTGGGCTTTTTGCGCGGATCGGCGGAATAGACGCCATCCACCTGCGTGCCCTTGAACAGCGCATCGCAGGACATCTCGGCCGCGCGCAAGGCCGCTGCGGTATCGGTGGTGAAAAACGGATTGCCCGTGCCGGCGGCGAAAATCACCACGCGGCCCTTTTCCATATGGCGTTCCGCACGGCGGCGGATGAAGGGCTCACATAGGCTCGCCATCGGGATCGCACTTTGAACGCGCGTCTGCACGCCGATTTTCTCAAGCGCATTTTGCATGGCAAGGGCATTCATCACGGTGGCCAGCATGCCGATGCTATCCGCCTGGGCGCGATCCATGCCGGAAGCCGCGCCGGAAATGCCGCGGAAGATATTGCCCCCGCCGATCACGAGGCAGACCTGCACCCCAAGATCCACCACGCCCCGCACATCTTCGGCGATGCGCCGGCAGGTGGCGTTATCAAGGCCGTAATCCCGATCCCCCATCAGGGCCTCACCGGAGACCTTGAGCATGACGCGCTTATAGGCCGGGTTCTGGCTCATGGGGGGCTCTGTCTCGACTCGGGTTCAGGTTGCGGGAGCCACCATAAAGACATGCCCGCAAAGGCGGCAATAAGGCAGTAGGGGGGCAATGCCCCCCCTGATAGTCAGTTCAGGCCTTGCCGGCGGCAGCGGCCACTTCGGCGGCGAAATCGCCCTGCTGCTTTTCAATGCCTTCGCCAAGGTGGAACCGGGCAAAGCCAGAGAGCTTCACGCCCGCCTTCTTCACCACTTCCTTCACGCGGCTTTCGCCATCATGCACCCAAACCTGTTCCAGCAGCACCACTTCTTCATAGTATTTGCGGATGCGCCCTTCGACCATTTTTTCGATGATCGCTTCAGGCTTGCCGGAAGCGCGCGCCTGATCGGCCAGCACATCCCGCTCCCGCGCGAGTGCCGAAGGCTCAACCGCCGAAACATCCACCGCTTCCGGGCGGGCGGCGGCGACATGCATGCCGATCTGCCGGCCAAGCGTTTCCATGACGGCCTGTTCGGAAGCGCCTTCAAGCGCCACCAACACGCCGATCTTCCCAAGACCCGGCTTCACGGCGGAATGCATATAGGTCGCGACCGTACCTTCTGCGACCTGGAAGCGCTTGGCGCGACGGATGGACATATTCTCGCCAATCGTCGCGATCAGCGAGGTAAGTTGATCCGCCACCGTCTTGCGCTGGGTGGTTTCTTCAACCAGGTCCACGGCGCCCGGCCAGGTGGCGTTCTTCAGCGCTTCGATGTCATCGCCGACCGTCAGCACCAATTCGGCCACGGTTTCCACAAAATGCTGGAAGGTTTCATTGCGCGCGACGAAATCCGTCTCGGCATTCACTTCCACCATGGCGGCGACACCAGGGGCCGAGGCTACGCCCACCAAGCCTTCCGCCGCGACGCGGCCGGATTTCTTGGCCGCCGCCGAAAGGCCCTTCTTGCGCAGCCAATCAATGGCGGCTTCCATATCGCCACCATTTTCGACCAGCGCCTTTTTGCAATCCATCATGCCCGCGCCGGTGCGTTCACGCAGGTCGCGCACCATACCCGCTGTAATTTCAGCCATTATTCATCCCCATTTGCTGGATGAGTGAAGGAAAAGGGGCCACCCAAAGGCAGCCCCTGAAGGATTAGGCCTGGGCCGGCGCCTCAGCGCCTTCAACCGGCGCCGCAACTTCCGCCGCCACTTCCGGCAGGGCTTCTTCCGGCAATTCCTCAACCGCGCCAAGGTCAACGCCAGAAGCCTGCATTTCCGCCGAAATGCCATCCAGCACCGCGCCCGCGATCATGTCGCAATAGAGCGTAATGGCGCGGATCGCGTCATCATTGCCGGGGATCGGGAAGGTCACGCCAGCGGGATCGGCGTTGGAATCCACCACCGCAATCACCGGAATGCCAAGCTTATTGGCTTCTTCGATCGCAAGCTTTTCCTTGATGGTGTCGATCACGAAGATAATGTCGGGCAGGCCGCCCATTTCCTTGATGCCACCCAGCGCGCGGTCAAGCTTTTCCTTGTCGCGCGACAGCATCAGCACTTCCTTCTTGGTCAGACCCGCTGTATCGCCCGACAGGCGTTCATCCATCTGGCGCAAGCGCTTGATGGAACCGGTGATGGTCTTCCAATTCGTGAGCATGCCGCCAAGCCAGCGATGGTTCACGTAATACTGGCCGCAACGCGTCGCAGATTCCGCGACATATTCAGCAGCCGCCTTCTTGGTGCCAACGAACAGCACGCGGCCACCGCCAGCGACGGTGTCACGCACGGCGCGCAGCGCGCGGTCCATCATCGGCACGGTCTGTTGCAAATCCAGGATATGCACCTGGTTGCGCACGCCGAAGATGTAGGGCGCCATGCGGGGATTCCAGCGGCGCGTATGGTGGCCAAAATGCACCCCAGCTTCGAGCAGGGCACGCAGAGAAACGACGGGCATCGCCATGAGCGATCTCCTTCCATGTTGGTCCGGTTGAGCCTCCGCGGCGCCTTCCCCGGTGAGGGGGACCGGACCCTGCCTGATCAGGAAGGGTGCGCCGCGTGCGGATTACCCCCGGGCACGGCCCGGAAGCGGCGTCTTTCTGGCGGAAATAGCGCTTCAGGGCAAGGGGGCTGGCGTTATTCAGCAGGGCAATCGCTTGAGATTGGTGGGGATTCCTGATTGCGGCGTAATGTGATTCATGGGTTACCTCGATTTGATGAGGTTTCTCCATGTCTTCTGCGTCACTCCTGGATCATTTTTCTGCGCTTGAGGATCCTCGCCAGTCCTGGAAGGTG
>Ga0315900_10010245_pt1 | contig 11764 bp, 22 predicted proteins | sample LakEriMetagenome_FD_203521 | JGI IMG/M metagenome (GOLD analysis project Ga0315900, IMG submission 203521) | Freshwater fungal communities from buoy surface, Lake Erie, Ohio, United States - Buoy 12 MA114 | ecosystem: Environmental > Aquatic > Freshwater > Lake > Lake biofilm | place: USA: Lake...
TCCTTTGCCTTCAGGGAAAACTGCAAAGTTTTTGAATTGCTGCGATTTTGTGTACAGATCAATCAACAATGCGCAGGCCACTGGAACAATGCTGGTGCTCACCACATCGGATGACAAAACATACGTCTGGCCCGTGTACACTCAAAATTCTCACGTTTTGCCTGGAACTGCTAATTGGTATGCGCTGACTGGTGGGTGCGTATCTGTTGTTGAGCCAAGCAATCTTTCTGGGTTTGGGTGGGACATAGACATGCCGCTCCCAACGGTTACTGTTTCTGCGCCGGGTGCTGGCGGCACAACCGCAACAGTGCAACCGTATGCCACTCCCGGCAACAGTTCTCACTGGAGGTCGTTTTTTAGAAAAACAGTGAACGGCGTGCAGAAAACCTACGGCATACCGTTTTTTTGGATTACAAATCCAGGCAGTGGATACGTATCAGATGCCACTCTTACATTTAGCCGTGCGCCAGACGACGGGATTTTGCAAGGTGATTTTCAGTTAAAGGTTTGGACGGATTACGTTGTGAGTGAAGACCCTGGCAGTCTCCAAGTGAGCCACAGGTTTTTTGACAATCTTGGGAAAACGGTGTCTATCACGCCGCCTCGGCTCACAATCCCCTCTGGCTATTTTGCAAATGTTTCTTGGATTTCCTCTGCATTTGAAGAATTGGTAAAAAACACTGGTACGGAATCGGTCGGAGTTGCAGTTAAGCAGCATGCTTCTAATTCCCCAAATAACAGCCCATCAAATCAAGTACGGTTTTTCATTGGACAAGACGAGAAGCTGTATCGCTACAACGACAGCCCTGGGGCAGGGAAGGATCCAGGCTTTGAAGTTCTAGACAATGGCCCTTGGGTATCGTTGTGTTGTTCCGGCCGTACATTTTGCGGCGTAAAGCGTGACGGCACTATGTACACTTGGGGCGTCAATGGAACTGGCTCGGGCGGTGCGACGGCCAACTACAACAGAGTTTTTTTTGGCGATGGGTCAGAGGTAAACGCATCGCGCAATACGCCGACCCAGATAGCAGCAGACGCCGACTGGGTGTCCGCTTGGCGCACCCCGGAATCTGGCTTCATCGCCATCCGCAAGGACGCCATCTGCCGCGACATCGACCAGCCAATGGAATACTGGCCCGACTGGCACTTCGGCGGGTAATGCTTGACGTTCCTGCCATGCTCACGGCGAAGGGAGACGAGCCGTGGCCAAGAAGCCGAGCAAGCCGCAGCCGAAGGCCCAGCGGCCTAATCTCGCCGAGCTGGACTTCGATGATGAAGAGGCTACGGGCCTCGGCATCATCGACGACGACGGCAACATGGTCCTGCGGCGTGATGCCGCCAAGCCTGCGAAGGGAGTCGGCCGTGCCAAAGGCAAAGCCCGCAAGCCTGCTCGATGACGTGCTCGCCCGCGTGAAGGCGAAGCGTCCCGGCTTTATGCCGTGGAACGAGCGTCTGCCTGACGATCTCCAGGCCGAGCTCGCCGCGATCCGCGAGCGGTTCCACGCTGGTGGGATTGCATCGCAGAAGCGGGCACTGGCCACGGCGATTGCCGAGGTGGTGGCTGAACGTGGGCACACGAAACCCGGCGAACAGGCGGTGATTACGTGGCTAAACAGAAAAGCGTAGCGGCCTCTATCGCCGCGAAACTCCCGCCGCCAAAGCCTGCTGCTGACGCCGAACAGGTGACGCAGACGCAGAGTGGCGACGTGCTCGAGGCCCGCTCCACGAGCCGGCGGATCAAGACCGTCGAGGATCTGCTACGGCACATCGAGGCGGACATGCAGCGTTTCGAGATCGCTGCGTCTGAAGCGACCAAGTGGGAGACGGGCGACGGCGAAGGCTCGACGCTGGAACTGCACCGTGTCTTCGTGCGGCTGAAGCCCAAGGCCGGGCCGAGTACACGCGAGTGCGTTGAGGCGATGATCCAGGCGGCGAGCAAGCCCCTGCGGAAGCCGCTAACCAAAAGCGTAAAGGCCCCGAAGCGAGACGGGCTCTGGCAAGTGCTGATCGTGGCCGACACGCACTTCGCCAAATACGCCTGGCGGGAAACCACTGGCGGCGATGACTATGACCTGACGATCGCCGAGCGGCTCGTCGGCGAAGCGACTGAAGAACTCCTGGCGATGGGCGACACGTACAAGCCAGTGCGCCGCACCATTGCCCTGCTCGGTGATCTCTTCCACTACGACACGCCTGCGGGCACGACCACCAGCGGCACGCCGCTAGAGCGCGACGGCCGGCTGCAGAAGATGATTCAAGTGGGATGCGATTCGCTGCTCGGTGCCATTGAGCGATCGGCTGCCACGGTGCCCACCGACGTGACCATCGTGAACGGCAACCACGACGAGACGCTGACGTGGGCGTTTCAGCGGATTATGCAGGAGCGTTTTAGGAACGACCGCCGCGTGCGGATCGACGGGCGGTACACAGGGCGGCAGTACGTGACGCACGGCCGCAACCTGCTCGGCTTCGTCCACGGGCACAGGGCGAAGCGGAAGCTGCCGCAGATCATGGCCCTGGAGGCTGCCGCCGATTGGAGCCAGTGCCCGTATCGGGAGTGGCACACGGGGCACTTCCACTCTCAGGCCGCCGAGTGGCAGCGCCCGATCGAAACGCTCGACGGCGTGATCGTGCGGACGGCCCCGGCACTCTGCCCGCCGGATGACTGGCACAGCGTCAACGGATTCATCGGCAGTAGACAGGCATGCGAAACATTCATCTACAGCCCAGAGGGAGGGCTGACGGCCATGCACGTTTCAAGACTCCAGAAAGGGACTACATGACAGCGGCATACTGTGAAGGGCGATGCCTCGGCGACTCGCTCCTGGCGGAAGACGTGTGCCAGGCGACGAGCCTGCCGCGTGGCTCGAGCGAATGGCGAAGGCTGCACGACGAGCTGCTGGCGCTACACGTCGAGAAGACCGGGCAGTACGGCCACGAGGATTCAGCGTTCGCCAACGTGGAGGCGTCGGCCCTCTGTGCGGTTGAGCCTTGGCGGCGTTGCCTGTGCGATCTCTCGGACTGCGTAGTGCGTATGCAGCGGTTCGCCCACGGGCAGCCAGTGGACTACGAGAACGCTCTGAAGGATGCCGCCATGTGGGCCATGATCTGCCTGGTCATGCTGCGGAGGGAACGTGGCTGAGCCTCTGAGTGACGCCTACCTGCAACAGTGCGAATGGGACGCCCGCAAGTTCTCCGGGGCGTACACGGGCACGAGCGGCACGCTGGCGGCCCACGTCATTCGGCTGCTCGCTGAGCTGAGCCGCACGAAGGGCGACCTGGCCGTCGAGCGTGCGAGGCGTGTGGACTCATGAGCCGGGCCAGCGGGTAGAGGTGTCGCAGGGCCTCCCTTCCCAGCGATGCTTCCCCGCTGTGCCCGGTTCAGGCAGCAGGCTTTTCGGGCGGCTTGTCTCCAAGGTCGAGCGGCGGCAGGAAGTCGAGCCCTCGGCTTGTCTCCGTGATCCTCGGGTCGAGGTAGTGGCCCCGAGTCATTGCCGGGTCGGCATGCCCAAGGTGGGCAGTGGCATCACCGCCACCGGCAGCCACGTAGGATGCCGACGCCTTTCGGATCGCATGGAACGCCCTGGATGGCACGCCAGCCGTTTTGCAGAGCAGCCGCATGGAAGCATAGTGAGACAGCGGATGCCCCGTCCTAGGCCACACCAGAGCGTCAGGCGAGCCACGGCGCTGCTCTAGCTCTGCGGCCAGCTGCGGCGTGATCGACGCCACCAGATCACGCTCGTGGCCCTTGCGGGTTTCAGCCAGCAACAGGAGCCGCCCTTGTGACGTGTCTACCTCCCGCCACCGTAGTGCGAGCAACTCGCCGATGCGGCAGCCGGTTTGCCAGGCTGTCTGCAAAATCGTGCTCCACCACCAGGCTGATGGCATGCCCGACATCTTGCCGCTGCGGGCCTTGGCAGCACGCACCAGCCGGCCCATCTCCTCGAGCGTGTAAGCCGTTGGTGCACGCTTGACCTTCTTCTGTCGCGGCAGGCCGGGCCACTCGCCTGGGTGCAGCTTCTTTCTGCACGCCCAGTTCCAGATCGCCAGCAGCTGCGAGCGGTCCTTCGACACCGTGTGCGGGCTGACAACGCGCCCACGGCACGGATTCGTTGCCCGCCATCGCAGGAACTTCGACACCGTCACGTCTTCGAGATCGGCCACCAACGGCTCGCGCCCCAGGAACTCGGCCAGCTTGTCGATCGTGTGGCCATACAGCGACACCGACCGATCCGACAGATTCATCAGCAACGCATACCGATCCAACAACTCTCGCAACGTCATGGCGCACCTCCCTTTTTCGGCCTAGTCTACCGGGAGTGTACATCCGTTCAATGGAGCCCTCTCCGTTGAAACTGTGCCCCGGTAGTCGATCCTACGAAGGGTCGGCCAGCCGTGGCAACAGGGAGGATTGAAAGTGCGGCCGGTTTGACGCCTGTACCCGTATCGGTACTATTGGGGCATGATCGCAATGAAGGATGACAAGGGACGCAGGATGCTCTCCTGCCGCGACGCTGCCACCGAGTACGGCTGTTCGATGCGGTACATCCGAAAACTGGCCCTGCAGGGCAAACTGACGCACGAAATCGTCGGCGGGGCGTACATGGTGGCGGCCGACGAGGTTCGCAAGCTGGCCAGCCGAAAGACCACCGGCCGCACTAAGAAGCGGTCCAGCCGGTTTTCCGAGGGCTGAGCCCGGTTTTCTCAGCGAAAACCGCCGCCCCGAAGAAATCTGCTCAAGTGCTCTTGCCATTGGTTCCGATTTGGGTACTATCTGGGCACCAGCGGCAAGGAGGCGACGCAATGCAACGGAACTGGGACGCAGCGATACGGGCTCTCGTGCTGGTCAAGATCGGCCAGGAGCTCGGCTGCGAAGGGAGGATTGCTCACGTCATCCACGACGTGCTCGAGTTGGCGATCACATTGCCGACTCTTTTTTTGTGAACGTGGTTCCCAAATCGGAACCGGCACCGTTGGTCCGAAAAAATTCCGACTCGGTTGATTGACTCACGACTGAACATGCGTATATTCCCCACCCCAAAGGAGACTTCCCCCATGACGAGCCCCCATGAAAACGAATACGCCGGTGCTGTCGCCGGCATGAACGAAATCTACGGAACGGCCAAGAGCCTGCCCGCCGTTGGCGACTTCGTCAGCGGCACCACATGCGGCAAGCGGTGGTCTGGCTACGTGCTGACCGCCGAGCCCGGCCGCCTAGCCGTCGAGTGCAGCGGCGCGTGGATCGTGGTGAACCCGGAGGACATCACGCACTGAAACACAGGAGCCCGGCGGAGCCGGGATTGCCCAGGAAGGGATCGCCCCGGCAAGGCAGGACGCGGAGCCGGGATTTCACATCGCAGAAAGGGACGCGACATGACCACGGAAATCAGCACAAACACGGCACCAGCGAGAGGGTTGGCTCTCGCCTCGTTCGAGGACGCATTTCGGTTCAGCAAGATGGTGGCCTCGTCGGAGTTCGCCCCGAAGGACTTCAGGGGCAAGCCCGAATCCTGCATGCTCGCCATCCAGCACGGCAGCGAAGTCGGGCTCTCCCCGATGCAGTCGCTCCAGAGCATTGCCGTGATCAACGGCAGGCCGACGATCTGGGGCGACGCGGCTCTGGCCCTGGTGCAAAGCAGCCCTGTCTGCGAGTACGTCCGCGAGTTCACCGAGGGCGAAGGCGACGCCCTGGTGGCCGTCTGCGAGGCGAAGCGTCGAGGCTACCCGCAGCCCACCGTGGTGCGGTTCTCCATGGCAGACGCCAAGCGGGCCGGCCTGGCTGGCAAGTCTGGCCCGTGGGCCTCCTATCCAGCCCGTATGTGTGCCCTGAGAGCACGTGGCTTCGCCCTGCGTAACGCCTTTGCTGATGCCCTGCGTGGGCTCATCACTGCCGAAGAGGCTCAGGACTACCCGACGAGCGAGCCGGTCGTGACGCAGCCCGAGGCTGTGTATGCGAAGCCCGCCGAGCAGGCCAAGCCCGAGGACATGACCAAGGCCCGGCGGGCGATCGCCGCAGCCAAGGCCGTCGATCGTCTGCGGCAGATCCACGCCACCGTGAGCGAGCGACTCGACGCTGGCTTCTACACGCCGACGCAGGCCAGCGAGTTGGTCGAGCTCATCGACACACGCATTGAGCTGCTGACGCCACGCGGCGATGCCTACGAGGACAGCGGCACCGAGCACTTCGACGCACAGGAAATCGAAGCGGAGGCCCGCGCATGAACGACGAACCAGACGAGGACCGCATGCAGGCACAGCGGCGCGAGTGGAAGCGTCTTGATGACCTGGCGGCCGAGATCGTTGCCGAGCGGGCGACCATGCAGACCGACATCGGCAAGGTGCTCGAGGACGGTCCGCCGTCACCGTTCATCGTGGACTGCGGGATCTACACGAGTCGCCGCGACCGCGAAGCGATCCAACGCGAAGAGGACCGAATCACACGCCTAGAGCAGATGGGCAGATGACACAGCCGGCACGCGATTGCCACAGCGGCCTGAGCATTGGGCCGCATTCGCCGCCAAGCAGGAGTGGCGCGTAACCACTGCAGCCGCAGCTCTGCCTCCCAGGGTGAAGCGGCCGACGCCCGGCGTATCCGGGCCAATACACACGAAAGGGAAGAACGATGGCACGAAGAAAGAACCTAGCCTGTCGCGTCGCAGACGCAACGGCCGACGCGATCCTGAACTTCAAGGGCGTTGCCGACAAGTACCTAGCCGAGCGGATCGTCTCTACGCATTACGCCAGCAACGTGCTCAGGATCGCGGAGCGATGCGGCCGCATCAGCGTAGAGCGCGTGAACGCATACCTGCGGGACCGGGCGCAGCAGCTCGAGAGCACGACCGTGCGGTCAGAACGCACGATCCTGCTGACGCTGTACTGCTGGGCTTACGAAACAGGCCTGATTGACGAGGCCCCGCGCGGAGTGATGCGTGTAAAGGCCCGAAAGAAGCCGACAAAAGCGTGGACGATTGAACAGCTGAGGCTGCTGATTGAGGCCACCAAAGCACACAACGGCCGCAAGCTGCGGTCTGGTGCAGACCTCGGGCTGTTCCTCCGCTGCTGGGTGCTGCTCGCTTACGAGTGTGGGGCACGGTTCGGCGACGTGATGTCGTTCAGCCGCGAGCACCTGGACGGCGACACGCTGTCGTGGACGCAATCGAAAACAGGCGACCCGCTGTCCCGGCCGCTGACGCCGGCTTGTCTCGATGCGATCGACGGGATGCTGGCCGCGTCACCAAACGGCACGATCCTCGGATGGGCCTGCGGCCGGCGCATGGCGATGAGGCACATGCGGCAGCTGCTCGACGGCGTTGGCGTTGGCGGATCTTCGAAGTGGCTGAGGCGAAGCGGTGCGACTCACTGCGAGATGGAGCGGCCAGGTGCCGGACGCCTGCACCTCGGCCATCGGTCGCCAGCATTGTTTGAGCAGGCATATTGCGATTGGTCGCAGCTCAGGAAGAACACGCCGAAAACTCCCGCGCTGGTTTAACACGAAAGGGCTCACGGATGAGCGACTACTACAGCGAAAGCGTGGCAGACCTGCCTCTGTTCACGGCACCTCGAGCCGCCCCTGCCCAGCAGCACAGCCGCACGTCGATGGCGGCGGCTGACTCCATGGACGGCGACCGGCTCAACAGCCTGCAACGCAGCGTCGTGGCCTTCCTGCTGGCACGCGGCGACCACGGTGCCACCGACGAGGAAATGCAGCTGGGGATACCGATGCCGCCGAGCACGCAGAGGCCACGGCGAATCGAGCTCGTGCGGCGCGGCCTGGTCGTGGAGGCCGGGACACGGAAGGCACGCAGCGGACGGTTTGCCACAGCGTGGAGGCTGGCGTGAAAAGAACCAAAAAGCGACGCGTTGAGACCATTATCAAAAGGCTGTGCGCTGCCTTAGGTATTCCTGTGGAGGTAACTGCGAGTGAGCGCGGAAGAAGACTTGAGAGACACTGCGCAAAAAAATTCCGAGACCTTGGATTTCAAGTTATCGACTGCGGATCTAAAGGAAAACCGTATGACCTGATCGTTAACGGTCTTAGGGTTCAATGCAAAAACAGAAGAAGGCACGGGCATAACGCAACCGGCGTTAACTTGTTCAAAAACAGCCAGAAACAGTACCGCGCCAGCGATGTTGATTTTTTTGTGATTCGGTTTTGTCGTAAGTGTTTTGTCATTCCGACCAGCGTTATCTCCGACGAGGCCGGACTTGTTGCGGGGTGGGTAAGGCTTACCAACAAAAGGCACTTCATTGACGCGTGGCATCAGCTGGCCGGCCAGCCAATTCCCGTAGAAACGCAAATGAACTTATTCGTGAGGGGCGCGTAACCATGGCCGGTGACTGGATCAAGATGCGAGCGGCCCTGACCACATGCCCAAAGGTGGCGGCGATGGCCCGAGCCATCGGCCTGGCCGACGAGTTCAGCGGGCTGTCCCGCCACTCGATGCGGCTGCTTGTGGTTGGTGGCCTGCATGCCGTGTGGGCCGCCGTCAACGAGCACACCGCAGACGGGGTGATGGCCAACGCCTACCCAGAGGACTTGGACGACATCGCCGGCATCGAAGGGTTTGGGTCCGCCATGCGGTCGGCGGGCTGGCTCGAGGCGGACGAGGCAGCCCAGACCCTCACTTTTCCAAACTTCGGCCAGTGGAACACGCCAGCGAAGGACACCACCGCCGCCGAAAGAATGCGAAAACACCGGGCGAAACAGGATGTTGCGCGTAACACCGTAACTGTTACGGAGCCGTTACGCGTAACTGTTGCGCTAGATAAGACAAGACAAGACAAGAGAGAAGACATACCGGCTGCGCCGGTAGCTACGAGCGAGCCGCCGAAGCGGCGTACACGCTCGCAGCACCACGATGCCGTTTCGTGGACGGCTGACGCCGGCTGGGACGGGATCACCGATGCCGACCGCTCCGAGTGGGCCAAGGCGTTCCCAGGGGCCGTGCTCGACCAAGAGCTCGCCAAGGCGACGGCCTGGCTGAAGGCGAATCCCGAGCGGGCCGGCAAACGGAAGTGGCGGGCCTTCATCGTCCGCTGGCTCGGCAAATGCCAAGAGCGTGGCGGCACCAACCGCACGCCCGGCAACCGGCAAGAGGACAGGCCGCCACCGAAGGCGTGGAAGGACGAGTACCGCCCGGCCCAATACCGCACCCCGAAGGAATCTGCCGCGCTTGCGGCCGGGTTGAAACTCACGGAGGAGAACTGATGACCACGACCACCCCAATACGTCCGCTCACCGATCGCCAGCGCGAAATCTACCGTTGGATCGTGAACTACATCGCCGCCCACGGGTTCAGCCCCACGATCAGGGAGCTGTGCCTGGCCTTTGGCTTTGCCTCAACCGAAGGGGCCATGTGCCACCTGCGCCCGCTTCGATTGAAAGGGTTTGTCGTGTGGAACGAACGACAGTCTCGCACGCTTCGCCCGCTTCAAGAGGTGGACGCATGAGCGAGAACCCGTACGAACTGCCGCCCCCGTCGATCGTGGCTGACCTCTGTGCCCAGCGTGCGTGGGCTGATGACGTGGACGATGACACGCGGCTGCGTCTGGAGTTTGCGGCCGACACGATTCGGCACCTGATGCAGCGGCTGGTACGCCAGGCGTTGCACCTCGAGCGAGCGGAGGCGACACGATGACAGTGCGTGACTTCGTGATGCTCTCACTTGGCGAACTGATCCTGATGCTGACGTTCGGCCTCGGGATTTTGATAGGGATTTCACTTACTCGAAAGGAATCGAGACATGGCAACCGCGACGAAGAAACGAACCGGGATTGAACTGGCGTCCGCTGACCTGAAGGCGGCGCTGGCCGCAGTCTCGCCGGCTGTGCCGACGCGCAGCCCGAAGCCGATCTACCAGGCCGTGCGTCTGGGCGACGGCCTGCTCACGGGATCGGATGGCGAAGTGCGGATCGACGTGGCTCTCGACTACCACGGTGACGCGATCCTGCTGCCGCATGGCAGGCTTTCGGCGATCCTCGGGGCCGCCACGGGCGAGACGGTCACGCTGGAGCCTGGCGATACGTCCTGCGTTGTGCGTGCTGGCTCGGGCACGTGGACGCTTCCCACGGAGTCGGCGGCGGAATACCCCATGTGGGAGCCGACCGACGCGAAGCCGGTGACCAGGCTGCCTGCCGATCAGTTCTGCCGCGCCGTGCGGGGCGTGAACTTCGCCACCGATGATGACTCCAGCCGGTTCGCCCTCGGGGCCGTGCTGATCGAAGTGCAGGGCGAGACGGTCAGCTTCGTCGCAACGGACGGCCGGCGACTGAGCCTCGTGGAGTGCGAGCACGACCTGGCCGTGGACGATTCGCAGACCCTTGTGCCGAGCCGTGTCATGGCGATTCTGTCGCGGCTCGCCCTGGCCGACTCCGATGGTTCGATCCAGCTTGAGGCAACGGGCCGCGAGATCGTGGCCACCGTGGGCACGGCGACTGTGACGGCCCGGCTGATCGAGGGGCGATTCCCCAAGTGGCGCGACGTGGTGCCGGATCTCGATTGCGAGCCTACCACCGTGCTGGCCGAGCAGCTGCTGGCGGCGGTGAAGGCAGCGGCGATCGTCACCACGGAGGCCAGCCGGGGCATCGACTTCGCCTTCTCCGACAAGGGGCTGTGGCTCCACGGGAAGTCGAGCGAGGCCGGCGAGTCGAGCGTCACGTGTGACCTCGTGGAGGCTGGCACGGCATGCGTGGTGAAGCTGGACCCGCGCTACGTGCGGCAGTGGCTCGAAGGGCTGCCGGCGGACGGCGAGCCAACGGTGAGCGTCCAGGCTAAGGACGGGCAGTCGGCTGTGATCCTGCGGACGGATTGCAGTACGGGCGTTGTCATGCCTATGGCAGCGGAGTAACGCCATGGGAGTTTGTAAGAACATCGACCTGCCGACGCTGTACCGTTTGTGGAACGACCACACGCTGACCCGCGTGCAGGTTTCAACCATGCTCGGGATCAGCGCCACGCATCTCACGCGGCTCGTGACACGGCACAAGTTGCCGCCACGGCGGCGCGATTACCGGCGCGATGTGGCTGACCCAACGCCAGACGAGATTGCACAGCGTGCAGCAGAGTGCCGTGAGAAGCACTTTGCACAGAGGCGGGCCGAGCCGGATGAGGTTACGAGAACGAAAGTGTGGAAGTGGCAGAATGGCATCTGCCTTCCCGGCGGAGGCCGTCACGCTTGACGCAGTAGCGATGCTGCGTGCATGGCACCTTGGCTGATCGCACTGACCGGCGGCATCTATCTCGTGGTGGCGGCAGACCTGGCCCTGCATGGCAAAGCGGGGCTGGGTCTGGCGTACCTTGGGTATGCGTTTGCCAACGTCGGCCTCTACCTCGCGGCGAGGGCCGGATGATGGCCCTGACGTTCAGCGTGCCCGGCGATCCCGTGCCGCAGCCACGGCCTCGCGTCTCAACGCGCGGCGGCTTCGCCCGTGCGTACGTGCCAAGCACTCACCCAGTGCATGCCTACCGCAAGGCGCTGGCGTTTGAAGCGTCCGAGTCAGGCGCTACGCCAACTGGAGATCCTGTCAGCGTGGTCATCGACGCCGTATGGGAGCGGCCAAAATCGCACCTACGGAAGTCTGGGCTGCGGGCAGGCGCCCCGCAACTGCCACGGCAGGACGTAGACAACGTGGCAAAGGCCGTGCTGGATGCTCTGACAGGCGTGGCCTGGCTGGACGATGCCCAGGTGGCGCGGCTCGTGGTGGAGAAAAGTTACGGCACGGAGGCACGGACCACCGTGCGGATCACATGACGTGACAGAAGTAC
>Ga0315900_10010248_pt1 | contig 11762 bp, 10 predicted proteins | sample LakEriMetagenome_FD_203521 | JGI IMG/M metagenome (GOLD analysis project Ga0315900, IMG submission 203521) | Freshwater fungal communities from buoy surface, Lake Erie, Ohio, United States - Buoy 12 MA114 | ecosystem: Environmental > Aquatic > Freshwater > Lake > Lake biofilm | place: USA: Lake...
AGGCGGTGGCGTGCAGCGCAGCGCGGATCGCATCCACGATCTGCGCGATCTCATCGGGTGCGATGATGAGCGGCGGCGAGAGCACGAGCATGTCGCCCGCCGCGCGCACCAGCACGCCGGCCTCGAAACAATGATCCGCCACGGCCGCCCCGCGCGCGCCGGCATGGGGCGCGAGCTCGATGGCGCCGAGCAGGCCGATGCTACGGATATCCACCACATGCGGCGCGCCGCGCAGGCTGTGCAGCGCCCCCTCCCAGGCCGGCGCGGTCTGCGCGGCCTGGGCGAAGAGCCCCTCGGACTCATAGACCTCCAGCGCCGCGAGCCCGGCCGCGCAGGCCAGCGGGTGCGCCGAATAGGTGTAGCCGTGGAACAGCTCGACCGCCTGCGGCGGGCCGGCCATGAAGGCGTCATGGACATGCGCCGCGACGAGCGTAGCGCCCATCGGCACGGCGCCGTTCGTCAACCCCTTGGCGCAGGCCATGATATCCGGCGTCACGCCCAGCGCCTGCGCGGCGAAGCATTGGCCGAGCCGGCCGAAACCCGTGATCACCTCATCGAAGATCAGCAGGATGCCATGCCGGTCGCAGATCGCGCGGAGCCGCTCGAGATAGAAGCGCGGCGGCGGGTAGACGCCGCCCGAACCCGTCACCGGCTCGACGATCACCGCGGCGACGGTGGAAGGATCCTGCACCGTGAGCAGATCCTCCAGCGCCTGCGCGTACTCGGCGCCGTGTTCCGGTTGGCCCTTCGGGAAGCCCATGCGCGCGGCATCATAGGGCAGCGGCAAATGGTAGACTTCCGGCAGCAGCGGCCCGAAATCGCGTTTGTGGCGCGCGATGCCGCCGACGGAGAGACCGCCGAAGCCCACGCCGTGATAGGCCTTGGCGCGGCCGATGAGCTTGGTGCGTCCGCCCTCCCCGCGCACACGGTGATAAGCCCGCGCGATCTTCAGCGCCGTGTCCACCGCCTCGGAGCCGGAATTCGAGAAGAAGGCATGCGCGATGCCCTCCGGCGCGGCCGCAACCAGGCGCTCGGCGAAGGCGAAGGCGCCGGGATGCGACATGCGGAAGGAGGAGACGAAATCGAGCCGCCCCGCCGCCGCGCGGATCGCCTCCACGATGCGCGGATGGCCATGCCCGGCATTGACGCACCACAGCCCCGCCATGCCGTCCAGCACACGCCGGCCGCCGGCCTCGATGTAGTGCATGCGCTCGGCGCCGACGAACATCATCGGCTTCTCGCGAAAGCCGCGCGCGGCGGTGAAGGGCATCCAATGCGCCTCGCTCAGCGCATTCGGACGCGGGTCGATGGTCATGACGCCCTCTCGAGGGTTGTGCGATCCAGCCGGTCGCGGAAGCGGTACCAAAGGCTGCCGGCCGCGCCGTAGAGCGCCTTCAGCCCGTGCAGCGGAATGGGGCGCAGCGGTTCGACGGGCGGCAGCGCGAGCGGCTGCTCGCCCATCAGCAGACCAGCGAGTTCGGGCCCCTGCGCGGTGCACCAGGCGATGCCCTTGCCGTTGCAGCCGATGGTGGCGAAGACGCCTTCATCCAACGCGAAGAGTCGCGGCAGGCGATCGAGCGTGATCGCCACCTGCCCGCCCCAGCCAAAATCGAGCGGCACCTCGGCCAGCGCAGGATAGAGTCGGCCGAGCATGTGCCGTTGCAACGCAAAGGATTCTTCCGAGGTCGGCCCCCGCAGCGTTCCTTTGCCGCCGACCACGAGGCGACCGTCGCGATCGGCGCGGAAATAGCGCAGGACGCGGCGCGTGTCGGAAATCACCGGCATGGTGGCAGGCACCGCGCCGGGCGCGCTCGCGACCTGGAAGCTCCAGACCGGGAGCATGGTCCGCGCGAGTCCGGGCCAGAGATCACCCGCCAGCGCATTGGTCGCGATCAGCACGCGCCGCGCGCGCAGCGCGCCCTCGGCTGTATCGATGCGCCATTGCGCGCCGTCGCGCGCGATGCGCGTGGCGCGCGAGGGCGCATGAATCGCCGCACCGGCCGCCATCGCCGCACGCGCCAGGCCGCGCGCATAGGAGAGGGGCTGCACGCTGCCGCCGCCCGCATGCAGCCAGCCGCCGAGATAGGCGTCGCACCCGGTCAGCGCCGCGAGTTCGTCGCGCCCGAGGATGCGCACCGGCGCGCCGAAGCCTTGCCAAGCCTCGGCCCGGCGCAACCCTTCGGCCAACGGGGCCGGCGCGTCGGCGACCTGCACCCAGCCATCGCGCCGCGCATCGCAGGCGATGCCGTGGCGCGCGATGAGGTCGAAGGTGATGTCTGCGGCGCGGGCGCCCAACGCATGCAGCGCGCGCCCGCGCGCCTCGCCATAAACGGCCGTGGAGTCGGCGAGGAAATGCTTGAAGCCCGGGATCACCTGCCCGCCATTCAGGCCCGAGGCCCCCGCACCCGGCGCCTGCGCCTCCAGCACCGCCACGGCCACGCCGCGCTCGGCCAAAGCGAGGGCGGTGGAGAGGCCCGAATAGCCCGCGCCGATGATCGCGACCTCGACCTCGATCAAGCCACGCAACGGCGCGAGATCGGGCGCCGGCGCGGCCGTGGCGGACCACAGCGATTGCAGCTTCATGCGCGCGCCCGAAGCCGCGCGAGTTCCTCGCCCAGCGCCTCGGCCTGGCGCAGATGCGCGGTGAGCGCCGCGGCGGCCTGCGCCTGCTCACCCGCTTCGAGCGAGTCGAGAATGGCGAGGTGTTCGAGCGCATTCTGTTGCACGCGTGTCGCGCCCAAATGCCAATCGTAGTTCAGCAGGCGACGCAGGTGGATATGCTGCTCGACCGCCTGCAGGAAGAAACGATTGCCGGACGCCGCGACGATGCCGCGATGGAAGGCGGCGTTGAGCTCGAAATAATCGACAGCGAGCGAATCGCGCCAGCGCCGCTCAAGGAACTTCATGTGGCCGGCGCGCATCTCGGCCGCGAAGCCGGGCGCGAGGGCGTAGCCGGGTTCGAGCAGCGCCGCGGGCTCCACCGCCATGCGGAAGCGATAGGCGCTGCTGCGCTCTTCCGTGCTCGCCAGCCCCGCGCTGAAGCGCCAGCCGAGGCCGGGCCGGCGCGCGACGACGCCGAGTTCCTCCAGCCGCCGCAACGCGCGCGCCACCTCGCCGCGCCCCGCGCCGGTGCGGCGCAGCAGGTCGGCCTCCGAGACGGATTCCTCCAGGCGCCCCGCCACGCGGTCGCGCGCGATGCGCACCATCAGCAATGCCACGGGATCCTCGCCCGCAGGCGCCGGCGCGGCGCGTGGCAGGCGGCGCAGCACGAGGCCGCGCCCCTCCGCCTCCACCACGCCCGAGGCGGCGAGCAAGGCCAGCGCCCCGCGCAGCGGCGTGCGCGAGACGCCGAGCTCCGCCGCCAGCGCATCTTGCCGCAGCCGCGTGCCGGGGGCGGCGCCTTGCTGCGCCAACAGGTCGAGCAACGCCCGGGCGAGGTCCTGGTGCAGCGCGGTGGCGTGGTCGGGGGTCAATTCAGGGTCCGGATTCCGCTTGCGGGACGCATGCTGCCGCATTACCGTATTTTGAGCAACCAGAATACGGTTGCGATTTCGTACTGTCATATCCCCGCCGCCGGAGTCGCCGCTTGGCCACACCCGCCCCCCTGATCGAGCTCTCCGGCCCGCCACGCGAACGCGGCCGGCAATATGGCGAGCAGGCGGCCGCGCGCATCCGGCGGGGCATCGAGCATTATGCCGAGCAGCTCGCCCGCGACGGGCTGGACGGCGAGGGCATCCGCCGCATCGCCACGCGCTTCGAAGCCGACATCGACGCCTATGACCCCGATTTCGTGCCCGAGATGCGCGGCATCGCCGAAGGCGCGGGGGTGGAGTTCGCCGCCATCCTGATGCTCAACGCGCGCACCGAGATGCTGAAGCTCGCCAAGCGCCTGCGCGATCCGGATCCCGATGGCTGCACCGGCGTGATGGTGACGCCCGAGGCCAGCGCCGATGGCCGGCTGATCCACGCGCAGAACTGGGACTGGAAGCTGGAATGCGCGGAGACCGCAGTGGTGCTGCGCATCACGCGGGACGACGGGCCCGACATCCTGACCTTCACCGAGGCAGGCGGGCTCGCGCGGTCGGGGCTGAACGCGGCCGGCATCGCCATCACCGCGAACTACCTGGAGAGCGACCGCGACTATCGCCAGGCCGGTGTGCCGCTGGCGCTGATCCGGCGCAAGGTCTTGCAGTCGCGCTACCTGGCGCTAGCGCTGCATGCCGTGGCGACGACGCCGAAATCGGCCTCCAACAACATCATGGTGAGCCAGGCCGAGGGCATCGCCATCAATTTCGAATGCGCGCCGGATGAGTGTTTCCAGCTGCATCCCGAACAGGGCCTGCTGGTGCATGCGAATCATTGGCTGAGCCCCGTGGCGCTGGCCAAGCTGCGCGACACCGGCATCGCGACCACGCCCGACAGCCTCTATCGCGATCTGCGCGTGCGCGGCCTGCTGACGCCCAAGCGCGGGCGGATCACGCCCGATGACGTGAAGGCCGCGCTGTTCGACGACTACCAATCGCCCTGGTCGGTCTGCCGCCCGCCCCGCCCGAGCCTCAACAGCAACCTCTCCGCCACCGTCGCGCAGATCGTGATGGTGCCGGCGCTGGGCGAGATGCAGGTGGCGATGCTGCCCGCGCTCGACCGCGCCTTCACCACCTACACCCTGCCGATGGAGCAGGACGCGCCGCGCACCACCCCCGAAAGGACCGCCGCATGACGATCCGCAAGACCACGCTGAAGATGGGTGCCCTCCTGCTTGGCGCCCTGCTCTTCGCCCTGCCCGCCCTGGCGCAGGAGAAGGTGCTGCGTACGCGCCTCAACGCCGATATCCGCACCACCGAGCCCGGCGGCAACCGCGACGGCAACACCGACGCCGTGGTGCTGCACATGATCGAGGGTCTCGTCGCCTTCCGCGAGGATACCTCGATCGGCCCGATGCTGGCCGAGCGCATCGACATCGCGCCCGATGGCCTGACCTACACCTTCACGCTGCGGCCCGGCGTGCGCTTCCACAATGGCGCGGCGCTGACCTCCGCCGATGTTGCCTTCGCCTGGGCGCGCTACCTGCGGCGCGAGACGAATTGGCGCTGCCTGCCGGAATTCGACGGCCGCGGCGCGACGCGCGTGACCGCGATCGAGACGCCGGATGCGCAGACCGTGGTCTTCCGGCTCGAGCGCCCAACCGCGCTGTTCCTGGTGAACATGGCGCGCGCCGATTGCGGCGCCTCGGGCATCTTCCATCGCGATTCGCTCAATGCCGATGGCAGCTGGAACAGCCTGATTGGCACCGGCCCCTTCCGCCTGGGTGAGTGGCGGCGCAACCAGTTCATCGAGCTGCTGCGCTTCGCCGATTACGCCGCCCTGCCCGGCAATCCCGACGGCCACGCCGGCAACAAGACCGCGCATGTCGATCGCGTGCGCTGGCTGATCATCCCCGACAGCGCCGCGGCCAAGGCCGCGCTGCTCTCCGGCGCCATCGACATCAACCCCGACATCGCGACCCAGGACCTCGCCGAGCTGCGCGCGCGCCCCGATTTGCGCGTGGATGGCGCGCCCACCATGGGCACCATGGCGCTGCTCTTCCAGACCAACGATCCGCTGCTGCGCGATGTGCGCATCCGCCGCGCCATCGCGCTCTCGCTCGACCATCCGGAGCTGGTGCGCGCGCTCTCCGACGAGCTATCGCCCTACAACGCCTCGATCATCCCCTCCGCCAGCGGCTTCCACGGTACGACGCAGCGTGAGGGCTATAGGCGTGACCTGAATGAGGCGCGGCGCCTGCTGCGCGAGGCCGGCTATCGCGGCCAGCCGATCCGCATGGTCACGACGCAGCGCTACAACTCGCTCTACGAGATGGCGGTGCTGACCCAGGCGCAGGCGCGCGAGGCCGGCATCAACGTCGAGTTCGAGGTGATCGACTGGGCCACGCAGCTCGACCGCTACACGCGCGGTGACTACGCGATGATGGCCTTCACCTATTCCGCGCGGCTCGATGCCTCGCTCTCCTTCGAGATGATCTCCGGCCCCAAGGCGACGCAGCCGCGCAAGGTCTGGGACAATCCGGAGGTCGAGACGCTGCTGCGCCAATCCATGCGCGTCACCGACCGCGCCGAGCGCCAGGCGATCTTCGACACGCTGCACCGGCGCATGATCGCCGAGGTGCCGATGATCGTGCTGTACAACGACAGCGCGATCGCCGCGCACCGCACGACCCTGCAGGGCTTCCGCAGCTGGGCCACGGGCCAGCCGCGCTTCTGGGGCGTACGGATGCCCTGAGGTGATCGGCTACGCCGCACGCCGCTGCCTGGCCGCGCTGCCCACGCTGGGGCTGGTCGCGATCTCGGTCTTCCTGTTGATGCGCCTGGTGCCGGGCGATCCGGCGCTGCTGCGGTTGGGTGACGCGGCCTCGGCCGAGGATCTCGCCGCGCTGCGCCAGGCGATGGGGCTTGAGGAGCCGCTGCCGGTTCAGTTCTGGCTCTGGCTGCGCGCGGTTTTGGCGGGCGATCTCGGGCGCTCGATCACCAATGACCTCGCCGTGCTGCCGCTGATCCTGGATCGCTTCCAGATGACGGCGGTGATCGTGCTGCTTGCCGTCGCGCTGGCCGCCGGCATCGCCGTACCGCTCGGCATGTTCGCCGCCTGGCGGCAGAACCGCGCCTCGGATGTGGCGGTGGTGGGTTTCGCCACGCTGATGCTCTCCATCCCCTCCTTCTGGCTCGGGCTGATCCTGCTGCTGGTCTTCGGCGTCTGGCTGCGCTGGCTGCCGGTGGTGGGCTACGTGCCCTTCTCGGAGAACGCGCTGCTGGCGGCGAGCTTCATCGTGCTGCCGGTGGTGACATTGGTGCTGGTGGAGATGGGCGGGCTGGCGCGCATGGCCCGCGCCGCGACCATCGACGTGCTGCGGCTCGACTACATCAGCCATGCGCGCGCCAAGGGCCTGTCCGAATTCACCGTGCTGCGGCGCCATGCTTTGCCCAATGCCTTCGCGCCGACGCTGACCATGATCGGCCTGTTGCTTGGCAATCTGCTCGGCGGCATCGCGGTGATCGAGACGGTCTTCACCCTGCCCGGCCTCGGCCGCCTGCTGGTCGAGGCGATCTTCCAGCGCGACTATCCGGTGGTGCAGGGCGTGATGCTCTTCGTCGCGCTGATCTATGTCGGCGTGAACCTGCTGGTGGACCTCGCCTACCCGATCTTCGATCCGCGCGTCACCGCCGAATGAGGGTGCGGCTGAACCTGCTGCTGGGCGGCACGTTGATAGGCTTCGTCCTGGCCATGGCGGCACTCGCCGCTTTCTGGACGCCCTTCAGCCCGATCGGCGTGAACCTCCGCCGCCGCCTGCGCCCGCCTTCGGAGATGCATTGGCTCGGCACGGATGAGTTCGGGCGCGATGTGCTGTCGCGCCTGATGGCCGGGGCGGCGACCTCGGTCTCTGTCGCGCTGGTGACGGTCGTGGTGGCGCTGGTGCTTGGCGTGCTGATCGGACTGCTCGCCGGCTTCTTCCGCGGCTGGGCGGACCGGCTGCTGATGGCGGTGAATGACGCGCTGCTGGCCTTCCCCGGCATCCTGCTCGCGCTCGGCCTGCTGGCGGTGATCGGCCCTTCGAAATGGGGCATCGTGTTCGCACTTGGCATCGCCTATGCGCCCACCGTCGCACGCGTGGTGCGCGGCAGCGTACTCTCCCTGCGGGAGCGCGAATTCATCGAGGCCTCACGCGCCCTCGGCAATTCGGAGCTCTACACGCTCTGGCGGCATGTGCTGCCGAACTGCGTCTCGCCACTGACCGTATTGGCGACGCTGATGTTCGGCTGGGTCGTGTTGTCAGAAAGCGCGCTGTCCTTCCTCGGCCTCGGCATCCCGCCGCCGGCGCCGAGCTGGGGCAACATGCTCGCCGCCGCGCGCCCGCATCTGGAGAGCGCCACCTGGCTGTCCATCGCGCCCGGCGTGATGATCGCGCTCTGCCTGCTCGGGACCAATCTGCTCGGCGATGCGCTGCGCGACCTGCTGGATCCGCGCCGATGAACGGGGCCGCGCCGCTGCTGCGGCTCGACGGGCTGCGCGTGGAAGCGCCGGGCGTGGTCGCGGTGGATGGCGTCTCGCTCGACGTCGCGGCGGGGGAGATCGTGGCGCTGGTGGGCGAATCGGGCTCAGGCAAGACGGCGACGGCGCGCGCGGTGATCGGCCTGCTGCCGCCGGGGCTCAGCGTCACCGCAGGGCGCATCGATTTCGCCGGCACCACGCTGCGGCCCGAGACGCTGCGCGCGCAGCGCGGCCCGGGCATCGGCATGGTGTTCCAGGAGCCGATGACCTCGCTCAACCCCGCTTTGCCCATCGGCGTGCAGATGGCGGAGGGGCTGCTGCTCCACACGTCCTTGCGCGGTGCAGCGCTCACCGAGGCCTGCTGCGCCATGCTCGCGCGTGTCGGCATCGCCGATCCCGCCGCCTGCCTGCGCGCCTTCCCGCATGAATTCTCGGGCGGGATGCGCCAGCGCATCATGCTCGCCTCGGTGATGCTGCTGCGGCCGAACCTGCTGATCGCGGATGAGCCGACCACCGCGCTCGACACACTGACCCAGGCCGAGGTGCTGGACCTGATGGTGGGGCTGACGCGCGAGAATGGCAGCGCCGTGCTGCTGATCACGCACAACCTCGGCCTCGTCGCGCGCTATGCGGATCGTGCCGCGGTCATGCAACGCGGGCGCATCGTGGAGGAGGGGCCGGCGCGCGGGCTGCTCGCCGCGCCACGCCACGACTACACACGCCAGCTTGTGGCGGCCCTGCCGCGGCGCGGGCCGCCCGCCATCGCGCGCCCGCCGGCTGCGCCGCTGCTGGAAGCGCGCGGCCTAAGTGTCGACTTTGCTGGCCGAAGGCGCTTCTTCACGCGGGGTCGCGCCGTGCAGGCGGTGCGCGGCGTGGACCTCGCCGTGCAGCCGGGCGAGACGGTGGCGCTGGTGGGCGGCTCGGGCTCGGGCAAGACCACGCTCGGGCGTGCGATGCTGCGGCTGGTCGAGCCCAGTGGCGGGCGATTGCTGTTCCGCGGTCAGGACATCACGACGCTGCGCGGCGCGGCGCTGCTGCCCTTTCGCCTCGCCTGCCAGATCGTGTTCCAGGACCCATATTCCTCGCTCGATCCACGCCAGCGCATCGGCGCCATCGTGGCGGAACCGCTGCGCCTGGTGCCGGGCCTGGACGCGGCCGAGACGACACGGCGGATGGAGGCCATGCTCGACCAGGTGGGCCTCGCCGGCCTCGCGCGGCGGCATCCGCATGAGCTCTCAGGCGGGCAGCGCCAGCGTGTGGCGATCGCGCGCGCTTTGGTGCGCGAGCCCGCCTTCGTGATGGCCGATGAGCCCGTGTCCGCGCTCGACATGACGATCCAGAAGCAGATCCTGGCGCTGCTGCGCGATTTGCAGCGCCGCCGCGGCTTTGCCTGCCTCTTCATCTCCCACGACCTCGGCGCGGTGGGGGAGATCGCGGACCGCATCGTGGTGATGCAGGCCGGCCGCATCGTCGAGGAAGGCGCGCGCGACGCGGTGCTGGATGCGCCGGCCCATGGCTACACCCGCGCGCTGCTCGCCGCCGTGCCGGGCTGAAGGCCGCGTGCAATCCGAAGCGTGGCCTGGAGCAGCGCGGCGGTGATGACTTCCCGCCGCGCGGCGCTCTCGGCCTCCTCGATCGCGGCGGAGAGATTGATGGCGGCGATGACGCTGCCGCTGGCCTCGCGGATCGGCGCGGCGATGCTCGCAATGCCTGCCTCGAAAGTGCCGAGATGCGCGACGATGCCGCGGGCGCGATCCGCGCGCGCGCGCTTGAGCAGCGCGGCGAGGGATCCTGGCGCGCCCGGCGCGGTGCGGCGCAGCGCGACGTCGCGATAGAGTTCGAGCAGCGCCTCCTCCGAGAGGCCCGCCAGCAGCACGCGCCCCATCGCCGTGGCCTCGGCCGGCAGGCGCGAGCCGATGCGCACGATGCTCGCCTGGCCACGCCGGCGCGGGATGCGCAGCAGGTACAGCGCCTCCCGCCCCTCGCGCACGGCCAAATGCGCGGACCAGCCTGTCTCGTCGCGCAACTGCTCGAGCACCGGGCGCGCGATCTCGAGCAGGCTGCGCGATCCCTGCAACCCCTCGCCCAGGCGCAGCACGCCGGGGCCCAGCATGTATTGCCGCGTCGCCGGGTCATGCAGCAGGAAGCCCTGTTGCGTCAGCGTATAGACGATGCGGAAGACGGCCGAGCGCGTGACGCCGAGTGCGGCCGCCATCTCCGCCTGGGTATGGCGCGGCGCCGCGGCCGTGAAGATCTGCAGCAGCTCCAGTCCGCGCTGCAGGCCGGGCACGATATAGCGATCCGTCTGAGGTGTTTTGCCCATGAAACACAGCATACGCAGCTCGCGGCCCGCTCGCTATGGCTTGTGCGGCCAACCTGCCCCGGAGAAACGCCATGAATGTCATCGCCCCCCGGCCCGCCGATTCCCTTGCCGCGGTCCTGCGCCGCAACATCGTGCGGCACACCGACAAGGTCTTCGACTGGGACGCCTTCCCCTCCAACCGCGGCTGGCCGGAGCTCGCGCGCGCGCAGATGCGCTATGTCGGTGCCGGCGGCTCGCCCAAGGTGGGTGAGGTCGGCACGCTGCCACCCGAACACTTCACCGTCAGCCTCATCCACAAGCCCGTCGGCAACTACGCCGCCTGCCACGCGCATGAGATCGAGGAGAGCTTCCTCATCATCGAGGGCGTGCTCACCGTGGGCTGGGAGCAGGAGGGCGAGGTCGTGGAGGTGCGCCTCGGCCCGAAGGACATGATCCTGAACGCGCGCGACATTGGCCACGGCTTCAGAAACGATGGCGTAGGGCCGGTGCTGATGTCGATCAGTGTCGATGTCGGCAAGCCGCTGCCGCCGCGCTACCTCTATCACCCCAAGCTGGGTACGGATCCCGCACTCGCACGCACCTTCGGCGCCGCGCCCGGCAAGACAATTCCGATGGATCCGGCCGGCGCGCATCCGCTTCAACCGCTGATGGCGCGCCACGTCATCCGCCATGCGGAGGCGACCAAGGTGAAAGAGGAAGCCGGCTTCACGCGCCGCATCTATGTCGGCGCCGGCGGCGTGGCGAGTGACACATGCCGCAAGGAGATGCTCTCCATTCCCGCCGGCGTCGGCGTGCAGGCCTACACGCGCGACGTTGAGGACGCCTTCATGGTGCTGGAAGGCAGCCTCACCGTGGGCTGGGAGCAGAATGGCCAGCGCGAGGAAGCCGAGCTCGGCCCGCGCGACCTGCTGCTCACGCCCGCTGGGCGGCCGCACTGGTTCCGCAACGATGGTGCCGGGCCGTGCACCGCCTGGTCCGTGATCGGCGATTGCACCGAGGAGACGGTGCGCTACGTGGCGGCGTGATCGACCACCGCGTATTGGAAGTAATCGCCTCCGTCCGCGTAGAGCGTGACGGAGGCGCCACCACCGGCGCGCCCAGTGAAGCGCGCGCCGCTCTCAAGATCCTCGCCGCGGAACAGCACCGCATCGTCGAAGCCCAGCGTGAGGCGGCGCGTGCCGACCAGCAGGTCGTCCCCAGCCGTGGGCTGCGCGACGAGGCCGCTCACCACGTCGCGAAAGCCGCCTTCCGCCGCGACAACGGCGAAGCTCTCGCCCGTGCCCAGCGCGTGGACAATGCGCGCGCATCGCCCGGTCGCGCGGCGATGCGCCTCCACCACGATCATGCGGCGCAGCGCGGGGCTCACGCGTGGCCGCGGCCGCTATTGTCTTGCGCG
>Ga0315900_10010249_pt1 | contig 11761 bp, 10 predicted proteins | sample LakEriMetagenome_FD_203521 | JGI IMG/M metagenome (GOLD analysis project Ga0315900, IMG submission 203521) | Freshwater fungal communities from buoy surface, Lake Erie, Ohio, United States - Buoy 12 MA114 | ecosystem: Environmental > Aquatic > Freshwater > Lake > Lake biofilm | place: USA: Lake...
ACCTACTTCTGTGCGTTCTGATGCGCGCCGCACCCCGCACCGCCTGACCGCCCCGCGCACCGCACCAAGCACTCCCCGATGGAACAACTGATCGCCGCCCACCTCCCGCAGATCCTGGAGAGCGTAGCGTGCCTGCTCGGCTACATCGCGCTGCGCCGCATCGGCCGCTTTTTCGTGCGCAGTGCCGTGGTGCGTTCGGCCTACAAGGCCGGGGAAGAGGGCAGTGTGCTCCGCCTGCTCGACCTGCTCTTCCTGGTGGTACTGGCCCTGGTGCTCGCCGCCATCTGGGGCATGAAGCAGAACGAGATCCTGCTCTTCGCCACCTCCGTGATCACCGTGCTCGGCGTGGCCTTCTTCGCCGAAATGTCCATCCTCTCCAACGTCACCGCCAGCGTGGTGCTCTTCTTCCAGCACCCCGTGAAAGTGGGCGACCGCATCCGCGTGCAGTTCGAGGGGCAGGAGCTGGAGGGCGAGCTGGTGGACATCACCTACTTCTTCGTGTTCCTGCGTACCGACGAGGGCGGCACCATCTCGCTCCCCAACGCCGTGCTGCTCAAGAACGCCTTCACCATCGTGGCCCCGCCCCGGCCCTGATCCCCGCCCATGGACACCCAGCTCCTCGTCGCCAACCTCACCAACCCCACGCTGCTCTTCTTCGCGCTGGGCATCGTGGCCTTCCTGGTCAAGAGCGATCTGGAGATCCCCCCCAGCACCATCAAGTTCATCAGCCTCTACCTGCTCTTCGCCATCGGCTTCAAGGGCGGGCAGGAGCTGGCGCACGAGCACCTCAACGCCCAGTTCACCGCCGAGCTGCTCTTCGGCATGGGCATCGCCAGCGCCATCCCGCTCTACACCTTCTTCCTGCTGCGCAAGCGCCTGGGCGTGCAGAACGCCGGCGCCATTGCCGCCGCCTACGGCTCGGTGAGCGCCGTCACCTTCGTGGCCGCCAGCGGCTTCCTGGAGGCCAAGGAGCTGCCCTTCAGCGGCCACATGGTGGCCATCATGGCCCTCATGGAAAGCCCTGCCATCATCGTGGGCATGGTGCTGCTGATGCGCTACGACAAGGAGGGCACCACGCGCCCTTCATTGGGCCACATGCTGCGCCACAGCCTCACCAACGGCAGCGTGCTCATGCTCATCGGCAGCCTCCTCATCGGCCTGGTGGCCGATACCAAGCAGGCCGAGGGCATCAAGCCCTTCACCACCGACATCTTCAAGGGCTTCCTCGCCGTGTTCCTGCTGGAAATGGGCATGGTCACCGCCGCGCGCTTCGGCGCCTTCCGCAAGTACGGCGGCTTCGTATCGCTGGTGGCCCTGCTGCTGCCGCTGGCCAACGGCTGCGCCGTGGCCTGGCTCAGCGGCCACATCACCCCCGGCGTGGGCGATCGCTTCATGTTCGCCATCCTCGCCGCCAGCGCCAGCTACATTGCCGTGCCCGCCGCCATGCGCCTCGCCGCCCCCAAGGCCGATCCCGGCCTCTACATCCCCATGGCCCTCGGCGTCACCTTCCCCATGAACATCACCCTGGGCATGCCCCTGTATTACGCGATCGTGGTGGGGTAGGGTAGTGCGCGAAGGGTAGCGCACTGGCCCTTGCGGATGCTGTAGTGGCGGGCATTAGCGGCTTCAGGTGTTAGGCCTTTTGGTTCAGGGGCTATTTGGCCAGTGGCCTTCTGGGCCAGGGGTGCCTTGGTGCTGGTGGGTTGGCTCTTGCACAGGCCGCCGGAGGCGGAAAGGTTTTTGGTATTCAGGCCAAGAAGTTAGTGGTCAATAGGCCCAGGCACAGCCGCATAACCGTTCATCACCTGCTGGTTACGTCACATTATGTCCACCTGTGTGTACTATTTTGAGCCCCGGAATGTCCAAGGAAGCAAGCGCCCGCATCAAGATCAACAAGCTGCTCGAAGAAGCGGGCTGGCGTTTCCTTGCTGACGAGAACGGCCCTGCGAACATCACTCTGGAGACCGGCGTCAGCATTACGCCGGAGTACATGGAGGAGAAGTTCGGCGATGATTTTGAGAAGACGAGTAAGGGCTTCATCGATTACCTGTTGGTGGATACGAACGGTTACCCCGTTGCGCTGCTGGAGGCCAAACGGGAGAGCATCCACCCACTGAACGCCAAGGAGCAGGCGCGGAAGTACGCCCACGCTGCCAAGGTGAAGTACATCATCCTCAGTAATGGCAACCTGCATTACCTGTGGGAGATCGAGCGGGGCAATCCGCAGGTGATCAGCCGCTTTCCCTCGCCGGAAACGCTAGGGGCGCTGAAGCAATTCATGCCTGAGCGGGCGAAGCTGGTGAATGAGCCAGTGGAGGCGGATTACATCGCGCTGAGCCAGCTGCCCGGCTATGCGCGACGCCCGGAATGGACCGACCCGGCATTGAAGGCCGGGTTCATCGAGCAGAACAAACTGCGCTTTCTCCGGCCTTACCAGATGGGCGCGATCAAGGCCATCCAGCAGGCCGTGGGCGAGGGCAAGGACCGCTTCCTGTTCGAGATGGCCACGGGTACGGGCAAGACGCTGACCAGCGGAGCGCTCATCAAGCTTTTCCTGCGCACCGGCAACGCCCGGCGTGTGCTCTTCCTCGTGGACCGGTTGGAACTGGAAGACCAGGCGAAGCGGGCCTTTCTGCTGTACTTGAAGAACGACTATTCCGTTTGCGTCTTCAAGGAGGACCCGCAAAATTGGCGCAAGGCGGAAGTGGTGGTAAGCACTGTACAAACGCTGCTGGCCGGCAACAAATACCGTGACCAGTTCGAGCCTACGGACTTCGACCTGATCATCAGCGACGAGGCGCACCGCAGCATCGGCGGCAATAGCCGCGCCGTGTTCGAGTACTTCCACGGGTACAAGCTGGGGCTAACGGCCACACCGCGCGACTATTTGAAAGGGGTGGAGGAGAAGGATATCCAAGAGGACCCGCGGGCCTACGAAATGCGCTTGTTGAAGGACACCTATACCACCTTCGGCTGTGGTGATGGGCGGCCCACCTTTCGTTATACCCTGCTGGACGGCGTTCGTGATGGTTTCCTCATCAACCCCATTACCATTGATGCACGCACAGAGATCACCACCCAGCTTTTGAGCGACAAAGGCTATGCGGTGGTGACCAAGGATAGTGAGGGGGAGGAGCACGAGGAGACCTTCCTGAACCGCGACTTCGAGAAGAAGTTCTTCAGCCCGGAGACCAACGCGGAGTTCTGCAAGGCCTTTCTGGACCATGCCCTGCAGGACCCTATCACTGGTGAACAAGGCAAGAGCATTGTGTTCTGCGTGAGCCAGGCCCATGCCCGCAAGGTGACCGAGATCCTGAACGTGATGGCGCATGCGCGCTGGCCGGGCCGCTACCATAGCGACTTCGCTGTGCAGGTGACCAGCCTGGTGCAGGGTGCCCAGCAGATGACCATCAACTTCGCGAACAACACGCTACTCGGCAACAGCCCTTTGCTGCCTGGCTACCGCACCAGCAAAGCGCGCGTGTGTGTCACCGTGGGGATGATGACAACCGGCTACGATTGCGAGGACCTGCTGAACGTGGTGCTGATGCGGCCCATCTTCAGCCCGAGCGACTTCGTGCAGATGAAGGGCCGCGGCACGCGCAAATGGACCTTCAGCCACAATGAACGTGATGAGCAAGGCCACACCGAAACGGTGAGCCGGACAAAGGACGCCTTCAAGCTCTTCGACTTCTTTGCCAACTGCGCGTACTTCGAGAACACGTTCGACTACGATGCCAAGCTTACCGTAGTGGTGCCAAAGGATGAACCCGGCCATTCAAGGGATTTCATCGGGGGTACGGGCAAGTTCCATGAGCACCTTGCCGCAGACCCGCTTACGGGAGTGACGACGAGTGTTGTGGGTGAGCAGGGAATGAAGATCGATCGCGAGATGTTCCGCGATCGCTTTGAACAACGCATCCAAGGCGACGCCGATATCCGCCGCAATGTGCAGGCCGGGAATTGGGACCAGGTGCTTCATTACATACAGACCGAGGTACTGAACAAGCCGCAGGAGTTCTTCACACTGGAGAAGCTGCGCAAGGCCTACACCGTGGACCGCAAGCTGAGCCTGCGTGAAGTGGTGGAGAAGATCTTCGGCATCATCGCACGCTTCAAATTGAAGGATGAACTGCTGGAGGAGGAGTTCCAGAAGTTCGTGAGCATCCACCCCCCTCTGGAGGAAGAGAACATCACTGGCCTGCGCCATTTTTTCAAGGCCTATGTGGTGGACCAGGACGTGCGCGAGATCGTGCGGCAAAAGGCCTTCCAACGGCTTGCCAATCACCCGGCGCTTACCATGGAAGAGTTCAAGGCCATTACACCGGTCAATCGCGCCCTGGTGCCGGATTACATTGATACCTACGTGCCGCTTGACCAGTTCGCGGCTTGACGATCAAAAAAGCACATGCTGGATAGCACCACCAAACGGCGTATTGACGACTGCCGCGACATCCTTGTGGGCAAGGTGCCCGACCCCAAGAGCCAGATCGACCAGATCACCGTGGCGTTGATCTACAAGTTCATGCACGACATGGACCAGGAGGCCGTGGAGCTGGGTGGCACCCCCACCTTCTTCGCGACACACCGCTACAAGGTGGTTGTGAACGGCAGGGAGGAAGAGCGGGAGTTGGACTACACGAAGTACGCCTGGCCCTTGCTCACGGACACCAAGCTGGGGGGCGAGGACCGCGTGAAGCTCTATGCCGAGGCCTTGGAAAAGATGCCCGAGAACCCCGGGCTGCCCCAGCTGTTCCGTGACATCTTCAAGAACACCTACCTGCCGTACCGCGACCCGGCCACACTGCGCGAGTTCCTGAAGCGCATTGATGAGTTCACCTACGACCACAGCGAGAAGCTGGGCGATGCCTTCGAGTACCTGCTCAGCATCATGGGCAGCCAGGGCGATGCCGGGCAGTTCCGCACGCCGCGGCATCTGATCGACTTCATGACGGCGGTGATCGACCCGCAGAAGCATGAGACGATCATGGACCCCGCCTGCGGCACGGCGGGCTTCCTCATTAGCGCCTACAAGCACATTCTGCGGCAGAACAGTAGCAACCATGCTGCTGATGACCCCTTGGCATTTCAGCTGCACGGCGTGAAGCAGGAGGATCTGACCGTGAGCGCTAAGAAGTACGCAGGCGACAAGCTGACACCTGACGACCGCAAACGGCTGGTACGGAACATCGTGGGGTACGACATCGACCCCGGCATGGTGAAGCTCGCGCTGGTGAACCTCTACCTGCACGGTTTCCCCGAGCCGCACATTTTCGAGTACGACACCCTTACCAGCACCGACCGTTGGGAGGAACGCTTTGATGTAGTGCTGGCCAACCCGCCGTTCATGAGCCCCAAGGGTGGTATTAAGCCCCACGGCAAATTCGGTATACCCAGCACCCGCAGCGAGGTGCTCTTTGTGGATTACATCGCTGAGCACCTGAATCCCAATGGCCGCGCTTTGATCGTGGTGCCTGAGGGCATCATCTTCCAAAGTGTCAATGCCTATAAGGCCCTGCGCAAGAAACTGGTGGAGGAGCACTACCTGGTGGGCGTGGTGAGCGTGCCCGGCGGGGTGTTCAACCCTTACAGCGGAGTGAAGACCAGCTTGCTCTGGTTCGATCGCGCGTTGGCACGCAAGACGGACAAGCTGCTCTTTGTGAAGGTGGAGGCCGATGGATTCGATCTTGGCGCGCAGCGCAGGCCCATTGCGCAGAATGATCTACCAGAGGCGTTCCGGTTGATGGCCGATTATAAGCGGACCTTAACTGAGGGTGTGGAGTGGGAAGCACCGAAAGGTTGGGAAGCAAAAGCGGTAGCGGTAGATAAGGAAAGAATCACAGGTAGTCCGGACTACACTCTGAGTGCCGATAGATATCTCACAACTGCACACACAGCTTCGGAGTTCCCCTATGTGACACTTGGTGAAGTCACGATTGGCAAACCAGAGTATGGATCAGGCGCACGGAAGGTCGATTACGATGGTGAAGTTCGATACGTGCGCATCACTGACATTGATGATGATGGTCGACTAAAGCCAAGTGATATCGTCTCGCCATCGGCGATCGAACCTGAGTGCATGTTGAGCAAAGGCGACCTGCTGTTTGCTCGTTCTGGATCAGTCGGTCGGGCCTATGTTCACACTGAAGATAATGGTAAGTTCCAATACGCCGGATACCTGATCCGGTATCGTATCGACAAGACAAAAGCTCTTCCTGAATATATTTTCTGCCTGACACGATCGAGTGAGTATGAAGCTTGGATCGAGTCAATGAAGAAGAGCGGTACTATTTCAAACATCAACGCTCAAGAGTTCGCAAGTCTACGGATACCTCTCCCCCCGCTGGCCGAGCAGGAGGCCTTGGTGGCGGAGGTGGCGGGCTACCAAAAGGTGATCGACGGGGCGCGGCAGGTACTGGCCCATTACCGCCCGCGCATCACTATCGATCCGGCGTGGCCCGTTGTAGCGTTAGGGGAGTTAGCCGATTTTAGGAATGGCTTGAATTTTACCCGAAAGGACACAGGAGAACCAGTCAAGGTCTTAGGTGTAGCAGATTTTCAGGACCATATGATTGCACAAGTAGATATTATTCCCAAGATCATTGTCGGGTCTGCACTTGGAGGGAATCAAACCCTTCGCGAGAATGATTTGGTCTTTGTTCGGTCGAATGGAAACAAGGAGCTGGTCGGTCGTTCCATGCTCATTCCAAAGCATGATGAGCCTTTGTACCACTCCGGTTTTACCATCCGTGCACGCTTCAATGACCCGTCGATGGCCTTATTCATGGCATACTACTTCAAGGCGGAGATGCATGATGTCTTGAAAGGAGGTCTCAGAAGCGGGGCCAACATCAGTAATTTATCGCAAGAGGTGCTTTCGGTGGTGAAGATTCCCCTGCCCCCGCTCGATGCCCAACAGCGCATTGTAGCGGACCTAGAGGAAGAACGGCGCTTGGTAGAGGCGAATAAGGCCCTGGTGGAGCGCATGGAGGCGAAGGTGCGGGACCGGGTGGCCAAAGTCTGGGGTAAACCTGAATGAGCCATGGACGAGGCCTATAAGATCCATGACTACTTGCCGGTTTCCTATCGGAACCCGGAAGAGCAGGAGTACGTCGAATTCCTGTGGTCGTCCTTCGAGTTGAACTACAAGGAGGGTAAGTACCAGTTTGCGTTCATTGCCTTCCACATGCTCTACATGAGTGCGGTGTACTTCAACGTCTGGCAGATCCGGCGCTTCGCTGAAGAGGATTTCAAGAAGGCGATGATCGGCTTCGGGAAGGACGATGAGGACCGGCTCATGAACGCACGAACACCTTTCGATTTCAGCCGCATGAATGAACGGACCGTTTTTCGATTGTTCCGGTTGCTGGGTTGTGCTCATGACCGCATCGGTCACTTGGCAAAGTCCGTGGAAGAGCGCAACGACAGCGCACATAGCAATGGTCAGCTGGTAATCCGAAGCCAGCACACCTTGGATAGGAAGATTAGCAAGATCATCCAGCGTATCGAGGAAATACAAGAACAATCGTGGGAGACGATCTTACGGTGTTATGAGCTGTTCCTGACCAACAGCCAGGACCCTGAAGCACGGGAGCACTACGCTGCAGAAGATCAGGTCCGGGAGGTGCTCATCCATGAGAATTACATGTCGCCACAGGATGTGGAATACTGTAAGACCGCGCCGATCGACAAGTTGAAAGGCGAACCAGGGTTTGCTGAGATCGAGAATCTGCACGCCTTAGTAATTAACGTAAGCTATCAGTAATGGAGGGCTGGGAGGCATTCAAGCTCACCATTGGTGGTGTTGCCATCGGTTGGTTATTGAATCAGGTGTCTTCGTGGTGGAGCCAACGTGGTGAACGGCAGCGGGTGTATCGCCGCATGTTGTTCTATCTCTTGCAATTGGAATGGATCTTCGAGCGAATGGATGTAAATGAATTCCTCGATGTGTACATACAGCGTTTGAAGGATCTTAAGGATCCGGAATTGTCGGTCGAAGAACAGGAGGAGAAGTTCAGGTTCGCAATGTCCAAGATCATGACCAAGCAAGTGTTGAAGCGTAGCGGTCAGGAATTGAAGAGTATCGAGGTAGGCTATAAGAAAGCAGTTGAGGACCTATCTCATCTTGCTCCCTTCTTGGCGTTTCAATTAGAAGGAAGAACGAGCTTGGTGCAGCGCTTGGAGGAGGCGCAGGGTTTGGTTGGTGACCGGGACTCTTTTCAATCCAGTATGGAGGAGTTGGTAATGAGCATGGATCCGTTCGTTGCTCCATTAATGGGAGAGGTCAGGCAAGGGATTGCCCAATTGGTTGATGAGCAATTGACCTTTATGAAGGATGTTGTTGAAGACCATCAATACGACCAACTTCAAGAGGACATTGAGATGGTACAGGACCTCCAACTTTCGGTCGCGATACGCATAGGGCCAATCACTTGGCTGAGGACGAGGCGCGGATATCGCGCTGCAGGTGAATTGCCTCAAGAGGAACTGGACGCGATGAATGCGCTGATCGATGACATGGTTACGGCCATGTCTATTGCGGTGCGATATAAGAACCGTTGATGTATCGAACCAAAACTGAACAGCTTGATGCTCACTTTGCCCTTTGGCGTCAGCAGACCCGCATAGCCAGGGATAAGTTCCATCCGGACGGCATTATAGATGAAGCTGCTTACACCAGGGCCAAGGTGAAGTTGTGCTTTTTGATGAAGGAACCGAACAACATGGATGGCGATCGCTTCGACTTCCGCACGTGGTGGAAGTCTGAGGTCAAGTACCAGTTCTCACATCGCCTGAGCGAATGGGCGGCCGGCGTACGTTATAGATTTCCACCATACGACACCATTCAAAGCACCGCGTTCCGATCGGACCGCCACCAGGCCCTATGTGCAAGTGCTTTAGTGAATGTAAAGAAGAGCGGAGGAGGCGGTAGCAGCAAGTACCACAGCTTCATGCATGCCCTCGGCGCCACTGAGAAGCAACAAGAGGTGGTAGCGGAATTGGTGCGCGAAGAGCTGCGGATTATCGATCCACAGGTAGTTGTAATGGGGCTTAGCTGGAAAGGGCTTCGCCAGCGTCTCTTTCCAGATGTGACCTGGAAGCCCAGTGGTTATGATTTGGAGATCGGCGAATGGGAGGGCCGCACGCTCATCGATTTCTCTCACCCGTCAGCCCGCACTTCGTCCGCAGCAGTTTATTGCCTTTTGGAGAAGGTGATGGGGAAGGTGAAGCTGTAATGAGCAGCCTTCGCTTTCAGAAGGCGAACGCATTTGCCTGGAAATAGTCCTACCGGGTAGTGCATCACTTGTATGCTCTGTACAGGTGTATACAATACCTACCATTTCTCACCCTTCGGCGGATGGATGGTGTAAATGATCGAAGGCTCCCCGGGTAGTGGTCCGCCACGGCGGTCGGCGATGACCTCAACGAATTCATCACGCTCTGGTTCGTAGTAGGCTTGGATGCCGTAGGGGCCATGCTCGTAAAGGACCACGGTCGTGCCATTAATGTTCTGTGCCAAGGCCTCTTCCCTCAGTTGGGTGCGGCGTTGTTTGAAGTCGGCGATGATGGCGTGAATGAGTTCCATGGCTTCAAGGTAATGTAAGCTTCGAGACTATCCAGTAACTGGCTTAGGGCCGCGACGATGCGGCGGATGATGTATTCTTTGTCCAGTGATATTCGACCAGGATAACGAACTTGTGTTGGATAAGCCTGGAACATTATACTACGACAACATGGCCAATTGGACCCGAGAGCAACTGCTAATCGCTCTAAACCTATACCACAAGGTGTCCTTCGGTAAGTTCCATGCCAAGAACAAGATGCTCGTGGACATTTCGAGGCGCATGGGCCGTAAGGACTCTGCGCTGCCCATGAAGCTTAGTAACCTGGCCTCTTTGGATCCGGAGTTTCGTAAAACCGGGCGTAAAGGCTTGCCCGGTGCGAGCGAGTACGATCGTATCATGTGGACTGAGTACCATGCCAACCTGAACGAGCTGGCACCGGAAAGTGAGGCATTGCTTGCTCAGTTACTTACTGGAGATGCGGATGCATCTATCGAGGTAAAACCGGATGGCCAAGTGAACAAAGCCCCAGAAGGGCCAACAGATAGCTATTCATCAGTAAAGGTTCGCCGCGGACAACGCTTCTTCCGGCAAGCGGTACTCAACGCATACAAGAGCAAGTGCGCGATTACAGGCCTCGGCATCCGGGACCTTCTGGTGGCCTCCCACATCGTACCCTGGAATGTAGCCGAACAACACCGCCTTGACCCACGGAATGGCATTGCCCTCAATGCCCTACACGATAAAGCTTTTGACCGAGGCTTGATCACCTTCGATACCGACCTGCGGCTGGTCCTTGCCCCATCAGTGCGCGCCCACTACACTAACGCGACCATAGCCCAAAGTTTCAAGGCCTATGAAGGGAAGGCACTGACCTTACCCGCTGAAGCGGCGGGACCGAAAGCCGAATACCTGGAGTACCACCGGACCAAGGTGTTTGATCAGCCCTAGACCTGGACTCTCAGAAACCCCACCTCTCCCGATGCTTCGCCAAGTTCTCCGGCGCAGGCCAGTAGCGTTTTTCGGTGGGCAACAGCAAGCGCTTGCCATCGAAGGGTGTGATGGCATGGGTGCTATTGCTTTCCGATAGGTCGCGCGCAACTAGTACAGTATGGTCGTCGGTGAAGCTGATGAGACCACGATCGAAGGCGCGGTGCATGTTGGGGCAGAGCGCGATGCCGTTGCTGATGGTGTCGTCGTAGGAATCGGCCCACGGTACAATGTGGCAGGCATCGATGAGGTTGATGGAGCGGCGGTTCTGCACACGCAGGCCGGTGATGGCGCAGCGGTGGTCATACAGCTCGGGGATCTTGCGCTTGAAAGCGGCACCACGCAGTACCTGTTCCTCTTCTTCCTCGTCCTGCAATCGTTGTAGCTGCCGGGCCACGTAGGCCTCGGGGCTGTCGTGCGCAATGTGTTCGGCGATCTCGCCGATCTGGTCCGGCAGTTGGGCGGGTAAGGGTTGGCCGGTGAAGTAATAGGCCATCAGGGTGAGGCGGTCGGCGGCCCGGTGCTCGGGGATGAGCCAGCGTTCGAACACATCACGGCGCAGTTCGGCCCAAGCCTGAAAGCTGAGCAGCGCGCCTAGGCTTTTGATATCGCGTCCGCGAGTCAACGCGTGCTCGAAGCCCGGCAAGGTGTGCAAGGTCCAGAGCCCGGAGCGTTCGTTCTTCAGATGGAAGAAGGGGAGGTAGAACCGGCGCTGGAAACTGGTCTCTCTGACCAATACTGCCCAATAGCCATTGAACAGGTTGATGAACTCTGGCGATGGCTCGATGCGGTTGTCGATGATCAGCCCTTCATCAAAGGCCTTGAGCACGGCCAACAGGAGAACGGGTTTATGCGGTGCCCGGCCGTTGGCCCTTGTGAGGCGTAGGTAGTCGGGTATAGGAGCCACTGGCATGGCCGGGAAGATAACTGGCCATAGGACATCACCCAATTCACCACTGGCCTACCACCTAACAACCCATGGCCTCCGGCCACCTGAATGCACCCCAGCCAAGAGGCCAAGGAGCCCCAAGGCCGTAGAACGCCAGCAAGGCTGCCCACCGGTACACCGATACCTTGTATATATGGTCCGCACTCTCTTCGGACGTGGACCCCGGTCCCTCGAACTTGGACCCGAACGAGCCGAACTTGGACCCAAGTCCCGCGAACTTGGACCCAGATGAGCCGAACTTGGACCCAAGTCCCGCGAA
>Ga0315900_10010250_pt1 | contig 11761 bp, 22 predicted proteins | sample LakEriMetagenome_FD_203521 | JGI IMG/M metagenome (GOLD analysis project Ga0315900, IMG submission 203521) | Freshwater fungal communities from buoy surface, Lake Erie, Ohio, United States - Buoy 12 MA114 | ecosystem: Environmental > Aquatic > Freshwater > Lake > Lake biofilm | place: USA: Lake...
TCACGATCAAGGTTACATCGTCTGCGTGTTCCTTGCACCATTGCTTCACGCGTTCATCCTTCGCAACAGGATAGCTGTTCAAAAACTGCTGCGCTCGGATCAATGCCACGTTCAATCGCGATGTGTCCTGCCGTTTGCTGTAGCCGTTCTTGATCGCGCGCAGCCTCTGCTGCACAGCGTCATTCAGTTGCTTGCGTAGGCTCATCAGTCCAGCACCACTACAGAGTTTCCATCCTTCTTCATCTTCAGACATAGTTTGATCGTGTCCCCGTGTACAACGAACACATCCGTGACGTTCACCGATGCCTGATCAAGTCGCAGCGCAATGCTCAATGCTTCGTAATCCGTTAGCGATTCCACGCTGCTCGGCTTGATCACATCCTTGCGCGTCCTGCCCACATAGGTGTGCTTTTCCTTCGCCAGCACAAGCAGCGTTGACCAGGTGTTCAAGCAGTCGCTGGTGCCAACGATGCTGGTGCGGAAGGTCTTGATCGCATCCCCCTCCCACAGGTAGAACGCGTTATCGTTCGTCGCATCTGTGGTGGTCGCTTGTCCAAACGATTCAAGGAACGCCTGTACCTGTCCGTGTGCCATCTGTGTGAGCAGGATGGCTGCTGCTACTGCAACGTGTTTCATGTGTGTGTCAGAATGGTGTGTGATTCTTGTCAGGGTGAAGGTCAATGTTGAACGTCTCTTCGCTTGGCGTGTACGCCCAGCTTGGTGGATGTGTCCGGCCAACGATGCCGTATCGCATCACGCAGGGTGTGGTGATCTTGCCTGGCCTTCCGTTCCTATTCTTCAACACGTCAATGGTCATGTGATCGCCATCGCGTGACAGGTGCATCCGAACGTGTGCGTCCTTCTCAAATTGAATGGTGCCGTGATCTTCGCCCTGCTTGTTGACGTGAACGATGCACAGCACAGGCACGTTCAGCCTTCGCGCTGTTGATCGGATGCCCATCGATATCGCTTCAAGTTCTTGCACCTTGTTCGCATACAACTTGCGATCTGCCGACATCAATTGCGCGTAGTCCACCACGATCAGACCTGCTCCGTTCTTCACGCGGTGTTCTGCCTTGGCTGCAAACTCATCGATAGTCATGCTGCCCGTGTCATCGATCTCCAACGTGCCAAGAATGTGCGCGTAGGTTGACGCTGCCTGTGCCAGCCGTTCGCGTTCCTTCGCAGTCATTCGATCCACCATGACTGATTCGATGTCCACCTGTGCGATCTGACAGAGTGCGCGCTTGATTAGTTCATCCGCTGGCATCTCCAAGGAAACGAACCAAGGTTTGATCCTTGGCATCAGGTTCATTACAACCGAAAGCACGAACGCTGTCTTGCCCACACCTGCATCGGCACGAATCGCCACCACGTTACCAGGCAGAATCCATACCAACGAATCCAGCCCAGCGACCTGTAAGTAAGTCGGCACAGGCTTGTCGCTGCTGTTCATCAGTTCGAATGCCCGTGTCCCTGCATTCACATCCGGTTTGTCTTCGGCCATCGCTGCCTGTGCCAATGCACGTGTCGCTGGTGCGATCAGTTCGGTGTACTCCTTCCCTTCGATCGTTCCGCGCACAAGTTGTTCACCAGCATCGCGCAGGATGCGTGACGCAAAGCATTCGCGAATGATCCTTGCGTGTGCATCGAAGTTGCGTGGAGAACTCACACGCATCGTCCACCCTACCATTCGTGCCATCGTTTCGCTGATCCCTGCGCTCTGTTCTCTCTGTAGGTGAACAGCAATGGTTAGCAGGTCAACTGCGCTGCCACTACGCCACACGGATAGACAGGCTTCGTATGCTTCGCGGCATTCATCGTCACCGAAATGCTCGGCACGTAATAGCTGCGCTGCTGTAGCCATGATCTTGTGATCAAGCAGTATCTGCCCCATCACGATCTGTTCAACGTCCTTCGGTATCAGTTCCATCGTTAGATCAGATCATTTTGTCCATGCCCATAATGGCCCATTGCTCACGCGGCACCATGTCCTTCGTGATTGCTCCGCCAGGTTCGATGCCGTACTTCGCTTCGATCTCCAGCCGGATGCGTTTCTGCTCCTGCATCCTGTCGGCAGGTTGCACATCAAAGGTATTCTTTGCGCTCCGTCTCTTCCAGGTATCCATCCTGCGACCTACATCGAAGTAACGCTCTCCGTTGAATCGCATCTTGCCTTGTGCGTCTGCCTCTGTCCAATAGTCGAAGAATGGTTTGCGCTCTGCCATCGGTAGCCTGTTCTGGTCTTCTTCGCAGACGCGCTTGCACTCTGCTGTGAATTCGTCCTTCGTCCACTTGGTGGATGTGCGCGAACGCGCAACACGAAGTGCATCTACATTCTCATTCTCATTTACATTCTCATTTACATTAACATTTACATTAGGGGTTCGCTTGGGGTTTCGTTTGGGTTTCGCTGGGGTTTCATCTGTTATCCCCTGTGGGGTTTCGCTGGGGTTTGCTTGGGGTTTCTTTGGCCGTCCGCCTTTGCCCCCATGCTCCGCACCTTTCTGCCCGTTCTGCCACTTGCGATAGTTCGCATCCAGGTTAGGCTTGATCAACTGCCATACCACCTGTGCGATGCCGTGCAACTTCGGTTCCTCTTGGTTCAACCCGTAGTGTATGATCGCTTCGTACAGCGCGACCTTCACGTCAGCGTCAAGATCCTTGATCGCTTCGTACCAACTGCGGTAGATGATTACGCTGTCTCGCATAGGAATAGAAACGCCCCGCAGGTACTTGCACCTGTGTCCGCAGGTGCGTTCCCATTGGGGCGGTATGTGATCTGAACAATCATCGCTGTCGGACACCAGCGGACACTTTCGTGTCGCGTCAAAGATAGAACTTTCTGATCCTTCTGTATCGACTTGTGACACCACCAATGTTTCGTCGCAACTGCTTCGCGATTGTCGCGAACGTGTGGCCCTGCTTCCGCAGTTGAATCATCGCGATGTCTTCGGCCTTGCTGTAGTGCGTGTCTCCGTTCAGATCCATGAACTCCACAGCACCTGGCCTACCATCGAACATCTCCCATCCACCTGTGCCGTGCTGGTAGATCGTCGGTGTCTGCGCGTATTCTTGGAACGTTTGACATCCAACGCGCTCACCTGCTTGCTTCTCTTCGTCAGATAAGGTGTGCCACTCTCCGTTCAACGAATAGGTGTAGATCGGGTTCAGCGGTGATCCCTGCTCCGGTGACCACGCAGCGTCACGCCACTTACTTCGTATGGTAATCACGCTGCTCATGCGATCATCGCTTTGAGTCGTTCGACCTGCCGATCACATTCTTCGTTCGCCCGTGCCAGCGTGGACAGCAGTTGGATGCTGATCTCATCGGTGCGTTCGAAACGCTTGGCTGCGTAGTAGTAGCCATCGCTGTCGTACGTGTACGACCAAGGGTACAACGACTCTTGGCTGTACTGATCTGCGCGCAGGTCAATCAACGTCTGCACTTCGTCGCGCTCCCCATCATCAAACTTTCGGATCGCAAGTCTGTCGGTGAAGTACACCAGCCAACACGTGGACACTTCACAACACAGGCTCTGCGTCATGATCTGCCACGCGTAGTCCTTGTCCCACGCCAGCAGCGATTCCCAACTGCCGTCTTGTACTTCGTCCTGGAACAGCAATACATCTGCCGCGTTCATCGGACACTTCAGATCCATCGTGGCGGTGCCTTGGTCAACAAGTCCATCGGGTGTTGCACCGATGTAATCGTTGAACTGCTGCCACGTTGTGATGTCCACGTTCCTCCAATGCTTGTTCAGCAGGTGGATGGCAGCAGGTTCCAGCAGCAGACCACGCCGCATCGCTTCGACTTCGCTCCCTTTGATGTACTGACCTGTGAGCCGTTCAATCGCCTTGGTCTTGATCAACTTCATGGCCGTCTCTGACCATCCACCTGCATCGCGTTGCGCCTTGCTTCTTGGCGATGTCATCAACTGCCCGATCGTCGATGCGGTGAACTTGCCCAGCCGCGTGTGCTTCCACGCTGTGTCCTGTGCTGTGATCGCGCTTATCATGCTCCCTGCGGTTGAAAGGTGAATGTTGCCACAATGTCGCGCTGATCCTGCACCAGGTTCGGGTACTGCTCCAAGATCTCCTCCGCGCTCACACGTCCGATGACTTCGACCTGCCACTTGCAATCGTCCATCTGCTTCTGCGTCCACCTAATTGACTGCTGTTGCGTAGGCTTCGCTGGTGTGATGTCCTGCACTTCTTCAGCAGTCAGCAGCCCCATCGATATCTCCGGCGCGTAGGTACGCACCCAAAATCCAGCCGCGCGATACTTGAACATCTGACCTGGCATCGTCAGCCACTTGCTTCCGGCTTTCTTCGACCATCCTTCCGCTTGTACCATAGCCCACGTGATCCACGTGCCATTCAGCCGTTCGCCTGTTGCTTTCTCGGTACACCATGCGCGCACAGCGTAGTCATCCTTGCCCTCCGTTCCCGTCTCTTCATAGCGCAATGCGGTGTACTTGCCACAATGGTTCACGCTTGCGATCAGGAACGTGCTGCTCCATCCAGGTCTGCCCTGCACAACGTACAGGTTCTGCATCACCAGCATCGGGTTCGCCCCGATCCGGTACGCCATGTCCAGCGCGATCAAGCAGTTGCCCAAGTTGTTGACACCTTGGTAGTCCTTCGGCACCAGCGTTGATTTGCACAACGCCATCGCCTGGCGCTGTGCCAATTCAAACGCGTCCTTCGATCCGAATCCTGGCATCGTGTTCGTGCCAAGGTTCCCATCGTGATTCAATGTCAGTTCTTCGTTCTCCATGTGTGTGTGTGTTGGTTGGTCAAACTTCATCATCGATCAATCGCCGTGTGGCGCGTACTTCTTTCCGTAGTTTGTCAATCTCCCGAAGGTGTCCAGCAAGATGCTTCGCTGTCTGCATCGCGTGTTCTAACTCACGCATCAAATCTTCACGCTGCTCTGCACTTGCGCGTTCGTAGATCATCCCGAAACGCTTTCGATCCAGCATCGTGTAGAGCAGCTGCATCAGTTCCGTTTCGTTCGCGCAAGGTAGGGTCTGCTTGTCTATTGCTAACATCGTTCACATCATTTAACAGGTTACACACCTGGGTCGTATCTCTTCGCTTCGACTGCCCGTTCCATCTGATCAAGGATCGGCATCCACGCAGGACAGATCCTGCCGTTGCAGATTGCGCGAACGTGTTCCTTGGCCTTGGCCGTGTTCGCTGCGGATGTGATGTACGGGATGTCTTCGAAGATCCACATATAGCCTGGGCCTGTGCAGAGCATCTTGATCGCGCTCTGCAATCGGAATAGCCTGATCGTTGTGTCGCTGTTCATCAGTCGTTGATCTTGTTGGTGTCCACCTTGGCAAGGATCTGCGCTGCCACCTTCACGGCTTCTTCGTTGGTCATCCGAACGCGCATCAGAGCATCAACACGGATCAGCGTAAGCTGCATCAAATCCGCATCGAAAGGCTTGACCTGGACATCCGTGTAGTCGCTCTTCGCCAGCACCTGGTCGCTGCTATTCGTACGCGCATCCACGATGCTTGCTTTCAGCTTTGCCCACAGCAGGTCGAAGGGATCGTGCGCGTCCACGATGGACTGCACGTGTTCAAATGCGTAATACGAATCCTGTGCGGTCTCCGCGTAGATCACAATGTAATCATCGGTGATGCCCAATTCGTACGGCACGTTGGATGTTGTGGTGCCGCTGTACCAGCTATCGATGATAGCCGTGTGAACGCTCTTCACGTGTGCAGCCTGTGCGCTGCTGGTCTTAATGCTGTGTCCGTAGTGCTTCATGGTCTGTGTGTGTTGGGTAAAAGGTTTGCCCCCCTGCCTGTCTGACAGGGGGGCGGTTGATGTTATACCAGCGGTGCCACGCTCACGATCTTGCGCCCCTTCATCTTCACCCAATACTGCCTATCGTTATTCAGCGTCTTCACGCAGACGAATCCGCTCTGTGCATATTGCACCGACACCCAACGGGTTGGAACTTCCAGGTGTGCTGCAATGATGTCCGTTTTCTTACGGGTCAGGGTCAGCAGCTTCATGTCGGCGGTGGTGAAGAAGATCATGGCGTGTGGTGTTTTTTGTTCGTTGATGGGTCAAAGATACGAGCAGTTTCGGTGTTGTCAATAGCCATAGAAAAATTTAACATTTCGCCTACCGCTCCTCCAGCCACCGGAACTTGTCGAACTTGTCCATCACATAGGCTTCGTCCTGATCGCTCATTATGCAGTCATCGTACGCCAGCTTCGCATCGCTCTCATCCATCTCATCCGCAGACAGGTACTCCCAGCAGATGCCATCGTCGCAGTACTTCATCTCCCCTACGCTGAACAGGCTGTCCCTGCCGTACAGCACGTCCTTGTTATCGTCGCTCCACACGTAGCTTTCTGCTCTGCTCATCAGGTGGCACGCAAGCATCACGCTGGCCTGTTCCTTCGTGCCATCGAATGCCCCATCGATGATGCGTGTCCGGCCCATAAATCGCCGATGGTTCTTGGCCCTGTCGTAGGTGGTCTGTGCCACCAGGTAGTATCGCTTGCGTTCCATTGGTGTGTGTGTTTTCGGTTGATCACTCTTCGTCTTCGATCACGGGTGCCAGGTCAGGGTACATCGCGTAGATGCTCTCCCTGTCGTGTTCGTCGAACAGCACGCCATCGCGCAGCGTGGCCTTGGCCTGTTCCTCGGTCAGGTCTTCGATCGGCACGAACTCATACACCCTGCTGTCGTGTTCGTATGCCAGCGCATCCTTGGGCAGGATGATTTCCTCGGTGTCGGCGTGTACGACATCGCCGTTCTCATCCACCATGTAATTGTCACTCTCCTGCGCGCAGTAGTGCTGCATCAGTCCTTCGACCAATCCACGCTGCCCGTATTCAGCGCGCATCGCGATGGTGGTACTGCACCAGCCATTGCGCTGTGCCAGGTATGGGTTCGTTGTGCCGATCAAGATGTACGTTCTGTATTCCATTGTCGTGTGTGTTTGGGTTTGTTCGACCTGTCTCATCAGTGCCGCTTGGTCAGGTACGGCAGACGGGCATTGCCCGTTTCGACTACGCCCCGATGTAGTGGTAGTAGCCCTTGCTCGACAGCGTGGCCGTATCGCCGTCCCACTTGATTTCGTGGCCGCCAAGGAAGAAGTCCAGCGCGTCTGCCGCTTCCAGCAGCAGGTGGTGTACAGATGGCCCAAAGGTCAACGCCTCTGTGGGCAGCTTCCAATTGGTCTTGTCCATCATGCTGTTGGCGATGTCTTCGCCGATGCGGCTCGGACGAACGATGCAGGTGTTCATGGTTGCCTTGGTGGTGGTGGTGGTGTGGCTCATGGCGTGTGGTGTGTTTCGTTGACTGTTTGACAAATGTACCTGTCTTTTCGCTATTGTCAATAGGGGGCTGAAAATTTAACATTTGCCCCCCAGCCCTTTGCCAGGGGGCGGTTCGGTTCATCGTGTCCATACTTTGAATCCTTTGCTTGCATAGAACTCCCGTTCCTGTGGGCGATCCGCAGCGGTGCGAACCATATGGCCCTGATCATTGATCATGGCGATACTGCCTTCCACAGGCAAACGGGTTGCGCTGTACTTCCGGTTGGCTGCTGACAGCACACACTCAAGGTGGATTGTCTTGCGCTCTTCGATCCGGAAGCCGCTGTTCGTGTAGCGCACATCTACGTATTCAAAGGTTGCATCGGTGGCGATACGGCGCATCCACATATGGTGTTGCGCCTGTTCGTTGCGCTGGTATTCTGCAATTGCGCTGGTCACGCGATCGCGGTTGGTCTTGCTCTTGCTGCCGTAGCAATAGGCTGCTGCACAGCACTTGCCCCAGGATTCTGTCATATCCTTCCTCACCACACCATCGGCATCCACAGCGGCCATCAGTACGCGTTCCTTCGGGCAAATGGTTCCGCATCGATCGCACTCGCCGCTATCTGCGGCAGCAACGGGGCGGAAACCTTTGATATCGATCATGGTGTAGGTCGTGGCGTTCATGGCGTGTGGTGTTCGTTTGTGATGCCAAAGATAGAAACGTTTCCGCTATTGTCAATAGCGTTAACATATTTTAACATTTCGCCCTATTGCATCAGATACCAGGCCACCACGCAGAGGAACACACTATACTCCGCGCACGTGGCTGCGATGCCACCCACCTTGACGCTGCCACCAATCCGGATCCACGCCCGATCGTACAGGTTCGACGTACTGATGTACCACCAGGTCAGCCCACGCAGCGTGTTCAGTTCCCATCGAAACAAAGCGGAGAATAGGCCAGCGCATCCGATCGCCATCAACGGCACGCCACTACCGATGCAGGTCACAGCCACCACCACAGCACGTATCGTCCACCAAAGTTTGTGATGGATCTCCTTGCCTTGGATGATTCTTGCCGCATCGTACTCCGCACACCACACGGCAAGGATCACGCAGACCAACACGCTCACACCCATCGCTTCGTGTAGTTCATGTACGTGCCGTACCACAGCAGCACTACAGGAGCAAGTCCCAGCAACGCCCACCAGGATTGCTTGTACGTGTAGTAGATGGACAGCGCGCCGAACAGATGGATCATGATCGCCACAGGCCAGCGCGTCTTCCCGAAGCCACTTGGCTGCGTGATGTATTCAACAAAGGTCATGGTCGTTGGATTGGTCTCATCAGTATTAGAGCAAGCACAAGCACACCAAGCAGCATCGCCGCTGTGCGCCACCATTCGCTCACGCGTTCGCTCGGACATGGCACGATGCGATCAACAGGCACCTGCACTTCACGATAGATCGTGTCCGGCTTGATCACTCCCATCACGCGCAGCTTGATCTCCGCTGTGTCGCAGATGCTTCCCGTTGGTACACGTACCACTTCGATCACCTGCCGTTCGTTCTCCACGCGTATCGTGTCACGTGTTCGCAGCGGGATGAATTTGAACAGCGTGTCACCTGGCAGCACGATCGTGTCGTGTACCACCAAGGTGTCCACGCGTGACAACTCCGGATGCTTTTGAAGCAGCCGTTGCAGCCTTCGCTCTGCGCTGCATGATGTCAGCACTATCACCAACAACAGCAGCGCAGTTCTCATCACAGGTCGGGGAATAGACGCTTCGCCATCTTCGCAGCGTGCGCCTTGTTCTTGTACAACTCTCCGCTGATCGCAATGCGCTTGCCGTTGGACGCAATCACACGCCAGCCCCATTGCCCTTTCACCTTCTTGCTTTGGTAGATCACCACCTTGTCTTGCTTCGATGCCATCGGTTATGGTATTACGCGGAGGACTTTCACTCCGCTATCCACCACCAAGTTACGCACAGCACGCGAAACAATGATGCATCCATTCGATGCGCTCCGATCGCCCCTCTGATTGTCCCCGTGAATGAGGAATGCGGAACGACCGAACGTGTTCGTTCCAGGCACAGGCTTCAGCGGTATTGCGAACGGCCCCACCTTCTTTGAATTGTACGGACTGCCCATCACCCAAAAGCCCTGCGGTATTGGCCCCACACCTTTGACGTTCTGCATCTCGCAGTTGTTCCTACCTGCCCCGTGTCCGCTGTAGCCCACAGCCACAACGCGTCCATCCGGATCAGTCAACTGCCCCGTGCCTTGGCTATACGTCCACTCGTTCATCGTCTGTGTCGATGTATCCGCCTAACTTCTTCTCCAGCCACTTGATCAACTTGCTCCCCGTTAGTACACCATACTTGCGTGCCACATCCAGCAGCGCAGTAAGACCAACGAACGATGCTACCGCGATGAACAATGGCGTGTCAGGTATCCACGTCACATTCGGGATCATCGTGTCAACAATGGACGCGACGAACAGCATCGCTGCTGTCAGCGCGAACTTCTTCAGCGGCCCCAGCGTGAAGTGCTTTACGTTGAACTTAATGCCCTGTCGCATCGCCACGTTCGCGCCCATGAATGCATCGATCACAAGCAGAACGAAGTACAGGAAGATGCTCATGCCGATCACTTGCAGGTTGCCCCACAGCACGACCAATGCGCTCACCAAGATCTTGGCTCCAACTTCGGCAGGTGTGCCACCGATCACATCGCGGATCAGGTCTTTCATCGCAGCTTGTTTTCGATTTGCGTAAGACGTTCTTTGATCTCGTCGCGTTCGCGCTGGTCGTTCCTGTCCACGATGTATCGCCACACAAAGAATGCTCCGTATATGATCCATGCTACTGCTGTCATGGTTTGCTGAATGTTCCGGTGTTCACATCGTAGATGTCACCGATGGCGCGGTCTTCATCTTCGTCAGGCACCAGCAGATCGTACGTACCAGGATAGATGTAGGTCGGCAATTCCGCCAAGTCCAACACGATGATGTTGTGGACGATGCCGCCGCGTATCACACAGACTCTGTTCATATTGCGTAGACTTCGTAGACCAATAGGAACCCATTGCCGCCAGCACCCGATGCACCGCGTGTGCCTGTCTGCGTACTGCCACCACCACCACCACCTGCTGCACGTCCACCTGCCGCGCCTGTGCCACCAGCCGTTGCGCCTGATGCTCCACCGCCACCACCACCACCTGTGCCAAGGCCGATGGTGGTAGTCACGATCCCCAAGAATGGGTCGAGATAAATGTCGTTCGCACCAGCGGTGCCAGCACCACCACCAACGGCACCACCTGCTGGCCCTGCTGTAAGAGTGCCACCTTGGTAGCATCCACCACCTGCGCCACCTGCACCACCTGCGCCTACGCTGTTGTTCCATCCACCACCTGCCCCTCCTCCTGCACCGCCTGTCGCGACAGGTGTATTGTTCGCTCCACCGCTCAATGCCAGCGTTGCTCCTATCACCGCGCTTGGCGCAGCCAATGTTGCCGTGTTCTGATATCCTCGCTGGCCTGGAGCACCACTTATTGCCGATCCTGTTACAGGTGTACAGAGCAGCGCGCTGCCGCCAGCTATTTGTGCGCCAGCCGTAGGGTTGCCCTGATTGCCTCCATTACCGCCCTTGGCTTCAGCGTGCGCCCCGAATAGCGTTGCACCGCCAGCACCACCATTGCCTGACGCTACGCCAGCCCCACCTGCCCCGATAGCATAGGTCTCGGTCAGGCCCAGCGATGCTGCTGGAATCCACAGGCGCACAACAGCACCACCACCACCACCGCCACCGCCGGAAATGTTAGTAGCAATACCACCACCACCACCGCTACCACCACCACCAGCAGCGAATACCCACACGCCCTTGAAGGATGGGTCGGTGGGCTTGCTCCATGTTCCTCCTGTGGTGTATTCGTGCAGCACGTTGGCCGGAGCAACAGGACACTCGTTATCAAGTATCTCATCCTGTTGCGTAGGTGTCATCACGTCCCAGATCTGCGTGATCACATCGGCTTCGTCAACACTTGGTATCAACTCCGCAAGCACGTCCGCCCTTGCTCCATCTGCAATGATGCAGTCGCTGATTTCTTCAGCCGTAGCCTCACCGATCAAGGTACACAAGGTCTCCGCAGTAGGCACAACCCATTGCCCTGCGACAAGGGTTCCTACAGCCACAGCATCCTCGTTTACCACTTGCACATCGTAGGTTGCTCCGCAAGGATTCGCGATGCTGGCAAACGCAGTATCATTGATCGTCAACGTAAGGTCTGCACACGGCTCAACATTGCCTCCGCAGTATTGACCGATCGTGCCTTCGTCCACAGCGATGCCCGTGCCTGTCCAATCCGCCAGCCAAGGATATGTCTCATTGCCCAACGCAGCTTGATGGTCGCTGCCAGGTCTGATCAACTCCCACCTGGTACCGCTGTATTCAAACGCGTGTGTCA
>Ga0315900_10010252_pt1 | contig 11759 bp, 8 predicted proteins | sample LakEriMetagenome_FD_203521 | JGI IMG/M metagenome (GOLD analysis project Ga0315900, IMG submission 203521) | Freshwater fungal communities from buoy surface, Lake Erie, Ohio, United States - Buoy 12 MA114 | ecosystem: Environmental > Aquatic > Freshwater > Lake > Lake biofilm | place: USA: Lake...
GTCGGGCGCCGCGGTCACCTCGCGCAGCCAGCCGGCTGCCATCCGCCGCGCATCCTCGGCCCGGCGCGAGCGATCCGAGCGGAAGCGGTCGAGCCGGTGGCCGAGGTGGATGTCGTCGCCGCCGAGACCGCGTTCCGAGACGAGCAACGCGAGGTCGGCGGCGAGGCGCCCCTCGCCGCGGTGCGCCGCGTCCACCACCATGCGGGCGAGGCGGGGACTGAGCGGCAGGCCACGCAGCAGCTTGCCCTCTCCGGTGATGCGGCCGCCCTCATCCAGCGCGCCGAGGCTTTCGAGCAGCGCCCGCGCCTCCGCGAGCGCCGGCTTCGGCGGCGGGTCGAGGAAGGACAGGCTCGCCGGATCGGTGACGCCCCAGGCGGCGCAGTCGAGCATCAGCGACGACAGGTCGGCGGCGAGGATTTCCGGCGTGGCATAGGCCGGGAAGGCCCCCTCCTGCGCCTCCTCCCACAGGCGGTAGCAGACGCCAGGCTCCGTGCGGCCGGCACGGCCGCGGCGCTGGTCGGCGGCGGCGCGGGAGACCCGCACCGTCTCGAGCCGGGTCAGGCCGAGATCGGGCTCGAAGCGCGGCACGCGCGCCAGGCCACAGTCGACGACGATGCGCACCCCCTCGATGGTGAGCGACGTCTCGGCGATGGAGGTCGCCAGCACCACCTTGCGGCGGCCGGCAGGGGCAGGTTCGATGGCGCGGTCCTGTTCCGCCCGGTCGAGCGCACCGAAAAGCTGGACGATATCGACGGCCGGGTCCTTCACCGTTGCGGCGAGGAGATCCGCGGTGCGGCGGATCTCGGCCGCGCCGGGCAGGAAGACCAGCGCCGAGCCCGTCTCCTCGGCCAGTGCGCGGCGCACCACCCGCGCGACCTCATCCTCGAGCCGCGCTGCCGGGTCGCGGCCGACATGGTGTGTCACCACGGGAAAGGCGCGCCCGGCGCTCTCGACAACCGGCGCGTCGGAAAGCAGCTTCGCCACCCGCGCGCCATCGAGGGTTGCCGACATCACCAGGATACGAAGGTCCTCGCGCAGGCCCGCTTGCGCGTCGAGGGCGAGTGCCAGGCCGAGGTCGGCATCCAGGCTCCGCTCATGAAACTCGTCGAAGAGCACGGCTGCAACGCCCGTCAGCGCCGGGTCGTCGAGGATCATGCGGGTGAAGATGCCCTCGGTGACCACCTCGACGCGGGTGTGGGACGAGACCTTCGAGCCGAAGCGGACGCGCAGGCCCACCTGCCCACCCACCTCCTCGCCGAGCGTCCGCGCCATCCGGTCGGCGACCGCGCGCGCGGCGATGCGGCGCGGCTCGAGCACGAGGATCTTGCCCGTCCCGCTCCAGGACTCGGCCATCAGCACCAGGGGAACGCGCGTCGACTTGCCGGCCCCCGGAGGCGCCACCAGGACGGCCCTTGGCGATGCCGCGAGGGCGACTTTCAGGACCGGCAGGGCCTCGTCGATGGGGAGGGCGGAAAGGGACACGCCGGGCGTTTACGGTTCCTTCACCCCGTCCGCAAGCGGGACAGGCGGAACTGGCACAAAACCCGCGTCCGGGCCTCCCCCTTGCGATGTCTCCGGCAAGGGCCGACGGATGTTCCGGAATGGGACGGCGGCGCGCCCGCCGGGATGTGGACGCATCCCGGCACAGGATCCTCCCGGACGAGGCTGCCGCCACTCAAGAGCGGCGCCGCCGGGCGGCGGGGCGGCCAGTCCCCAATGCTCCTCATGGCCGCCCTCATGGAACGGCCCGCGGGCACCGCCGCGGGCCGTTCTCATGATCGGCAGCAGGCTCTTGCGGTCGATGCGGCTTGCAGAACCGGGGGTGGTTTGGCTATGGTCCGCGCCCTGAGCGGGTGTAGTTCAATGGTAGAACGGCAGCTTCCCAAGCTGCATACGAGGGTTCGATTCCCTTCACCCGCTCCAGCCCTTCGCTCGCTCAGGTCCGGGGTTCCGATGCTGCGATGCCGGCCGGCGCGGCCTTCTCGCCATCCTCCCGCGCTTCCGCCTTCAGCGGCGTCAGCCATTTCAGCGTGACCACCGTGAACACGGCGACCATCGCGGCGACGCCATAGGCGCCGAGGCCGACGGCACAGCCGATCGCACCCGTCGCCCAGAGGCTCGCCGCCGTCGCCGTGCCCTTCACGGAAGCGCCCTGCTTGAGGATGGCGCCGCCACCGATGAAGCCGATGCCGGTGATGAGGCCCTCGACGATCTTGCCCATGGCGTCGGGATGGGCGCCGTACTTGGCCTCCGCCGCCTGCACGAAGCCGCAGCAGGCGATGGCGACCAGCGGGAAGGTCCTGAGGCCGGCGCTGCGGTCCTCCTGCTCACGGTCCCAGCCGATGGGCAGGGCCAGGGCATAGGCGATGGCGAGCGCCGTCAGATGCGGCAGCACATCGGCCCGCAGCATGGCGATCAGCGTGTCGAGCATCGGGGTCCTCCGGGCAGCCGCGTGGTAACGCGGCGCGCCCGCAGGCGGTTCCCCTGTCGCCTCAGGCCGCAGGCGCGGCCTTTGCGCTGCGGTAGGCGGCAAGCTGCGCGAGCCCCGCCGGCACCGCGATGGCGATGCCGATCAGGCTCGCGGTGAGGTTCGGCGCCATCAGCAGCAGCCCCGACAGGCCGAGCGACAGGCGTTGCCAGAGCGGCGTGCGGACGATGGCATAGCCGGTGAGCGCTGCGGCCAAGATGAAGACGCCAAGGGCGCAGGTTGCCGCCGTCACGAAGAAGTCCGCCCAGGTGAAGCCCTTGGTGACGATGAGCAGCGCCGGCCCGTAGACAAAGACGAAGGGCACCAGCGCCTTGGCAAGGCCAAGGCGGAAAGCGGTGTTGCCGGTCTTGAACGGGTCCGCGCCTGCCATGCTGGCCGCCGCATAGGCGGCAAGCGCCACCGGCGGCGTGATGTCGGCGAGGACTCCGTAATAGAAGACGAAGAAGTGCGCGACGATGGGCTCGACGCCGAGCAGGGCCAGCGAGGGTGCCGCCACCGTCACCATGATGATGTAGTTGGCGGTTGTGGGCACGCCGGTGCCGAGCAGGATGCAGACGACCGCCGTCATCACCAGCGTGAAGAACAGCGTCGTGCCCTTGGCGTCGAAGGCCCAGGCCGGCAGCACGGACCCTGTTATGGCGGCAAGCTGCGCCGCGAAGCTGGTCACGATGTTGGAGATCTTGAAGCCGACGCCCGTCAGCGTCACGACGCCGACGATGATGCCGACGGTGGCCGCCGCCGCGCCGACCGCGATGGCGTATTTTGCACCCACCACGAAGGCGTCGATCATGTCGGCGGTGAGGAATTTGCCCTCGGGGTCACGGAGGGCGAAGGCGGCGCAGACCGCGGCGACGCCCAGGGCAATGGCGATGGTCGCCCAGCCTTCATAGAGCAGGCCGGCCGCGATGGCGGCGATCATGGTTGCAAGAAAGGCGACGGCCACCACGGGATTGCGCTTGGTGAAGCCGACGAGCACGCAGGCGGTGATGCCCCAGAAGGCGGCGAGATAGGGCGTGAAGCCGGAGAACAGCACCATCAGGAGGACGATAAGCGGAATGGCCGCAGGCCAGTCGCGGGCGATCACCTCGCGGGCCTTCGGCAGGTCCGCCGCCGGGATACCCTTGAGGCCATTCTTGCGCGCCTCGAAGTGCACCTGCCAGAACACGCCGAAGAAGTGCATGAAGGCGGGGATGAGGGCCGCCAGCACGATCGACTGATAGGGCAGGTTGAGGAATTCGATCATCAGGAAGGCCGCAGCCCCCATGATGGGCGGCGTGATCTGCCCACCGGTGGAGGCGGTGGATTCGATCGCCGCCGCCATGTGCCGGGGATAGCCGAGGCGCATCATGGCGGGAATCGTCAGCGATCCGACTGTCACCGTATTGGCGATCGACGACCCCGAGATCATGCCGAACATGGCCGAGCCGAAGATCGACACCTTGGCGGGACCGCCGGAATAGCGGCCGGCGAGCGCCGTGGCGAGGTCGATGAACAGGCGGCCGAGGCCGATGCGCGTCGCCAGCACCCCGAACAGAACGTAGTGGAAGACGTAGGTTGCCACGACGCCGAGTGCGATGCCGTAGATGCCGTTGCTTGTGAGGTAGAGGTGGTTGACCACCGATTTCCAGGTGTTGCCGGGATGGGCGAGGATGCCCGGCAGCGACTGGCCGTACATCGCATAGACCATCAGCGTGACGGCGATGATCGGCAGCGGCCAGCCGACGCTTCGGCGCGTCGCTTCCAGCAGCACGATGATGGCGATGGTGGCCATGGCGACGTCGAGCGGCTCGGGATTGCCGACGCGGAACGCGAGGTCGTCATAGATCCACGGCATGTAGAGGCTGGCCACCACCGCGCCCGCCGCCATCAGCCAGTCGTAGACGGCGATGCCGCCCGGTGCCAGCACGCCGGCCTGCGGCGGGGTCTTGTGGTCGCGCTTCAGCAGCGGGAAGACCAGGAAGATCAGCCCCAGCACGAAGGCCATATGGATGCCGCGATGGGTCGCCTCGCGCAGCAGTCCGAAGCCGGCGGTATAGTAGTGGAACACGGACAGGGTGAAGAGCAGGCCCGCCACGATCCAGGCGGTCGTGGGGAGCAGAGGCCGGAAGCGCACCTCCGAATCGAACTCCTCCTCCAGCTTCTGGAGAGCGTTCGGGTCCATCGCCTCGGTCTTCATCGGCCGTCTCGCGGTTGTCGGGGGATCGTGTCGTCACGAACGAGAAGGCCGCGCGGTAACCGCGCGGCCCATCGTGGTCAAGGCCTTGAGGCCGTCGGCGTCAGCGCAGGAGGCCCGCTTCCTTGTAGAAGCGCGCAGCGCCGTCGTGCAGCGGGATGCCGAGGCCCTGAAGCGCTGTCTCCTTGCGGATCGCCTTGCCTTTGGCGTGGCCGGCATCGAGCAGGGCACGGGTCTTGTCGCTCCAAAGTGCCTTGGTGACTTCATAGACGAGGTCGGCGCTCATCTTGGTCGAGGTCACCCACTGGGCGCCAACGGCGAGCGTCTTGACGCCCTTGACGTCCTTGTAGGCGCCGTCCGGGATCGCGTCCTCCGCGAAGAACTTGAACTCGGCCATGATCTTCTTCGCCGGCTCGCCCTCGATCGGCAGCAGCTCGATGCCGGTCGTGGTGGCAAGCTCGGTCAGGGCGGCGGTCGGCCAGCCGGTCGTCATGAAGAAGGCGTCGAGGCCGCCGTCCTTCAGCTTCTCGGCCGAGGGGCCCGGCTTCAGGTTCTCGGCGCGGTAGTCACCGTCACGGATGCCGTAGCCTGCGAGGATCGCCTTGGCGTTGATGATCGAGCCCGAGCCCGGCTCGTCGATGGAGATGCGCTTGCCCTTCAGGTCGGCGATCGAGCGGATGTTGAGGCCCTTCTTGACCACGACATGGAGCGATTCCGGATAGAGGTTGGCGATGGCGCGCAGGATCTCGACCTTCGGGCGGCCCTGGTAGACGCCGGTGCCGGAATAGGCCCAGCTGGCGACGTCCGACTGGCTGAAGCCCGATTCCATGGCGCCGCCGACGATGCCGTTGACGTTGGCCACGGAGCCGTTGGTCGCGACAGCCGAAGCGTCGACCGTCGCGCCCGAGATGGCGTTCGCGATGAGACCGCCGATCGGATAGTAGGTGCCCGCCGTACCACCGGTGCCGATGCGGAAGAACTGCTTGGCCTGGGCGAGGGCCGCGCCGGGCGCCAGCAGGGAGGCGAGGCCGGAAGCGCCGGCCAGCGCCGTGAACTGCCTGCGGTCGATGGTCATGATGATGTCTCCACACGTCTTGAACTGGGTTCCCACGACGCCAGATGGCCTTCGCGGAAAGCGGGCATGTGACCACATCGTGGGCACCGATGCCAGCGTCACCCTCCATTCTGGGGACGGGGCCGCCATGCGCGCACGAAATTGCTTGCCCGGCGGAGCGGGCCATGGCGGCATGATCGCAAGGTGCCTGTGAGAGCGCGAGCGGAGGAACGGATGAAGCGGGTGCAGGTCGTCATCATCGGGTCGGGGCCTTCCGGCCTGATGCTCGGGCACATCCTCCACCGCGCCGGCATCGAGGCGGTGGTCCTCGAGAACCGCAGCCAGGACTACGTGCTCGCCCGCGTGCGCGCCGGCCTGCTCGAGCAAGGCACCGTCGAACTGCTGCGCGAGAACGGACTGGCCGGCCGGCTCGAACGGGAGGGCCTCGTCCACCGCGGCATGGCGCTGGCGTTCGATGGCGAGAGGCACCGCATCGACCTTGCCGGCCTGTCCGGCGGCAAGCTCGTCACCATCTATGGCCAGACCGAGGTCACCCGGGACCTGATGGACGCGCGCGCCGCCCTCGGCGCCCCCACCGTCTATGAGGCGCAGGACGTCATGCCCCACGACTTCGATGGCCCGAACCCGCGGGTCACCTATGTGAAGGACGGCGTGACCCACGAGATCGCCTGCGACTTCATCGCCGGCTGCGACGGCTATCACGGCGTCTCGCGCGCCAGCGTCCCGGCCGGCGCCATCGCGACCTACGAGCGGGTCTATCCCTTCGGCTGGCTCGGCATCCTCGCCGAGGTGCCGCCCGTCGATCACGAGCTCATCTACGCCAACTCAGCCCGTGGCTTCGCGCTCTGCACCATGCGGTCGGCAACCCGCAGCCGCTACTACGTCCAGTGCCCCATCGACGACCGCGTCGAGGACTGGCCGGACGACCGTTTCTGGGACGAGATCCGCCGCCGGGTCGATGCGCCGACAGCGGAGGCCATGACCATAGGACCCTCCTTCGAGAAGTCTGTCGCGCCGTTACGCAGCTTCGTCGCCGAACCGCTGCGCTTCGGCCGGCTGTTCCTCGTCGGCGACGCCGCCCACATCGTGCCGCCCACCGGCGCCAAGGGCCTGAACCTCGCGATGAGCGATGTGCGCTATCTCTCCGAGGGACTGATCGAGCACTATCGCGAGAAGTCGCAGGCTGGCCTTGACCGCTATTCGGCCCGCGCGCTCAACCGCATCTGGAAGGCCGTCCGCTTCTCCTGGTGGATGACCACCATGCTCCACCGCTTCCCCGATGCGACGGCCTTCGACCAGCGGATCCAGGAGGCCGACCTCGCCTATCTCGTCTCCTCGCAGGCGGCGATGACCTCACTGGCCGAGAACTATGTCGGCCTGCCCCATTGACCGGGCGCGCCGGCGAACGGGGCGCGAACATTGACCGCGCCAGCCGGGACGCTTAACTCAGGGCCGTTCCGAGACCTCCCGACCCCAAGATATCCTCCATGGCCCTGCGCGAGATCATCGTCATTCCCGATCCGCGGCTGAAGCTCGTCTCCGAGCCGGTCGCTGCAGTGGACTCGAAGGTGCGCCGGCTCGCCGACGACATGCTGGAGACGATGTACGAGGCGCCCGGCATCGGCCTCGCCGCCATCCAGATCGCCGAGCCGCAGCGCATCGTCACCATCGACCTCGCCCGCAAGGAAGAGCCGAAGAAGCCGGTCGTCCTCATCAACCCCGAGATCATCTGGCGCTCGGACGAGGTGTCGGTCTACGAGGAGGGCTGCCTCTCCATCCCGGAATACTACGAGGAGGTGGAGCGGCCGGCGAAGTGCCGGGTCCGCTATCTCGACCTCGACGGCAAGGTGCAGGAGCTCGACTGCGAGGGCCTGATGGCCACCTGCGTGCAGCACGAGGTCGATCACATCAACGGCGTCCTGTTCATCGACTACCTGTCGCGCCTGAAGCGCGAGCGCGTCATCAAGAAGTTCACCAAGGCGGCCAAGCGCGAGGCCCTCGCGTGAGCCTGCGCGTCGTCTTCATGGGCACGCCGGACTTCGCCGTGCCCACCCTCTCGGAGGTCATCGGTCAGGGCCACGAGGTCGTCGCGGTCTACACCCGCGCGCCGAAGCCCGCGGGCCGCGGCATGGACGAGCAGAAGACGCCGGTGCATCGCCTGGCCGATCGATTCGGAATCCCGGTCTTCACGCCTCGCACCCTGCGGGATCCGCAGGCGCAGTCCGACTTCGCCTCGCTCGGCGCTGACGTGGCCGTCGTCGTCGCCTACGGCCTCATCCTGCCGAAACCGGTGCTGGAGGCGCCCGCCCTCGGCTGCCTCAACCTGCACGGCTCGCTGCTGCCGCGCTGGCGTGGGGCGGCGCCCATCCAGCGCGCCATCATGGCCGGTGACGCCGAGACCGGCGTCATGGTGATGCGGATGGACGAGGGCCTCGATACCGGCCCCGTGGCCATGGTGGAGAAGATCGTCATCGGCCCCGACATGACGGCGCAGGACCTGCACGACCGCATGGCCACGCTCGGCGCCGACCTGATGGTGCGGGCGCTCGCTGCCCTCGACCGGGGGTCCCTTTCCTTCGTGCCGCAGGCGGACGAGGGCGTCACCTACGCCGCCAAGATCGACAAGACGGAAGCGCGCATCGACTGGTCGCGCCCCGCCGCCGAGATCCACAACAAGGTGCGGGGCCTCTCCCCCTTTCCCGGGGCGTGGTTCGAGGCCGATCTCGGCAAGGGTCCCGAGCGGGTGAAGGTGCTGCGCACGACGCTCGCCGCCGGCACAGGTGCGCCGGGCACGCTGGTCGACAAGGACCTCACGGTCGCCTGTGGCGAGGGGGCCGTGCGCCTCGTCGAGGTGCAGCGCGCCGGGGCGAAGGCCATGAAGGCCATCGACTTCCTCAACGGCGCCAAGGTCGGGCCCGGCGCGGTCCTTGGGTGATGCCGCGCTACAAGCTGACCATCGAGTACGACGGCGGGGCCTATCTCGGCTGGCAGATGCAGGCCTCGAGTTACGGCAAGTCGGTACAGGGTGAACTCGTTCGCGCCGTGGCAGAGTTCTGCGGCGAGACGGTCACGGTGGCCGGCGCCGGGCGCACCGATGCCGGCGTGCACGCGACGGGGCAGGTCGCCCATGTCGACCTCACCCGCGATTGGCCGAACCGGGTCGTTCGCGACGCCATAAACCGCTACCTGAAGGACGAGGCGATCGCCGTGGTCGCGGCCGAGAAGATGCCGGGCGACTTCGACGCCCGTTTCTCCGCCATCCGCCGCCACTATCTCTACCGCATCATCGACCGCCGCCCGCCGCTGACCCTGGAGCGCGAGCGGGCCTGGTGGTCGCCGAAGCCGCTCGACGTTGCGCTCATGCAGGAGGCAGCGAAGGTTCTGATCGGCCGGCACGACTTCACCACCTTCCGGTCGACGGAGTGCCAGGCGAAGTCCCCGGTGAAGAACCTCGACCGCTTCGACATCCTCCGTACCCCGACGGGGATCGAATGCCGGCTGGATGCCCGCTCCTTCCTGCACAATCAGGTTCGCTCCATGGTCGGCACGGTGAAACTCGTCGGCGAGGGGCTTTGGACGGCGGACGACATGCGCGAGGCGCTCGCCGCCCGCGACCGCAAGGCCTGCGGCACCGTCGGCCCGGCCCATGCCCTCTATCTGACTCAGGTGGATTACCCCGCCCATTGGCAGCCGCTGCCCGACACGCCCGAGACGTGAGGCCGCCTTCTGCCGGAGTGACGGCGCGCCTATAGTCGCATCATGACCGACCGCCTGACACCTGAAGTTGCCATCGACCGGCTCGAAGCCCTCTACGAGGAGGCGACCGCCGCGCTCCGTGCCGCCCTCGTTCGCTATCTCGACGGCGGTTCGGCGCCCTCAGCCGAGGACCGTGCGCGCTTTGTCTATCCCGAGCTGGCGGCGACCTACACGCCTGACCGCGCCGCGCCGCGCAATCGTCGCGCCTATGCCAAGTTCTCCCGGCCTGGCCTCTATACGACGACGGTGACGCAGCCCGGCTTCTTCCGCCGTTACCTGCTCGACCAACTTCGGCCGCTGACCGAGGAATATGGCGCCACCCTCGACGTCCGCCCCTCCACGCAGGAAATCCCCTATCCCTACGTCCTGGATGGCATCGACGAACTCGCGGCCGGCGGTCGCATGCCCTCGGAACTGGCCCGCTTCTTCCCCGTGCCGCGCCTGTCACTCGTCGGCGACGAGGTCGCCGACGGCGTCTTCGACGGGCTTCCAAACGGCGCGCTGCCCCTGTCGCTCTTCGACGCGGTCCGGGTGGACTACTCGCTGCGCCGGCTGATCCACTATACCGGCACCGACTGGCGCGCGGTGCAGCCGTGGATCCTCCTCACCAACTATCACCGCTATGTCGACCAGTTCGTTGCCTGGGCGGCGGAGGAGATTGCTGCCGGGCGCGCCGAGCGGCTGGTGGCCCCCGGCGGCCAGGGCATCACCCGCGAGACGCTCGACGGCGCTGCGCTGCGGATCGCCGCCTCGCCCTGGCATCGCTTCCAGATGCCGGCCTATCACCTGGAGCGGAAGGGCACGGCCGGTGTGACGCTGGTCAACATCGGCGTGGGCCCCTCCAACGCCAAGAACATCACCGATCACCTCGCGGTGCTGCGGCCCCATTGCTGGCTGATGATCGGCCATTGCGGCGGCCTCAGACAGGCCCAGGAGATCGGCGACTACGTTCTCGCCCACGCCTATCTCCGGCGCGACCGCATCCTCGACCAGCTCGTGCCGCCCGAGATCCCCATTCCGGCACTGGCAGAGGTGCAGACCGCACTGCAGGAGTCCTGCGCCGCCATCACCGGCATGACCGGCGAGGCCTTGAAGCATCGCCTGCGGACCGGCACCGTCGTCACCAACAACGACCGCAACTGGGAACTGCGCTACACGCAGGAATCGCGCCTGTTCAATCTGTCGCGCGCCATCGCCGTCGACATGGAGAGCGGTACCATCGCGGCGCAGGGCTACCGGCTGCGCGTGCCCTACGGGACGTTGCTGTGCGTCTCCGACAAGCCGCTGCATGGTGAGATCAAGCTGCCGGGCGCGGCCAATGCCTTCTATGCCAGCGCTGTGGCCCAGCACCTTCTGGTGGGACTCGACGCAGTGGAGCGGCTGAAGAGCGCCGGTGGCACCATCCATTCGCGCAAGCTCCGGAGCTTCGACGAGCCGCCGTTCCGCTGACGGCCGGAAAGCCCCCGCCGCTTGGCTCCTTTTCCCCGCTCGCGCGTTGTCAGGGGGTGGCCCCCCATGGGGAGCGGCCGGGGGCAACCATGCGCAAGTTCGACGATGTGGGTTTTGCTGCGCTGCTGATCGTCGTCAGCCTGCTGTTTGCATGGATTCTCTGGCCGTTCTTCGGCGCCATCCTGTGGGCGGTCGTGACCGCCATCGTCTTCGCGCCGGTCAATGCCCGGGTGACGTCGGCGATGCCGGACAGACCTGGCGTCGCAGCGCTCATCACGCTCACGGCCATTCTCCTGATCGTGATCCTGCCGTTCCTGGCCATCGGGGCGAGTCTTGTCTCGCAGGGCGCCGAAACCTATGCGGCAATACAGGACGGCCGGATCGACCTCGGCGCCCTGATCCGCCGCATCATCGCCACCCTGCCCGGCTGGGTCACCGACTTCGCCGCCCGCTACGGCATCTACAACGCCGCCGACGTCCAGGAGCGCGCGGCCGCCTGGGTCACAGCCAGCACCCAGTCCATCGCTTCCCGCGCCGTCAGCATCGGCCAGGGAACAGCCGGCCTCGTGATCGACCTCGCGGTGATGCTGTATCTCCTGTTCTTCCTGCTGCGTGACGGCGGAGCACTGATCGCGCGCATCGCCGATCGGCTGCCGCTGCAGCCACAGCGCCGGCGGGCCCTGCTCGAGCGATTCACGCTCGTCGTCCGGGCGACCGTGAAGGGGGGATTTCTCATCGCCCTGCTGCAGGGCGCGCTGGGCGGTCTCATCTTCTGGGTGCTCGGCATCCCCTCACCGCTTCTCTGGGCGGCGCTCATG
>Ga0315900_10010253_pt1 | contig 11757 bp, 12 predicted proteins | sample LakEriMetagenome_FD_203521 | JGI IMG/M metagenome (GOLD analysis project Ga0315900, IMG submission 203521) | Freshwater fungal communities from buoy surface, Lake Erie, Ohio, United States - Buoy 12 MA114 | ecosystem: Environmental > Aquatic > Freshwater > Lake > Lake biofilm | place: USA: Lake...
TGCCAGAGAAAGGCCGCGGAGGCGACAGTGACGCCGATGACCATGGCGGTTGCGCCGAGGATCATGAAACGCTGGGCGATGGAAAAGCGGGGCTTCATGACGCAGAATGGGTTGGGGTGCGCTCACGTGAAATGCAGCGCCGGACGAGCGCGCAGAGGCCCTCCAGCGGATAAGGCTTCTGAAGGACGTCGGCAAAACCGATGGCCTGGCAAAGCTCCCTGGCGTCCTCCTGGAAGAAGCCGCTGCAGGCGATGACCGGCATGTCGGGGGCCATCTCCAGCACCCTTTCGAGCACCTCGAAACCGGACATGCCGCCGGGCAGGGTGAGGTCGAGAACCATGACATGCGGCGCCAGGCCTGCGCGGGTGGATTCATTCAGGATGGACAGCGCGGACTCGCCCGAGTCACAGGAGGAAACATCGAAGCCCTGGGACTGGAGGATGGTGGAGGCGACCGCCAGCACATGGGGTTCGTCATCAACGACCAGGACACGACCGCCGTTGCGCGGCGCTGAGGCGGCCTCGGGAGCAGGTGGGAAGTTCATCTCAAGGGTGGGTTGGCTGGGTTCAGGTGGCGGCGGTGTAGGCGAGGCACTTGATCTCATCGAGGCTGGTGTGCCCCGCGATGACCTGCATGAGCCCTTCCTGGTAGAGGGAGAAGAAACCGTTCTTGAAGGCGGCGGCGCGCAGGGCGGACATGGGGGCCGCCTCCTCGATGAGGTCGCGCAGCTCGGTGCTGATCTCGCAGAGCTCCATGAGGGCCACGCGGCCTGCGTAGCCGGTACCGTGGCATTCCTGGCAGCCGACGGGCATGAAGATGGGCTGGGTGAGCGGCTGGGAGATGACGTTCTGCTTGGCCATCATGTCCTGGATGTCCTGCGGCGCCTGCATGGGGCGCTTGCAGTAGTTGCAGAGGCGGCGCACCAGACGCTGGGCCTGGGAGAGGGCAAGCGAGTCGGCCAGGAGATACTTCTCCACGCCCATGCTCATGAGGCGTGAGACGGCGCGCAGGGAGTCGTTGGCATGCAGGGTGGTGAGCACCAGGTGGCCGGTGAGAGCGGCGTTGACGGCGGCGTTGGCCGTCTCGCTGTCACGGGATTCACCGATCAGGATGATGTCAGGGTCGGCGCGCAGCAGGGCGCGCAGGCCGTTGGCGAAGTCGAGACCGTGATGCGGGTTGGTCTGTGTCTGGTTAATCCCCTCGATCTCATATTCGATGGGATCCTCGATGGTCTGGATGTTGACCCCCTCGTCGTTGACGCTGTTCAGCAGCGCGTAGAGCGTCGTCGTCTTTCCGGAACCCGTGGGACCGGTCACAAGGATGAGCCCCTGGTCGCGTGTCATGGCTCGGTTCAGGATGTCGATCTGCCGCTGCCCCAGGTTGAAGTCGCTTAGCCGCCGCACGCCGTCCTGCTTGTCGAGGAAGCGCATGATGATCTTCTGGAACTCGCGCCTGGTCGGCACGGCGGCGACACGGACGTCCACGCGCCGGCGGCCGACGCTGAGGGCAAACCTGCCGTCCTGGGCCTCCTGACGGTTCTGGTTCATCCCGGCATAGTTTTTGACCAGCGCGACAAAGCGGTTCAACACCGTCTCAGGTGCCGTCAGGATCGTCTTCATGTTGCCGTCCATGCGGGCGCGGAAGCGGGCCAGGTTGTAGAACTTCTCCAGGTGAAGGTCGGAGGCGCGGCAGCGGATGGCGGTGAACAGGGCCCACTGCACCAGCTCCTCGGGCGTGTGGTTGGGGCTGGCGGGGTTGATCCGCGCCATGTCCTCCGGCATGATGTCAATGACGCTTTCGTTGGCCGTGGCGGAGGCCGTGAGGTTGTCCTTGTCCAGCTTGACGCCGCTCGGGTCAAAGGTGGCGCCGGCACGGTTGATGGCGTCCCGGATGCCTGCGGGATCGGTGAGCACCGTGATGATCTTCACGGCGGTGTTGCCCATGCTCAGCCACTCATCCTCAAAGGCGTAGCTGTCCGCCTGCTCGCTGAGCATGAAGACGGCGTTCCGGCCGACGAAGAGCGGATAGACGTTGTGGCGCTCCAGCAGGGCCAGCGGGAAAAAGTTCTGCCTCGGCGCCTCTGTGGCCGAGAAGCACAGGTCGCGTCCGCGGCTGACCATGTAGTTCAGGGCCGGGCCCAGGTTGCGCTGGATGATGTTGAAGTGATGGACGCCGAGCCGGGCGTTCTTCTCCTTCTGCGTTTCATAGAAGCCACGCAGCTTCGTGGCCTCCGCCTGCTCATACGGATAGTGCTCAAGCAGCCATTGGAAGGTGCCCTCAAGCCCCATCTCATCGAAGCGCGGCGTCTCGATGCTCTCGAAGGTGCTCTGCTGTGCGATCGGCAGCTGGCCGAAGCGCTGGACCAGGTCCTTGCGGGTCTTTTGATACTGCTCGGCGGAGATCAGCACGCGCAGGGTGAGAAAGCTCGGCACACCCCAGGTGTCACCGGCGCGCGGATTGTGGTGCGCCATGACCAGAAGCGGCCCGAGCGTCATGACGGGCAGCCACGGATCCGCCACATAGGGCACGCGGCCGAGCTTGCGCACGATCCTTTCCGCCTCCGGCGAGCAGCTCTCGCGCATGAGCGTCACCGGCAGGATGTGATGCTGGATGGCCAGCCCTTCGATGGAAAGGATGGAGGCCTGCCGGGCGTCGATGGTTTCAGGTGGCGGATTACTTGCATCCCCGAAATTTGGGGATGACGAGGGGGCAGGTGCTGGATGAATGGCGGAGGACATTGTCGGGCGTTTGCCTGGCGGCACTAGTGGCCGCTTGAATTGTAGTTGGACGGGTACTGCCTTGGCACCCCGACATCGGAGCCGTCAAAAGCCACCTTGAGTCCGGAGCCGTCGTTGCCGGGTTTCAGCAGTTCGAACATCCTGCCCGTCCAGCGCAGGCGGTAATCCAGCCTGGAAGAGGATTTGGCAGGGCGGTAATGAGGGTCGATGTAAGGGCTGTTGAAGTCCGCCTTCTCCGGATCGGGATGCCGGTACTGAAGGTCCATGAGAACCAGAAACTCGTCGTCCGTGGAGGCGTCGGAACGGGTCAGCACATACTCCTTCATGGAGGCGGCACGTTCCTTGAGGTTGCGGTTCAGAATCTCCAGGCGTTCCACGGCCAGCGCTGCACGAGAGGATTCATAGGTGCCCCCCAGCCGTGTCACCACCACACCCGCCAGGATGCCGAGGAGCGAGATCGTCGTCACCATCTCGGTGAAGGAAAACCCCTCGCAGGCAGCGCGAAAGCCGCTCCACGAGCTCCCGTCTGGCATGGCCTGCTTGGGTGGGTGATGCATCCTTGGAAGTCAGTAGGGAATGTTGCCACCGGGACCGACCAGGGTGGTCTTGGTCATGCTCGTGATGCTGCCGGGCAGCGTGGCCGTGTAAGATTCCGGCATGAAGGCCGACAGGGAGCTTTCGGAATAGGCCAGGTAATCCTTGATGAGGGTGTAGCGCTGGTCGTTGGACTTGCCCGTCCAGTTCAGCGCGGCCTGCGTGCGTCCGACGACCTGAATGTAGGTGGACATGCCCAGGTTCAGGGCCTCGGCACGCGAGATCGCCAGGTTGCGCTCACTGTCACTGCGCATCCGCGTGATCGAGGGTATGGCCAGGAAGGCGATGATGCCGATCACGGAGACGCAGGCGATCATCTCCACCATGGAAAACCCGCAACGCCGGGCGCGCTTCGGTCGCAGGGAATGAGGATCCGTCTTCATGTCATGTGCATCATTCGGCGGCCAGTTCCACCGTCGGAAAGCCTCCGTCCTGCCAGGCTGGCAGCGACAGATACAGACTGCTGGACTTCAAGGCCTTGCTCTGCAGTCGCTCCGAGTTGGTGGTGTATTCGAGAAAGTGGTCCGCCGTGAACTTGTCCAGGTAGCCGTTGCGCACGTTCACATCCGAGGCGGCGGGATTCGGAACCAGGAGGTTGAAGCGCGCCAGGCTTGTTTCCAAGGCGTTGTATTGCGTGCGCAGGCCGGCCAAGCTGCGCACCTGGGCTGTGTTGCCCACCCGGGTCTGCGACATGACCCAGGTGGTCAGCGCTTCATTGACGGCCGCCTGCTGCTGACGGGCGACAATCCGGTTGGCGTCACGCGCACCGTTGGAAATGGCGCTGATCGCCAGAGCCGACATGATGCCCACAATGGCAATCGTGAAAGTTGCCTCCACAAACGTGAATGCCTTCGAGAAACGAGACTGTGGGCGGTTCCTGGTATTCATGCGGATTTCAAATTACATCATAAATATGATAATATCCATATTTATTTAGATCAACAAACAAATCCATCCTTTTCAAAGGTCGCACTTTGCCATTTAATGCATTATAATTGCATTTCTAGCCTTGACCTAGACGCAACTTTATTGTCATAAGGCAACCATGTCAGCACCCAGACTTTCAAAGCTCTCCAAGTCCCTCGGCATTCTCCTTCTGGCTCTCTCGAACCGAAGCCATGCCGAAACGTCGGCTCAATTCACGGCCCAGCGCCAGCAGCGTTATGAATATTCCACCTTCAGCGCCATGTCCTCGCCCGTGGTGCTGCCCATGGATGGCAGGGTGGACCAGGACGACTGGCTCACCGGTATGGATGTGAGCCTGGCGGATATGATCTTCCCGCACGCCCATCTGGACACGGCCTATGGCACCAGCAGCATTGATCAGGAGGAACTTGCCGCAGGTCACCACGACCCGGTCCACCGGGACGGGATCACGCTTCAGAACATCGAATTCTCCCTGTCAGGCCGGCTTGACGACCATAACGAATTCTTTGTCACCCTCGCCGGCGCGGTGGATGGAGACGACCACTTCAACCCGATCTTCGAGGAGGCGTTCTGGAAGTTCAAAAACCTGCCGGGCGGCTTTGAGATCCGGCTGGGGCGTGTTTATAACCGTTTCGGCATCCAGAACACCTATCATCCCCACGGCTTCGACTGGGTTGACCAGTATCTGGTGAACACCAGGATGCTGGGAGACGACTCCCTCACCACGCTCGGGGCCGAAATCACCTGGCTCATGCCGGTGCCGTGGACCTCCCAGGTCGACTTTGCCCTGGGACGGGCACCTTCCCATGACGGCCACCACCATCATGAGGATGAAGAGGAAAGCCGCTATGCCGCTGATGAATCCTATTTCACCGATGACAGCCTGCTCTCCGTGTTGAACTGGACGAACGTGATGCATTACAATGACTTCCACCAGTTTCGCTTCGGTGGCTCGGGCGCCTGGGGTGAAAACCTCAGCGGTTACCGCACCGGCGTCTATGGGGCGCATGTGGAATACCAGTGGCGTGAAAAAGGCTTTGATCCCGGAGGTCGCTATTTCCGCCTCCGCTCCGAGGCCATGTTCAACCGCTTTCGTGTCGAGGATGAAATCGACGACACCCGGGATCCGGTCGCCCAGCAGGACTTCGGCTGCTACCTCAGCGCGCTCTATGGCCTGGGCAACAACTTCGAGGTCGGCCTGCGGGGTGAGTTTGTCTCCGGCAACCACGACACCGGCGTGGACTCACGCTTTCGTCTGAGCCCGGGCGTCACCTGGTATGCCAACAATGCACGCACCCTGCGGCTCCGCCTTCAATACAACTACGACAACTCCAACGCTCGTGGCACGGATCACGCCGTCTGGGCCCAGGTCAGTCTCACCTGGGGTGGCCCTGAAGTACGTTAATAATTCATCCACCCGCCACGTTTACCTTCCCATGAAATCCCTGCTCCTGTCCCTTTTGCTCCTCCCCTTCTCCGCAGGAGCCGCCGTCAAGGTCGCCACGCTGCATCCGCTGCTGGCGGACCTTGCCCGACAGGTGGGCGGGGACAAGGTCGAGGTGATCGAAATCCTCAAGGCCGGGGGGGACGTGCATCATTTCGAACCCGCGGCACGCGACATCGCCGCCATGCGCGGCTCCGTGCTGCTGCTGGCCATGGGCAAGCATCTGGAAACCTACCTGGACAAGCTGCGCGACAGCGTGGGCGGCTCCGTCAAGATCATCGAGGTCGGCAGGCCGATCCCCTCGGTGCAGCTCGACCCGAGCCAGGAGATCTTTGTCTGCTGCCCCGCCCACGCGAAGAGCAGCATTGACCCCCCTTGGTGGCACAGCGCGGAGAACATGAAGCGCGCCGCGAGGGTGATCGCCGACGAGCTGGCCGGGGTGGATCCCGCCAATGAAGACGCCTATGCGACGGCGGCCAAGGCCGCCGCCAAACGTTTCGATGAGCTGAAACGCTGGGCCCAGCAGGAGATCAGCGCCATCCCCCGCGGCGACCGCAGGCTGGTCACCGCCCATGCGGCGTTCGGCTACTTCTGCAAGGAGTATGGGTTCAAGAGCGTGCCCGTGCTTGGCATCGGCCGCAGCGACGACGCGTCGCCGCAGTACATCGCCCAGGCCATCCAGGTCATCCGCGAGCAGAAAATCCGGGCCGTCTTTCCGGAGGACCAGGCCAATCCCAAGGTGCTCACGGAAATCGTCCGCAGCACCGGCGTCAAGCTGGGAGACTCCCTGGTCGCGGACGGCACGTCCAAGGATGCGCACACCTTTGAGACCATGCTCGGCCACAACGTGCGGGCCATTGTCGCCGCTCTGAAGCCCTGACTCAGGGCTGGGATTCCAGCACCAAGGCCTCCGGCGTCAGCGTCACCTTCTTCACCAGCAGCAGATGCTGGGCGATGGGTTCCATCTTCTGGTAGGGGGACAGCCAGGTCCAGAGGCCCATGCCATCGATGAAGCCTGCGGCCACCTCCTTGCCCGGCACCTTCACGTCCACGACCTTCACATCGACACCTTTGTCATGGATGAACACCAGGAAGCCAGCCTCACCGTTGAGATAGCGTTTCTTGTCCTCCCAGAACTTGATGTGGTTCATCGGCAGGCTGACCCGGCCGAGCACCTGGGATTTGGCCGGATCGATGCGCTCAAAACGCACCATGTCCAGATAGCTGCCGTAGCCCGAGTCCGGCGCCAGCACGAGCAGCCGGTTCAAGTCCTCGACGGACAGTTTCAACTGCGCCTTCTGCCCGCCCTTGGCGGAACTGGCAAACTCCTCCAGCCTGCGGACCAGGGCGGCCAGGTCATCCGGCTTCAGTTCCACCGGCTCGAACTTTCGAGGCTGGTCTTCTGCAAACAGGGCGATGGCCTTGTCCTGGGAGAAAAGCGACCAGGCACTCCATCCGATGATGCCGCCAAACACCAGGACGGCCATGATCATGATGAAGCAGCCGTAGAACGGATTGAAGTCGGAGGTGGGAACTTTTTCGACGCGGGCCATGGGAGGGGCCGCAGGAAGCAGAGAATCAAACCCGGAGCAAGCCCCGCTCCAGCCGCTGACAGGAAATCCTTGCTACTTGAGCAGACCGCTGTCCGTCAGCCATTCGACAAAACGCTCCGGCCAGCGACCGGCCGCCGTGGTGGTCCCGGGCCGGTAACCAAAACCATGACCGGCCTCGCTGTAGATGTGCAGCTCCGCCTTCACGCCCGCCGCCTTGTATTTCAAATAGAGCGAGGCCATGCCCTCCGAGATGTCCGGACGGTCGCCATAACCGCAGGCGATGAAGAGGGGCGGCATGCCCTTGGCGGCGGAAAAGAGGCCGGAGGTGCCCGGATAGATCAGCGCCTGAAAATCCGGACGGCTGCTCTCGCGCTCCACCGCATCCGCCGCGTCCGTCCTGCCCGGGTCGTTTTTCATCGCCGCAAAAGCCGCCAGTTCACCGCCGGCGGAGAAACCCATCACGCCCAGACGGTCCTTTTTCACGCCCCACTCCGCCGCACGGCTGCGGATCAGCCTCAGCGCCCGGCGCGTGTCCGCCATGGCATGATCCTGGATCGTGTAGGGGGAGCCTTTTTCACGCGCCAGTCTGTATTTCAGGACAAAGGCGGCGATGCCATGGTCGCGAAACCACTCGGCGAGGGCATAGCCTTCATGGCCCAGGCAGAGCTTGGCGTGACCACCGCCGGGAGCGATGAGGACGGCGGTGCCGGTGGCGTTCCTGGCCGGAATGAACGGGGTGATCGAGGGATTGTGGACGTTCACCACATTGCTGCCCTCCTGCCTTTCCGGCTCGCCTTTGCGTGCCTCGGAACCCGGGGCTCCCTCAGGCCACAAGGGCAGCGACTGGGGCTGTTCGGCGGCCTGAAGTTGAACAACGGCGGTCAGCAGAAAAAACAGGTGACTAAGGCGCATGGCAATTGGGTGAAAAGCAGGTTGGTTCAAAGGGCGGCGCGATAGATGCCGGCAAAGTCCTCGAGCGTCAGCGGACGCGGATTGAACTGGGCGGTCCACTGCTTCATCGCCATCTCGGCCAGCACGGGCACGTCGGCCTCCTTCACGCCATGCTCGGAGATCTGGCGCGGCATGCGAGCCTCCCAGAGCAGCTCGCTGACACGGTCGGCGAGATCGCCATCGAAGTAGCTTTCGTAGATGGCGGCGATCTCAGGCAGGGCGCAGTTGAAGCGGATGACATGCGGCAGCATCACGCCCACGGCCTCTCCGTGGACGACATGAAACTTCGCCGTCAGCGGATTGGCGCAGGAATGGGCGGCGCCGAGCATGGAGTTTTCAATGGCCGTTCCGGCGCAGGCGGCGCCGAGCAGCATCATGCCGCGCGCCTCGACGTCACCCGGCTCGCGCAGCACACGGCTGAAGCCGGCGTGCAGGAGGCGGAAGGCCTCGCGCGAAAACACGGTGGACAGTGCGTTGCGCTTGTTCGTCACCGCCGTCTCGAGCGCGTGGGAGATCGCATCAATGCCGGTGCAAACCGTCACCCGTTGAGGCTGCGAACGGGTGAGCTCGGGGTCGAGGATTGCGATCTTTGCAGCCGCCTTGGGATCGCCGCAGGCCATCTTGACATGCGTCTGCGCATCCGAAATCAGCGCGTAGCTCTGGCATTCGCTGCCCGTGCCGGCCGTGGTTGGGATGGCGATCAGCGGCAGCATGGGCAGGGCGGCCTTGCCGGTGCCCCAGTAGTCCTGCATGCGTCCGCCGTTGGTGAGGATGAAGTTGCAGCCCTTGGCGGTGTCCATGCTGCTGCCGCCTCCGAGACCGATGAGCAGGTCGGTTTGAAACTCACGTGCCACGGCCACGCAGCGGTCCACATCCTCCGTGCTGGGGTTTTCCCGCACCTGACCATAGACCGCCACCTCCAGCCCTGCCTCCCGCAGGATGGTCTCCGCCCGCGCGACATAACCCGCCCCCACGATGCCGGGATCGCTGACCATCAGCACACGGCTGCCGCCCAGTTCGCGAGCCAGGCTGCCGAGCTGGTTCAGGGCACCGTTGCCGTAGATGAGCCGCGTCCGCGGCTGGTAGTCGAAAAATCCGAGGTCCATCATCAGACGGCGCGATGAGGTTCAACGGCGGAGGACGCTGGACTCCCGGCGACGCAAGGGTCACCGACAACGGGGGGCATGTGGGATGTCATTGGGGGCGGTGGCATTGAACGGCGGCAGGAAGGCAAAGGTTGCAGCGCACAGGCGCTCCGTCCCGAATCCCCTCAAAACCTGCCGACATCAAGCGGGGACTCAGGAAGGTGGCGGCCGAATCCAGGGTTGCCCGGCGGGAAAGCTCTGCTAACCAAGGGGTTCCCCAATCTTATGTTCAGCCGATTCCGCCCCCGGGTTTTTGTGTATGCCCTGATCTCCTCCGGGATCCTTTCCGCCTTTGCCGGCCAGACCCTGGCCCAGTCCTCCGTGATCGTGGTGGACACCTTTAACCGCAAAGTTCATGTGGCAGGCCATGCCAACAGCCGCCGTCCGGTGGGTGGCCTCGCCAAAATCGCCACCGGCATGGTGGCCCTGGACTGGTCCGTGGCCTCCAAAGTCGGCGTCAACGTGCTCGCCGCTGTGCCCGCCTACGCCCCGCAGATGGCCGGCATCAATGTCCTGGGCATTCAACCCGGTGACAAGCTGACCCTGCGCGACCTCATTTACGCCACCATGATGGGAGGCGATGACCTCGCCGCCATCACCCTGGCCGATTTCGTGGGGCGCGACCACCTCTACCGCCTCGGACAGCAGGGGGATCCCCAGGTCGAGTTTGTTCGCCAGATGAACCAGCTCGCCTATCGTGAAGGCGCGACCGGCACCCGCTTCCAAAACCCTCACGGCTACGAAAACACCCGCAGCATCGGCTACTCCACGGCTGCCGACATCGCCCGCCTCTCCCTCTACGCGGTGTCCCGCCCCGCCATGCGCTTCTACACCAACCAGCGCTCCCGCAGCATCACCATTTACCGCGGCGGCCAGCAGCTTTCCGTGCCGGTGAACAACACCAACGCCCTGCTCGGCGACTCCGGTATTGATGGCGTCAAGGCCAGCTCCACCCCGCGTGCCGGCGGCTGCGTCGCCGTTTCCGCCGAACGTCCGGCCTCGGTCTACAAGCAGGCCGACGGCAGCAGCCTGATCTACCGGCATCGGCTCGTGGTCGTCGTTCTGGGCTCCGTCAATCCCTTCGGCGAGGCCAAGGCCCTGCTCGACCAGGGATGGAACGCCTACAACCGCTGGGTTGCCGCCGGCCGTCCGATCACGGATGAAAAGCAGCTCCTCAATCACTTCTAAGCTGGCACTCATCCTGCACCCCACCACTTACCCAACCCCCCTTTTTCAAAACTCACTCATGCGCATCGGCATTCTTAACAGCGGCGGGGACTGCCCCGGTCTCAATGCGGTCATCCACGGCGTCGTCGGCGCCGCCCACACTCTCGGCTGGGAAGTCGTCGGTTTCCGCGACGGCTTTGAAGGCATGCTGCCCCCGGGGGATTACATGATCCTCGACCCCTCCCGCACGGTTGGCATCACCAAGCTCGGCGGAACCATCCTCGGCACAACCAACAAGGGCCATTTCGTCGCCAAGGTCGGTGAAGGCAACGTCGCCGAGGTGCCGAAGGAGATTGTCGAAAAGGCCAAGGCCACCCTCCGTCACCTTGAGATCGGCGCCCTCATCGTCGTCGGCGGTGACGGCTCCCTCACCACCGCCCTCCAGCTTTACCGCATGGGAGTGCCGGTCATCGGCGTGCCGAAGACCATCGACAACGACATCCAGGCCACCGCCATGACCTTCGGTTTCGATAGCGCCGTGCACGCGGTGGTCGACGCCCTTGACCGTCTGCACACCACGGCGGAAAGCCACAAACGCGCCATCGTCCTCGAAGTCATGGGCCGCCACGCCGGCTGGATCGCCCTCTACGGCGGCATGGCCGGTGGGGCCGACGTCATCCTGCTCCCCGAGATCCCCTTCCACATGGAACATGTGGCCGACGCCATCCGTCAGCGCGACGCCCGCGGCCTGCACAGCACGCTGGTCGTCGTGGCCGAAGGCGCCCGCATCGAAAGCGGGGAACTGCTCAAGAAAGAAAACGTCGGCGGCAAGGGCGAGGACCGCCTTGGCGGCATCGGAGATCATGTGGCCAAGAAGATCGAGGCCATGACCGGCAAGGAAACCCGCGCCTGCACCCTCGGACATCTGCAGCGCGGCGGCGCCCCGACGGCGCTCGACCGCATCCTCGGCGTGCGCTTCGGCGCCATGGCCGTCAGCCTGATCGAGCAGGGCAAGTTCGGCCGCATGGTCAGCTACCAGCAGTATCAGGTGGGTGACGTCAGCATCGAGGAGGCCGTCAACCACCTCCGCCTCGTCAAGCCGGACAGCGAGATCGTCAACGCCGGACGCAGCATCGGCATCTGCTTCGGCGACTGCAAGGTCAATCCCTGAGGCAGGACTCGGGCTCTCCTCATTCACAGCAGGCAGGGGTTCATCACCCCTGCTTTTTGGAGATCCG
>Ga0315900_10010254_pt1 | contig 11756 bp, 10 predicted proteins | sample LakEriMetagenome_FD_203521 | JGI IMG/M metagenome (GOLD analysis project Ga0315900, IMG submission 203521) | Freshwater fungal communities from buoy surface, Lake Erie, Ohio, United States - Buoy 12 MA114 | ecosystem: Environmental > Aquatic > Freshwater > Lake > Lake biofilm | place: USA: Lake...
CAAATAAAACTTTTTGAGCTGGCCCAGGCCAGGTCGCGCGCGTTGGCGATCCTGAATTTCCAGGTCAGCGTGGGCTTCTTCACCATGGCCCTGGGGTCCCCTACTTCATCTTTAGTACGGATCATTACGGTTTTCTCTGACTCCCTGGCGGTATTGTATCTCTTAAGCTGCTCTGCAGTGAGCACGTCCTGTGGATTGAGCAGTTCGCCCGAAGACACCACTACATGATCTGACGGGGCCGTTATACTGACGTCGAAATCCCCATAATCAAGGTAAAACTCGCCTGCGCCCAGATAGGGGTCCGTGTTCCAACCCCGAATATCATCAAACACGCATACCCTTGGATACCATTGGGCCACGGCATAAATCTTACCCTTTTCCGTTGCGAGCACGCCCATCCGGTCAGCCCCGTATTCGGGTGCTTTAAAAGTATAGTCCAGCTTTATCTTTATTTCTGATTTCGATGCCAACGGCTTCGGGAGCCTGATCTGCATGCGGGTATCAGAAACCACCGTATCCGCCTGGGTTTCTGAGGCCCTACCTGCACCGTCTGTTACCAGGGTCACTGATTTGAAGCGAAATCCCCCGGGAAACTGCGATTTGCTGTCGCCATAGCGGCTTCCACCGGATGCTGGCATCTTTGCAAATCCCCGGGATGCATTACTGAAAAGGTTCTGTTCAAGGATCAGCCAAATATAGGGAAGCGCTGAAGGACTGTTGTTCCGGTAAGTAATGACCACGGATGCAGTTATCTCGTCTTTTGCCTCATCCAGGGATGCATTGATCTGGTAGTCCGCTTTATTTTGCCAATATAGGGGCCCCGGCTCACCAGCCGAATTCCTAAATCCGTCACCACCCGGGTAGACCTGGGGCGAAAACAGCGCATAGGGATCATAGGCCGATTGTCCGCTGGCTGACAAACACAGCACGATCAAAAAGGAACAACAGATTTTCTTCATGGAAAAACATCGTTTTGGGGCTGCACAAGGTAATATAAAAGCTGCATTCTCAGAGAAGGCTCTCCAGTAAATGTTTCCCTTCAGCTTTATATCCGTTGTCATCGGCCGTCTTAGGGGGCAGTTTCAACATTCGGTTCAGGACTTCAATAGCCTTATCGCTCTGGCCATTTGTTTTGTAGGCTTTGGCAAGTTCCAGGTAATTCAAAATGAAGTTTGGGTTGGACCGCCGCGACTGTTCATAATACTCAATGGCTGTTGCTACACTGGCTACCGGCAGACCGCCATATATGATCTTCAACGCTGCTTTCTCAGCGACGTTCAAGCCAGCCACTTCCATGTTCCATTTACCGAGCAGATGCAAGGCTTTAAAATGTGTTGGATCGGCGGCCAGAGCGCTGTCTCCATATTTCTTGATATCCTTTATGTGCTGTACCTTTTCCTTCCCGCTGGAGACGAGGGCCATCCTGGCCATGGCCATCGCCAGGGCGAAATTAGCATCCGCGTCCTTTGGATTCAGTTGAATGGCCCTTTCCGCATACATCTTCGCTGCAGTGAAATACTCCATTTTTACCTTCTTGTCCTGCTGACGATTCCCCACCACGCCGTTTATTTCACTCAGTTTGTTCAATGCCTTGCTGTCTGTGGGCGCCAAACGTACTGCTTCCTGGTATTTTTTCAGTGCCTCATCATCTTTTTTTTCTTTCTCCAGTAGCTCCCCCTCATTGATCAGAAAGCTTACATCCTGGGCATGGGTAAACGCGAGCGATAAGATTGCAGCCAGCAGCGTAATAAAATACCTCATAGTCAATACCGGTTAATGATCGAAACACCTAATTCACCACGGAAGTTAGCGAGCGGGGGATTGATTTTCCTTATGGTTATGTTAATTTCAGAGACATTCGGGTAATGTTCCTTCACGCGGTTTGCAATTTCCATGCATACGGTTTCGAGCAATGGCCGCGGGTTATTCATCTCAGCCCGGATGATCTCATGGATATTCACATAGTCAACCGTTTCATCCAGTTTACTGATCATGTGAGCGGCGGTAAAATAAACCTCCATGCTGATCTCATATTCGGCACCTGCCAACCGCTCCTCAGCGTGGAGGCCGTGAAACCCAAACATCCTTATTTTACTAAGCGAGATTCTGACCAGACTCATTGCACTTCGAATTGTCTGTTGGTAAAAAAATAATCCAGGAAGCCTTTGTTTGCCAGTAAGGTTGAATCAAGTGGCAGAGTGTGGTTGAGCCTGAAATTGGTAAATGTTGAATCCTTAAGATGAAAGAACATAAGCTCTGCATCAACACCGGTTCCTGTTTCCGTTCTGCTCATGATGCCCACCAGGAAACTATTCGTTCCAGTCCAGTCCGCGAACTCTGCCAACTGTGATGGGCCGAAATAAAAAAGCTGTTTCTTTTTGTTTGCCTTTACATCAGCGAGTACAACCTGTTGATCGGCTTCTCCTGAGATCAGGCTGTTCTTGTCCCTGATGTAGTTATAGCTCACCAGATCGAGGTATCTGCTACTGTCGGGCGAATACACAAACAAGTCCCTGAACTGGGCCTCATTGTTCTTCGCAATGGGAGCAGGGAGATCGCCGATGTGAAGGCTTACCCCTGAAGCCTTAAAATTATTCAGTGTAAATCCCGTGTCCACTTTCTTGTAAAATGTCAGCCATTCCTGCAGTCCGGGGGGCATTTTCTTCAGTACCAGCGTATCGCCTTCTTCATAACCCAACACCGCTTCGGCATCCACCAACTCATCGTCAGCATAAGCGGTATCCTTGGTTTTACATTCCGCAATGGTCAGCAGTAGTAGTATGATGGCTATATATCGTATATTCAACTTCATAATGAGCTGCCAAAGAAAAGATATGCCACAAAGATCGCTGTTATGATGCCAACAAGATCAGCGAGCAGCATTGCAGGTATGGCATACCGTGTATTTTTAACTGCAACTGATCCAAAGTAGACGGCAATGACATAGAATGTGGTGTCGCTGGATCCCTGGAAGATCGCGGAAAGCCTCCCTGCAAAAGAGTCAGCACCATATTTTGTCATGGTATCGATCATCATCCCCCTCGCCCCGCTCCCGCTCAGGGGCTTCATCATGGCAGTGGGCAAGGCAGAAACAAAATCAGTTCTCATGCCCATGGAAGAGAACAGGGTTTGCATGCCCTGCAGGAGATAGTCAAAAGCGCCCGATGTTCGCAGCACACTGATCGCTACAAGCATGGCAACCAGGTAAGGAATGATCTTAACAGCGATCTCGAATCCACCCTTTGCTCCATCCACAAAAGCTTCAAATACATTGATCTTCTTCCAAAGGGCGCCCAGCAGAAAAACGAGGAAAATGAGCAGGATGATACCGTTGCTGAGTACTGATGAAAACTGCTCAATGCCAGCCGCATCGAGGAAGACCTTGATATACGCGATCAGCGCTGCGATCAGGGCCGAGATCCCCAGGATCCAGCCCAGAATTACGGGCTGAAGCAAATTGATCTTCTGTTTCAGGGACACGATCATCAATGCGGCCACAGTGGCCGCAAATGTGGCGATCATGCAGGGTATGAAAATGTCGGCAGGATTGGCTGCAGCCGGTTTGACAGCCGCCCTCATGGCAATAATGCTCACGGGGATCAGCGTAAGACCCGAGGCATGGAGGGCAAGAAACATGATCTGGGCATTGCTTGCCACTTCTTTTTTAGGATTCAACTCCTGCAGGCTTTCCATCGCTTTCAGCCCAAAAGGAGTGGCTGCATTGTCGAGCCCCAGCAGGTTGGCAGAAAAATTCATCATCATGTGGCCCATCGCCGGGTGTTGCCTGGGAACTTCCGGGAATAACCTGGAAAAAAAAGGTCCTACAAGGCGCGACAAAAACCGGATCGCACCAGCGCGCTCCCCGATGCTCATGAATCCTAAGAAAAGGGTCATGATCCCGATCAGTTTAAAGGAGAGTTCAACGCTGTCTCCGGCAGACTTGAAAATCCCGTCAACGATGACTTTAAAGACGAGGGGATCGTTGAGGAAAGCCCATTTTACAAAAGCTATGGCAAATGCCACCAGGAAGAAACCGAGCCATATATAACTGAGCGTCATATTCTGATGAAATGTGAGGCCTGAAGGTACATAATCCCGCTTTCAAATATGAATTGCGTCGCAAACACGTATCTTCGCACCCTTCATTTTTCAAGCAGATCAAAACATATGGCTTTACAAGCAGGAATAGTAGGACTACCAAACGTGGGCAAATCGACCTTGTTCAACGCCCTCAGCAACGCCAAGGCGCAAGCTGCGAACTTCCCGTTTTGCACCATTGAACCCAATATTGGTGTGATCACGGTTCCGGATGACAGACTGATCGAACTGGAGAAACTGGTAAAGCCCAATAAGGTAGTGCCTACCACGGTAGAGATCGTTGACATCGCCGGGCTTGTGAAGGGCGCGAGTAAGGGGGAAGGGCTTGGAAACCAGTTCCTAGGCAATATCAGGAGTACGGATGCTATCATCCATGTATTGCGTTGTTTCGAGAATGAGAATGTGATCCACGTTGACGGCCATGTGAATCCGGTGCGAGACAAAGAAGTGATCGATACAGAACTTCAACTAAAGGACCTGGATAGTGTTGAGAAGAAGCTGGCCAAGACCGAGAAGCTGGTTAAAAGCGGCGACCGTGATATTCTGAACGGCGTTGAAATCCTGAAAGCCCTCAAATCACACCTCGAGCAGGGTAAGAATGCCCGTTCATTTGACGTGAACCCCGAAGACCGCGCAAAGCATATTGATGATATGTTCCTGCTAACCATGAAGCCCGTATTGTATGTTTGCAACGTGGATGAGAAGTCGGTGGTGAAAGGGAATCAACATACTGAATCCGTGTTGAATGCCGTGAAAGATGAAAAAGCGGAGATCATCTTCATCAGCGCCGAAATAGAAAGCGAGATCGCGGTGATGGAGAGTTATGACGACAGGCAAATGTTCCTGGAAGACCTTGGGCTGGAGCAGAGTGGCGTAGCCAGGCTGATCACCTCCACATACAAGTTGCTTCGCCTGATCACTTACTTCACTGCAGGTGTGCAGGAAGTAAGGGCCTGGACGATCACCGAGGGTATGTCCGCCCCACAGGCTGCCGGCGTGATCCATACTGATTTTGAAAAAGGATTCATCCGTGCTGAGGTGATCAAGTACCAGGATTTCGTGCACTTCGGATCAGAAGCTGCTTGCAGGGATGCCGGCAAACTGGCCGTCCAGGGAAAAGAGTATATTGTTGAAGACGGGGATATCATGCACTTCCGGTTCAACGTTTGAGAGAATACCAGACCAAAAAAAGCCTCAGCATTTGCTGAGGCTTTTTTTATATCCCAAGGAATGATATTACTGGAACCGGAGTACCTGGTTCACTACGTGAATGACACCATTAATGGCATTTCTGTTGGCCGTTGTGATGGCCGCTATGCTTGGATTTGCCAGACCTCTTACACCCGCGGTGTTCACACTCAGGGTAGTTCCCGGAGCTACTGCTGTGAGCAGGGTTGGAACATTGATTGCCGTCGCGGGAAGATTTACCGAGAATGCCCGGGTACCCAAGCCATGGTAGGAAACAATGGCCCTCACGGTTTGAACAGGCAATGCTGCAAATACTGCTGATGAAGGAGGCAGTCCCAGAGCACCCAGAAATGCCCTGAAGGCATTGTTATCAGGGGCAAAAATGGTCAGATTTGGTCCATAAGGAAGGTTCATGACCGAGTCAAGGCGATTCATCCCTACCTGGCCGGAATCAGCCCTTAGAATGGCCGCTCTGAGGAATGACAGAGAGGTATCACCCGCGATTATGGCTGAAACGGTTTGTGATGGCGGTTGGGCGATGCCTCCGATCACGTGTATAACACCGTTGGTCGCTAGCACGTCTGCCCTTGAAACGGGAACCGTATTCAACCACGCAGCTGTTCCCCTTCTGGAAGGGAAACTAGGCATCCTGACAAAGGGAGCCGGAGCGCCTGGCAATGCAAACAATGAATGTGACAACACGTTCGGGAAAGCATCGGATATGCTGGCCGATGGCACCTGATAGCCCAATACATGATATTGGATCAGGGGGGTCAATGTTGTCAGCGGGATCAGGTTGATAGAGCTGATCGCTGTCGGCAAACCGAGCTGGGCGAGCAATCCCCTGAAGGCAGCATTTGGCGGAGCAAAAACCGTAAGGCTGGACGTGGTCGTAAACACAGCATCGGTCAGGCCTACACGATTGACTGCTGCGAGCAGGTAGCTGAATGTAGTATCGGTGGTAATGATATTCCCTATGGTTGGCAGGGATGGCCTGCTGGGTCTGGGGATCGGCGTAGGATCTTCAATGTCCTTATTACAGGAAGTCGTGATCAGTAGCGCAAGCATCAACCCACTGAATAATGCCTTTATATTGAAATGTTTCATGTTCATTTTTGTTTTCATCCTGTTTTAGAAAATGTTATAAGCAAAGCGCACGTAGTACAGACCACCGATAGACGGGTTACCAGGTGCAGTAATATAATATTGGTTCAACAGGTTGTTTGCGCCAATGCCGACCAGCGACTTGATTGCTGGGAATTTATAGGAAACCTGTGCATCGAGGCTGTAAAATGCCGGTACGTTCGCTGAAATGAAATCGCTCTCATACATGAAGCTGTCTTGCCAGCGTAAAGTGGCCGAGAAGCTCACGCGTTTATCAGGGCCGAATCCATAATTACCAGCACCCAGGTTATATCTGTATCGTGGGGCATTGAAGAACGCGACAAATCCCTCTGGAACGTCCTGCAACACGTCTGTTGACGCATTCAGGGTGCCATAGTAACCGCGACCCAACCTGTATTCAAGGCTGACACCAGCGCCATAAGTCTTCACCTTTGCTGCACTGTTAACAGGAATAGACAGAGTTCTCACGTTTGATGCACCCCAGCTCGGATTGTTTACATTGAGACGCTGGGCAAAACCCTGTCTAACGATAAAGTTGGTGTATTCTCCCAGATAACCGTAGATGTCGATCAGCAACCTATCCTGGGCAACCAGTCCTTTGTAACCCAATTCTATAGATTGAACGCTTTCCGGCTTGAATTCATTGAAGGTTGCCAGCTTAGGATTGGTCGGTGAACTGAGCGGCAATGGGGCAGGTGGGTTGGTATTGAACCCATACATGGTCCGGAATAGCGGCAGACCACCCAGCAGTGTTTCTCCACCACCTACACCAAGGCGGATATACTGTTGTTGTGTGGACGGGAAACGATAGGCTGTCTGATAGGAAAGTCTGATGTTGTTGTTCTTGGCCACTTTGAACAGGGCGGTTGCACGGGGGGTGAAACGGCCTGCAAAGTTTTCGTTCTTGTCGTACCGAACGGAAGCAATGATCCTGAGTTTCTTGCCAAAATCCCTTCCGGCCTGGACATAAGCACCCCACTCATTGATGGGAATCGTTCCTGCGGTATCAATGAAGAGGGTTCCCTGTGAATTCAGAACAAAGCGACGGAAGTTTCCTCCCACAAGAATGTCTGCGAATTTCTTTGTGTACTCGGCCAGGTTGTACTGACCTTCCACTGCATAAAGACTCGATTTATCGAGGAAAAGGGCGCCACCCTGACTGATGGGCGTCCTGATGATCTTGTCGTAAATGGCTTTATGGGCATCGGTACCAGGCAGCGGCATGCCCCTGTCGGCAAAGGCGCGGGCTGTATTATGGGCATCATAACCGATCTGGCCGCTCATCCGGCTGTTAACATAAGACTGCCAGTATTCAGCGATCCATGTTGCTGAAGGCTTCCATGTTTCATTATAGATCCTGGAGGCGGCGGTCAGGTTATGGGATCCACCCGCATCTTCCTGGGTGGTATAAGCACGGAGCATCCAGTTTTTACTGACCAGCTCCAGTTTGTACTGGCCGATCTTGAAATCCTTCAGGGAGTACCTGTCGCTACCCGTATACACGGTGTTTCCTGTACCCCAGTGACCTGCGAGGATCACTTCAAGATTTTTGCTGAGCTTGTAGTTCAGAGAACCGGAGAGCTTACCATTAATGGTATTGGGATCGGCTACGGTGGCCTCACGGAAACCCGTACGGGAAACTGCCGGAACGCCTTCTGCGATCAGTCCGTTGATGAACCCGGCCAATGGCGGAACAGACCCTGCGATTGAGTTCAATACGAATGTGTTGAGATCGCTGGGAATCGAAGTTTCATCACCATAGAGGTTGGCGCCATTATAGTTGGGGTCTGATTCCCTGGTGCCGGCACCAAACTGACCTACTGTTAAGCCATTTGCCGCAGTAGGCCTGATATAATTCCGTTGGTCATCCGCCAGCCAGTCTTTGGCATGAACCAGTTCACCGCTGATCTTAAAGGCAAAACGCTCACTCACCTTGTGTGCAAAACGAATGCTGTAATTATGATAGGGGGAGGTATTTCTGTAGCGGCTGTCGGTATGCATCATACCCGTTTTAGCCTGGAATGACAGACCCTGGTATTTGAAAGGATTCTTACTATTCACAAGCAGGGTTCCGTTCATACCGCCTGGACCATAAAGTGCTGAAGACGCACCGGGCAACAGTTCCATGCTTTCTACATCAAGTTCTGTCAGACCGATCACACTACCCACGGAGAAGTTCAGGCCCGGGGCCTGGTTATCCATACCGTCCATGATCTGGTTGAACCTGGTATTACCCGAACCGGCAAAGCCCCTGGTTGTAACTGTTTTGAACGTGAGGCTGGAAGTGACGAGGTCAACGCCTTTAACATTGCCGACTATATCATAATAATTGGCTGCCGCGGTATTTCTGATGGTGTTAAGACCTACCCTTTCAACCGTAACCGGCGATTCCAGGGCCCTGGTCTGGGTCCTGGTTGCTGACACAACGATCTCGTCTGAGAGGTTGGAAGCAGACAATACCTCTATATCAATAAGATCCGAAGCTGATTTTATAACGGTTTCCCTTGAAACGACCCCTATGCCCGAAACAACCAGTGTAACAGGATATTTTACGTTGGAAGGCAGATTTAAGGTGAAATTTCCGTTATCGTCAGTAGTGGTGCCTGTGGTTGTTCCTTTCACGGTAACCGACAGTTTTCCCAGACTTAGCCCAGAGGAGCCCTTGACCTTACCGGATAAGGGAGATGTTTGGGCTGAAACGAACCCTGACCAAAGGACCAGGATTATAGTGGCAATTACAATGCCTACTCTTTTCATACGCAGTTATTTAGTTCAAAGTTGGTGACAAAATAGCAATAGTTGACCTTTTACCAAAAAAAATAAAACATCGGACCGATTAAGTTGGTTGAATCCTCACCTGCATTTACTTTGCAACATGAGTTATCAGTTCCCCGGTCAGACGTCGTATTACAAGGGCAAGGTAAGGGATGTTTACACAATTGAAAACAAGATTTTGGTCATGATCGCCAGCGACCGAATCTCGGCTTTTGACGTGATCCTGCCTCGTCCTATCCCTTTCAAAGGGCAGGTGCTGAACCAGATTGCATCCTATATGCTGAATTCCACGGGCGACATTTGCCCCAACTGGCTCCTGACAACGCCCGCACCGAATGTGTCTATTGGGAGAAAATGCACCCCATTCAAGATAGAAATGGTGGTCCGGGGCAACCTGGTTGGCCATGCCTGGAGAACCTACCAGCATAAAAAGGAGCTGTGCGGCGCTACCATGCCTGAAGGGTTGATCGAGAATGACTTCTTCCCGGAACCCATCATCACCCCCTCTACCAAGGCAGATGCCGGCCATGATGAGGACATTTCCCCGGAAGAGATCATTCTGAAAGGTTTGGCCACACCCGGGGAATGGGAGCAGCTATGCCAGTATACCCTTGCGCTATTTGCGAGAGGCCGGGAGATCGCCGCGAAACGTGGCCTGATCCTGGCGGATACAAAATATGAATTTGGCAAGATTGGCGACCAGATCTTCCTGATGGACGAAGTGCATACCCCGGATTCGTCCAGGTATTTTTATGCCGAAGGGTTTGAAGAACGACAAAAATCAGGCGAGCGCCAGAAACAACTCAGCAAGGAGTTCGTCAGGGAGTGGCTGATATCAAACAATTTTATGGGCAAAGAGGGCCAACAGGTGCCTGCTATGTCTGACCAATGGGTAGAAACGATCTCCCGCCGCTACGTTGACCTGTACGAACTGATCATTGGTGATCCGTTCAGGCCGGAAGCGCTTTCCCGGGAGGAAACTGAATCAAGGATCCTCGACTCTTTGAAAGGGATCATTTAGGATTCCTTCCTGGCCAAATGGTGATATCGCTTCCTGGATTTATTGAAGATATTCTGGCCCTTATCCTGGCCTTTACGGAGCTCTTTCTGTTGTTCTTCCGGTAAATGGATGATTTCCCTGCAGGCTTCGCTGCAACAGTGTTCGTAGTTTTTCGCGCATTCATCGCACTGGATGAACAACAGGTGGCAGCCTGAATTGACGCAGTTCACGTGATGGTCTGCCGGCTTGCCGCATTGGTGACAACGGGCAATGATATCCGGCGTGATGCGCTCCCCTAAACGGTCATCGAACACAAAATTTTTCCCGATGAATTTATTGTCAAGTCCTTTTTCCCGGGCCTGCCTGCAGTAGTTGATAATACCCCCTTCCAGGTGGAACACGTTGGTGAAACCCTGGTGCAACATATAGGCACTGGCCTTTTCGCAGCGGATACCACCGGTACAGTACATAATGATATTTCTTTGTTTGTGATCTTTCATCATGTCCACGGCCATTGGCAGTTGCTCCCGGAAGGTGTCGCTCGGTACTTCTATGGCTCTTTTGAAATGACCCACTTCATACTCGTAGTGGTTGCGCATATCGATCACCACTGTATCAGGATCTTCTGTCAAAAGGTTGAACCGTTCCGCGTCCACATATCTGCCCTTTCGTGCCATGTCAAACTCTGGATCTTCGATCCCGTCTGCCACGATCTTGCGGCGCACTTTGATATCCAGCACAAAAAACGACTTGCCGTTATCGTCCACCGCGATATTTAGCCTTAAATCCCTGAAACCCTCCAGAGCGTACAGGTATTCCCGGAAGGCATCGATCTGATGTTCGGGCACGCTGATCTGCGCATTGATCCCTTCATTGGCGACGTATATCCTGCCCAGCACGCCGAGCCCGGAAAACTGCTTGTATATGTCATTCCTGAACGCCGCAGGATCCTGGATGGGTATATAATTATAAAAGGAGATGGTCCTGCGGGGAGTCTTGTCCTTTGCTATACGCTCTTTAAGCTCCTTCCGGGAGACGCGGTTGTGAAGATTTGCCATCGGTAAATTTTAATTCCATCGGAACCCCAGTTGCAGGCTGGGCAAAATTCCAAAATCGACGCAAATATACGAAAACGGCGGAGTCTACCTGATCAGGGTCCTGAAGAGGCGGCCCGACAAGGCGGCGAAGCCCCCTACCACGGCCCCGATCAAAGCAGCTACCATGATCAGCATCACCGGATCGTTTTTTTTCAGGATCACCTGCGACATTCGTTCAGCGAGAATGTGGTTGTTGCTGACACTCTGGTACCAGGCCATGCCCCCCCAGAGCAGGAATAGCGAAATAAATCCTGTAAGGAAAGCCCTGCCGGGTTTTACGGGAATCAATGCTGATACCACGAAAGCGGCAAAAGCCAGGCTCCACCAAGGCAGGTAAAGGCCAAAGGCTAACGCCAATAACATGGTTAATACAACGCTGACTAAAAATTTCATATGAAGATATTTATGAGCTGAATGTCATTGTACCTCTTACTCTTTTATCTTTCTTCTGATTCCGCTGCATCACCCAGAGC
>Ga0315900_10010256_pt1 | contig 11755 bp, 10 predicted proteins | sample LakEriMetagenome_FD_203521 | JGI IMG/M metagenome (GOLD analysis project Ga0315900, IMG submission 203521) | Freshwater fungal communities from buoy surface, Lake Erie, Ohio, United States - Buoy 12 MA114 | ecosystem: Environmental > Aquatic > Freshwater > Lake > Lake biofilm | place: USA: Lake...
ACTGTTATGCGTGACACGGTAAATACCTGGTCCAGGTCAAAGAGCAGGACAGGGCTGGAACTACTGAGTATCAGGTCGATCTCGGTAAAGCCATTGAAAGAAGATGATTCCGGAGATACGTCTAGCGACACCGTATAATGCCTGATGTCCATCAGTGCTTGTTCTGGCTTCAGGGGACCACCCGAAATAGTCTGCTGCGCAACCACTAAAGAAGACATAAAAAGCAGAAGTAGAAAAATATATGTTTTACGCATACTTTAATAGATATGGTGATGAATATACATAATAAAGAGTTCGAATATTATGTATATTCGGCAAAATTCTACGACGTATGAAATGGCAAAAGTTCTCTATGGTGGCAGCTGCTTCGCTGCTCCTTTTCTCCTGTGTCAGCACTAAGAAATTTGATTCTCTGAACAAAAAATATGACGAGCTTAATACATCCTATACAGGAGTGCAAAATGATTTAAGGGCCTGCCGCGATGAGAAAGCTGAGCTGGACCGGAAAAGGGCCGTCCTCGAAGCAGAAGCTGATGGTCTGAAAAAACAGGTTGAATTCCTGAAGCAAAACAACAACCAGGCATTAAAGCAACTGGAAGACCTGTCTGTAATCTCCGGTACACAGGCGGAAAGTATCAAGAAGTCGATGGAAAGCCTGGGCATGAAGGACATGTATATTCAGGATCTTCAATCACAGATGGCCCGGAAAGATTCATTGAACATGGCGCTGGTGATGAACCTGAAAGGCGCTGTTGGAAATATGAACGATGAAGACATCAATATCAAGGTGGATAAAGGTGTTGTATTTATCGACATTTCTGACAAACTGCTGTTCAAGGTTGGAAGTTATGATATCACTGAGCGGGCCAGCGAAGTACTTGGCAAGGTAGCACTGGTGCTGAAGAACCAGCCTGAAATTGAATTCATGGTAGAGGGCCATACTGACAATGTTCCATTCAAGCGTGGATTGCTGACAGACAACTGGGATCTGAGTGTGAAAAGGGCAACATCAGTTGTGCGTATCCTCCAAACCAAATACGGACTTGACCCTGCAAAGATCGCCGCTGCCGGCCGCGCAGAATACCTGCCTGTTGGAAGCAACGATACTGCAGAGGGACGCGCTGCCAACCGCCGCACCCGCATCGTGATCCTTCCCCAGTTGGATCAGTTCTTCAAACTCCTCGAGACGAAGAAGTAAATGTGAGGAATGCGATCAATGTGGTTAATGTGAGAAATGAATGCGGTAATGTGAGAATGTGATAATTAAATAACAAAAGTGCTAATGATTTCGAGAACAATCTCTGATCATTAGCACTTTTTGTTTTAGGAAACTTTGGAGACCAAAAGCATTCGCACATTCATTCTTCACATTCTCCACATTGATCACATTATCACATTAGATTCTGTACGCCGCCGCATTGATGTTCATGCCGGCTCCAACAGAAGCAAACAGGATCACGTCACCGGCCTCCAGGGCATGTCCTTCCTGCTTCCCGTGCAACACGAGGTCGAGTAAGGTTGGAATGGTTGCCACCGAGCTATTGCCGAGCCACTGAATGCTCATAGGCATAACGTCAGCTGGCGCTTTCTGGCCATATAATTTATACATCGCCTGGATGATCGCCTCGTCCATTTTCTCATTGGCCTGGTGGATAAAGACCTTTTTCAGGTCTTTGATGTCCACACCGCTTTTATCCAAACATTCTTTCATCGCCGCGGGTACATGCTTGACTGCATATTCATACACTTTCCTTCCTTTCATCTTAATGTACCTCACCCTGGGGTCGCTGTGTGGGAAATATGATTTACCCATATTGATATAGTAAGCCTCATCCACGCAATGTGATTGCACGCTATAACCCAGCAGTCCGCGTCCATTCTCAACGGTTTCCCTGAACTCCACGATGGTAGCGCCGGCGCCATCGGAAAAAATCATACTGTCACGGTCGTAGTTGTCGATCACCCTTGACAGTGTCTCTGATCCAATGATCAGGGCTTTGCTCGCTATGCCCGCTTTAAAAAAGGCATCAGCCTGTATAAGGCCCTGCAGCCAGCCGGGGCAGCCAAAAAGAATGTCATATGCAATGCAGTTAGGATTTCTGATGCCCAGTTCGTGCTTCACCCGACTGGCCAGCGAAGGAACAGCATCCGTCTGGATGGAATGCTTAACGACATCCCCAAAATTGTGGGCAAAGATGATCTGGTCAATGGTTTCCGGATCAACACCGCTATTTTCAATCGCATTACGGGATGCAATAGTTGCCATGCTGGAGCAATTCATCTCCGGCGCAGCATATCTTCTTTCGGCTATGCCTGTGATCGCCTGGAATTTGTCAACCACTTCCTGGGGCGCTGTGTCAATCCTGTTATGTTGCTCGCTGTAAAAGTTGTGGATGGTAAAATCCTTGTTGGATTTGATATCGTGAGGGATATAGGATCCAGTACCCGTGATCACTGATCTTTTCATCGTTATTGCTTGTGATGGCAAAAGTATTCAATAATGTAGGATATGCCATCAGAAAAGATCAGTCAAGTTCCTCAAACTGACCCGTTTTCCGGTTCTTCCGCACATTATCCCATGGAAAACATTTGCCATTCATAGCCACATAAACGCCGGGTGGGAGAGATTGAACAAATGCCATGGCGCTTCCCAGGTTGAAAAGTCCGTCGGAGCTGCCAAACTTATAGGGGATCATGGCCCCTGTGAGAACGATCGTTTTATCCGACAACTTACCAGCCAGAAAGCGGGCTGTTTCAGCCATGGTATCTGTCCCGTGGGTGATGATGATCTTACTTTCGTCGGCTTTGATGCAATGGTCTGCAATCAGCTGCCTGTCTTCCTGCGTCATCACCAGGCTGTCTATCATCATCAGGGTTCGGATGTCCACATCCACGCGACAGCGACCCAGCCTGAGCATCTCCGGCAGATGGGTATCCTTAAAATACAATTCGCCTGTCAATTCATTATACTCCTTGTCGAACGTGCCGCCTGTAATCAATATTCGGATAGCCATGAACAAATTTACTAATTAGCTCCATAGGATTGGCTAATTGACTCATTGGCTAATTGGCTAATTCTTTAATGCAGGCGGTTTCTCAATTTCAAATGAGCCAATGAGCAAATGAGCCAATGAGCAAATTGATTACGGATTCAGCGTGGCGAAAACCAGCCCCGCAATAAACGCCTGGAGAATGCCATAGCCCAGCCAGCTCAATACCATGATGGCAGAGATGTCAATGGCGCTGAAGGTTAGCCAGAGTACAGGAAGCAGGGCAACAATACCATATACAAAAGCCATTTCAATAGCTTTCATGAACGTACTGCCTGGTAAGATATCCTTGTACCGCTCCCAGAACCATTTCAAGGCAATGCTCAACACAAACGGGTGCGCATAGAACATCCAGTCGGTTCCAGCGCTGGACCATCTGAATACGGGGCTGAAATACTCTTCAGCAACGGTAGGGAATACATTGATCAAAAAATAGAGCAACGCCAGGCTGACCAGTAACAGGATGACCCCTGAAGTTATTGTGGCTGTTATCGCTTTTTTCATGTTTGAAGATTATGGTTTACGATTGTTCAAATGAGTTTCCTGAAAAATAAATTGAAATGGATATCGATTTCTTCATTGATCCTGATCAATCCCCCGATCTTTTTAGGAGGTTCGAGTTGAAAATCAGAGAACTTAAACCTTTTATCCCCCTGCAGCCTGAGCTGGCTGCCGCCGATATGAAGGCATTTATAGTCGATCTCCATCCTCCTCCTTCTGCCCGCCAGTTCAATATCCACCAGTCCTTTCACAATGCCCGCCTCATGAAACTCATCCAGCGAAACAAAATGGATCTTTAGATCCGGATATGTGTCAGACTTCAGCATCTTCCTGAAGTCGGCCGTGATGAACTTATGGTGACAATCAAAGCGCTTGATATCGATCGAGAGTCTGCTGTTTACAAAAACAAACTTCCGTCTCTGGGCATCATTAAAACTCTTAAGGGTATCAATTTTAAGGTACTCCTTGATATCACAGGTAAACTTATTGATGTTTGAGCTTCCGTCTATCGCCAGTGTACTGTTCTTCTCAATAACCCATGCATTGACAACCTCTTTATTGTTCGGCCGGAAAGAGACCAATGTAAGTGTTAGTATGAGGAAAAGCGTTTTCATCCGGAAGAAGTTAAACCGATCATATAAACAGGAGACAGGAGATAACTCCCGTCTCTTGTTTATCATCGTGAACTGGTTAGAAACCTACGACGGCTTCGATCACATATCCACTGAATTTACCTTTTGCAAATATGTTCTTAGGCACATTTGGTTTGTCATAATCGCTATACTTCTGATTGGTGATCTCTCCTTTCAACAATACATTCTTTGTAAGGAACCAACCTGCTGCAAAAGATGTACGATTGATACCCACTTCAGAAATAACAGCATTCGCTCCTGTACCAAAGATCTGGTCGAGTTTCACTGTGTTATAACGTGCGCCTACAAAGAGATTCTCTTTCCCACCAAGGCTGATCCTGTAGACTGCATCACCAGCAAACTGGCTGAAGCTTCTGTCTTCCTGCTTAACCTGGCTGGCTGAGCGGCCTTTTCCATTTTCTATGGTACCGAACAGTTCAAGTCCGCCTACTTTCACAAATCCGTTCAGCATCATACCTTGTGTTCTGTCGTTGAATCCGGGGTTAACACGACCAGACCATGCCTGGTTAACTGGAGATGCGGACAAATTTTCCATGACCATGAAGTAGTTGGACCCTGTACGGTCGCCCCAGAACAAGGTATTATTGGCAGAGCTCTTGTCGCCGTAATAAGACGCACTAACCCTCAAGCGAACTTTCTCTGTGAATTGTTTGTCGTATCCACCTTTCAGGTAAACAGCGGGAGATTTTTTAGCAGTCGGGTCAGTTGGCAAAACAGCTACTTCTTTCACGTCGCCTTTGATCTCGCCATTAGACAATCCGATCATACCGAACAGGCCTTTATACTGGGCGTATACCTCACCACCGATCTCTGTTGTGAAGGCATCGATGATATAATTCTCCATAAACGGATTATAGATGGTCTGGCCACCGTCTGACCTTCTGAAGTGTGCATCACCATAGTTGATCTCCATGTGACCGATCTTAACGGTAACCACATCCATCAGCTTATCCCAAAACTGTCCCTTAAATGGAAGTTTATCGAACTGGATATATCCACCTTTCACCCATGCTTCGTTGTGGTGCCTTGAAGATAGATAAGTTACCAGGTTCAAGCGGATACCATCAGCCAGCTGAACGTCCATGTTCAGATTCGCCTGGGCGGTGTTGAAACCGGAAGACAGTTTGTAAAGAGCATTTCCTGCTTCGGCAGCGGGGATAGAAGCTGCAGGTACGCCTGACAGATAGTTCTCATGCTTGAGGCCCTGGAACTGCTGGGTGAATCCGGCACCGAAACGTACACGGAGGCCATGGTAGGTCACTTTATTTTTTGGAGTTTCAAATACATTGAGGCCTCTTTGATCATAGTATCTGAAATTACTGAGGCTATCATAGTAGCTCAGGTATTCTTTCATAAAGCTTTTAGCTTCCGGGGCTGCTTCCGACTGAGCAGAAGCCATCGCAGGGATAATGAAAAGTGGCAGAATAGCCAGTAGGAATCTTTTCATGTTTAGTTTGTATGTCATAACCGTGGTTTTAAAAGATGAATTAATAAGTGTATTTGATTATTCGGGTTTCATGGTCAGTGAGTACAAAATGGTTACGTCAGGGCTTGTCTTAATGGCACCCAACATAATGCTGATCGCTTTTACATTGTAGTCAGTAGTGTTCAACTTGTAACTGCCGTCAACTTTTATGGACTTGTCGGCGTTCATTTTCCCGGTGGCTACCAGCGTGACATCTTTAGTGCCGCTGCTGATGGTCAGTTTCCCAGGGGCAGTGATGGTATAACTTCCGCCACCATTAGCTTTTACCGTACCGGAATTGGAAACGAATTTTATAGCAGGATACTTTTCTGCGGCCATGGCTTTGTAAGCGTTATTATCCATGGTGCTGCCTTTTTCACTTTTCAGGGTGGTAACATTAATAATGAAATTGAGGTTATTGATCGCGGTGGGATTACCAGATGCATCATAAGCAAAAGAAGTGCTGCAACTTCCTTTCTCGCTTGTCATGATCCAATCGTGAATGTTTGATGTGCCCTTAATCGTTATTTTGGCGTTGTTGGTGCCTACTCTTTCCTGGGAGAAGGATGCCATAGGAAGTAGAAAAAGCATTGCCACAACCAGGGCTATTCGTTTTATTCTTTTCTGTATTGTTCTCATCTCTTGTGTGTTTGAGAACACAAACCTATTAACATAGATTTGTGCATAAAATGACCCAGTGTGGTTTTGTGACTGATGTTACAGAGTGAAATACATGACCCAGGTCATGTAAAATGAAAAAGGCGACCATGAGGCCGCCTTTCCTGTTGTTGTTTCACACTATGGCTACAGTTTCACTCGGGTTGTTTTGGGTATTTTATATCCTTTAAGTGTTCCGTTTAGGAGAACTTTCTGCTTTTTTTCTTCGATGGCGGCTTGTGCGGCAGCCAAACGCGCGATCGGAACCCTGAACGGAGAACAACTCACATAGTTCATCCCTATCCTGTGGAAGAACTTTACACTCTCCGGATCACCTCCGTGTTCGCCACATATACCTACTTTGAGCCCGGGCTTGGTCTCCCTTCCTCTTTCGGTACCCATTCTCACCAGTTCGCCTACACCATCCTGGTCGATCGTCTGGAATGGATCGTCCTTCAGGATCCGCTGGTCCATATAATTGGGCAGGAAGCCTCCGATGTCATCACGACTGAAGCCAAAGCTCATCTGGGTGAGGTCGTTGGTTCCGAAGCTGAAAAAGTCCGCCACTTCTGCCAGCTTGTTCGCCTTGATAGCAGCCCTTGGGATCTCAATCATAGTACCGAATGAATAAGCGATCTTCTTCACCTTCTGGGCAGTACAAACTTCTTTATACACCTTGTCGGCTATGGCACGCTGGTGAATCAGCTCATTCACCGTACATGTCACCGGTATCATGATCTCGGGGAATGCCTTGATACCCGCTTTAGTCAATTCGGCAGCGGCCTCCAGAATAGCCCGGATCTGCATTTCAGTGATCTCTGGATAACTGATGCCTAAGCGAACACCGCGGTGGCCGAGCATGGGATTGTTCTCATGCAGGGCAAGTACCCTTCTTCTCAGCACGCTCATGCTGATGCCGAGTTCACGACTGAGTTCATGGAGCTTCTCTGAATCATGGGGAACAAACTCGTGCAACGGAGGATCCAACAGGCGAATCGTAACCGGGTGGCCCTTCATTACCTTCATGGTGTCCTTAATATCTTTCTTCACGAATGTGAACAGTTCATTGAGCGCTTTCCTTCGTTCCGGTTCGGTTTTACTCATGATCATTTTACGAAGAAGGAATAATGGCTTGTCTGATCCCTCACCGTAGAACATATGCTCAGTCCTGAATAATCCGATACCCTCAGCACCAAAAGCCATGGCCTGGGCTGCATCCTTCGCTGTATCTGCGTTGGTCCTGACGCCCATGGTCTTGGTTTGATCAACCAGTTTCATCAGGTCCTTATAACTCTGGTTCTTGTTCAGGTCGATATCTACAAGAGCCATACTGCCTTCATATACCAGACCTTTAGTGCCATTGAGGCTGACCCAGTCGCCTTCATGTATCAACTGACCGGTTTTCGCCTTAAATGTTTTTGACTCTGCATGGATCTCTATATCTGTGCAACCTACAATGCAACATTTGCCCCAGCCCCTGGCTACCAGGGCCGCATGGGAAGTCATTCCACCCTTGGTAGTGAGAATCGCCTGCGATTTGTGCATACCATCTACGTCTTCTGGAGATGTTTCTTCACGAACCAGTATCACTTTCTCTCCCTTCCTGGCCCATTCAACAGCCTCAGCAGAACTGAACACTACCCGTCCCCTGGCACCACCCGGACCTGCAGGCAGGCCTTTGGCAATGGGTTTGGTGACCTGTTCCACTTTGGGATCCAGCATAGGCAGCAGAAGCTCAACAAGCTGGTTAGGCGCAACACGGGATACTGCAGTGTCCATGTCGATCAGCTTCTCCTTGTACATATCAACTGCCATGCGAACGGCGGCGACGCCGTTGCGTTTGCCAACACGGCATTGCAACATATAAAGCGTACCCTTTTCAATGGTGAACTCAATATCCTGCATGTCTTTATAATGCTTCTCCAGTCTTCTCTGATAGCCATCGAGCTCCTTATAAAGTGCAGGCATCACTTTCTCCAGGCTGGGAAGGTGTTTGCTGTGAGAATTCTTTGAAAACTCGTTTACCGGGGCCGGTGTGCGGATACCGGCAACCACGTCTTCACCCTGCGCATTGATCAGGTACTCACCGTAGAATTTGTTCTCGCCATTACCCGGATTTCGCGTAAATGCAACACCGGTAGCACTGCCTTCGCCCATGTTTCCGAACACCATGGCCTGCACGTTCACTGCGGTACCCCATTCGTCAGGGATTTTTTCGATGCGCCTGTATTCAACAGCGCGCTTCCCGTTCCAGCTGGAGAATACCGCACTGATGCCGCCCCATAATTGCTCCATGGGATCGTCAGGAAATGCCTTGCCCAGATTCTTAAGTACAGTTGCTTTATAATCTTTTACCAAAGCTTTCAACTCATCTACTGTAAGCTCCGTGTCGGTAGTATAACCACGTTTGTGCTTGATGGCTTCGAGTTTTTCATCGAGCACCTTGCGGATACCTTTTCCTTTAGGCTCAATACCTGCTGCCTTTTCCATGACCACGTCGGCATACATCATGATCAGCCTTCTATAGGCATCATATGCAAAACGCTCATCGCCGGAATGCCCGATAAGCCCTTTAATGGTGGTCTCATTGAGGCCAATGTTCAGCACGGTTTCCATCATGCCGGGCATTGATTTCCTTGCGCCAGATCGAACAGACAACAATAGCGGATCCTTCTTGTCACCGAACTTCTTGCCCATGATCTTCTCGATCTGGGAAAGGGCTTTTTCAAGCTGCTCTTTCAGTTGTTTCGGGTACCTGCGTTTATTGTCGTAATAATAAGTACATACTTCAGTAGTCACTGTAAAGCCAGGCGGGACCGGCAGTTTGAGGTTAGGGTGCCCGGCCATTTCGGCCAGGTTGGCGCCTTTACCGCCTAAAAGATTCTTCATCGATTCATTGCCGTCGGCCTTGCCGCCCCCGAAAAAGTATACATACTTTGGGGCTTTAGAAGATATTGCCATGATTAGTGTAATTGAAATACAGAGGTAGGAAGAAGGGGATTACCGGATGGGGCGGTTTGGTCACCAGTTTTGATGACTTTGATCAGTTCCACCAATGTGAGGAATGTGATAAATGTGATGAATCTGGGGGAACGAATGTGGGAAATGTGATGAATGTGGGCAATGTTGATGGAATCGATGGACGCGAGAAAATAGTCACGCCCCCTCGTGGTTCATCAGGAAGCTTAGCGCGCCGGAGGGGCAATTTTTGACCTGCTCGACGATCTCGGAAGTAGAGGCCTGTTTCGCATCTATCCAGGGTTTGCGTTTATTGTCAAATACGCCGGGCAACCCCCGGACACAAATCCCGGTATGCTGACATAATGCGGGCCGCCAGACAACCGTAACTTCCCCGTTCGAGTATTTCATCGTTATGTCCTTCATAGCTTTGCTTTTAAAAAATTAAGCCCATCACATATTCGTCAATATAACGGTCCTCAGATTTCAAATACGTGTAATCCCTGAGGCAGCCCTCATTCACAAAACCCATTTTCGTGTACAAGGCAATGGCAGCTTCGTTAAAGGTGGCCACGGTAAGTTCGATCCTTTTATATCCCATGTCCCTGACTTTTGCAACTACTTCCTCCAACATGCGCCCACCCAGGCTTTTTCCACGGAATGCGGGATCAAGAGCAACGCCCCCCAGGTATATGATGTGGCTGTTCCTGTGTTTCATCGGCACCAGCTTAAACATGCCGGCATCCATGCCATCGTACTGAAATACAAACAGTTGTGCACGACTCGCCAGCTCATTAAAAATAGGCCGGAATTCTTCCTTACCCATCTGTTCATAAAGCAGCCAGGGATTAATATCAGGGTGCATGTACCACCCATAGATCAGATCGAAATCTTCCGCTGTCGCAGGCCTGTTCATCTTACAAGATTAAGCGAAAATGTTTCATGGTGTATTCTGTACCTGTTTAGTCGCTATTCCAACAAATCTAAAATGATTTTCCCTACCTTGAACACATGAAGCAGTTCATCGCATCCCTGATCTTTTCTATTCTCACCCTTGCGGGTTTTTCACAAGCTGAACTCGTGATTTCCAACGCGCGTATCCTGGACGGCACCGGCAACAGTTGGTACTGGGGTTCCATAGAAGTTGGCGGAGGAAAGATCACGCGCATATCAAAAACAAGGTTGCCGTCTGCCAACGCAGCACAAGTGATCGATGCAAAAGGCATGATCGTTTGCCCGGGGTTCATTGATGTACACGGGCATATCGAAGGTGGTGTTTTTGAAAGACCTACGGCAGATAACTACATCTTTGATGGGGTGACCTCGGTAGTCACTGGCAATTGCGGAGGGGCTTCCGAAGACATTAGCGCCTTCCTGATGAAGATCGACAGCATGAAGACATCGATCAATGTGGCGACATTGGCAGGACATAATACCATACGCCGACAGGTGATGGGACAGGGTAACCGCCAGGCTACTGCCGAAGAAATGAAGCAAATGGAAGCACTGATGGCAAAGGCCATGCAGGATGGCGCCGTTGGACTGTCTACCGGACTCATCTATCTCCCGGGCATGTACGCGAACACGGAAGAAATTGTGAACCTGGCTAAAGTAGCGTCTTCCTTCGGCGGTGTTTATGCCACCCACATGCGAAACGAAGGCCTCAAAGTGACAGAAGCCATCGACGAAGCCCTTACCATAGGTAAACAAGCCAATATCCCCGTACAGATCTCGCATTTCAAAGTAGCCGGAAACGCCAGTTGGAATAAATCGCCCATTACCCTTGACATGGTGAAGAAAGCAAGACTGGAAGGTTACGATGTCACGATCGATCAATATCCTTATACCGCATCCTCTACCAACCTGGCTACCCAGATCCCTGACTGGGCTCTGGAGGGCGGCCTCGATTCACTCCGCGAAAGGATCAAAGACAAGAAAACACGTGAGGCGATCAAGAAGGAAATGAAAGCCAGCAAGCAAAATGGCAGAGTAAAAAGCTTTGCTTATGCCGTAGTGGCGAACTATGCCAGCGATACCACACTCAACGGGCTGAATATTTCCCAGATCAACAAACTAAAAGGGAGAAAAACAAACCTGGTCAACGAAGCGGAAACTATTCTACAAATGCTCGAAAAAGGAAATGCCCAGATGGTATTCCATAGCATGAACGAAACCGACGTCCAGTACTTTGTAAAGTATCCATTCAATATGCCTGCGGCAGATGGCGGCGTGATCAGCGGCCGGGGTATGCCGCACCCGCGCGGTTATGGAACGAATGCAAGGTTCATCGCCAGGTATGTCCGGGAGATGAATCTGGTCACCCTGGAAGAAGCGGTGAGGAGAATGACTTCATTACCTGCCCAAAAGTTTGGACTGAACGACAGGGGCCTGCTTCGGGAAGGCATGGCCGCAGATATCCTGATCATGGATGAAAATAAGGTGAAGGATATGGCGACATACGAACAGCCCCA
>Ga0315900_10010258_pt1 | contig 11755 bp, 12 predicted proteins | sample LakEriMetagenome_FD_203521 | JGI IMG/M metagenome (GOLD analysis project Ga0315900, IMG submission 203521) | Freshwater fungal communities from buoy surface, Lake Erie, Ohio, United States - Buoy 12 MA114 | ecosystem: Environmental > Aquatic > Freshwater > Lake > Lake biofilm | place: USA: Lake...
ACCGAGAGACGCACGGCGTGGCGGCCGTGCGTAGCGAGGCCGCCCTCCAAGGCCAGCAAGGCGGCAGCCGGGGCGGCTGCCGCCGCCGCTCTGGATGCCGGGTGGCTCGAGGGAGCCCCGAAGGGGCGGCTCGCGCCAGCGGCGCAGCGGGCAGGCCACGGGCTCGGTCCGCGCCGCCCATGGGCTCGGCTCGCGCCAGCGGCGCAGCGGGCAGGCCACGGGCTCGGCCCGCGCAGGCACCGGCGCCTCAGTCAGCCCGGGTGTCGGCGCAGGCGTCGGTCCGGACCTAGAATCGCCCGACCGGCCCTCGCGGGCCGCGACCCTCGAGCGAGCAATGGCCGAACTGATCCTGCATCACTATGACTTCTCCAACTTCGCCGAGAAGGCGCGCCTCGCGCTCGGCTTCAAGGACCTGGCCTGGGGCGCGGTCACGATCCCGCCGATCGCCCCCAAGCCGGACCTCGTCGCGCTGACCGGCGGGTACCGGCGCACGCCGGTGCTGCAGACCGGAGCCGACATCTGGTGCGACACGCGGCTGATCGTGCGCGAGCTCGAGCGTCGGCACCCGGCTCCGCCGCTGCTGCCGCCGGCGCTCGCCGTGCAGGCCGAGGCGATCGCCTTCTGGGCCGAGAACCGGCTGATGCGACCGATCACGCTGTACGCGTCGGGCATGAACGGCGATGTGCTGCCCGCCGGGCTGCAGGCCGATCGCTCGGCGATGCGCGGCCTGCCCGCGCCCGACGAGGCGACGATGCTGCGCGCGGCGCGGCGCAACACGCCGCTCGTGCGCGCCCAGATCCCGCAGGTCGAGGCGATGCTGGCCGATGGTCGCGACTACCTTCTGGGCGCGCAACCCACGGTGGCCGATCTCGCGGTCTACCACCCGCTGTGGTTTCTGACCGCGCGCACGCAGCGCCTGGCCTTCGAGCTCGAGGGCTACCCGCGAATCGCGGCGTGGATGGGTCGGGTGCGCGCCTTCGGCCACGGCCGGCCGCAATCGATGCCCGCGCTCGAGGCGATCGCGATCGCGCGCGCGGCATCGCCCGCGCCGCTGCCGCCCTCCTCGCCCCATCCCGAGGATCCGCCGCTCGGCAGCATGGTGCGCGTGCGCGCCGACGACAACGGCCAGGAGCTCACGCAGGGCACGCTGGTCTTCCTGGGCCGCGACGAGATCGCGCTGCGCCGCGCGGACGAACGAGCGGGCGACGTGGTGGTGCACTTTCCCCGGCTGGGCTACGACTTGCGGCCGGCGCGCAGCTGAGGCTGCCGACCCCTCAGACGTGCCGTGTCAGCCCGCCGTCGACCCGCAGGTTCTGGCCGGTGATGTAGCCGGCGCCCTCGCCCGACAGGAATACCGCGGTACGGGCGATCTCGTCGACGCGACCGTAGCGGCCCATCGGAATCCGCGCGCGTCGCTCGGCGGTTTCAGGCAGGCTGTCGATGAAGCCGGGCAGCAGGTTGTTCATCCGGATCCCGGCCGCGGCGTGCTGGTCCGAGAAAAGTTTCGTGAAGTGGGCGAGCCCGGCGCGCAGCGTGCCGCTTACCGGAAAGAGCGGATCGGGCTCGAGCGCCGCGTAGGTGCTGATGTTCAGGATCGATCCGCCGCCCTGCGCCTGCATCACCGGCACCAGCAGTCGTGCCAGCCGGATCACCGGCATCAGGATGACATCGAGCCCCTTGTGCCAGTCGGCATCGGGGATGTCGAGCAGCTTGCCCTTGGGCGGATGCGGTGCCGAGCAGACCGCGGCATCGATGCGGCCGAAGGCGTCGAGCGTCGCCTGGACCGCACGCTGCAGGTCGGCGGCCTCGAGCACGCTGCCGGTCAGGCCGATGCCGCCGAGCTCGCGGCCGAGCGCCTCTCCCTTGCCGGAGGCCGACATCACGACCACGCGCCAGCCCTGGGCGGCGAACTCGCGGGCGCAGGCCGCCCCCATGCCACTGCCGGCGGCGGTGACCAGTGCGACACGTGTGCCGGGGACCGGCGTCGTGCCACCGGAGGCGACGCTTGCGATGGGCGAAGTCATGCTTGGAACTCCAGGTTGTCGATGAGCCGTGTGCTGCCCAGGCGTGCCGCGCCGAGCACCACCAGCGGCAACCCGGTCGCGATCTCGCGGGCCTCGGGGGCCAGCAGGTCGCTCTGCCGCCGCACGGCGAGGTAATCGGGTGCCCATCCGAGAGCGCGCAGCGACTCGAGCGCGCGGGCCTCGAGCGCGGGCAGGTCACGCGCGCCTGCGATCACGGCATCGCGCAGTCCGGCCAGGGCGACCGGCAGCGCGCCCGCCCGTGCCCGCTCCGGCGCGCTGAGATAGACGTTGCGGGAACTCAGCGCGAGACCATCGTCGGCACGCGCGGTTTCGCCGGCAATGATTTCGACCGGTAGCGCGAGCTGACGAACCATCGTGCGCACCACCATCAGCTGCTGGTAGTCCTTCTTGCCGAACACCGCCACCTTCGGCTGCACCGCGTTGAAGAGCTTGAGCACGACGGTGCACACGCCGGTGAAGAAGCCTGGCCGGAACGCGCCTTCGAGGATGTCGGCGAGCTCGGGCGGGGGTTGCACGAGGCACCGCTGCGGCTCGGGATACAGATCGCGCTCGCGCGGCGCGAACAGCAGGTCGCAGCCCGCCCCGCGCAGCAGCTCGCAGTCGCGCTCGAAGGTACGCGGGTAGGCGTCGAAGTCCTCGTGGGGTGCGAACTGCAGGCGGTTGACGAAGATGCTCGCGACCACCGGCGCGCCGCGGCTGCGCGCCAGGCGCACCAGCGACAGGTGGCCCTCGTGCAGGTTGCCCATCGTGGGCACGAAGGCGGCGGTGCCCGCGGGCAGTGCCGCGCGCAGCGCGGCGATGTCGCTGATGACCTGCATCGGTCAGAGCCCCCGGGCGAGGCTGCGGCCCTGGCGCGATCGCGTCATCGTGATCAGCCGACGTGGCGCGCGAGGAACTGCAGCGTGCGCTGACGTGCGAGTGTCGCGCAGCCGGCGTCCCAGGAGGCGCGCTGGTCGCAGTTGAAGCCGTGATCGGCCAGGTACACATGGGCGATCGCGCGCGGATGCGCCGCGGCGATCTCGCGTGCCTGCTCGATGGTCGGCGAGCGGTCGCGCTCGGCGAAGTGGAACATGACCGGGCACATCGGCTTGAGCCCGAGGTTGGCGTGTATGCCGCCGCCGTAGAAGGGGATCGCGCAGGCGAGCCCGCTGACGCGCGCGGCCGCCACCCAGGACACGGTGCCGCCCCAGCAGTAGCCGAGGATGCCGGCCTTCCCGGCGGAAGCGACCTGCGCGAGGCAGGCCTGCACGTCGAGCATCGCGCCATCCATCGTGGCCTTCTGCATCACGGCGATGCCGGCCTGGATGTCCTCGGGCGAGTAGCCTGTCTCGTAGCCGCGCTGCACGCGGTCGAAGAATGCCGGCGCGATCGCCAGGTAGCCGTCGGCCGCGTAGCCGTCGGTGACCGCGCGGATGTGGCTGTTGACGCCGAAGATTTCCTGCGCGACGACGACCGCGCCGCGCGGCGTGCCGGCGGGCTGCGCGACCCAGGCCTGGAAGCGATGGCCGTCGGCAGCGGTGAGTTCGATGAACTGGCCCATGGGGTTCTCCGTGGTGCTCTCGGGTTGGGGCGCCGGGCCCCGGCCTTGCCGGGCCGTCGCGCGGCGCGAAGTGTACCGGCTCCTGCGCCGTGAACGCATCCGCAGCGCGCCGTCGGGGCGCCGCGGATGCCGGCATGGGCTCAGGCCGCCGGCGGCGGCAGGGCCCGCATGAATTCGCCGCGCAGTTGCGCGTCGGTCTCGAAGCAGCCGGCGAAGGCCTGCGTGACGACCCGCTCGTCGCCTCGGCGGTCCTCGCCGAGCAGCAGGCACAGCTGCTGCGCCTCGATCACGCAAGCCGCGCCGCTGGCATGGCCGTGGCGGTGCAGCGCATCGGCGATGTCGCGGGTCATCCACTCCTGGTACGTGAAGCGGTGGCCGATCGCGTCGACCAGCCGTGCGATCCGGCCGAATCCATGCAGCCGGCCGCCCGGCACGTAGGCGACATGCGCGACGCCGCGGAAGGGCACCAGGTGATGCGGGCACACGCCGTGGACCGCGATGCCGCGCACGATGACCATGTCGGTGCGCGGGTCGGCGAAGCCCTCTCCGAGCGCCTGCGCGGGGTCGAGCTCGTAGCCACCGAGCAGCCGGCGCTCCCACAGCTCGCGCACGCGACGCGGGGTGCTGCCGGTGTGCGCCCCCGTGGGCTCCACGCCGCAGGCGCGCAGCAGGTCGGCGACCGCCCGCTCGAAGGCGGCGGGATCGAAGCCGCCGGTGCGCGGGATGCCCAGCGAGCGCTCGCCCGTCGGCGGGACGCCGTGATCGTGGTCGTGGTCGTGCGTGCTCACGGCGGCCGGGTTCCGCCGCGCTCAGCCGATCGCGAGCTTGCGCTCGACCACCCGCGCGAAGAAGCTGGCCCCCAGCGGCAGCGCGGCGTCGTTGAAGTCGTAGGACGGGTTGTGCACCTCGCAGGAGCCCTCGACGTCGCCGTTGCCGATGTTCACGAAGCAGCCGGGCACCTTCTCGAGCATGTAAGAGAAATCCTCGGAGGCCATGATCAGCGGCATGTCGGTGACGACACGCTCCGCGCCGACGAGCTCGGCGCAAACCGACGCGGCGAACTCGGCCTGCTCGCGGTCGTTGACCAGCGGCGCGAAGTTCACGCGGAAGTCGACGGTTGCTTGCGCACCCATCGATTCGGCCACACCGCGCGCGACGCGGCGCATGTTGGTCTCGATCAGGCGCATCGTCTCGTGCGAGAAGGCGCGCACGGTGCCCGACAGCCGCGCGGTCTGGGGGATCACGTTGTAGGCGTCGCCCGCGTGGAACTGCGTGACCGACAGCACCGCGGTGTCGACCGGCCGGACGTTGCGAGAGACGATGGTCTGCAGCGTGCTGGCGATCTGCACGCCGACCATCAGCGGGTCGATCGACGACTCGGGGCGGGCGCCGTGCGCGCCGACGCCGGTGATGTCGATGTCGAAGAAGGCGCCTCCCGCCATCATCGGACCCTTGTGCACCGAGAAGCGGCCGACCGCGAGCTTGGGCCGGTTGTGCATGCCGAACAGGCTGTCGCAGCGGAATCGCTCGAGGAGGCCGTCGGCGAGCATCGCCTGCGCGCCGCCCAGCCCTTCCTCGGCCGGCTGGAAGATGAAGTTCACGGTCCCGTCGAAGCGGCGACTGGCCGCGAGGTAGCGCGCCGCGCCCAGCAGCATCGCGGTGTGGCCGTCGTGGCCGCAGGCGTGCATCCGGCCGGCGTGGCGCGAGCGGTGCGCGAAGGTGTTGGCTTCGTCCACCGGCAGCGCGTCCATGTCGGCGCGCAGACCCACGCTGCGCGTCGAAGTGCCGTTGCGCAGCACGCCGACCACGCCGGTGCGGCCCACCCCGCGGTGCACCTCGATGCCGAAGGACTCGAGCTGGCGCGCCACCAGGTCGGCGGTGCGCGTCTCCTCGAAGCCGAGTTCCGGGTGGGCGTGGATGTCCTGGCGCCAGGCTTTCATCTGGCCGTGGCCTTCGGCAATCTCGGGAAGGATCTTCATCGTGGGCTCCGGGGTGGTCGTCGGTCGGGTTGCACGGGGGCGGTACGTCGGGCTGGCCGTGGCGTCGACGACGTGATGGTGATGCGCCGGGCTCAGCGCGGCATCGTGCCGCACCAGTGCGCGATGAACAGCGCGATCGTGCGGGTGACCCGGCGGATCGACTCGATCTCGACGCGCTCGTCGAAGGCGTGGATGCGCTCGGCGGTCGGGCCGTAGACCAGCGCCGGGATGCCGGCATAAAGCCCGAAGAAACGGGCGTCGGTGGTCCCGGTGCTCGGCGCGGTGGCCAGCGGCTGGCCGGTGACCGCGTCGTGGCAGCGCGCGAGCAGCGCCTGCGCCTCGGTGCCGGCGGGCAGCTCCCAGCCTTCGGCCATGAAGCCGTGGTAGACAACCTGCGGCGGGTTGGCCGACAGGAAGGCGTCGGCGGCCGCCGCCTGCGCGATGCAGGCCTCGACCTCGGCGCGCACCTGCTCGAGCGCCATGCCGGGGAACAGGCCGATCCGCATGTCGAAGGTGCACCACGCCGGGACCGACGAGGTCCAGTCGCCGCCCTCGATGCGGCTGACGACGAAATTGATCGGGTGGGCATGGCCTGCGAAGGCCGGATGGCCGCGCTCGTTCCAGGCGTGTTCGAGGCGGTGCAGCGCCTGCATGATCGGCCAGCAGGCCTCGATCGCATTGGCTCCGCTGCCGGCGACCGCGACATGCGCGGGGCGGCCGCGGACCTTCACCTGGAACCAGACCACGCCGACCTGCGCGCTCATCAGAGACTCGCCCATCGGCTCGGGGATGATCGCCGCGTCGGCGCGGTAGCCGCGTTCGAGGCACGCGAGCGCGCCGTTGCCGGTGCACTCCTCCTCGACCACCGACTGCAGGTAGACATCGCCCGCGGGCGCCAGCCCCGCGCGGGCCAGCGCGTCGAGCGCGAACAGGTTGGCCACCAGCCCGGCCTTCATGTCGCCGGCGCCGCGCCCGTGAAGCCAGCCGTTGCGAACCACCGGCATGAAGGGCGGCGTGGCCCACATGTCGAGCGGTCCGGTGGGCACGACGTCGATGTGGCCGTTGAGGATCAGCGAGCGGCCGCCGGCGCTGGGCGCGCGATGCGCGCCGACGACGTTCCAGGCGTTTTCATAGGAAACCGCCACCGGCGAGAAGCCCGGCAGGTCGCGGATGCGTTCGACGTCGATGCGCCAGCGATCGACCTGCAGCCCGCGATCGGCGTAGGCGCGTGCCATGAAGTCCTGAGCCGAGGCCTCCTCGCCGCGCAACGAGGGCAGCCGAACCAGGTCGGCAAGGAAGCGCATCTGGGCGTCGAAGCCGGCATCGACGGCCTCGATCAGCCGCTGGTTCAGGGAGTCATCGCTCATGGACGGGGGCCTGGGTGTCGCTTGCGGGCAAACGGAACGTCATCGTATCCCGTCTTGCCGGGTCGCGATCCGTGGCGGGTCGGCAAGCAGGGTTGCATAGCGCGCCAGATCGATGTTGCCGCCGCTCACGATCACGCCCACGCGCTGGCCCGGCAGGCGGGCGACGCCCTCGAGCAGCGCCGCCGCGGCGAGGCAGCCCGTGGGCTCGACCACGAGCTTCATGCGCTCGGCGAAGAAGCGCATCGCGACCACCAGCTGAGCGTCGGACACGGTGACAACTTCGTCGACCAGGGCTCGAATCACCGCGAAGGTGAGTTCGCCGGCGCTGAGGGTCTGGGCGCCATCGGCGATGGTGTCGGGCAGCGCGATGCGAACGATGCGCCCCAGCGCGAGCGACTGCTGCACGTCGTTGCCGGCCTCGGGCTCCACGCCGATCACGCGGCACTGCGGCGCCAGGTGCCGGGCGGCCACCGCGCAGCCGGCGATCAGCCCGCCACCACCGAGGCACACGAAGAGCGCCTGCGGCGGGCCCTCGCCCGAGGCGATCATGTCCTCGATCAGCTCGAGCGCGGCGGTCCCCTGGCCTGCCATCACATCGGGATGGTCGAAGGGCGGCACCAGCGTCATGCCGCGCTCCCGGGCGAGCTGCCGGCCGATCGCCTCGCGATCCTCGGTGCGCCGGTCGTAGAGCACGACTTCCGCGCCGTAGCCGCGGGTGGCCGCCACCTTGATCGCGGGCGCGTCGGCCGGCATCACGATCGTGGCGGGCATGCCCAGCAGCCTGGCCGACAGCGCCACCGCCTGCGCATGGTTGCCCGACGAGAACGCAACCGCGCCGGCGCGCCGCTGCACGGCGTCGAATCGCGAGAGCGCGTTGTAGGCGCCGCGAAACTTGAAGGCGCCGACCCGCTGCAGGTTCTCGCACTTGAAGAAGAGCTTCGCGCCGGTGCGCGCATCGGCTGCTGCCGAGCGCATCACCGGCGTGCGGTGGGCGACCGGGGCCAGCCGCCTCGCGGCGGCGAGCACGTCGTCGAAGCCGATCGGCAGGCTCACAGCGGACTCACCCGGACCTGGCCGCGCGCATCGGTCAGCAGGCGCACCCGCTGCCCGGCATCGAATCGGTCGGAACCGGATTCCTGGACGATGGCGAGCGTGCGGCCGTCGTCGGTGCGGACGGTGATCTCGAGCCCGTTGCGCTCGGTGGCCGCCTTCTCGAGGTGGCTGCCGGCGACGCCACCGGCGACCGCACCGATCACCGAACCGATGATCGAGCCCTTGCCGCCGCCAACGTTGGATCCCGCCACGCCGCCGACCACCGCGCCCGCGATGCTGCCCACGCCAGCCTCGCCCTCGCGCTCGATGCGCACGTTGCGAACGCCCTGCACGGTGGCGGTCTGAACCTGCATCGCCTGGCGGGTGTCGCGCGAGCCGTAGACCGAGCCGCTGCGCTCGGGGGTGGCGCAGCCGGCGGCGAGAAGCATCGACGCCGCGGCGAGGGCCGTGGCGAGCATTCGGGGCGAGGCGATCATGGTGTTCTCCGGGAAAGGGTCGACGCTCACCGATAATAGAGCCTTCCGCCAGCCGACCGACTCGTCGCGGGCGCAACCGGAGTCGCCGATGCCCCAGCACCCCTTTCACCTTGCCTTCCCGGTCCACGATCTGGCCGCCGCGCGTGCCTTCTATGGCGGGTTGCTCGGCTGCCCCGAGGGTCGCAGTTCGCCCGAGTGGGTGGATTTCGATCTCTACGGTCACCAGGTGGTCGCCCACCTCGCGCCCGAGGAGGCGCACGCCGCCGCCACCAATGCCGTCGATGGCGACGACGTGCCGGTCCGCCACTTCGGCGTGGTTCTGCCGATGGACGACTGGGAGAGCCTCGCGACCCGCCTTCGCGGCGCCGGCGTGCGTTTCATCGTCGAGCCGCACGTGCGCTTCAAGGGCGAGGTCGGCGAGCAGGCGACCATGTTCTTCCAGGACCCCTCGGGCAATGCGCTCGAGTTCAAGGCCTTCCGGGACATCGCGTCGCTGTTCGCGCGCTGACGCCAGACGCCAGACGCGCCGACGTGTGCCCGCGCCGACGTGGCGACGCGCCGGCGCATGCCCGCGCCGCGCCGCGGCCTGGCGTGACGCGGGGGCGGCGGCCACATGACCGGCGCTTGCCCGGCGTCGCGCGGTGGGCCGGCAAAAAAATACCCGGATCGGCAAGCCGTCCGGGCCCAACTCCTGTCACGGAGAACGCAGGAGACACGTGACCAAGTCTGCGCCCTCTTGCTGACGATAATCTGTCAATTTCACGTGTCACGCAAATCCGACACTAAATAACGACACAAATGGATGACACCAGGGAGTTTCGCATGTCGACGACCCTACCCCGCGCCAGCCGGCGCCTGCTGCTGGCCGGTGCCCCGCTGCTGCTGAGCGCCCCCTGGCAGGCAGTGCGCGCGCAGGCCTGGCCTCAGCGCCCGGTGCGCATCGTGGTCACTTTCCCGTCGGGCGGCGCGCCCGACATCCTCGCGCGGCTGTTCGCCGAGAAAGCCCAGCTCGGCCAGCCCGTCGTGGTCGAGAACGTGCCCGGCGCGGGCGGCAACATCGGCGCCGACCGGGTCGCCAAGGCGCCGCCCGATGGCTATCAGCTCGTGATGGGCACGGTGGGGACGCACGCGATCAACGGGTCGCTCTACGCGAAGATGCCCTACGACATGGTCCGCGACTTCACGCCGGTCGCGCTGGTCGCCTCGACCCCCAACCTGCTGGTGGTCAACAACGCGCTGCCGGTGCGCAGCGTGGCCGACCTGATCGCCTACGCGAAGGCGAACCCCGATCGCCTGTCCTTCGGGTCGCCCGGCGTGGGCTCGTCGGTCCACATCTCGGGCGAGCTCTTCAAGTCGATGGCCGGCGTGCAGATGACGCACGTCCCGTACAAGGGCCGCCAGTTCGCGATCCCCGACCTCGTCGGCGGCAGCATCCAGCTGATGTTCGACAACATGCCCTCGGCGCTGCCGATGGCCCGCGAAGGCAAGATCCGCGCGGTGGCCCAGACCGGGGCCCGGCGCTCGCCCTCGGCGCCCGACATCCCGACCGTGGCCGAGGCTGGCCTGCCCGGCTTCGAGGCTACCTCCTGGTTTGCCCTGTTCGCCCCCGCCGGCACCCCGCGCGAACTGGTCGCCCGCCTGGGCGCCGAGGTGCAGCGGGTCTATCGCCTGCCCGAGGCGCAGGAAAAGCTGCGCCAGCTCGGTCTCGATGCGATCCTTGGGGGGCCCGAGGACCTCAGCCGCTTCCAGCAGGCCGAGATCGCCAAGTGGGCCCGCGTGGTGCGCGAATCGGGCGCCCGGGCCGAGTGAGCGAACCGCGCGCCGCCTGACCGGGGCTTCGCGCCCCGACCGAGCCTCGCGCGCCCGAGCAACCCCGGAGTTTCATGATGGACTGGATCGCCGACCCCAATGCCTGGATCGCCCTTGCCACACTGATCGCGCTGGAGGTGGTGCTCGGCATCGACAACATCATCTTCATCTCGATCCTGTGCGGCCGGCTGCCCGAGGCGCAGCGGCCGCGGGCGCGGATGCTCGGCCTGTCACTGGCGCTGGTCATGCGCATCGCGCTGCTGCTGTCGATCGCCTGGATCATGAAGCTCACCGCGCCGCTGTTCACGGCCTTCGGCCAGGAGGTCTCCGGGCGCGACCTGATCCTGATCGTGGGCGGCCTGTTCCTGCTGTGGAAGAGCGTTCACGAGATCCACAACTCCCTGGAGGGCGAAGGCGAGGAGGCCCGCGCCAGCGGCGGGACGGCGACCTTCGGCGCGATCCTCGTCCAGATCGCGTTGATCGACCTGGTGTTCTCCCTCGACTCGGTGATCACGGCAGTGGGCCTGGTCGACGAGGTGTCGATCATGGTGATCGCGGTGCTCTTCTCGGTGGTCGTGATGATGCTCTTCGCGGGCCCGATCGGCGCCTTCGTGGATCGTCACCCCACGGTCAAGATGCTGGCGCTCGCCTTCCTGGTGCTGGTGGGCGTGGTGCTGGTCGCCGAGGGTTTCGGCACCCACATCCCGAAGGGTTACGTGTATTTCGCGATGGCCTTCTCGGTCGCTGTCGAGGTGCTGAATCTGCGAGCGCGCAGCCGTCGAGCCGCCGCGCCGTTGCGCCTGCGAAAGGCGATCGACGACGACGCCTCGACGACCGAGCCGCCTACCCGCTGAGGGCCGCCTCGAGCTGGTGCGCAAGCCTGGCCAGTCGGGGGTCGTGCACGCCGCGCGCGGCAAGCGCCCGCCAGGTGTTCATCGCGTAGTCACGATTGCTGCCGCGCTCGCCGCGGGCATGCGCGAGACGGTGCAGCAGCTCGGGCTCCCTGAGGCGCTCCCATGCCGGGCTCGCGTGGTTCGCGACGAAGGTCAGCGCTCGCAGCTGGCGCCCGTTGCGAAGCGTGACGGCGGCCAGGCGCGGCACGTAGACATCGTTGAGCATCTCGCGGGCATAGAGCGCCTCGATGGTGCGCCGACGCGTGGCATGCGCCAGTCGCATCGCCACCCCGACGCAACTGCCCCCCCGCTCGAGCCCGAGCACGACGCCCGGCTGCGAGGCATCCCCGCGATAGCGTGTCGAGCGGATGCAGAAGGCTCGATGCCAGCCATGCACCCGGGCAAGCGAGCTTTCGCGCGGCTCGAATTCCGGGTTCCAGATCAGCGATCCGTAGGCGAACACCCAGTCGGCCAGCAGCAGGGGCGCCGCCGCTGCCGAGCCCTGCTCGAGCGCGCGGCGCTCGGAGCCGGCATCGACGGGTGCATCGACGGGCGCCGCGAGGGCCTGCGCAGGCTTCACGGCGCGCCCGGCG
>Ga0315900_10010259_pt1 | contig 11755 bp, 15 predicted proteins | sample LakEriMetagenome_FD_203521 | JGI IMG/M metagenome (GOLD analysis project Ga0315900, IMG submission 203521) | Freshwater fungal communities from buoy surface, Lake Erie, Ohio, United States - Buoy 12 MA114 | ecosystem: Environmental > Aquatic > Freshwater > Lake > Lake biofilm | place: USA: Lake...
GCTTGTTCCTGGTGGCGCAACCATCAATGTTCCGGTTTCGTGTGTCGAGGCCGGTCGTTGGAACGGCCGTTCAGCATTCGAGCGCGGTCGCACGTTTGCGCCGCGTCGTGTTCGGCGAGTCAAGAACATGACCGTGAGTGATTCGGTGAAGCGCGGCGGCACGAAGTATTCCGATCAGGGTGCGGTGTGGAACAGCATCGATTACGAGCTCGACCGGCTGAAGGTCGACTCCTCCACTCGTGCGATACACGCATCGGAGTTGCTGTTCGAGGCCGACAATCAGTTGGCCAATGCTGCACAGGAACTGGCCGGCATCGGCCCATTGCCCGGTCAATGCGGCATCGTGCTTGGTCACGGTAGGCGCATCGTTGCGGCCGAAATTTTCGCAACGCCCGAGCTTCTTGCAGCGAATTGGGAAGCCCTTGTTCGTGCTGCGTTGCTCGATGCGCCTGAGTACATCGAAGGAAGTCCTTCGGTGTCACGGGCGTTGCGTTTCGTGACTCGCATCGGCACTGCTCGCGGCACGCGTTCACCCGGTGTCGGACTCGGCGAAGAACTGCACTTGGAAACCACGAAGATGGTCGGCCAGGCGCTGGTGCTTGATGGTGCAGTTGTGCACGCAAGCGCATTTGCTCTCGCAGCCTGAGCCATCAGGTTGAGAGATGGCTCTGGCGGGAGCCAGACGGGCCGTCCCCGGCGGAGGGGGCGGCCCGGTTTTCGTTTTCAGCGTTGTTCTGCACGATGTGCGATTCGCCGAACAAAATCCCCGAGGAATTCGTCGACTAGTTCATCGGGATAGGCCAAGTAATAGAAGTCAACAGCTTGCTCGGCCGATCCAAATCCCGAACGGGGCCACAATCTTTCAAGATCCTCGAGATCACGATCTCGCGCTGCGTGAAGCTTCATTAAGAAGAGGTCTCTCATCGATACGCCGAGAACCACCAACTGGGCACGAGCCAACTCGATTTCACACGTTGATTGATCGAAAGTTGCAGGAGTAAACGCTTGTGAGCGGTTATTCAGCCACGATGGATCAAGATCTCGGTACTGCGCAACTGCAGCAGCGGCCGTGCGGACCACGGGGCTTAACCGGCTGATTGAATCCACGTCGGTCGTTGCCGAACGAATGCCGCGCAATGCGAGTAGCGCTCCACCCGTGATCACGATTACTGATGGAGCCGCATCGGACGGCAACTGCGCTGCGAGTTCGTCAAGTAGTAGGTGGATCTCAGTTGCATCGAATTCCACGGCACCCCACTACCAATCAGCGAATTCTCCAAAGGCTGTCGGCGGTGAGGAAAATGTTTCGAGCAGCGAGTTGGGGCGGCGTAGTTGCACGAGCCCGTTTCTGCAGTCTCGGCGTTCCTGGTGAGATCCATTCAGAGTCATCCGGCCTGACTTTCCCAACCCACTTCGGGCGAGGAAGGTCACAATCGTCTCGAATCTTTTCGGCGATTCCAGCTAAGAGATTGTCGATCATGAGCGAACCGCTCGGTGCGGGTGTTCGCGACGTCGAAGGCGCACTCCACTCGGGGTGCCGGTGAAGCTGATCGAGGAACGAGCGAAATGCCGTCCATCGCGGCCGTGGTTGGCCGTCGGCGTCTGGCCGCCATTCGGTGGAGAGGTCGGCGATGGACGGGACCGATTGATTGGCAACTGCTAGCGACAGCTGGCACCCGGTCATATCTAGAAGCTTCGAGAGCATCCCTATTGTCGGGTCGACCTGGCCACTTTCAATTCGGACGACCGTCGACGCGGCGACGCCGGCGCATTCGGCAAGTTCGCGGATCGAGAGCCCTGCGGTTATCCGGGCATCTCGGAGAAGATCTGCGGGCGTAGCCATGGTGTAAGCATAAATGAGTACATCTATTTATACAATGCTGTGAGTATTGAGTTCAATCGATCGAACTCTCGGGATTCATTCGACCAAGGGCCTTTTGAATTCGGTCGACTCGACGGCCAATGTCCGAACGGCGCACGGGGTCGTTGATTCGACCGAGACGCACTCCGGCCAGCAAATAGGCAAGGTCTTCGGTGCGCGCTTCAACCGTGATCACTTCGCACACTTCGAAATTCCCGCGCCCGACATCGCGCACGACGATTCGGTGTTCGGGTTCGCCTTTGACTTCTACAACGATCTTTCCGCAGTCGGTGAGGTCGCCGGTCTTTGCGTAATCCTGCAACCGACGCGGCAGGAGTTCGCCAGCATCAAGTTGTTTGAGAAGTCGAAAGACTTCCCTTACGACCTCTGGGGAACGCTTCGCGATTCGACGAAGATCCTCCACCGCTTCATCGAGGAACGTGACGTTCGCGTACGAACGCGACTTTCTTGTGCTCACAGAGATTCGAGATCGATGCCAAGTTCTGTAGCGACCTCGGCCAGTGACGTGCGGTTGCCGGTGTCGGCAGCAAGTCGCTCACGGATTCGTTCTGCAATGGCGATGTCTTCGGCCACATCGAGCAGCAGCTCGAAGGTCGCATAGGGAAGCAGCACGGCTTCGGCCTGGCGGCGGTCTCCGAACACCACTGGCTCGGCATCGATGCCCTCGGCTCGGAACCGAGCAACGTGGGTAGTGAGCTGTTCTCGAGCGCTAGAGATCGTTTCCGGCATGACCAAACTCCTGTACAGGTTCCTGTACATATTACCGGGTGCCCTCCTCAGACCACAAGGGACACACGGACCATTCACCCCGTGAGGCCGCAGCCGGCGACTCGGGTCGGAAGTACATTCGAAAGAGGCGGATCGACGGAGGCAGCGGTGTTCGAGAAGTTCAAGGCCAAGCGGGCAGCGGCGAAAGCCGAGCGGGAAGCAAAGGCCGAAGCGGCGAGGGCGGCCAAGCTCGCCGCCGAACGCGAATCAATGCGCGCCGACATCGTCGAAGAACTCGGGTTTGCCGAGGCTCGACTTGATGCGGTGAAGAACTTCCACGGCGTGACCGGCGCCGATAAGCCCGACGACATCAACGTGGTGGTGAAAGCCGGCGAGTCGATCTATTGCCATGTGACCGATGCAGTGCTGGTTGAACCACGCAAAGGTCCCGGTCAGTGGAAGGGTCGCAGTCAGGGCATTTCCATGCCGATCCCTGGCACACGATTGCGCTATCGAGTTGGCGCGTCGAAGGGATCGTTTCAGCAGGGCGAGGAAACGCCAACGCCGATTGACACCGGAACGTTCACCGTCACCAGCACGCGCGCCATCTTCGCGGGACAGAAGCATTCACGTGAATGGGCGTGGTCGAAACTGCTGAGCGTCACGAACTACGACCCAGGCTGGACGGCGATGGCGGTGTCGAATCGTCAGAAGATCAGTGGTGTTGGTGTCGATAGCGCGAACCGCGAGTTATTCGAGTTCTGGATCGATCTTGCCGTTGCGCGGGCAACTGGTGACATCGAGTCACTCGAGGCCGATTGCCAGAGTGACGTTGATCAACTAACCGAACAGTTGAACTCGCTTGGTCCGGCGCCGAGCGCTGCTGGCGAATTACCGCCGGCGACTTGAGTTCCTGCAGTAGTGCGGTGTCAGTACGAGCTTGAATCGGAGCTGAACGCTCCGATGAGCACCAACACCATCCAGATCAGGAAGAGTCCGATGGCGACGGCGCCGCAGATTGCTCCAGCCAAAGCCATGCCTCGGCCTTGAAGTGCACCGCCGGACTCTTCGACCTTCTTCTTGCCGATGACTCCAAAGATCACGCCAAGAATTGCTGGGACAATTCCGATTCCGCAAAGAACGAGTGTGGCAAGTCCCGAAATACCGCAGACAAGTGCAGCGATTGACATGCCATCGTTCTTCGGACCAGCAGGCGCGTAGTACGCCTGCTGCGGCGCCCCATAAACAGGTGGCGCGGGCGAAGCAGGTGGTGCCGGTGGATACCACTTACCGTCAGTTGCCTGCCACCAACCTGGGCCTTGCGATGCGTCGCTCATTTAATTCCGCCGTTCATCATGCTGAAGCGAGTTCGCACCAGCGCGTGGCGACAACGCTAGTCAATTCGAATTCGCAAAGGCAGCAAAACGCGAATCGACCCGACGTGCGGGAGCGCCGGGTCGATTCCAAAAGAGTGAACGTCGAGCAAGCGGGCGGTCGCTGCTCAATCGTCACTCACTGAACTTGTGAAGCAATCAGCCCTGCTGCAGTGACTGCGGAACAACACTTCCCGGCGTGGTTGGCGCTGTCGGCTCGATCGGAATGGCGTTATCGGGCCTCATCTGGCCTCGGCCTTGACCCGGCATCATTTCGTCACCGGGCATCATGCCGCCCTTCTGACCGCCGCCACGTTGATTTCCCATCCCAGGTCGTTGCTGCTTTTGTTCCATTCGATCTTTGTCGCCGCGGCCTCCGTGGCCATCGTCGTCATCGAAGGCGATCCATCCGATCAGCAATCCAAGGAGCAATGCCACGACGGCAGTGCCGCCCGCAATCGCCGCAACGACGCCTTTGCTTGCGCCGCTCGAGGCAGCAGCAGGCGCCGGCGGTGGCGGAGCTGCCGCTTCGGTAGCGGCCGTAGGCGTTTCAGCAGTTGCCGAGGACTCGGTGGCCCCGGAGGTTTCCGGTGTCTTGTCTTTTGAGTTCTTTCCCATGACTCACAGGATCACCGCTGAAGGTGAGAGGAAGGTGTGAATCCGGTACGAATCGGGGAACAGTTCAAAATTTCTCAGAAATCCGCTGCGCAGTCGGGACACCAATCCTCGGGCGTGCAGCACCCGCACCAATCGCAGCATTGGCAGCAGAACACCGCCGCCATGAGCTCCTGGAGTTCTTCATTCTGAGCGGCATAGGCGCGCTCGAGACGTCGTTCACGACCTCGAGCGCGCCTCCACCCAATGAACAATGCACCAGTGAGCAGACCCATCAGTCGCTCAACTCAACGATTGATGGTTGCGCCGGCGATTGCGGCAACGGTGTGCATGTGCAGATCGGCTACTCCGCCAAGTGTCAGGTTCGACCCGACGTAGCCACCAGCCAGCACGAACGCGACTGGCGTGTTCGTGCGCTCGCACCATTCCGCCACGAGCAGCTCTCGCTGCTCGAGTAGTTCGGACGTAAACCCACGAGTCGAACCAGTGGAGCCGCCTTCTGCCGGGTCCATGCCTGCGTTCAGCAGAAGCAGATCAACGGAACCGATGTGCTCGAGCATTTCAGCAATCACACCCAGATACGTGTCGGGATCTGTCGTGATCTCCAACTTGTGACGCTCCTGGCCCGATCGCCATGCGTCGTAACCGTCGGTTGAAACATCACCGATTCGAATCAACGGATTGTTCCCGAGAATGTCGAACGTTCCGCCACCGCAGTGTGCATCAACATCGAGAATGCCGACGCTCTTTGCGCCGTTCTGCAATGCGACCAGTGCTGCAATCGCCAGGCCGTTGATCGTGCAGAACCCGGCGCCATGACCGGCCTTGGCGTGGTGGAGCCCTGATGACAGTGATCCAGCCCGGCCTGACTTGAGAGCCTCGCGTACCGCAGCAATGACACCGCCAGTTGATGCGAGAACCGAAGCCACAACCTCTTCGGACCATTCGCCGAGTGCGGCCGATGCAACGTCGTATGGCTCTCCCGAAAGGATGGCCTCGATGTACTCCGCCGTGTGGGCGAGGAGCAGCTGCTCAACAGTTGCCGGCTCGGGACTCACCAACTTGATGTTGGGGAACTGATCGAGGATGCGCTTGGCGACCTCGTCTGCCTTACGCACTGTCTCGAGTCCTCCACCCGGAACCACGTAGGAGTCGTTGTAAAAGATTGGGTAATTCATAAAGCCGCCTTTCCGCCGCTGTTGTTCGTACTGGTGAAACGCACGAAACGTCCCAAAATGTGCACAGGCCTCACCGGTTGAGCACCTGTTCCCAGCCCAACGGGATGTCCGCCCTGTCTCGGTACATCTCTCGGTCGGCCAAGACCATCGATTCGCCACCCTCCTGGAGGGCAATCACTCTGCAGTGGGGCTCGAACATGTCCCGAGCCAAATCGATGGCCATCGACACCGTCAGGGCAGGGATGGTTTCCTCGACCAGGACATCGTCTGCCTCAATGAGGATCCGCGCCGCCCGAACGGTGAAGCCGCCGGACAAACCTTCGACGAATTCGTCCTCCCGTTGCAACGAGTGAATCGGGAGCCCCTCGGCCTCGTGACCACGCACTTGCTCAATGGCATCTTCCATCGTCAGTGCATACGTGAAGCCATCAATTTCATGACCCCAGAAGTGGTCACGCCATACTGCGACAAAGGCTTTCTTGCCATCGGTTCGACCCAAATTCTCGGGGTCGATGAAATCCATCCACTTTTCGTCTTCAAACTCCATGCGTTCTCCTCTCGTAGGTGGCCCGAGGGCCAGAAGAAGGAAACGCACGAACTCGCAAGAAATGTGTACGGTCATTCCGACGACGGCGGAAGGCACAACATGGCAAAGCAACCCTCAGTAACGATTTTGACCTCGCGCTATGACAAAGCGCTGACGATGGTTCGCACTCTTCAGAACGGCGAGGCCCGCAAGGGTGGAGGAACTGTTCCCTATCTCTCCCACTCGATCGGGGTAAGCGCGCTCGTGCTCCAATATGGCGGCACCGAGGATCAGGCCATTGCGGCGCTGCTTCATGACGTCGCTGAGGACAATGGCGGCGAGCGCATGCTCAGCGTGATCGAAGCGGAATTCGACTCAAAGATCGCCGGCTACGTGCGAGACCTCTCAGATTCTCTCGTTGAAGACAGCGGAAACAAACAAGCCTGGTATCCGAGAAAACAGAAGTACATCAAGACCTACGACAAGAAACGCCGTGCGGTGCTTCTGATCTCTGCCGCAGACAAGCTTCACAATGTCCGGGCCATGGTGAGTGACCACAAGTCAGTAAAAGGCCAGCTTTGGCTTCGGTTCGATAAAAAGGTCGAAGCTCCAGCCGAGTTCAAGCGCACCCAGCAACTTTGGTATCAAAGCCAACTTGTCAAAGTCCTCAATGAACGACTTACGGGTGTTCAGCCATATGGGGCCCAACTTGCTAGGGATCTTCAGGACGAACTGACTGCTCTCAAACAGAGCATCAGCGACCTCGAGGGCGTTTCGATCGAAGACCTCGACACAGCGGTCAATTCCTTCTCTGGCTGAAACCGCACACCACTCCCACTTCGTGCGTTTCCCTAGTGAAGCGAACAACACGGAAGGGGAAGTCATGGATGAGATTCAGGCCTACTTCGAGGGGCAGATCACGTTCGAGGAGCTCAGCGAATTCGCCAAGCTCTTTGTCACCAATCTCCATGCCAGCAATGTGACCTCTATCAATAGGGGTTTCGGCATCATCGACCGCACCGGCGATCAAGACCCGCACGGCCCTTTCGTTCGCATCACTTGGACGATTGATGCGCTCTCCGGTCCTAATCGTGAATGGGTATCGGTTGCCCAACTCACTGACGCAGTGTTGGCCGACATGCACGTGGCCGAGTGGGTCACGAAGATCGCGGGCTCATCCGAACCTTCTGAACTTCAGCGAGTCATCACCGTCATGGTCGACACCTGGTGTTCGATGCTTCTCACGGACGAAATCGTTGCCGACTTCGGTATCGAACTTTCCTTTGACGAGAACGGCCCGGTCTGGCGGACAATCCATCGCCCCAACATGGTGCGAACTGGTGTCGAAGCTGCACTTATCGATCACCTGATCAACACGTACGGCGGCAATCCACTTACCGATGTCGAGGGGCGTTTACAGATCCAACTCGCCGAGTTCGACGTGTTCATCGGCCGCGACTCGAGCGCTGAACGTTCTGCGTTCGCACTCACCGAACGCCCGATCGTCGCCAGCGTTCTCGCTGGGGTTGAACTTGATGGTGATCGTTGGCGTGACGTGGTCACCGAATGGGTGAATCATCCGACTCGACCCGAGGGATTCCTCGTCGAGCTCACTGCCGGCACCGGCTATCAGGTGTGGGTCGATCGAGTACTTGATGGCGATGTAATTCAACAACTCGACGAACTCATTGAGCATTCTCGAGCAGTGATGACTGCACTGGCGCCCTGGGAACTCAATCCCCCGCGCAATTGATTTCACGCTGTGCACATTTCCCCTCCAATCGTGCGTTCCCCTCATATGAAAACGACACAGAACATCTCAGACCCAGCGGCTTGGCATCGAATCCTTTGCCACATCAACGATTGGCTCGCCGTCTGCGGCGACCTCGACACCACCCGCCCCGAAATCGGTAAAGCGCAGCTTCAAGCGTGGATCGACGAAGGCATCACCGACATCATCGACTTGCGCGGCGAGTGGAGCGACGAAAACTTCGTCGCCACCTACGCCCCCGAGATCAACTACCACTACCTCGGCACTCATGACGACGGCGGTTGGCAGGAAGACGAATGGTTCGAAGCCGGTCTTAACGCCATTCGCACCGTTCAAGAACTCGGCGGCAAAGCGGTCGTTCACTGCCACATGGGTGTGAATCGTGCCCCGTCAATGGCCTACCGCATGTTGCTCGATTCCGGCCATGACCACATCGAGGCTCTTGAACTCATCCGTGATGCCCGACCGATTGCCGGCATCATCTACGCACCGGCAGCGATCAGTCATCACCTGCGCAGCAACGGTGTTGACGGTCTCACCGCCACCGAACGCAAGGTCCAGGTTCGCAACTGGTTAAACGACAACCCGGTTGATCTCTACTGGGTGATATCCCGAATCCGACAGAGCGAGAACTGAACAATCCTCCGGTTACTGCTGGAAACCCATTGTTGAAATCGTCGAGAACCGATTTCCGCATCCAGTGCAGAACGTGTTGCCAGGTCGACGCTCACGACCGCATTGTCCGCAGAAGCGCGCAGGACCAGACGCATCGAGTTTGCCGCCTGCCTCCGTTGCCACTGCAGTTGCTGCAGTAGCGACTTCTGCCTTCATCACAATTTCTGGTTCGATCACCGGTTCCGGCTCAAGGGCAACAAGTCGAACAACGAAATCGGACACGTTCCAGGTGATGGTTTGCCCGCCCGAGAATTGAACAGTCACTTCACCGCGCGAAATCGCGCCGACCGTCGCTACACGAGCGATCTGATCGGAAACCACGAGTTCGTCACCAACGACTAGTTGGCTTGGCGAGACCGATTCAGGTCGAACGTTCAAAGGGATCGTTCCGCTCCATGATCCGAACGAGTTCCCACGAGCCACGACTCGATATTCGAAGAGCTCAGGGGCAACAGTCACGGACACTTTGGTTCCCTTCTCCCCCTCGATCACGAGCACGCGCTCTTCAGTCGACGTCCGGAGGACAGCTCGAACTGTCCACCAATCAAGTTCAAGAAGAACATCTCCTGGACGTAAGTCACGCACTTTTGTTTTGTTCGGCATTCCACAAATCCACTTAGGAGATCTGAAAGGCGTCGAACTTTGTCCGGTTCGCAGGCGCGTGATCAGTTCCGGCTTTGTCAGGCTCAGCGTCCCGCCGGTCTCGAACAACACGAGTAAGCGTGACGGGTAGCCGGTCTCAATCACGGCCCTAACTGTCTCGACTCCACTTTCAATCTGCACGACGTCGCCTGCAGACAGCGAAGTCACCTTTACTTCTTCCGCCATATTCTCTCCACCGCCGAAGATTGACGTGCCATTCATGGCACGTCCCTGAACTGATCGGTACGCTAACTCGGCGGAAGTGAATTCTCCATTGGCGACTACTCCGCTACATGGCGACAAAGGCGGAATCAGTGGCTACCAACGAGAAGCTTTGTCCATCAGGGCACCCCAACCACCCCGACGATCAGTTCTGTGGCCTCTGCGGGCAGACCCTCGCCGTATCCAGCGATTCTCCGCGAACAACCATTCTCTATTGCACTTCTGGTCATCCCGCTTCCCCCTACGACCTTCACTGCGGTCAATGCGGAGCCCCGGTGCGCCCGCCGATTGTTCCCACCCCTCCAACACGACCAAACCCTCCGACTCGACCCGTTGTCCGGCCATTCACCACTGCGATTCCGCCACGCCGATCGAACACAACGAGGAACGCTCTCGTTGTCGGTGGAATCGCAGTGCTCTGCATCATTCTCGTTGTAGCGGGCGGGCGTGCAGTGAAGGCAAGCCGTTCAAGCTCCGGAGGCTCCTCACCTGCTGCGTCTCAGATTCGATCGGAATCTGAACTTTCACGGATGCTGCTTACCGAAGCAGACCTGACGTATGACTGGTCTGAAGAGTCATACGACTCTTCGTCAGATGACTCTGACTTCTGTCTCGAATCTGATCAGGCATTCAACGGCCTACGGTCAAAATATCCCGGCACAACTGACGTCAAAGTAAAATTTTCGCGATCCGATTCAGGCCCAATTATTGACCAACTACTTCTCAGCTCAGGCACCAAAAAATTCTTCTCGGAAATGAAAGCGGCAGTTCAAGTTTGCAATGGGAAGTCATGGACCATTGAAGACGAAACCGGAACGTATGACGTCGAAATGGAAAACGCTTCTCTGCCAGAGTTCGGCGACGAAAGTATTGCGATCAAGTTGACTGTCGGCGCGAACCTTGGGGCCGCCAATATCTGGTTTGTTCTCGTACGGGTTGATGACCTCGTTGTTCGCTATGCGCTAACAGAACTTACGTATCAGGCATTTGGTGGAAAAACCAATGGTTCGGCTCGCTTCACGAAGGACGAAGTCGCTTCAATCGTGCGTGCCGGCGTCGAACGCATTCGCAAGTACTCATAAGCCGCCTGGTCCACAAGGAACTCAGATGCCCGTATGCAATTGCTGTCCGAACTTCATCAGTCCTGGCGTTGCTCGATGCGAGAACTGTGCCGAACCCGCCGGACCACTCTTCGACTGTCCAGTCTGCGGTTCCGAGGTTCTCAAGGGCGAGACCTACTGCAATCGATGCAGCTCGTACCTCAGCAAAGACGGGACCCGCGGCAGTTATTCAGCCTGGGATGTCTCCGAAGACCGCGAGTTCGACAACTTCGACGATGAGAACGATCCCGACGAATTTGAGCAAGACCACAGCGATGAGGACGACGAGGTCTACTGAGCCCTCAACCGGCCCCGAAACTGCCTGAAATCAGGCGATTCCGAGCCGGTCGGCCACGGCGGGCGACCCCACCACGACCAGTTCCGAGACCGCTCGACTTACACCTATATATAGAGGTGTCACTTCAGCGGCATCCTGAGCCTTCGGCGCCACCAGAATCACGGTGTCGAACTCAAGGCCTTTGGCCCGCCGGAAGGTCTCGCAGACTACAGCCCCGTCGCCTCGATCTTCCCAGGCGACAAGCTCAAGCCGGCGTCGAAGTTCGTCTCGATCGTTGCCGTGGATCGTCACGATTCCGATTCGAGCGGGGTCTCGGAGCTCATCCTCGATGATTCGCTCAAGCTCCGCCTCAACGACGGCGGCCACGTTGTCGATATCGGTCGCGGGGTGGAAGTGCACGCCAAGTCCTTCTGGCGAATACAACGGCGACGGCGCGCCACCTAGGCCACGACGAAGCACCTGCGCGATCGGGCGCGCGTTTCGGAAGTTCGATGCCAGCTCAACCTGCACCCAGCCGTCATCGGCCTGCGGGAACACGAAGCCACGCGAATAAATACCTTGCCCTTCATCGGCAAGCAGCAACATACGGCGGCGGCCATCGGGGTCGAGCAACGTTTCAAGCATTGCAATCCAGGCCGGACTGAAATCCTGTGCCTCATCAATGATGATCGTGTCGAAGTATTCGCCGACCTTGTCCCAGTTGTGAAGGATGTGACCGGTCGCGACCGTGTCCCACCACTCCCCCATTTCTTTGGGACTCAGCGA
>Ga0315900_10010260_pt1 | contig 11754 bp, 8 predicted proteins | sample LakEriMetagenome_FD_203521 | JGI IMG/M metagenome (GOLD analysis project Ga0315900, IMG submission 203521) | Freshwater fungal communities from buoy surface, Lake Erie, Ohio, United States - Buoy 12 MA114 | ecosystem: Environmental > Aquatic > Freshwater > Lake > Lake biofilm | place: USA: Lake...
GCTGGCGTGCATGGATTTGCAATTCCTGTTCAAAGCACATTGCTTAATCACGTAGGATTTATTGCTACTGGTACGGTACAAACACCAATCAGTATTATCGAAGATAGTACCTTAAGTCCGTCTACCTACGGCGGTATTAACAACATGAGAAATGCTGCTTCTGGTATCATTGGTCGTACTAATAACGTGTCTACGTATGCTGAATATGGACAAGTTCGAGTAGCAGGTTATCCTGAGTTTAATTTGGGTCAACCCATTGGTTTCAATAATATAATTACTAATATGTCTTTAGATATTGGAACTGACGGCGTTGCCACAAACTATACTGTCAAAACATACAACCTACCGGGTATTAAACTTACGAAGTTACTACAGAATAAGCAGGGTTTTACTGGGACATTCAATAACTTTGATGAAAAGGGTGCCAGCGATTTAACCAAAGAAATTAAGAAGTTTATAAAGGAACAGAGAGAAAAAGAAAACAAGGAAAAAATTGCCTTATTTGCCGACAAAGCAGCCAAGAAATCGAAAAATAAAAACGATGTGGCGGATACTTCGGCTAAGAATGCAATTATTGGCGTTAGAAATACGAGATCTTAATGAGTATAAAGACTAACTTTACAGATTCCAAAGGCTACCGCAATGCACTACAAACCAGTGGAAACTGGTACAATGCATTCGGTGGTAACGTGGATTCGTGGTATAAGGGTTTTACTACTCAAATTGATTACACTGGCGTGGCCAGATATGCCGTGCCTCGCACCGCCAACAACAGTGGTTTTGCAAACGCCAGCGGATTAAACCCATACGGTAAGAATACTCTTGGCGAAGGCATTATTCACGGAACAACCCCTAATCCAAGTTCTTTTGTCACAATTAACCCAACTGGGGTGCGTCATTATGGTTACAAAAACCCTGCTACCTTCGTAGGATGGGGTTATGACATCCATGGTCAGCCTTACCCAAATGCAAGCACAGGCTATAATGTCAGTGGCATGTATGGTTCGGTTTTGCCAAGTGGACTATTTAGAGGAGCCTCTGGTTTAAATTTAGAATCAGAATTCCCTTCACCTAGGGGTTCTGATGTTCGTGCAGAAAACTTTTTTGCCGGACCTCTAGATTTACGCATAGATCCCTACAGGGGCGTTTGGACCGTTCCCTTTGGTGTGATGCCATGTGTGGTGGAAAACGCCACTGTGGATGGTTCTACGGCAACTGGTGCCTATGTAGCAAATACTATCCGTTATGATGTTCGTTTGGAAGACGGCGAAGCCAACAAATTATCGCTGACTGGCATCCCTAATTATGGACCCCACTTAAACGCTACTTACTTGGTTCAAGCATTACCCACAGGCAGTAGGGCATTCTTAATGAATGCCACTATTAATGGTATGCCTAGAATTGTTCTTTGGGCTACTGAAGCATTGGCCGTGACTGGGTGTGGCACCGATGAAACTGTCTCCCCAATTATTGGTAAAGCCCCCAACGTAGCGATGGATGAAGACACTTTCCCGAACTATTTCATAATGGGTTCAGGTGAAAGGACGATTATTTCTAAAGAATTTATCCCCGGTACAGGTCTTAGTGTTAGTTATACAGATACTACTTGGACGGTAAACTTAAGCGGAACTGCCACGGTTGTAGCTGGTGTAAACTCAAACATTAATGTTTTGTCTGGACTGACAACTCCACTGTCAATCAGTCAAGGTGGTACTGGTGCCAGTGGAATTACCTTTGTTGGTTTAACCGGTACGCAAACGGTGAGTGGTTTGAAAGTTTGGCAAAACCAACAAAGATTTGCTAACGGCACGGTTTCTAATCCCTCTGTTGCTTTTGGCACAAATGGTAATTTCGGTTTTCACCACACCACTTCCAGTGGCCTGTTAGCAGTCGCCAGTGGCAATATTGGATTTGGCTTAACTTCTGTAGGAACTACTTTTTACAACAGAGCCTTGTTTCAGAACGTCGTAGCTACCGGGGATGCCTCTTTAATTGTTCAAGAAGTATTTGGTGGCACAAGCAACCCCTTTGTAGTAAAAGATGCCACGGGCGTGGTTCATTTCAGTGCTGGTACGTCTGGTTGCAGGCTATATAGCCCGAGTGGGTCCACAACAATTAGTTTGATAACTACGGCATCTGGTGCTAATGTTTTAACGCTTCCAAGCGGTGGAACCGTTGTTAACACAAGTTATTTACAGCAGTCTTTTGTTTGGAACGAAATTCCAAGTGGTCTAGTTAACGGGGTAAATGCTAATTTTGGTCTTGCTAGAACGCCTCTTACGAGTGGTACATTGATGTTGTTTAGGAACGGTATTTTACAATCTTACGGAGCGAGTGAGGATTACACGGTCAGCGGTACAACTATTGTGTTTACGACCGGATCAATACCAAATAGTGGTGTGGATAAACTTAGAGTTACTTATCAAGCGGTGGTGAATTATTAATGCCTACTAAAATACATGGAAATCAAATTCAACTTGGTACTATTCCCATTGCTGCTATATCTGGTGATATAGGTGGTGGCGGCGGGGGTGGAGGAAGTGGTTCTATCTTTAACGGGCTTGTTAGTCCTATTGGTTTCCAAGCCATGAGTGAAGATCCGATAACTTCTGGTGTAAAAAGTACACACTACGTTGGAACAACGGGATTTATTCAAGGTTGGTCATGTTATGCGGATGTTTCGGGCACTTGTCAAATTTCTGTTGAAAAGTTGAACTCTGCCGGAGTATCTACCAGTATGATTGGCACCGGAGTCGTTCCGGGTTTAAACAACGCCGTTTTTGCTTCTGGAAGTAATTTTACAGGATGGTCTTCAACAGGCGTTGTTTTGGGTGATAGAATTGTTTTGGGTGTATCAAATATATCAGGACAGATAAGGGATTTAACCTTTAATCTTTTGATTAGGAATATTTAAATGAAAATTGCAGTTGAGCATCAATTTAGCGGTACTACGCAGTCTATTAACAGTTATGATTCTACGAAAACTCTTTTGGGTTCGTTGATTCAGCAGAAAACCGGAGCGACGGATGCTGATAAATTTGTCGGCCCCATGCCAATTGCTGTCGCTCGACCAAGTGAAGCAGCAACCGCCATTCCAATTACTTTCCCGTCTGTCATTTCTTTTTCAAGTACCAAACACTGGGTTTTTGGCGTAGATAACGCCGCCGCCGCCGTTACTCGTCGTATCGTTGCTTATGAATATGACATTCCTAGTAATGTTTTTACCTATTTAGGTTTTATTACTATGAACTTTTCTCTTGCCGGTAACAAGACTGTAACCGGTTTTAGAGCGGTAAGGAGCCTTCACACAACCGGTACTGTTGGTGTGTCAGGTACCGCCGTCACAGGTTCAGGCACAGGTTTCCAATCTGAAAGAATTGCTGTTGGTGCTAGAATTGGCTTTGGCTCAACTGATCCGACCCAAATTACTACTTGGTATCAAATCACAGCCATCGCCAGTGATACTGGTTTAACATTGGGAACAAATGCCGGTACTGTTGCTTCTGGTACGCCATATGTTATTGAAGAACTTCGGTTCGTTAGTTCTATGACTAACGTTACTGCAACTAACGGTGGTTTATTCCTTGTTAAGGGTTGCAATATCAATATCTTTAACAGTTCTGGTTTAAACATTGCTGATGCAACAACTACAGATAACGTTCGTGCAACGTATTGGCTTGCTGACGCAGCCACCAACACAAACAATACTGCTAGAGGTTTAGGACTTGACTCTACAAGTAGTAATACCGAACACTTTGTTTGGGTTTTAGACGGTACTACCACGGCCAGAATTTTCAAATATAACATAAGAGCAAGTTTGACATCTTTAACTGCTGGTCGTTCTGTAGCAGCTTTTGTTTTCTCAACCGGTGCTTCTCCGACTTTAACTGGTACTTTAAGTGCTGTTAATAACGGGCGTATAGTTACAGCGGGTCACGGTCCCGGAAGTGGAGTAAAATGTTTTTACTTTGTAACTACGACCCGTGTTTATAGGGTTATTGAGTCTGCCATAACGACTGGTTCTACTACTTTCTTGGCCGATTCAATGGCAGAAATTCCTCCCGGAGGCACCAACACCTTTCTTGTTACAAACGCAATGAGTAGTATTGACTATTCAGATTCTATGGATCGTTTTATTATTTTAACATCTAACTTTAGAGGATATATTTGTCAATATAATACGAACAGCAATCAATTTGATAATATCTTTTTGAATGAGCTACGTCAAACAGATCAAAGTACGGCGGATTCTGATATAACTCCGTTTCCAAGCATCAACGCAAGCACTTTCTCGGTTTGGTCTGAGGGCGGTATCTACTATTTTACACGGAATACCACCACACTTACAACACACCAATTATATGCGGTTCCTTGTGGTGCAGACTGGCTGTATGCAAACACGACAAACCAAGTGGTTTTGACTCCGTCAATATCGTTGCCCAACTGCAATAAATTGCAAAAGGTTTTTGTGAATGCTTCGCTGTTTGCGGGTAACGATGTATTTGCTTTGACACGCTCACCTTTTAGGGTTTACTATCGTACAACCGGAATTACAGATAACACCGGTTCTTGGACTTTAGTTCCCGACACAGGCATAATTAATGGTTCTGCCAGTGCAATTCAGTTCCGGGTTGAGTTTAGAATGTTTGGCGACACCAGCTTGCCCGCTAAGATTCACGGAATAGGCGTTGTCTATGAAGATACTTCAATGGACAGCCATTATCAACCTTCTGTAGCAAAAAGCAGTGCTGCAAGTAAGATCTTTGCTGCAAGGCAAGTTGCTGTTTGGGGTTCAAATATTCCAAATCTACGAGTGTTAATCTACAATGCTGCAACAAACACCCTGTTGCTAGACGATACCGTAACCGCGTCAGCAAACGGTACATGGCAGTATTCAACAGACGGAACTACATGGAATTCTTGGAGTGCTTCTGCTGATGCAATTGGTAACTATATTCGTTATACGCCAACCACGCTGGCAAGCGGTATCACTGCTAGATTCACCTTTGTACAGGCTTAATATATGGATGATATTGTAAGTGATTCTCGTTTTATGATTCTGGAAGTAGTTGAGGATATCGAAAGTCCCAACTATATATCATATAGCGAGTATTCAACTTATTTGTATTTGCCAAATAAAGAGATTATCAGGATATTTTGATGAATTATTTTAGGACTAATGCCGATAACAAAATCATTGTTAGAGGCGGATATTTTATAGATTGCTGCTGTGAAACCGTAAGTACCGGTACTTATTGGGAAGGCATTCCTTGCGGGGCAATGCTTAATCCTACAGAAACCTGTAACACAGGCGATTATGCCAATCTATTTAAAAACAGGATATTTGTCAAAGACGATTCTTTTTGCGAAGGCACTCAATATGAAATTTGCGAAACGCAGCGGTTTCGTTTATTTTTGTTGGAAAACTGCACCGGCACCGATCCTATAAAAGCGTTTACGGTTGAATGGGATGATCCTGCCACAACTGGTTTCCTGCAATATAACCTTGTAGGAGGAGTACCTACAGTTACTATTGGTACTACTGGTGCTGTCGGTCCTTACACCGTCAGAAGTTTTGCTGCAACCGGTACCGTCAACGATACTTTAGGAAGAATTACAAATTTAAGTGCCGATTTTTACGATAATCACTTCACGGTTAACACCGTAGCAAGTTTTATTAACACGTTCCCGTTCAGGTGCATAGAGCCAGAGCAAGAGTTTTTAAATCTTATTCCCGGCAATTCCGGTGTTGTTTTAACAAAAACTCCCGGAGTGTATCTGAAATACAGTGGCATCACAGACGCTTATGTCATGGTTAATGACTTAGACCCAGATGCAATTGTGAGTAGATTAGCTTCTGTAATGGATAGCACCTTTGGTTTAGCAGCTAGAGATGTAATATACAATACTGGTTATACTGCCCCTTTCTATACGCATTTTGATTTAAAATTGGGTTGTGGTCGCCCTTTCCAGAAAATTGAAGTTGATTATGTTCTGCATGATCGGTTTAACCCATTCCCTGATGTTTTTCAATATGGTGATGACCCAGCCTACTCATACTACAACCCTGTAGCAGCAGGTAAAAACTATTTTGAATGGGGAACTAATACTAACTGTCGTTGGGAAAACAGCGATATTTTCGGTGTATTTCCTACGGCGTATGACGGATTTGTTGACTGCGTACCGCAGGTGGGCGGAAAGATTGTTTATCCACAATACAATAATCCGTTTATTTCTGGCTATGATCGCTTCGCGAACTCTTTTGCAAACAGATTCGGTAACCTCAATAGTGTAATTAAATACAACGATAAGTGTTATTCTTTAAGTCCATCCTTTTTCTTAATGGGAATGGAAGGAAGACTTTATAAGAATTATTACTACGATAAGTTAAAGCATACTGCTCCAAACACTGCTAATGTTAGCATTCCAAGCGGAATAATGCCAAACAATTGTAGTTATGAATTGTTCTTGCCACTGTTTCACGCCGATGTTCCTTGGGGACCATTCGGATCTTATTGCAATGGTTTGGAAAACAAAACACACTTGGCATGGACATATCCATATAACACGGTGGAAAACCCTGAAACAAGTGGTGTGGCCAGCGTTTTGTCAGTTGACTATCCTGTTCCACGGGTAGGGTATAGCTACCGTCCCTTTGGTTTCATGAAAACCCGTGGAACATGGTTAAAAACCGAAATCATTGAGATGTATGTGGCAATTAAGGCCCCGGTGCCTTACTACGTCGGTTCCATCACTGGTTACGATGATATTGATCAATTGTTACAAATTGACCCCGCCTCTTGTATCAATGGTATTTCCGTAAGTGGTCCCACTGCATGTGCCCCAGTTAATATTTCCTTTGAAACTTCTGGCAAAACCATCGGTCAATTTATTGATGCTGTTAATGCTTTGAGGGCCTATAACTACACGGGCGTGCAGATTTTCAATTTTGCCATTGCCAGCGAACATGTTAGGGACTTCCCGGCTTCTACCGTAGTCAACGTAAGTTCCGAAATAATGGATCGTAATACTTTGGGTTATACAGAAACACCAGATGGTGACGAAAGTTACCAAAGTGCTTCTAACATTATAATGCCAAAAGCCTACCCATATTATCACGGTGGTAGCGAATTAAACGGTGCTTGGAGTCCTACCTTCGTACCGACTCAGTATTACGGCTCTGTCTTTGATAAAAACGTAGTTGCTTATGTGCCTCCGGCATGTACTTTGTTAGCCGACAGATTGCCAAAAGATCCTTCTTCATTACCCGGAAATGTCCAAAATCAAAATAACATGTGGTGGACAAGTATGCCCATCACCGTTAAGGACATCGTCTCAATATCGTTGGATGATCCGGCGTTTACAACCGCTTCTGTTAAAGTTGCTACAGGAAGAATGCAGTTGTCAGTAAGCGGTTCGTTTGTTGCCTCCACCGGAATTGCCTTAAATAGGGGAGGACTTGAGTACACTGACGAAGACCTCGTTAATGAGATTAATGCCATTACGTTCACGGGTGCAATGACAACACACACCCCCTTCGTAGCAAATACCATACTTCCGTATGACTACTGGATCGACGATGATACCAGCGAAACTGCTGGTGTTTATTCCTATGGAACAAGTAATCCCACGGAGTATAACTATTCATATAAGGAACAACTTTTAGATTTCAGTGGTTCTTTTGTAACTTCTGTCACTTTGCCCGGCTTACACCGCAGACGTTGTAATTGGTATGGTGTTGGTTATGATTACGATCAAGATCCATACTTAGATTACTGCATTCCACCAGAGGCAAGCAGAATTGCAACTGAAAATTTAGACTGTGACGGAGATAGACAAGTTGTTCTTGGTTATGTTTTAAGCCAAGGCTGCTCAAGCAACAATTGCATCACGAAGTGGTATATCCCCGCTCAAAGATGCTCATGTGATACTGTCTCGCGATGTAACAATGGAGAATCCGAAGAATTACCTCACCCATACAATCAACCTCGTAACGGTTTAAATGCTGAAACTTGGTCAAAGGCCGGTTGGGATGGTTACACTGTTTCACAACCCACTTTGTATATTTGTGAATATAATTTTTTCAAATCTTGCGATGTCCCGTTGCTTATCAAAGTGCCTTTTTTAGTTCAAGATCCTAACGGAACATTTTTCTTGCAGGCCGGTTCAGACCCAACATTACCGGGTAGCAATGACTTTTGTAATTCAACGACATCTACTTTAGTAATTAGATCTAATCTTTATGGTTGGTGTCAATATATTGATTGGTCAGAAGTAAAGGTCCGTGAAGAAGAAATTCCCCGTTCTAACACCCCAGAGGCACTGGTTATTGGCAGAACTTGCGGAGCACTTTGCACTACAAAGCCTTGGAATTATGACCCAGAACTTACCAAAGTTGGATTTGCCGAAGTTACCTTAGCAGATGGGCCAATGTATTTTACTATTCCCGGAGGAAGCATTCAGGCTTCTGATCCTCGGTATGCGACCGCCAACGAATGTCCGAGTTTCAGTTGTTTTTCATGTGATTCTTGGGACAGAATGTGTGGCGTTGGAATTGTGTTTAGAGATTATACGGCGTTTACCAATGGTTGTGCCCTATTTAGGGCATCGGTTGGTGATGTTACTGTAGATGACGTTGCTGGCAACGGTAGCTTAACTAGGATTGACGTAGACTGCTCTACAACCTGCTGTGAGTCTTGGTTTGCCTGTGATCCTGCCACAAATGATGGTTATTACACCAAGCACGTAAGACATCCTTGGACTCAGAGTGTTTCGTATAGTTATGCCTATTCTACAGACGAACAATTGGGTTGTGATTTTACGGTTGCTGGTGGTCCAAGTTGTACTAACTCAGTTTTTGCTGGTTTGTGTATTGGATCTTTACCGGGAATTTGCTATGACCCACCACTATATACAAATGGTAAACGCACTAGAAGTATGACTTGGGCACTAGATAGTGAACGCACTTCGTGTGGCTGCAATCCGCAGGATTTGCAATGTGTGACGGAAACTGTAACGGATTCTCCGGATTGTGGATATTCATATATCTTATGTGATGGTCCAAGTTGTATTTCTTTGGTGGACCCGGTTAAACCTGATGGAACTACTGCGTGCGGAAATTGTGATAATTATCCTTTCCCACTGCCAATCTGTGAAAATCGGAGTGAAAGTTCTACTTTCTCAGAAGATTACAATGGTGTTTGCGGTATCTTTGGTCAACATCCCTTTGTAACGGACGGCTCAAATGATTTAGATGTTACTTGCACTTCTACTTTTGAGGATTGTGACGGGGCAGGAAACTACAACTACAGTTTGACTTCAAGTACAATACTTAACTGGTATGGTGCCAATATATCTGCTATTCAAAATGGCTCAATTACCTTAAACAATTCTACTACTGTCAGTTACACGGTTGGTAGTCGAGTTTGGACGGCTCCCTCACCATCCTTGCCCGCAACCGTGAAAACTATCCCAGAATTAAGAGATTATTGGGATGATAAGTCGCCTGTTTTTGGATATCCTAACTATAACATAGTTAGTAGCACAGGACCATTTGATACAAGAGTTAAAGATCCAGTTTGCACGGGAACATAAAATGAGTTGCTGCAATAATCCACTTCATAAAGAAAAGCCATCTTTCCATCCGGCTCAAGTAAAACAATTTCAAATCCCGGTTGTCGGCGGTGCCAGTCCCATTTTACAAACTAATCCTACAGAAACTAATGGCAAGGTAATTCAGGTGACAAATAGACCAATTCCGGCGAAGCCAATTGTAAATATGGCGAAGGCTGCCATTTCTCAAGAAAATAAAGTATCTTGGTTTTTAGATGGTATTACCGGACTTAAGAAGTGCGTCACCAACGACATAGATTATTCTAAAGAACAGATAGAAGCAAACAGACAAGCATGTAAGGATTGCCCGCACTCCACAAAGAAAGACGGCAAAATTACCACGTTTTCGCAGTGTATGGCCCCTGATCCAGCTAAAAATAATCAGCCGTGTGGCTGTTTTGTGCTTTGCAAAACGCAGGTTGGGAAGTGCCCTTTAGACCGCTGGACGAGCCTAACAATTAATCAAACTTGATATTTATATATTTTGTAGAAGTGTATTAAATATCTATATGAGTATTGACAGCAATGAACTACTGGTCAAGTTTTTAGATCAGAATTTAAAACTTGCAGAATTATGTTCAACTCTTGCCAAATCTGAGCAAGAGCGTACTCATATTGATAAACAAATCCTTGACAGATTAGAAGAAATTGCAGAAAGACAGCAGCGTGCAGAAGAGCGTGTTTTGCAATTAGAAGAACGTCTTTACGGTTCTGCCAATAGAGATCAGGGATTGGTTGGTCAAGTGCAAAATGTCCAAAACGAAGTAAAAGAAATGGACACCAATCAACTTATTGCTGATGTTAAGTCATTGAAAATGCAGGTTGGTATTTTGTGGGCTGCTGCTATCTTTTTAACGGTTGCTATGGCAGCGAAGGTAATTGACTGGTTATTTAAGACAAGTCCCGAATCCGCACAAATGTTGGGAACCTTGGTATACCATTTCGCGTCAATTCTTGATATTTTACCGTAATCAATTGACCGATGACCTCATCTTTAGAGTTCCAGATTTTCTTTCTTTCTTCTTCAGAAAATCCACTACCCACCCTAAATATTTGACCGTCACTCGTAGTGAGAACCATTTTACCCAAAGTAGGCAATTCAGTAGATCGCCCATTCTTGTACCATGTTCCGTCAGCATATTGCTTTGCTCCCTTTTCCCTGTGTGGTAAGATAATTTTTTCAAAGGTTTGTAAAGGTTCTAAACCGATACATGTAAATTCCCCGTCCTTAAACTGCTTAATCTTCAAAAGATCATAGGAACGTTCTCCGAAAGCATAAGTGCCGTTCCCGTTCCTAATCATTGTTCCTTCGTAGCCTTCGTGAGAGTACCGATCCAAATTCTCGACAGATGCATCAATTAACTCTGTAGAAACCAATTTAACGTAGTCACTTGGTCTGTATAACCTAGCTAGAGTTTCCCATCTTTCTTTAAAAGTGCCGACTCTAGGCGAGTCAAATACAAAGTATTTGGTTCTTTTATCCAATATAATGTTTTTGGTCCTACGAACCCGTGACGAAGTTTCATCAAAATCGCCTTCGGCTATAATTTCGCCGTCTAATGGAAAATCATTCCAGTATGATTTAAGATCATGTACAATATGCGGTACAGAGACAATTTCATTTCGTTCTCTTGTCCAAAGGCGTTTTCCATCCCAGACGGCACGTATGCCGTCTAGTTTAGGCTGCCTGTAAATCATGGACCAGTCTTTAATCCTGCTTGCATCAAAATTATGAGCAAGCATCGGTGCTTCTTGCCATTCATTCATATGTGTAACCTCTATTAACGTACCACGCGATAGTGTCACAATGACACGGGTTGGGTTTACAAAAACAACCAAGAATACTGTTTGGTTTTATAATTTCTTTAATTTTATTTCTGTATTCTTCTGATTCTGGAGAACAGAACCACCTGTTAAATTTAACTAGTGCATTGCCTCTGCCGTATTCACTGACTGTAAAAGGATTGCCAAATGGGGCGTTTGTTATCCCCTTACCGGGTCTACCACAATAAACTGTGTAGTATGATCCCGCGTTTATATTGACTACTTTAACCATAAAATAAAAAACCGGGTTTCCCCGGTTTTCAATTCGTTAGATCGGGACGTTTTCGTCATCTTCCTGTGCGACAGTTTCAACCCGTG
>Ga0315900_10010261_pt1 | contig 11753 bp, 19 predicted proteins | sample LakEriMetagenome_FD_203521 | JGI IMG/M metagenome (GOLD analysis project Ga0315900, IMG submission 203521) | Freshwater fungal communities from buoy surface, Lake Erie, Ohio, United States - Buoy 12 MA114 | ecosystem: Environmental > Aquatic > Freshwater > Lake > Lake biofilm | place: USA: Lake...
GCCAGGGCTTCAGGTTTGAGTGCTTCTTGTAAAAATTCACTGGCTCTCATTTTTTGTCCCGTGGTTGAACAGCAGTGGGCATGTTCTTGTATCTACGTGTGTTGGGGTCGTATACTGTCTTCATGGGACCAGCACCAGCCAACTTCTTGAGTCGGTTGACCATGTCATCAAAGTCTGCAGGGTCGTGACGTCCACCAATTTTTTCCTTGGCACCTTCCATGTTGGCAATAGGTGCCACAGGAGCATCGGCTACATCCTTTTCTAACTGGCTGATGTCGCCTTCGTCCATTTCGTCAGGTTGTGCGGTGCTGTGAATTCTCCCGGTACCAGCGGTTGGAACAGCACCACTGGTACGAGCAAAAGGATCTGCGGGCAAGCGTTTGCTTTGTCCTTTGAAAATATCATCTCGACGAGTTTTTGATCCGTCACCGCCATAACCTGTGGCAGTTAAGTCTCGGCCGTATTCGCTGCCGCGATGAGCATTGTAGTAATCATCTCTGTCATAGTTGCCTTCCGCCACACCTTGCTTCTTGAGAATATCCAGTGCGTGTTTTTCCATCTGTTTTTTGGTAATAGGTTTACCGGGTGCTTCCTTACCTTTGAAATAATCAGAACCTTTTTTATCTCTTGAACCATAGGTGCTGTGACTTACTTTGCCATCACGACCTGGTTGTGGTGCTGACTTATCCATTTCATTCAAGCCTTCCGCCACACCTTTTTTCATTTTGTCTAACTGCGTTAGTCTTGCGAGCTCTTGATCAGTCAAGGGGTTGTCTAACTTGGGCACCTTGGGTTTGACGTTGGTGGGGTAGTATGCTGTTTTTGCACGATTTTTTGTACCAGGAATTTGTTGGTTGGCCACACGCACGCCTTCATCAACATCATCTTTTGCCGTACCTTGAGACTTTTCAGCACGAGCAATTCTATTGCCTAGGCTGTTTAACTCATGTTCCATGGCGCGAGCTTGACGCTCGCGATCAGTCAAGTTCTGTTCACGATCTGCATACTGCCAATTATTGCCGCCCAGTGAGTCATACTCATTTTTCATTTGTTCGTATTTGGCTTTTAGTTCTGGCAATTGAGCTAGATCTGCCTGGGCAGCATTAGAGTCTGCCTGTGTTCGTTCTGCATCGCGCTGTGCCATGCGTTGACGACTGCGCTCACGTTCTTGTTCTGGTGTTCCAGCAATGCGAACATTCATACCCCGGGCGCGGGCCATTGCTGCAAATTGGTCAGCTAGATTTTCTGTTACAACTTGATTTATTTTCATTATCTAATTCCTGCTAGACTTTGTAGCGCACGACTTTCATCTGTGGGTTCGTGTATCTTTTTAGGAGCAATACCAGCAGCTGATCTAACATCATTTAGATCTTCGTCGTGCACACGACGATATTCGTTGGGCGTGCATGGCACAATCTTGGCAAACGCATCTTCGTCCCAGTCATAGTTTTGGTCTTGATAGCGCCAACGCCAGTCGCTGGGTTCAAATTCTGTAAGGGTGCCAAGGTCACTCAGCAGGTCCTGGATTTGCCCGGCCACTGCTGATCTACGACGCAATTCAACATACACTAGATAACGACTGGGTTTGATTTCACCAGGACTACGGTCTGCGTCCAGCACAAAGTCATAGCCCTTTTCAAACCAGCTTACTAGGTCCTTGGCAGCTTGCAAATCTCTTACAAAAAAGCTCACAACCACAATGTCAGCATCATCACCCATTTTTGAAGTAAACTCATCAATGTGAATGGTAGGCTTCATCATGCCATCTAGGTCTTTGTACTGTAGGCCTTCTAACAAGTGTTTGAACATTATATGGCTCCTGGTGCTGCGGGCTGTTGCGGTGTGGCTGCTAGGTTCTGTTGAGCAGTATCTGCTGCTGTATCGCTTTGATTTTCCTGTTTGTCTAGATCCTGCTCATAGGCTTGATCTAGTTCGTCAAGATCAATTTCTTGGTCTTCCATCTCAATTGATCCAGTCTTGATGTCATTCATCAGACTCTTGGGCATGATAATTTCTACCAACCATACAGGTTTTTCAACGATCTTGGCTTTTTTAGTGCCAGGTATGTAGTCTGAAGGATCTGTGATGCGAATAGGAATTTTAATCATTTTCTTTTGATAGTTGACGTCACAGTCAAAAGGCAACAATCTACGGGCACCACGTGGATCAGGCATGAGTTTTTCGGGCCACATAAATGTACAGGCCACACGATATTTTGTGATTTCGGGACCGGCCACAAGCTCGCCAATCTCCCAGTTTTTAAAGGCATACATATCTACTTCGTCCAACACACGCTCAAAATCTAGTAGCGTGGTAATTGTGCCCTCGCTCATGTAGATATCGCGGATATTGTCGGCGACTTGCCAGTAGTCTTCGTGGTTTTTAAATAGGTCTCGATCCATGGTTGTATATTTACCACAACAGGACTCAAGCTGGATTTTGACATCACAGGGTCAACAGCCTAATACTTATGCTGAAAAACCAAAGAAATCTGTCCACATAATTCTCTGATTCACTGTACCGTAAATATCCTTGTCCAACTAACGGACACAAGGAGAAAACACTTTGAGTAGAAACCGCGCTGCGAAAGCACAAAACAAACGTATGGTACAGACACAAGAGAACACTATCAGCTTTAACCAAGCACCTAAAGCGGCACAGCGCCGCATAGACCTGATCCCTCGAACACGAAATCAGGAACGCTTGGTGCTGGCTCTTTTGGACGCTGACCAACACATAGTTGTTACCACTGGTCCTGCTGGCACTGGCAAAACGTATCTAGCCATGCAAGCAGCAGTAAAAGCATTAAGAGAAGGAGATTGCGATCGCATAGTATTAACACGCCCAGCGGTTGGCGTAGAGGGAGAACAACATGGTTTCCTCCCGGGCAATTTAGTTGCTAAAATGGAACCTTGGACTCGTCCTTTGCTAGACGTCATGCGGGAATACTACCGCCCTCAGGACATTGTAGCCATGATAGAAGATCAGGTTGTGGAAATTGCGCCTCTGGCATTCATGCGCGGCCGCACCTTTAAAAACTCGTGGATTATTGCCGACGAAATGCAAAATGCAACTCCGGCACAGGCCAAGATGTTAATGACTCGCATTGGAACGAACTCTAAGATTGTGATCACAGGTGATGTTGAGCAAGCTGATCGTAACGCAGACGACAACGGCTTGATGGACCTGGTAACAAGATTGCAATCTTTCCCAGTGAACGGTATCACGGTTTGCCCCATGGAAAACCGTGATGTTCAGCGACACAAGATCATAGGAGAAGTGTTACGACTCTATAGTAAATAAGGGCCATGCTGGCCCAACTTGCCCACCCTAATTTAATCGTAGTTCACTACAGACCATATCAGGGTGGCAAGTTTTTCATCAACTGCCTTGCTCATCACTACAAAGTAATGCCTCAGCTGGATACCAGCTGTTACCTGTCTGGTCAAGATTTCAAAATACAACAAATTCACAACAGTTTGCCCCCGCCTGAACACCTACGCAAGTGGGAAAAATTCGAGTTGGGTTGCAGATCTTTTTGGGGCGGTAAGTTGACTGAATTGTTGCAACGTACACAACAACCTAACTCAGTGTCAACTGAATTGTTGAGTCAATACCGTTGTTTCATAGTCAATCACATGACCAATCCAGAACGCCTTGATCTAATTGATCTGAATCTGCCAATGGCCAGACACATTGTACTCACCAACGCTGATGAGTTTTGCAAGACGTCAATTGAGAAAAAAGCACCTCTGGACTATGATCCCAAGTTGTCAACAGGATCATTTGAAAGACACATGTTTACAAACCGCAATGCATTTTTTCTAGATGTAGATTCTGCATATTCTAACTCAACACAATTGATTACGCAACTGCATCGGTGTTTGATCTGGCTGGGCTTGGATACTGAACTAGATCCAACAGTATCTCAGTTTATTGATCAATATCGTTGGCTTCATGGCCTACAATAGTTTGATATGCTTCGCGCCAGTTTTTGACCACTGGATAGTTGCAGCAATGGTGCATGTTGTGTCCGTGTTCCATGAGCATGCTGTTTAGACCCATGCTATAGCCCACGTCAGCGTTTTCAGGCTTGTCTTCAATCCACCAGCAACCTGAACCTGCGTATGGCTCCAGTGCTTCGTTTTTATCAGCACCTGTATCCAAGCACACAATTGATTCAAACACTGTTTCACCAAACATCTTGCGCAGATTCATTTCTCGCAGTCGTTGTGCATTGATATCCCGGCTTAGACTTGTGATACAGTGAAACACGTAGCCATGCTCTTCGTGCAGACGCTTGACATAGTACATGGCATCACGCAAGGGTGGCAAAAACCCAATGGCCGCCGATTCATTGAACATTCTAATCAGCTTTTTGCCCTGCTCTCGAGTAATGCCATAGCGTTCACCGATGTCATAGACAAATGCAGACCCGGGCTGTTGTTCATGCCCGTGTTCTTCCATCCAGATTGCAAAGGCATACTCCCAGTTCAACAGCACGCCGTCGGCGTCAACTAGGATTGTTTGCGTTGGGTTGTACTTCAGATTCTGATTTGGTTTCTTCATTTTTTACTATCTCATAACCGTTTTCGTCAAACAGTCGCTTGATGATACTTTCGTAGTGTTGCATGTAGTATTCTACAATGCGGTGGAAATTTTTGGGTACTTGAACACCGCCCATGTGACATTTTTCTACCTGGAGTGTTTTAAAGTCCAAGATCACATTGGCAGTTTGCAGGTCTCTTGTTTTTAGCCGTTTGGACACTTGCATGGCTTCGTCTAGTCGGCCATCCGCTTTGCGGTAATAGGTTAGAATAAAATATCTCATAACGTTATTGTAACAATTTTCTAATAAAATGTCAATGCTTCTACTAAATTTAGAGCATTATAAATCAACAGTTTAACACACTAGTTTTTTGAGAACACTGTTTTTTTCAGTCCAGGTTGTAAACGTTTGATCAAACTTATCAAAATCTCTAATAGGTGTTTGTGTTAATTGCTGTACTACATTGATCAAGTTCTGCCTGTTAAAAAAATCAGCCAATGCAATGGCTTGCATGTTGGGCACGGTTTTCCAGATATGAACCTGCTTTAACCACAGTGTAGAAAAAAATTGTCGAGCATTGTGCTCAGTTACTCGTTGTTGAGCCCAAACGGGCAAAGTTTGTTTGTGAACCTCAACAAAATGCATTAGGCTGTTTTGATGCCGTTTGGCAATAAACACATCGATGATACCAACTGCGGCCGACTCAGGAAAGTCTATGTAATAAAATTTCTCAGCCAGTTCTACAAACCAATCAAAATAATAGTGCGAATTCTCAACAGGATCAACTTGAGACCAATCTAAGATGCTAGGAACTACATTTTTGTAATCTACACAGATATCTCTAAAATAACGTCGGTTGTGTAACACCAACCCAGTGTCTGTAATATTACATTCTACAGAAGTATTCAAATCGAGTTGTTGGAGGCACAGTGTTTTTAAAAAATCACCCCCAGTTCCTCCCACATAACAAATCATTGATTGAACACGGTGCATAAAAATTTGTATAAAAATTGATGTGTTTTTTCGCCAATGTGCGTTCGCGAAACATCCCAATCTAAATTTTTAATCATTGGGTAGCACTTTGGATAAGGCAACGGTTTTCCACAAAATACATGCACAAAACTATAAGGGACCAACTGCTGATAGTAATCGTTCAAACGTTCAGGATTTCGGTCCGACCAAACCACAGCCATTTTAACATGTGGAGCATAGAGATCAGAATTTAAAAAATTCTCAATGATTTGAAAAATATGTGCATTATCGTACAATCCGGATATACCATAGTTTTGAGAATTTTTAAACTTGCTAGCAAAGATTTTATCTTCGTCTATTCCAATGCCTAACACAAGGCTACACCCAAAAAAGGCATAGTCTGGCACACATTCAAAATTGTTAGAACTTCGGAATCCTAGATTGTTAAAACGATAAGTGACTGTTTGTGTACTGTCTTTTCCAAATGTGTTTACAGTTTTCCCATGTTGATTCCACATAGGAATCACTGGATTCTTTAGATTGTTATCTGACATAGCTCAATAAGTGTAGCACTCAAATTGATTTCTGTGTCAGCCACTGAATTGTTGTTTACCAGCCCGTTGCGAATGATCACAATAGCTTGGTCTTGGCGCTCGGGAGTATCGCCCCATAGTTCTAAGTTATCGTACATCCAGCGAAAGATATCTTCAGCTTCTTCAGGATTGGCGTTTTGACACAGCAGTGTACGTGCCTGACGAATTTGTCCACGCTTGAACAAGTCCACAGCATCCAGCTTCCAGTCACGTGCTGAACGATCAGCTTCACCTGGCGGCACAAGTCGGCCTGTTTGGCTATTGAGTTGAACCAAGTTCAGACATTTGCGCAGGTCTGGATAAGTGGCTTTGACATAACTGTCCAAGGTATCTAGTTCAAACTCTACACCTTCTGTGACTAACACAGTAGCAACTCTAGCAGTAAACTCTGTGTGATCAGTTTTGGTAATGTGGAAGCCTTGACAGCGACTGTGAATAGGACTGATGATCTTGTGCGGATAGTTACATGTAAGAATGAATCGTACAGTCTGCGAGTAATCTTCCATCAAATTACGCAGTGCAGGTTGCACTGAATCCTTGTTCATGTAGTCTGCTTCGTCAATCAGCACAACCTTGAACTTGCCAAATGGCATGGTTTGACAAAAGTTGATTAGCTTGTCCACCCATTCGATCTTACGTGCTTCTTTTGAACCGTTTGCATACATCACATCGTATTCGTCCACACCCAGTTCATTGATCAGCATTTTGGCCAAGGTGGTTTTGCCTGTACCTGCTGAACCTGATAGCATCAAGTGTGGAACTGATCCGTCTTGTATCCATTGTTGTACTTGATCTCGTTGTGCCTGATCTACAAATACATAACCGTCTACTGTGTTGGGACGGTACTTCTCTACCCATAACTCTTTCATGTTCTTCCTTGTGGAATGTTTTGGCCCAATTGCCGTTCAAACGATGACTCTATGTTTTGCATGTCCTCAGGCAGTGGTGGCGGAACATAACGAGGCTTGGGCTCTTTCTTGCCAAAGATCTCAGTATGTCTAGCTGCCAGTTCTTCCTGACTAACACTTGATGGACGTGGTCTTGACCCTTTACTCATTTTACACTAACTCCTCAACAATGCCAAGTATTTCGGCAATAATCAATAGTAAACCGCCTGTTGCAATAAATTGCAAAGACAATTCAGGATTAAAAGCTGCCAAGATAAATGCTGTACCAGCAGCTACCCTTACAAAACTCTTGACAAGGCTCACATAAAAGTGGCCTCGACTGGTGTCTTTTGGTTGTATTTCTATCATAGGTGGGTGGTGCGGGCAACGGCCCTGTTTATAGTCACAGTCAGGAGTGTATTCCTTCCTGCAGATTTTACATTTTGTCATTGAGTACATTCCATACTTGGCGTTTGGATTGTTGATCTAACCAGTCTTTTTCTGTGTCTCCAAAGCTGGGAGAAGTTCTAATAATTTCGTCTAGTATGTGTTTGATTTGATAAAGGTCTTGCTTGCATCCCCACTGAATATAACCATCGTTGTAGGGGCTGTTCATTTCAAGTTCGGCTCGATGCAGTTGATTGACCACGTCAACTACATCCCAGCGTTTGGCAAAACCCATGTCAGTTGTGCTGCATCCAGCTGGGTTTGGCTTCAATGTTGATAGCGTCCGAGAATGTGGTATCCTGTGGTTCTTCATCTGATTCCATCATGATGTCCTTGGGATCAACTCTGCGTAGAGTTTGCTTGCCGTTCTCATCCTCAATGTCAATACCTCGAGTCCAGCGTCCGTGTTCCACACAGATCCATGTGCCTACCCGGATATCTTTTTGATCAGGACCCACTGCATAGACCTTGCCCCAGCGTGGACGAATGCCTGAGCTCTTGCCGTTGTCTGTGGGCAGTATAAGACCTCCACGGCTGATACGTTCTTTAAAATTCATATCGCTTACAATCACAGCGTCTCTCAAAGGTTTGAGTTGTGCGCGATCAATGCGATGTGGTTCAAAAGCTAGTTTTGTCATCAACTTCCTTTTTTGGGATTGCTAACTTGTTTTTGGTACTGCTGATTGACTTGATCGGTTTTCTTACTGATCACACGATTCATGTCATCGACTAGGTCTCCACGTGCATTGACTTTCATGTTGCCTACGGCACGTACATTTTCATTTTTTAGGCGTAGACTGGCCATGTCTACTGTTTTACCCATTGCTGTTTTGTGAGTTTTCATAGTAATCTCCTTGGTAATTATTTAACGCAGAAATTCGTTGGGGTTTAAATCATAGTGTAAACTGTCAATTCTGTGTACTCGTAGTTTATACAACACATAACTGGCCACACTAGAACCACGTCCTACACCCCAGATCAATTCATGTTCAGTCATAACATCTACCAAATATTTGAGATAGCGTAGTAGATTAAACAAGTTACGTTCTTGAAATAGCATGAGTTCTTGTCCACAGCGTTGCAGTTCAGCATCAGTTTGGCATAAACTCAGCACATGTTCGGCAATGTCAAGATCTTTATAGGACTGAGGCATGTACCAATTGGCCTGGCAACGATGATCCCACTCTTGCTGGCTCTGTTGCTGACACATTTCATCGTAGCGTATAAAAGTTGGCACATTATCTAGAATCAACGCGGCTGTTTCTAGATCAATGCTGTTGTCTACCAGCAAGTGATCCAAGGTGGCAAAGTCATGTCCTTGCATGTACAAGTGCACAACATCGTTCTCACCAAAGATCATTTGTCCAAATTTGTCAGTTTTCATTTTTTGGGAAATTTGCAAATACTACAGTGTTGGCAGTGTGCTTGACCTCATCGGGCCATTCAAGTCCGTATTCTTGCCAGCCAGTGGTTGTAACTTTAACAACGTTTTGAGACACAGTTTCTAATTCAATGTTTTCGTGTTGAGTGTTGGACAATGTCCACCAGCCATCGTTGACAAACGGACCCAGAGTATCTTCTTCATTGTGCAGATACCAGACCTGATCGCCCAATGTGCTTTGAATGTTGAGGTCTGTGATTATCATGCGACCTTCCATGATAGCATTGAGCTTGCAGTATAACATTATACCAATGAGTTGGTCAACTGGTTCTTCGGGCAAGGTGGTCACATTTATACCCAATAGACTCATCATTTCTGCTTTTTCTTCATGCACCTGATTGATGAATACTGTGTTTTCCAACTCGCTCCAAATAAAACACTTGAGGCGATTCATTGCAATATTGGTTTGTTCAGCATCAGTAGTTTTGGTAACCAAATCTAAACTAACTGAGTATTGATTGAGTTGCAATGAATCTTCATAGTAAATGCCCGCCATGAAGTCTATGTCGTACTGAAGTCTTACGTTCATTTGATGTTGATTTTGTCTGAATGAGCCATGGCACCAGATTTTTCTGATGCTTCGCGCAGTCGTTGTTGATACTTGCTTTGGTAGCTTTCCAAAGCCATTCGAATTTGATTGCAGAGATGTCCGTTGCCGGTTTGCGCGGCTATAGACAGTTTTCGGTTTAGTTCGCTGATCTTGTCAGTGAGCTGTTCTTCGCTCAGTGAATCAAGGCTGCCAATCAAAGGATGTTCCATAGAGTAATTTTACTACAGAACACCCAGCAATGTCAACACAAATTGGTTAAGCCCAACTACCAATTGAAGCCACAGCACTGGTACCCAATGGAACCAATTTGATATAGCTGTTGGCCAATACAGTGGGAGCGCCGCCTGGGGCAGAACTAAATTGGATTTGCGGAGTAAAAGTTCCACTGGCATTGGATTTTACTATGCCTTTGAGCACCACTGTGATGTTTTCTGCGGCAGTGGTACTGGCTGCTGTGACCACAGTGGCGGTAGCACCTGTGCCATAGATACGACTCACAGCACCTAGCGCATTGCCATTGGTGCTGGTGGTATCAGCAGTGTATGTCATAGACGACAAGGTGCCACTCAGTGCAAACAATGTACTCAGGGTGTGACTGTTGGTACCAGCACTTCGTGTGATGTAGTACACTGCTTCAAACATATAGGCAGTGCTAGCGTCCAAAGTAATTGCACTGGGAGAACTGAAAACGTTTTGAGCTGACGCAGAGTCGCTGAGCACGTTGTTGGAAGCCTGCAATCGAAATGCCACAGAAGGTGCCAATCCTCGACGGCTGGCAGTAGGGGTAGTATAGAAAACTACACCGTCGTATTCAAATGCACCTGCACCTGGTGTGGCCAGTACATCGCCGGCGGTGAATTGCAGTGCAGCCAGCGTGGTTGTTCCAATGTTTGGTCTAACTTTGGAGTTTAAAAATGCTCCGTTTAGGTTACCAGTGGCAGTAACGTTGCCAATCACCAAATTGCCACCAGTGATTGTGCCAGTGGCGCTTACACTGCCAGCTGTGACTAAATTACCACCTGTGACGTTGCCTGTAGCAATTACTTGTTGACTGGCCAATACATTGCCTGTAGCACTGACAAAACCTACCCCGCCTGAACCAGCAATAATATTACCAGTAGCAGTGACGTCATCGACCTGCAGATCAGCAGCCGAAAAGTTCGTCAGCGCACGATTCAAGTCAAAGATAGTTACAGTGCTGCCACCGTTGTAGGTACCAAACGCAAACTCATAAGTGCCGGCCGCGGAAAAAGACAATGTGTAAGGTCCAGCTGCTGGTGGTGTGGGGCTAATACCTTGTAGACCTGATACTCCCAGGGTCACTGAACTTGGCAAAGTAACTGTGTGCGCAATGTTGGTAACTTCAATTTGTAATTTGATGTAACCGTAGCTACCAGTACCTGGGAAGTTAACAAAACTCAAAGATATGCTGCCGGAAGTGCTAATACTCTGATAATGTCCGCTGGCATAGTTGATGCTTATGGCTCCACTGGTGGAAGTCACTGTGACTTTGGTACCCGAAAAGTCTTGAATTTTTGCAGCATAGATTAGATTGTCCAACATGTTGTTGTCTAATGTTCCGCCAGTGAGTGCGCTTTTGAGCACTGCCTTGGCCTGCAGGTCGTTGATTTCATCTTCGGCATATTGAAAGTTTACCTTGGTATTGGTAAAATTATCACGAAAGCCTTGTGAATTGTTATCTTGCCCGGCTACTGGGTATGAGCCGTCAATGTTGTTTGGGTTAATATTGCTTGACATTTTTTATCCTTGTTACACCAAAATGTTCTGTTTGGGGAATACCAAATATTTATCGTAGGTTTCGCCTGGATTGTACATATCCACTGGCTCAATGAATTCCATGCTACCTTCATCAAATATAGTTTCTGTTGTGACCACTGTGGCAAATGGTAGCCAGCTAATTCTAGACAGTCCAGTGCCGGGTGTGGTTGGTCGATACAGTTGTGCGCTGCGATATTGCGAACCACGACTGATTTGCACAAACTGATTTGGTGCCGTCTGTGTTTCTAAAGTACAGGTTACTATTTCAGTAACTGCATCTACGCTAATTCTCCATATTGCCATGCGATCGTTGCCAAATTCGCCAACCAGGCTACCAGAGGCAGTGGTCAACGTTACTGGAACTGTACCGCCGGCACCACTGGTAATTCTGAAACGTGTTGCATCTACAATATCAAGTACATAGTAGATTTGGTTGCCTGTTGCAAAAGGAACAATGTTTCCAAATCCTGTACCTGTAAACCAAATTATATCACCTGGTGCCATGTTGGCAGTGGAACTACAAGTTATTGCATTG
>Ga0315900_10010262_pt1 | contig 11752 bp, 7 predicted proteins | sample LakEriMetagenome_FD_203521 | JGI IMG/M metagenome (GOLD analysis project Ga0315900, IMG submission 203521) | Freshwater fungal communities from buoy surface, Lake Erie, Ohio, United States - Buoy 12 MA114 | ecosystem: Environmental > Aquatic > Freshwater > Lake > Lake biofilm | place: USA: Lake...
GGCGGCACCTAGTTCGTCGGTCGTACCTACCGATTGTCCTCCCTTGATCCCGCCACCTGCCATCCACATGGTGAAGCCATACGAATTGTGGTCGCGCCCTGTCGACTGCTGATACTCGGCAACCGGCTGTCGACCGAACTCACCACCCCAAACAATCAAGGTGCTGTCGAGAAGCCCCTTGCGCTTTAAATCTTTGAGCAAGGCGGCGATCGGTTTGTCCGTTCTTCCTGCGTGCAGGTTGTGATTGGTTGCCAAGTCGCCGTGTGCATCCCAGTTGGCATCGTTGTGGGAGCCACCCGAGTAAAGCTGAATGAACCGGACACCTCGCTCCACCATGCGCCGGGCCAACAAACAGCGTCGACCAAAATCGTCCGTTTGCTTATTCCCAACGCCATAGAGATCGAGCGTTTCTTGCGATTCTTGAGATAGATCGACTAACTCCGGTGCAGACTGTTGCATCTTGAATGCGAGCTCGTAGCTTTTGATCCGCGCACTCAATTCGGAGTTGTTTGGTCTCGATAGCAAATGAGCATCGTTGTTCTCTGCGATAGAGTCGATCAGTTCCCGCTGCAGTTCGCGAGAAACGCCGTCTGGAGATTGAAGATCGAGGATGGGAGCTCCTTTTGCTCGCAAGATCGATCCTTGCAAGCTAGCAGGCATATAACCGCTCGACCAATTCTTTGCACCGCTGATCGGCCCACCGGATGGATCCAACATCACGACATAGCCAGGCAAGTCTTCATTGACGGTTCCCAAACCGTAGTTGATCCACGAGCCCAGAGATGGCGAACCACTCAAGATCTTTCCTGAGTTCATCATCAACATCGCAGAACCGTGGATAGGAGAATCTGCCGTCATCGAATGGATAAAAGCGATATCGTCGACGCATTCACCCAAGTTCGGGAATAGATCGCTTACCCATTTGCCACACTGTCCGTACTGTTTGAACTTCCAACGCGGTTCTACGACGCGACCTTCGTTGCGATGCCCTCCACGTCCAAACGTTTTCACAGTGATCGTTTTATTATCCATCCCGATCATGTTGGGCTTGTAGTCAAACGTATCGATTTGACTGGGGCCTCCATACATGAACAAAAAGATAACCGATTTCGCTTTCGCAGCCGCAGCAGGAAGGAACGAGGTCGGTGAAGGGGATTGGCCAGCCTGTGCCTTCGAGAAAAAGCCATCCGCAGACAAGAAGGAACTGAGCGCGACTCCACCGAATCCACAACCGGATTGCCATAGGAATTCGCGTCGAGTTCGACCGCAGAAATTTTGTTTTGTCATGATTTGTTTCTCGATCAATCGAGGTAGACGAATTCGTTACTGTTAAGCAAAACCAAGCAGTAGAGACGAAACGCTTGCGCTTCGTCGACAGAGAATTTGGATTGATACGATTGAATGCGAGCCAACCCACGGTCCAATTCGCTATCGGTGGCTGGCCGAGAGTAGACGCTCGAGATAGCTTTGGCTAGCTTGTCCTTCAATACATTCGTGTTTTGGGAAGCGTACTCTGCTAGCTGATTCGAGTGCTTCTGCATAAAGGAACCGTTGAGCATGTTCAACGCCTGGGCGGCCTGCGTCGTGAGGAACCGGGCTTCGCATGTTACATCCGTTTCTGGAAAATCAAATACCGATAGTTCCGGTGGAACCAACGACCGTTTGATATGGATGTAGATACTGCGACGAGATTGTTCGGCTTCGGAGGATTTTCCCCATCCCTTGCCTGGCACGCTTTGGCCAGCTTTGACGTCGTCCGACACTTCGGGATAGATACTGGGCCCATGCAATTTGTAAGCGATACGGCCAGAGACTGCTAAAACGGAATCGCGAATCTCTTCGGCGCTCAATCGCCGCGCATTGAAGCGTGCGAACAAATCGTTTTCGGGGTCTGCATCGACCACTGCTTGCTCGGCAGCGGAACTTTGGCGATAGGTTTCACTCATGAGCATCATGCGATGCAGTGGCTTTAATCGCCAATCGTTTTCGGTAAGCTGCTGAACCAAGAAGTCGAGCAACTCTGGATGTGTCGGCGCATCTCCCATTTGTCCAAAGTTGTTCGACGAGCGAACAATGCCGCGTCCGAAGTGATGTTGCCAAAGTCGGTTGACGATCACTCGGCCGGTCAATCGATTGGTATCCGAGGTTAACCACTTCGCCAGGACCGTTCGACGTTTTGCGGTCGTGTCCTTATCGCTGACTTCCGGGATCTTCGGTGCAGCCTCTCGATAAATGGTCGGAAAGCCTGGTTGAACCTCATCGCCTGGAGCTGCGGGGGAACCTCGCGTAAGAACGTGAGTCTCAGGTGGTTTGGGATCGCATTTCGCCAATCCAAGCCGGTATTCGGCAGAGATCGCTTCCGACTCTTTGTTGAGTTTTTCCGATTCCCTTTTGAGCTCTTCGTATTCGTTCCATTCTGCTTCCGAAACGTGGTCCTTGAGCTTTACCTCGAGTACTTTGTTACGATCGGGACTCTTTGCAGCGGTCTTGTCCTCTTCCGACATCTTCGCGATGCCGTCGTTTTCAATTTTCCTCAATTGCTTCTGAATCGCCTTGATCCGATTCTTGTTCGCTTCCAGCTTGCCGCGCACCGGAAAAGGCGAGACATCGATTTGGGAGTTGCTCCTCTCGTCTCCTCGATTGCCGTACGGGGTTACGTCCCGGAGAAACGCGACGAGTTGGTAGTAGTCTTTTTGAGGAATCGGATCGATCTTATGATCGTGGCAACGTGCACAGTTCATCGTCAGACCGAGCACACCTTGTCCGATCGTCGTGACCAAATCATCGTAGCCATCGAATCGAGCTTGTTCGGGGTCTGCGGGTTCGTCGTCCCAAATGCCCAATCGGTAAAAACCAGTCGCGGTCAACGTTTCGATCGTTGGGTTATCGATTTCGTCGCCTGCGATTTGTTCCGTGAGGAATTGGCGATACGACTTATCGCGATTGAACGAATCGATAACGTAGTCGCGATAATACCAAGCGTTCGGTTTGGGCCCATCGCGTTCATAACTGTTGGTCTCGGCATATCGAACCAAATCGAGCCAACCGCGAGCCATGCGTTCGCCAAATCGAGGGTCCGCTAGAAGTTTGTCCACAATCTCTGCGTAGGCTGTTTCCGATGGGTCCTGTACAAATGCTTCGACCGTTTCCAGATCTGGCGGCACTCCTAAACAATCGAAATAGAGTCGTCGGACCAAGGAGCGTGAATCAGCTCGTTTCGCACCGGCTAGGTTTTTACTTTGCCATCCTTTGGCAACGAACGCATCGATGGGATTTGCGGCAACATGAGATGATTGAGGCTGAGATGACTGAGGTGTATGTGGCGCAACTGGTACTGAGGGATTGGATAGAGGCTCGAAAGCCCAATGGGCTTTGTATTCGGCTCCGGATCGGATCCAATCTTTGAGCAATTGCGCTTGGGTCGCAGTAAGCCCCTCACCTTCTGGCGGCATTTTCTCGGAAGGGTCGGTGCTTTGGATTCGCTTTAAGATTTCGCTTTTGTCCGGATCCCCAGCGAAGATCGCTTTCGACCCGCTGTCGAGATCGCGAGTTGCCGAGGCGAACTCATGCAACGCCAAACCGGACTCTTGCGTTTGCGGGCCGTGGCACGAGTAGCAATGCTTGGCCAGAATCGGCCGAATTTGCCGGCCAAAGTCAATGTCCTGAACCACTTGGCTCGTCGGTTTGATCGAGGCAGTACTTTCCTCAACGCTCAACGCTGCGTCCGTATCGACTAGGACGAACCATAGGGCCAGACTGGAAATGAGAAAGGGAGCAGAACGATTAGCAACGAATCGTAGAGCCTGTTCGGAATATACCAGAGTAGTTCTCAAGATTCTGTGGGTGGGAATGAGCAAAAGGGTGGGAAAGCTCGATGCCTTGTATTCTACCTCCCGACAAGTCAGAGGGGTATGCGATGAATTGTGATTGTTGCTCCATTACTTTCGCTGAATCTGCGTCGCTAACTTCATCGTTTCTTAACAATACGTACCTACAGCTTACTCGGATTTCTGGAACAATTCGGCCCAGATTCGGGTATAACATGCGGACTTCCTAGCAATTTTTCCAGGATTTTACCTCTCATGCGTCTTTCATACATTGCGATTGGTTTGGTTCTTTCTTTCACTGCCTGCTCGAATCTAGTCGTCGGCCAGACGGTTGATAGCAAATTGCCATCTTACAAGGCGGTTCCGGGCCCGTCTGGACAGTTGAAATCTGTCGGATCCGACACGATGAACACGCTGATGTTGCAGTGGACAGAGAAGTTTAAGACCTACTACCGAGGAGTTCGAACCGAGGTTGAGGGGCAAGGATCATCCAAGGCCATGCCGGCGTTGATCGAGGGGGCTGCTAGCTTTGGCCCCATGAGTCGAGATGCGAAGTCGAACGAGATTGCCGACTTTGAGAAGAAATTCGGATACAAACCGACGTTGCTTCCAACCAGCATCGATTTGCTTGCGATCTACGTGCATCGCGATTGTCCTTTGGATTCGATTTCGATGGAGCAAGCGGACGCCATCTTTTCCAGCACACGAAAGCTTGGTGGTGAAGCCATCGTCACTTGGGAGCAATTAGGACTCAAGGGTGAGTATGAGGAGCGGCCGATTGCGATCTTTGGTCGGAATGCAGCGTCCGGAACTTATGGGTTCTTCAAAGAGAAGGTCCTCGGGAATGGCGATTTCTTAGAAACGGTGAACGAACAGCCGGGAAGTACGGCGGTGATCTCGTCCATCGGCGAAAATAAATTTGCAATAGGCTATAGCGGCATCGGCTACAAAACAGCAGCCGTCAAGGCGTTGAAGATCGCTGCGAAAAAAGGTGGTGAGGCCATAGAACCCTCGAGCGATAATGCTTACAACGGAACTTATCCGCTCGCGAGATACTTGTTCCTTGCGACAAACTACAAACCGACCAGCAAATTAGAACCTCTTCGACGAGAATTTATCCGGTTCATCTACAGCAAAGAGGGCCAGGAGTTAGCGGTCAAGGACGGTTACTTTCCAGTAGATGCCACCATCGCGGCGAAAGCCCTGAAGATGGTCGGCATTCAGTAGTAACCCCCGGTCGAGCATCGACGGAATGTTCTCAGATTTGATGCAACGGATGGATTGCGAACACGAAACACGCCTCCATCATGCGAACGAAGCATGGTGTACGCAAGAGTGGCAACTTACGTGAATCAAAAAGAAACTGAACCCATCCGCCTCCATCGAAATCGAAATTCCTCTCGCTGGGTACGGGTGTCTGATCGTATCGCCAAACAGATCATCACGGTCGGTGGCATCGGTACGATCTTTGTCGTCATGTTGGTGGTTTTTGTTCTGATCGGCAATGTATTGCCGATGTTCCAACCCAACAAGATTGAATCTCTCGCATCGATCCCGATTTCTGATGGGGCGAACATCTTGGGCGCGGGGGTGGATGAATACGGCGATGCGTGCTGGACCATTCAACGCGATTCGACGCTGCGAATGGTTTCGGTTCGGACTGGGGAGTTGTTGTCAGAACATCGCCCAGAGCCATCCGCCTCAGCGACAGAAAAAACTTCGTCGGGATCAGGAGTCAACGTGACGTGTGTCGCGATTGGCGACGACGATTCGAGCTTGCTCCTAGGGTACGAAGATGGCACCGTGCGTCCTGTTCTTTTGAAGCGCGAGGTAACCTTCTTCAAAGCGGCGGATTTGCCTGACGTAAAGTTCAACGATGGCGTTGCCGTTCAAGACGGGGCGATTTTGCGTCAATTGCCAACAGGTTTGATTCGCAAACAAAGCCTGGAATCGGTAACGTATCATCCAGCAATTCCGTTATTCGACTCCGCCATCAAGGCCGTCGATTGGAAAACGCCTCAAGCAGTCTCGAGCTTCGACGAGTCGATGACATGGGTCCTCGGTGCAACGGATGGTAAATCAGTCGCGTTGTCCCGCATCCAAAACACTGCAAGCTTGACAGGTCAGATCAGTCAAGCCACGGAGTTATGGAAAGGTACGCCGCTCGAAAACGAGAGCCAGTCGCCGGTGGAGACCTTGATGATTGATTCGCGCGGCGAGCATATTAGCACACTCAACGCCGCCGGGCAGATTCGCTATTGGGGAATTGCTGGAGATCGTGCGCTAGAGGCTCGTCAATCGCATTTATCTTTAGCAGGTAGCGAAAGCAAATCTACTTGCTCGACACCATTACTTGGACGCACATCGCTAATGATTGGTGCTGAGTCTGGCCATATCGAGACCGTCTCTATGTCTGCCGTGGGTGACAAACAAGAATGGATGTCGATCCATCGCTTTCCAGGCGCGGGTGGAAAAGTAGTTTCGCTCGCATCTTCGACCGAAGCGAGAGTGGTCGCGGCAAAATTTGAAAGTGGAACTCAAGCTCTCTACTATGTTCCAACCAATCGAGAATTGATTCGTTGGAACGCAGAAGCACAAGAGTCCAAAGGGGATGTCTTTTTCTCGTCCAACGCGAAGATCGTCGGCTTGATCGGCGAAAACAAAATCGAACTATGGAACATTGATGTCCCATTTCCGGAAGCGAGTTGGTCGGCGTTTTTTGGCCGTATTTGGTACGAGGGGTACTCGTCTCCCCAGCATGTCTGGCAGAGTAGCACTGGTAGTATCGAAGGCGAGTACAAGTTTGGGTTCATGCCTTTGATCTTTGGAACGTTGAAGGCAACTTTTTATTCAATGCTCATCGGTGCACCAATCGCATTGATGGCCGCGATCTTCGGCAGCGAGTTCATGAGTAGTCGATGGCGGATGCGAATCAAGCCAGCGATCGAATTGATGGCGAGCGTGCCGAGTGTGGTTTTGGGATTCATTGGCGCGTTGGTGCTAGCGCCTTTGCTACGAGACAATTTGATGGCCGCGTTGATCTCTGTGCCGATGGTGCTCTTCTTCTTTTTGTTGGGCGCTCATTTCTGGTTGATGATCCCAACAACGATTGCGATTCAGAATCGACATCGACGGCTACCAATTCTGATACTGTTGATTCCTATCGGCTTGGCAACCGCATTTTTTGTCGCAGGGCCGATTGAGCAACTGTTATTCAATGGCAGCCTGACACAGTGGCTTTCAGGTCAAAATGGATCGGGTTGGTCGGGGTGGTTTTGTTTGGGGCTGTTGCCTCTGAGTATGTTGGTAGCCTGGTTGGTGGCGGGGCCTATTAGCCCATGGTTACAACAGAAAGCGAGCCGCATGACATCGGCCCGCTTTAGCGTTTTCAACCTCGGCTACTTCCTGGTCGCGACGGTCATGGTCTTTGTTTTGTCTGCAATCGTAGCCTTTGCACTGAGCTCGATGGGCTGGGATCCGCGAGGTTCGCTGGTGGGGCCGTATCAGGAGCGGAATGCAATTTTGGTAGGGTGTATCCTGGGGTTTGCCATCATCCCGATCATTTACACTATTTCTGAGGACGCGTTGCAATCCGTACCGCAGCATTTGCGAAGCGCGTCGCTCGGGTGTGGTGCGACCACGTGGCAGACTACGATTCGCGTCGTTGTACCGACAGCCATGAGCGGACTCTTTAGTGCGCTCATGATCGGCTTTGGGCGAGCGGTTGGGGAGACGATGGTGGTGCTCATGGCTGCAGGGAATACACCGTTGATGGATATCAACCCGATGAATGGATACCGCACGATGTCTGCGACCTTGGCAACCGAGCTTCCCGAAGCCGCCAGAGGTTCGACACACTATCATGGGCTCTTTCTCGCCGCTTTGTTGCTGTTCTGCTTTACTCTAGTGGCGAACACTTTAGCGGAATTGGTCCGCATGCGATTTCGTAAACGAGCATTTCAATTATGAAGTCGAGCACGCGCAGTCATAACAGTGGTAAAAGCCTCATCGCCCAAGGTGAGCCGATGGTCTGGCTCAGCGGTGGCATGTTTGCGATCGCTTGCGCGATGATCGTTGCGTTGATTAGCTTGATCCTCTATCAAGGGCTTTCAACACTCTGGCCTCGCCCATTTGTGATTTACGGTCTCGACGACGGGACCATGGTTGGCGGCGAGTTGGTTGGCGATTCGACCTTTACACTCTCACAATCAGGACTTTCCGATTTACCCGAAGCATCGCGAGAGAAAGCTAAAGCGATCTTGGGCAAGGCAGAAATCACAAAATCGAAACAGCTTTACCTTCGAACAGGCAACTTCGATGTTGGAAATCGACACTTCGCTTATGTACCGAACGTAACACTCTCGGATCCGAAACCCGAGTTGCCTCGCGATATTTGGCTCGTCGAACGCTTGGAATGGGGAGTCCTCTTCGGCTTCCCAGTGAAGTACACCCATGAGTATCAACCGGAGATGGATCACGATTTTGTTTTGCTTCAAACACTCGTTCAACAAATCGACCGATTCCGTCCAGCGGAGGAAACGTTGGCCAAGACGTTTGACGAATCGGTTCCGAAACTAAAGGAGCTGTTAGACGCCGAGCATGCACAATTGACCGACGAACATCGAAATGGTTCCGATGCTATTCCAGCCGAGGTTGTGGATCGCAAAGAACTGGATTCCATCGTCGCTCAATCGCATCGACGAGTGAGTCTCTACTCGCAACAAATGGAGCACGCGAAGGAAGCATTGGGACGGCTCGATCGCAACTTGGCCAAAGCGAGATTAACGGTTCGAATGGCCGAGCTTCGTGAGAAAACAGACCTGCTTAGTACGCTCGACGATGGACTGCAACTGGCCGCATCGCTGGGCACACTGCGCCAACAATGGACGGACCTGGAAGAGTCTTTGGCAGTATGGAAGCGCAAAGCCGCTACCTCGAAGTCCACCGAGGTAACCACTTTGCTGAATCAACTGGATGCTTCGCTCGCCAAAGAAAAGACCGCAGAGCTAGAGCCGCTCGTTCAAGCCGTTGAGGAATGGAAGACAGCAACAACAAAAGAGCTCCCTGCTCGATCGAAGCAGTCGATCGACGCAGCAATCAGCGTGGCTGAAGCAACCGCCGCGCAGCAAATCCTATTAAATGCCGAGATTGGTAGATTGGAATGGGTACGCGGTGCGGATCAAATCGTGTTTCAGCTTCCACTCATGGCCGGCAATGTTTTAGAGTCGGTGCCCGAATCTATGAAGCGCGGCATCGCGACGTCGGAACTCGCCGATCGTTCAACGCAGTATGCATGGGTACCCGCAGACGGGGCGAAACCCCTGGAGCTTTCTACCAAGAGTATTGCGGTTGCCGATATGGTTCGCTGGTTCCCTCCCAACAACATCAGTTGGTTTGGTAAGTTGCAAGTTTACTTCTCGCGTTGGTTCGAGTTTCTATTCGGAGAGCCGCGGGAGGCTGGGATAGAAGGCGGCTTCTTCCCTGCAATCTTCGGAACAGTCGTGATGACGCTGTTGATGTCTCTCGCAGTGATGCCTTTTGGTGTCATGGCTGCCTTGTACATGCGCGAGTATGCCAAGAACGGTTGGGTACTGAGCTTGATCCGCATCAGCATCAACAATCTCGCGGGTGTCCCTAGCATTGTCTACGGTGTGTTCGGACTTGCATTCTTCTGCTACGCGATCGGTGGTTATGTCGATGGTGGGCCGGTGAAGGCTGGGTTTACGCCATGGCCACCAGTGACCTGGTTTGCTGCATGCGCAGGGACCGTATTGGCGGGAACCGCGGCGTTTTTCTTTGCGTTTTTGGGTTCTGGTTCCCCAGCACAAATGAGCGCGTCGCGAAAACGCGTCGCATCTTTTGCAGGATTGTTCTGGGTGCTTTGTTTGGTTGGCTTTGTTTTGTTGCTAGTCAAGACACCTTACTTTGACGGCTTCTATCAAGCGAGTTTACCCAACCCAACCTTCGGGAAAGGATGTTTGTTGTGGGCATCCTGCACACTCGCATTGTTGACGTTGCCTGTGGTGATTGTATCTACCGAAGAAGCATTGTCCGCGGTACCCAACTCACTCCGCGAAGGCTCTTATGCTTGCGGTGCGGGCAAATGGCAAACGCTTCAGCGCATCGTATTGCCCTATGCACGTCCAGGGATCATCACCGGTTTTATTCTCTCCATGGCACGTGGAGCAGGCGAGGTCGCACCGATGATGTTGGTGGGAGCGATTCCATTGGCAACGGAGTTGCCGCTCGATGGCGAGTTTCCGTTTTTTCACGGTTCCCGTTCCTTTATGCATCTCGGCTTCCAAATTTTCTCACTCGGTTTTCAAAGTCAGAATAGCGAGGCAGCGAAGCCCATGGTTTTCACCGCCACATTGTTGTTGCTTACGATTGTCACGTTGCTGAACGTGGCTGCGATTTGGTTGCGAGCTAGGTTGCGAAAACGATTCCAAAGTAGTCAGTTCTAAGAAAGGCCTTTACCGGAATGGATCGACTTAAAGCCATAGCGGATGGCAAAACCGTCGAATCGGTAGTACATGAAGATGTACTGGCCGCGGAACCTGTATTGAGAATTCAGAAGTTCAATCTGTTCTATGGACGCAAACAGGCTTTGCACAATATCTCTATGCCTATCGCCAAAGGGCAGGTGACTGCTCTTATTGGCCCGAGCGGTTGTGGCAAATCCACGTTGCTACGCAGTGTAAATCGCATGAACGACTTGATCGATTCCGTTCGTATCGAAGGGGATATGATCTTGGGCAACGATTCGATCTTTGCGCCTGGCGTGGATGTCATCCAGCTTCGAAAGAGAATGGGGATGGTGTTCCAAAAGCCGAACCCATTTCCTATGAGTATTTTCGAAAACGTTGTCTACCCGCTGCGAATCGATGGCGAAAGAAACAAACAACGCTTGATGGAGGTCTGCGAGCATTCGCTCCGCGGTGCCGCATTGTGGGAAGAGGTGAAAGACCGTTTGCATGAAAGTGGTCTGGGATTGTCGGGTGGCCAGCAACAACGACTATGTATCGCGCGTGCCATCGCGAGCGATCCCGAAGTACTATTGCTCGATGAGCCTTGCTCAGCACTCGATCCCATCGCGACGGGCAAGATCGAGGATTTGATCGATGGTCTCAAGGGAAACTACTCCATCCTCATTGTGACCCACAACATGCAGCAGGCCTCGCGGGTTAGCAACTATACCGCTTTCATGTATCTCGGCCGACTCGTGGAGCTCGGACAAACGTCAACCATTTTTACGAAGCCGAAACTGCAAGAAACCGAAGACTACATCACAGGTCGATTCGGTTAAGCGATCTGTCGGTAGGCTTCGTAGACACCTATTCCAACAGACACAGCAAGATTGAGGCTTCTGACGGGCCCGATCATGGGTAAGCTGACGCAGTGCGCTTCAAATTTGGTCCGAATCGATTCTGGTAGTCCACTCGTCTCACTTCCGAATACCAACCAATCGCTTGGCTGATAAGCGATGGTCGTATACGACCGGGTCGCAAATTTGGTAAAGAACCAAGCTCGGTTTTGATCCATCACCGGGAGCAGGTGTTCCCAAGAGTCGACCGCTTCCCATTGGAGATGTTGCCAATAATCGAGACCCGCCCGAAGCAATTGCTTTTCGTCCATCCGAAAGCCAGTTGGCTTGACGATCCAGAGCTTTGCGTTGAGCGCGACGCAGGTACGGCCGATGTTGCCCGTGTTTTGTGGTATCTCGGGCTGGAAAAGTACGACGTTGAGCGTTGGCATGGAGAAACTACCCCGCGATATTCTTCAGCATATCATTGAATCCAGGGAAGATCTCGGCACCACCCGTGAGATCGCGAATCGCCTGGATGTGCAGTTCTTTTGCGGCTCGGTTCGCTTGGTTCATCGCATCCTTGGTGAGATGTTCTAACGTGGACTTATGTTCCAGTTGC
>Ga0315900_10010263_pt1 | contig 11751 bp, 9 predicted proteins | sample LakEriMetagenome_FD_203521 | JGI IMG/M metagenome (GOLD analysis project Ga0315900, IMG submission 203521) | Freshwater fungal communities from buoy surface, Lake Erie, Ohio, United States - Buoy 12 MA114 | ecosystem: Environmental > Aquatic > Freshwater > Lake > Lake biofilm | place: USA: Lake...
GGCGATGGCGGAGGGCAGGCCATTGCTCCTCACTCCAGCGGCGGTCGTGCCGTTCGAGCGGTTGGCATGGATGCTGGCGGCGCCGGACACGGCCTACGTGCCGGCATCCGGGCCCGGCGCCTGGTTGATGTCGGTGCTGCCTGAAGACGCCTCGGAGCCGCCACGCGGCGGGCCACAGGCGACAAACCCCCCTCCATCGAGCGACAATGGCGCCTTTTGACATATTTTTGACCCGAGTCGGACGGAAACCTGACGCCGCGGCGCTGTCGGAATCGCCCGCCCGCGGTCACAGTGGTAGCGTTGTCGATCCGGCAATGACACATCTCGACCCTTCCAGGAAAGGCCCGGGCCGCCGCATGACACGACCGAGCGACACGTCCTCCGATCTCGACGACACCGCCTCGTCTGCCGCGACGCTGCTCGAAGCGGCGGATGACTTCGGCCGGTCCGCGGTGCACGACCCACTGGCGGCTGCGGTCACGCCGGGCGCCGACGACCGCCACGAACCGCGCCGCGAGGGCGGCCGCGAGAGTTGGCAGGACTTGGACTGGGCTGTCTTCACCTGGATCGGTGGAGTCCATCTGGCCGCTCTGGCGGCACCGTTCTTCTTCACGTGGTCGGGACTCGCCATCTGCCTGGTGCTGTACTGGATCACGGGCGGCCTGGGCGTGTGCCTGGGGTACCACCGCCTGCTCACGCACGGCAGCTTCGTCACGTCGCGGCCGGTGCGTTTCCTGTTCGCCTTCCTGGGGGGCATCTCCGGCGAGGGTTCGGCACTCGTGTGGGTGGCCAATCATCGCAAGCACCACGCCTTCAGCGATCAGGACGGCGACCCGCACTCCCCCCGCGACGGTGGCCTCTGGTCCCACATGCTCTGGCTGTTCCCTCGCCATACGGCGGCGGAAGTCGCCGCCCACACCCGGCGCTGGGCGCCGGATTTGGAGCGGGACGGCGGCGTCCGCTTCCTGCATGTCACGTTCTTGCTCTGGCACTTTCTCATCGGCGCCGCGCTGCTCGCCTCTGGCTGGCTGATGTACGACCGCTTCACGGGCATCTCCTGGCTGGTGTGGGGGCTGGCCGTCCGCATGGTGATCGTGTTCCACATCACATGGTTCGTGAACTCCGCGACCCACATGTGGGGCTATCGCAACTACGAAACCACGGATGACTCCCGCAATCTCTGGTGGGTCGGCGTGCTGGCCTTTGGCGAAGGCTGGCACAACAACCACCACGCCTACCAGCGCATGGCTGCCCACGGACATCGCTGGTGGGAATTCGACTCCACCTATTGGGTGATCCTGGCGATGGAGCGGCTGGGAATCGCGTGGGACGTGGTGCATACGCCGCAGGGCACGGGCAGGAAGCGCGGTGCCACCACCGTGCGGCAGTCGTGATCGGAGGTCGCAGCGGCAGCGGGCAGGGCCAGCGGTCTGGTCCGAGCCCAAAAGAGGGGCCTGTTGCATTTTGCGGCAACGCCGATAGACTCTGCTCCAACGAACTTCGCTCCCAACAATCAATGCCACCCGTGGCGGGTGGATGTCGGTGATGTCGCTCACGAAAGAACGCAAAAAAGAACTGATCGGTGCCCATCGGCGCGGAACCGCCGACACCGGGTCCGCCGAAGTCCAGATCGCCCTCCTCACCGGGCGCATCTCGCATCTGACGGACCATTTCAAGAAGCACAGCAAGGACTTCGCCAGCCGGCGAGGCCTGCTGATGATGGTGAGCCGTCGTCGCCGGCTTCTTGACTATCTGAAGCGGGTCGCCCCGCAGCGGTATCTGGACATCATCCGCCGCCTGGAGATCCGCAAGTAGCAGTCCTACGGGGCTCTCGGCGGACGGCGTTGATTGCTGCGGGTCACCTCCCCCTGTCGGACATGCCGGCACGGTCGGGACGTGATCGACGGGAGGGGGTTTTATCCGGGTGCATCGTCGTGCCCGGTTTCAGACGGATGGCATGCCCGCCGGGCGGCGACCACGGTCGTCGCGACTCGATGGCGGGCGAGAAGGGAAGGAAGGGAAGCAGAGTTGAAGCAACGCGTTGAACGACAGATCGGCGACCAAGTGCTGGCGATCGAGACCGGGTTTCTGGCCAAGCAGGCCGCGGGCAGCGTGCTCGTGACGTACGGTGAGACGGTGGTGCTCGTGGCAACGGCCACGGGAGCGCCCCGCCCCGGCATCGACTTCTTCCCCCTCACCTGCGACTACCGGGAGCGGGTGGCGGCGGCCGGCAAGTTTCCGGGCGGCTTCCTCAAGCGCGAGGGGCGGCCGACGCTCAAGGAGACCCTCACCAGCCGACTCATGGACCGGCCGATCCGGCCGCTCTTTCCCGAGGGCTTTTACGACGAGGTGCAGGTGCAGGCCAACGTGCTGGCCAGCGACCGCCAGAACGATCCCGACGTGCTGGCCATGATCGGCGCCTCGGCGGCCCTGTGCATCTCCCCCCTGCCTTTCCGCGGCCCGTTGGGCAGCGTGCGACTGGCGCAGATCGACGGCCGATTCGTGCCGTTTCCCACGATCGACCAACTCGAGGAGAGCGACCTTGACCTGGTGGTCTCGGGCAGCCCGACCGCGGTGCTGATGATCGAGGGATTTGCCCGGGAGATGCCCGAGGATCGCATGCTGCAGGCCCTCGACGAGGCCCACCGCGTCATCCGCACGATCTGCGAGATGCAGGAGGAGCTGATCCGCAAGGCCGGCAAGCCCAAGAAAGAATATGTGCTGGCCGACTATTCGGCGCTCCGCGAACGGCTCACCACCGGCTATCTGGCCGACCTCAAGGTGGCCAAGGCCACGCCCGTCAAGCAGGATCGCGGCCAGGCCGTGAAGGCGCTGCGTGAGAAGGCGAAGGCAGAGGTGGCCCCGGCCGAGCCGGCCTTCCAGCCGAAGCCGGGGGCAGCCGGCGGCACCAGCGACGCCGACTTCGCCCATGTCTGGCACGGACTGGAGGAGCGGGCGGTCCGCGAATTGATTTTGGAGGGCAAGCGTCCCGACGGCCGCGACCACAAAAGCCTGCGGTCCATCCAATGCGAGGTCGACGTGCTGCCTCGCGTGCACGGCTCGGCGGTCTTCCAGCGCGGAGAGACGCAGGCGCTCGTCACGATCACGCTGGGCACCGGCAAGGACGAGCAGCGTGTCGACGGCCTGATCGAGGAGTATTCGAAGAAGTTCATGCTCGACTACTACTTCCCGTCGTTCTCCGTGGGCGAAGTGCGTCCGATCCGCGGTCCCGGCCGGCGCGAGCTCGGCCACGGCGCGCTGGCGGAACGCAGCGTGAAGCCGGTGCTGCCGGATCCGGACGTGTTCCCCTACACGATCCGCGTGATCTCCGACATCCTCGAGTCGAACGGCTCGAGCTCGATGGCGTCGGTGTGCGGGGCCACGCTCGGCCTGATGGCCGCCGGCGTGCCGATCTCGCACCCGGTGGCGGGCATCTCGGTGGGCCTCGTCAAGGAGACCGAGCAGCGCTGGGTGCTGCTCACCGACATCATCGGTGACGAGGATCACTACGGCGACATGGACTTCAAGATCGCCGGCTCGCAGAACGGCATCACGGGCATCCAGCTCGACCTCAAGATCGACGGCATCTCGCCGGCGATCATCGAGGCCACGCTGCGGCAGTCCCGCGAGGCCCGACTGGAGATCCTGCGCACGATGCTCTCGGCGATCCGCCGGCCACGGCCGGAGATTTCCGTGTGGGCCCCGCGGCTGCTGCGCACGCGGATCAATCCCGAGAAGATCGGCCTGCTCATCGGTCCGGGCGGCAAGACCATCCGGGCGATCCAGGACTCCACAGGAGCCAGCATCGAGGTCGAGGACGACGGCACGGTCACCGTGGCCAGCCACGACGCCGAAGGCGCGATGGCGGCCATGGCCCAGGTCGAGGCCCTCACCGCCTCGATCCAGATCGGGCGCATTTACGAGGGACGGGTTACGAGCATCAAGGACTTCGGTGCCTTCGTGGAACTGGTGCCCGGCAAGGACGGCCTCTGCCACGTCAGCGAACTCTCCGATGAGTTCGTGAAGAGCGTGACGGACATCTGCCGTGTTGGCGACATCATGCGGGTGAAGGTGATCGCGGTCGATGACCAGGATCGTGTCAAGCTTTCCCGCAAGGCGGTGCTCCGGGAGCAGGCAGGGAGCGGCACGCCGGCCGAGTGACGGCCACGATCGCGGGGACGAGGGCGGAATCGGCCATGTCGGTTGGCGACGAACCGGAAACCTCCCGGGCGGAAACGTATGCGGAGTTTGCGGCTCTCGTGGGCGGCCTTGCCCACGAGATCCGCAACCCGCTGTCCACCATCCGCCTCAACATGGAACTGCTGGCCGAGGACTTCGAGACCACCGATCCGGAGTCGCCGACCAAGCAGCGGGATCGCCGTGCCAAGGCCAAGATCGACCTCGTTCGGCAGGAATGCGACCGTCTCCAGAAGTTGCTCGGCGACTTCCTCGACTTCGCCCGCCAGGAGTCGCTCACGCTCGAGCCGGGCAGCCTCAACGTCGAGGTCGAGCAGTTGCTCGATTTCTTCTCGATCCGGGCCCAGGAGGCCGGCGTCGACATCGTCCGCTACCTCGACCCGGAGCTGCCGGCCGTCCGCCTCGACCGGGAGACCTTCCGCTCGGCCGTCCTCAACCTGCTGATCAACGCCGTCCAGGCGATGGAGGGGGGCGGGCAACTCGTGGTGCGCACCCGTGCCGCCGGCCTGGGGGTGCTGCTCGAACTGATCGACACCGGGCCGGGCATGGACGCGGAAACGCTCGGCAAGGTGTTCCGCGCGTTCTACACGACCAAACAGGGCGGTTCCGGCCTGGGCTTGCCCACGGCGCGCAAGATCGTCGAGGCGCACGGCGGCACGATCGACGTGGAGAGCGCCCCCGGCCGCGGCACGAAGGTGACGATCTGGCTGCCCGCTCCACCGCGACTGCCGCCCTCCAGCCGCGGCCAGCCGGCGTGACCCGGGGCGGCAACTGGACGCGCCGCCATACCGCCTCGTACCATCCCATCCATGGCGAATCCCGCAGTGCCATCCCGATCCGGTGAGCCGTCCCCCAGGACCGACGAAGCAGACGTTTCAGCCGATCCCGTTCGCGTCCTGGTCGTTGACAACGACGTGGTCCATGCGCGCACGATGGGCGAGGGGCTCGGCCGGCTGGGCTGCCAGGTGACCGTGGCGGGCGGCGGCGCCGAGGGCGCTCGAAGGCTCGACGCGGAGCCGTTCGATGTCGTCGTCACCGACCTGATGATGAACGACATCGGCGGGCTCGAGATTCTGGCCCGCGCCAAGAAGGCGGCACCGGAGACCGAGGTGATCGTGGTCACCGGCCACGGCACGATCCCGTCCGCCGTGTCCGCGATGCAGCAAGGCGCCTTCACATACCTGCAAAAGCCCCTCGATCTCGGCCACCTGCGCACCGCCGTGGAGAAGGCTTCCGCGGGCGTCCGGCTGCGCCGGCAGAACCTGGAACTGAACCGCCGCCTGGACGAGAAGTTCGGCTTCGAGGGCGTCGTCGGCTCCAGCCCGCAGATGGTCGCCCTCATCGAACGATTGAAGCGGATCGCCCCCACCGACGCCACGCTTTTGATCCAGGGTGAGACCGGCACCGGCAAGGAACTCGTGGCCCAGGCGGTGCATCAGAACAGCCCGCGGAAGAGCAAGCCTTTCGTGGCCCTCAACTGCGCCGCACTCAGCGAGAACATCCTGGAAAGCGAACTGTTCGGGCACGTCAAAGGGGCGTTCACCGACGCCTCCAGCGACCGCGTCGGCAAATTCGAATACGCCAACGGCGGGACGCTGTTCCTCGACGAGGTCGGCGATATGCCGATGGCGACGCAGATCAAATTGCTGCGGGTCCTGGAGTCGGGGGAGATCACCCGCGTCGGTTCGAACTCGCCGCTGCGGGTCAACGTGCGCATCCTCTCGGCCACGAACCGCAACCTCGAGGAGGCGATTGCGGCGGGCTCGTTCCGCAGCGACCTCTACCACCGGCTCAAGGTCGTGACGATCGCGATTCCCACCCTGAGGGAACGGGCCCCCGACATTCCGCTCCTGATCGAACATTTCGTCAAGCAGTTCGCCAAGCGGCACGGCAAGACGATCAAGGGCATGTCGCTGCCCGCCCGCATGCGACTCGGCTCCTACGGCTGGCCGGGCAACGTGCGCCAGCTACGCAACGTCGTCGAGAGCATGGTGGTGGTCGATTGCGACGAGACGCTGGACGTCGACGACCTGCCGCTGGAGTTGGAGCCGGCCGCGGCACCGGCGGCCCTGCCGATCGGCGCCGACGCGCCGGCCGGGCTGGCCGCGCTCGTGGGCCGGCCGCTGGAGGAGGTGGAACGGCTGTTTATCACCGAGACGCTCAAACTCACGGGTGGCAACCGCGAACAGGCCGCCGATCTGCTCGGCATCGGCGAGCGCACGCTGTACCGCAAGATCAAGGAATACCAACTGACGTGACGGCACGGGCCGCACGCCGTGCGAACGCATGGAACGCATCCAAAAACTGCCGGTGTCCGTCGTCAATCGCATCGCGGCCGGCGAGGTCGTGGAGCGGCCGGCCAGCGTGGTCAAGGAACTGCTGGAAAACGCCCTCGACGCGGGCCCGACTCGCATCGACGTGGCACTCGAACAGGGCGGCATCGCCTTGGTGCGGATCGTCGACGACGGAGGCGGCATCGAGGCAGAGGACCTGCCGCTGGCAGTGGCACCCCACGCCACGAGCAAGCTCCGCGTTGCCGAAGATCTGGAGCGGATCGGCACGCTCGGTTTTCGGGGCGAGGCGCTGGCGAGTATCAGCGAGGTGTCGCGACTCGTCATCCGGTCGCGTCCCCGGGGCGGCACCGGGGCCACGCTCGCGGTGGACGGCGGCCGCGTCGGCGAAGTGGCCCCGGACGGCTGCGCCCTGGGCACGACCATCGAGGTCCAGCAGTTGTTCGGCAACGTGCCCGCACGGCGGGCCTTCCTGCGCGCGCCCCAGACCGAGTGGACGCACGCCTGCGAGGCATTCGTGCGCACGGCACTGGCACACCCCGGCGTCGCATTCTCCCTCAGCCACAACGGCCGGCGGGTCCATGATCTGCCGGCGACCGAATCCTGGCGCACACGGATCACCGACCTCTACGGCGGCCAGTTCGGTGCACGGCTCCTCGAAGTCGAGGCCGAGGACGAAGGAATCTCGGTGAGCGGCTTCGTGGGCCATCCGGAGGACGACGTGGCCAGCACGCGCTGGCAGCACCTGTTCGTGGCCGGTCGGCCCTTCCGCGACCGGTCGATCCTGCACGCAGCCCAGGAGGCCTACCGGGGTCTGCTTCTCTCCGGCCGGCAGCCCGTCGTGTTCCTGCGGTTCGTGATGCCGCCTGACATGGTCGATGTCAACGTCCATCCCGCCAAGATGGAGGTGCGATTTCGCGAGCCGGCCCGGATCTACCGCTTGGTGCTCTCGGCGCTGCGATCCCGATTCCTGACCGCCGACATGACGAGCCGCCTGCGGCCCCCGGCACCGGTCGAGGCGGTCGGCCTGTCCGCCGAGATGCCCGGCAGCGCTCCGGCGTGGCTGCCGCCTCGTGCCGCTCCGTCGCCCCCGCCCGCCGGTCGCATGCCATCGCTGTTCTCGGCCGCCTCACAGGCAGCCGACTCCATCCCCGCCTGGGAGCGGCCCGCGCCCCAGCCCGCGGCGACTCCGGCCGACGAGTTCGCCGTGCAGATGCACGATCGATACATCGTCGTCGAGAGCGGGGACGGCATCGAGGTCATCGACCAGCACGCCCTGCACGAACGCGTGCTCTACGAACGACTTAAGGCCGGCGTCGCTGCCGACGGCCTCGAGGTCCAGACGCTCCTCGTGCCGGAGAAGATCGACCTGGCGCCCGTGGAACTCGAGCTCGTGGGCGAACATGCCGACACGCTGCGGCGGGCCGGCATGCGCATCGAGTCTTTCGGGGGCTCGACGGTGATCGTGACCTCGAAGCCGGTCCTGGCAGGGGGCGTGCCCGCTGCCGCGATCGTTCGCGAGGTGCTCGACCGCCTGTCGGCCTCCTCGGCGGCGGGGGGCGACAAGGCGATGCTCGTCGACGAGGTGCTGCACGGCCTGGCCTGCCGGGCCGCGATCAAGGCGGGCGACCGGCTCTCGCAGGCGGAGGTCGATGCGTTGGTCCGCGACCGTCGCGCCGTGCGAGAATCGCACCACTGCCCCCACGGTCGGCCCACGTCCCTGACGCTGTCACGCCAGGAACTCGACCGCCAGTTCCGCCGCACCTGACACCCAGGCCCGAAGCCGCCCCCCAGGATTCCATCATGATTTGCGTCAGCATCGGGCGCGGCCGGCACAGGCACATCATCGCGGAACACAGGCACCTCGCCTCGAGCGGCGTGACCCTCGTGGAACTGCGGCTCGACTACATCCAGGGCGAGGTGCAGATCAAGCGGCTGCTCAAGGACCGCCCCTGCCCGGCGATCATCACCTGCCGGCGCAAGCGCGACGGCGGCCGCTGGGAACACTCCGAGGACGCCCGGTTGCGGCTGTTGCGCACGGCGATCGTCGAGGGTGCGGACTACGTGGACCTCGAGGACGACGTAGCCGGCAACGTGCCTCGCTACGGTGCCACGAAGCGCATCATCAGTCACCACGACCTCAACAAGACCCCGGCCGACCTGACGCAACTGCACAAGCGGCTGGCATCCCTCAACGCCGACGTGGTCAAGATCGCCACCATGGCGAATCATCCGTTCGACAACCTGCGGATGCTGGAGATGGTGCATGCCAGCCGCGTGCCCACTGTCGGCATCTGCATGGGAGACATCGGCGTGCCCACGCGGATCCTGGGGGGGCAGGCGGGCTCGCCGTTCACGTTCGCCACCTTCAACGACGACCGGGCCCTGGCCCCCGGCCAGATCGGTTGGCGCCAGATGCAGGACGTGTACCGCTACGACGCGATTGGCAGATCGACCCGTATCTACGGCGTCGTGGCCGACCCCGTGGCCCATAGCCTGAGCCCGATCGTGCACAACGCGGCCCTCGCCGCCGCGGGCATCGACGCCGTGTACGTGCCATTTCGAGTGCCCGCCGAACAACTCGACGAGTTCCTATCGGGCGCGGCCCGCTGGCCGCTGTCGGGCCTGAGCGTGACGATTCCTCACAAGGAGGCCGTGCTGCGGCACTGCCAGCACCAGGACGACCTCGTGCGTTCGATCGGCGCGGCCAACACGCTGTCATTCGGCCCCGAGGGAATCTCGGCCTTCAACTCGGACGCCGGCGCCGCGGTCGAAAGCCTCACCGCCGCACTGGCCGACAACGACCAGCCCGCTTCCGCGCCCGATGGCATCGGCGTGAAGAACGCGCTGGTGCTGGGCGCGGGTGGTGCCGCCCGGGCACTGGCATTCGGCCTGCGGCGGCAGCACGTCGACGTGACGATCGCCTCGCGAACCCTCGAGCGCGCCAAGAAGATTGCGGCAGAGGTGGGCTGCAAGGCGGTCGACTGGCAGGCCAGATACCGGCATCCCTACGAATGCGTCGTCAATGCCACGCCCGTGGGCATGCACCCGAACGTCAACGAGACGCCCTACGACAAGGAGCATCTCCGCCCCTACATGGTGGTCTTCGACACCGTCTACAACCCGGAGAACACCCTGCTGGTGAAGGAGGCGCGGACGATCGGCTGCCGCATCGTCACCGGAGTGGAGATGTTCGTACGGCAGGCGGCCATCCAGTTCCGCGTCTGGCATGGCGTCGAACCCGACCAACGCGTGATGCGCGAGGCCCTCAAGCGAGCCACGGCATCGGCGAAACTGCCCGACTGAGACCGCTTCACGGCCACGAGCCGGAGACCACCTCCTTCCCATGCCACGGATCACGCTGATCGGCTACCGCGGCACTGGCAAATCAACCGTGGCCGGCATCCTGGCCCGGCGATTGCGGTGTCCGTGGCACGATGCCGACGCCGTCCTCGAGGCTCGGATCGGCGGCACGATTGCGGGGCTCATTCGGGAGCGGGGTGAACCGGCCTTCCGGGACGAGGAGGTCGCGGTGCTCCGCGACCTCCTGGAACGGCCGGGCGTGGTGGCAACGGGCGGTGGCGTCGTGCTGCGCGAGGAGAACCGCGACCTGCTGCGTCATCGGGGCCGCCCCGTGGTCTGGTTGACGGCACCGGCGGACGTGCTGCGCCGGCGATTGGCCGCGGATCCGACCACGGCCGACAGGCGGCCCGCCCTGTCGGGGTCGGACCCACTGGCCGAGATCGAGAATGCGTTGCGCGATCGGGAGCCGTTCTACCGTGGGTGTGCCGATGCCGCATTCGACGCCGCATCTGATCCACCGGAACGCGTCGCCTCGAGAATCCTCGACTGGCTGGCGACGGCACCGCCGGACCAGGAGCCGCGTGCATGATCGGCCTCGATGCGATCGCCCCTGGCGGCACGTCAACCGGCGCCTGGTTCGTCGCGGCGGCGGCCGGCGCCGTGCTGGGACGCTTGCTGACGCTCGCCGTGGCACGCCTCGCCGGCCCGGCCGGGCCACGTGGCCGCATCATCGACCGCACGGTGGAGGCCACATCCGTCGCCGCGGCGGTCGGCCTCTGGTGGTGGGAGGTGTGCCAAACACCGGCGGGCGCCGAAGCGACGTGTGAAGCGGTCTCCATGCGGTACGCGGCCCACCTCATCCTCTTCACGCTGCTGGCATCCGCCGCCTGGGTGGATCTGCGACACCGCATCATTCCGGATGCCATCACCGTACCCGGCGTACTCGCCGGCCTGGCATGGATCGCCCTCCAACCCGGATCGCTCCTGCCGATCGTCACCCTGGAGCCTCGTTCGTTCGCACCACCCGCAGCCGTCCCCGATCTGCTGGGACTCTGGGGCGGGCTGCACGCCATCTCCGTTCCGGCCTTGCTCGGACCACGTCCCGCTGCCTTCGGCCTGCTGGCCGCCCTCGTCGTGTTCTCTGCCTGGTGGCTCGTCGCCACCGCTCCCGTCCTCACCTCGAACGTTCCGTTCGGCTGGCGCCCGTGGCCCGCCCTGTTCGAGCCACGCACGCTCGTGGCCATGGCTGGCACGGGTGTCATCGTGGCCGCATGGTTCGCTGGCGGCGACCATTGGACCGGTGTGCTCACCTCGCTGGCGGGACTCGCGGTCGCCGGAGGCATGATCTGGCTCACACGGGCTGGTGCCTCGCGGGCCCTTGGCCGAGAGGCGATGGGCTTCGGTGACGTCACGCTGATGGCGATGGTGGGCACGTGGCTGGGATGGCAGCCAAGCGTGCTGGCCTGCACGCTTGCCGTGTTCATCGGCCTGGCGCACGGACTGGCGCTGAAGATCGTGCATCGCGAGTCCGAACTCCCGTTCGGCCCCAGCCTCTGCCTGGCGACCGCAGCGGTCGTGGTCGCATGGCGGCCAATCTGGGAGTGGGCCGAACCGGCGTTCGAGCGGCCCGGCGAGACGGCCCTCGTGGTGGTGGCCGTGATCCTGCTCACGGCAGCCAGCCTCTGGCTCTGGCAACGCTGGCGGGCCGGAGATTGAGGGGATTTGCCGCCGGTTTCGCCGGTCTTGCCCGGACTTCCGCACCTGCCTACCATCCCGCCCCCGCACTGATGGTGGTGACAGTGGCCGGAGCACCGGAATGAAGCTCACAGTCCGCGAACGCGCCGCAGCAGCTCTGTTGCTGCTCGCAGCCGTGATGGGCTGCGCGCACAACCCGTTCCGGACGGCAGCGCCGGCCACCCCACCCAACCTCCAACCGCCGCCCAGCGTCGCCGCGCCAGCA
>Ga0315900_10010264_pt1 | contig 11751 bp, 11 predicted proteins | sample LakEriMetagenome_FD_203521 | JGI IMG/M metagenome (GOLD analysis project Ga0315900, IMG submission 203521) | Freshwater fungal communities from buoy surface, Lake Erie, Ohio, United States - Buoy 12 MA114 | ecosystem: Environmental > Aquatic > Freshwater > Lake > Lake biofilm | place: USA: Lake...
CGTGCCTACCACGCCCTGGTGAGCCAGCGCGGCAGCGAGCTGCGCGAGCAGCGTCTCAGCGGCGTGCAGACCCTGACCGGCTTTCTCGATCGACGCTTCGGGCCCGCGATGGCCTTCTGCGAGAGCGTGGCCAACCGCCTCGAGGGTGCCGCGCAGCGGATCGCCCGGGCGAGCAGCCTGCTGCGAACCCGGGTGGAGATCGAGCGCGAGACCCAGAACCAGGCGATGCTCGCCGCGATGAACCGACGCGCCCGGCTGCAGTTGCGGCTGCAGGAGACCGTCGAGGGCCTGTCGGTGGCCGCGATCACCTACTACGCGGTCGGGCTGTTCGGCTACCTTGCCAAGGGCCTGCATGGGCTGTGGCTGCCGATCGAGCCGGAAACCCTGACCGGGATCGCCTTGCTGCCGATCGCCGCGATGGTCGCGCTGAGCATCCGGCGCATGCGGCAGACGATCATGCGCCGCCACGGCGGCGACGACATCGATCCCTGAACGATCGCGTCGCGCAAGCGGACGACCGCCCCGCGGGCGAACGGATCAGAGCGAAAAGCCGTCGTCGGCGGCGATCACGGCTCCGTTCACGAAACCCGACTGCTCGGAGGCCAGCAGCAGCAGCAGGCCGTCGAGGTCCTCGGGGCGGCCCAGCCGCTTGCGCGGCAGCATCTGCACGAGCTTGCGCCCGCCCTCGGTATCCCAGTGGGTCTCGTTGAGTTCGGTGACGATATAGCCGGGGCAGATCGCGTTGACGTTGATGTCGTAGCGCCCCCATTCGAGCGCCATCGCCTTCGTCATCTGCACGACCGCGGCCTTGCTCATGCAGTACACGCCGATCTGCGAGAGCACCTTCAGGCCGGCCATCGACGCGATGTTGATGATCCGCGCCTGCCGCGGCCTGGCGTTGGCCGCACCGCCGCGGGCACGCGCGATCATGCGCCGCGCGACCTCCTGGGCCACGAAGAAGGCGCCTCGCGTGTTCGTGTCGAACACGAAGTCGTAGTCTTCCTCGGTGACGTCGACCAGCTTGCGCGTGTTGCTGACGCCGGAGTTGTTGACGAGGATGTCGATCGGGCCGGCCTCGGTCTCGGCGTGCGCGACCGCGGCCCGGATGCTCGCGACATCGGTCACGTCGAGCGCGACCACATGCGCGGCGCCCCCCTCGGACTCGATCTCGGCGCGCAGCTCCTTGAGCCGCTCGATGCGGCGCGATGCGAGCACCACCTGCGCGCCGTTGGCGGCGAGCGCACGGGCGAAGCGCGCGCCGAGGCCGCTGGAGGCGCCCGTGACGAGGGCGATCTTTCCGGTGAGGTCGAAGGTGGTAGGCATGATGCGGTCGCTATCGGGAGCGCCTGTCGGCGGTGCAGCCCGCGATGATCGCACAGCACCGCGGGACCGTTTGCACGCCCCGCGCGATTCGCCGAAAATCCGCCCATTACAGCCAACGCAGCGAAAGACACCGCATGGACATCCAGCGCGATTCGATGGAATTCGACGTGGTCATCGTCGGCGGCGGGCCAGCGGGCCTGTCGGCGGCCATCCGTCTCAAGCAGCTCGCCGCCGAGAAGGGCTCCGAGCTCGGCGTGTGCGTGATCGAGAAGGGATCGGAGGTCGGCGCGCACATCCTGTCGGGCGCCGTGATGGACCCTCGGGCGATCACCGAGCTGTTCCCCGACTGGAAGGCGATGGGTGCGCCGCTCAACACCCCGGTGGTCGAGGACCGCTTCATGTTCCTGTCGAAGGATGGTGCGCGCCGGGTTCCCGACTGGCTGCTGCCCGATTGCTTCCGCAACCATGGCAACTACGTGATCAGCCTGGGCAACGTCGTGCGCTGGCTGGGTCAGCAGGCCGAGTCGCTGGGCGTCGAGATCTACCCCGGCTTCGCCGCCTCCGAGGTGCTCTACCACGACGACGGCTCGGTCAAGGGGGTGGCCACCGGCAACATGGGCGTCGGCCGCGACGGCGAGCCCACCGACAACTTCCAGCCGGGCATGGAGCTGCACGCGCGCTACACGCTGTTCGCCGAGGGCGCGCGCGGGCATCTCGGCAAGCAGCTGATCGCCCGCTTCGACCTCGCCCGGGGGCGCGACCCGCAGAGCTACGGCATCGGTCTGAAGGAACTCTGGGATATCGACCCCGCGATGCACAAGCCCGGGCTGGTGATCCACACCGCCGGCTGGCCGCTGCAGAGCGATACCTACGGCGGGTCCTTCCTCTACCACCTCGAGAACAACCAGGTCGCTGTCGGCTTCGTCGTCGGGCTCGCCTATCGCAATCCCTACCTGTCGCCCTTCGAGGAGTTCCAGCGCTACAAGACCCATCCGGCCATCCGCCCCTTCCTCGAGGGCGGCAAGCGGGTCGCCTATGGGGCGCGCGCCATCACCGCGGGCGGCCTCAACGCGCTGCCCGAACTGGTCTTCCCCGGTGGCGCCCTGATCGGCTGCGATGCGGGCTTCCTGAACGCCTCGCGCATCAAGGGCAGCCACGCGGCGATCAAGACCGGCATGCTCGCTGCCGAGGCCGCCTTCGCAGCGGTTGCCGAGGGCCGGTCGGGCGACAGGCTCGAGGCCTATCCGGCGTCGTTCCGCGACTCGTGGCTCCACGACGAACTGCACCGGGCGCGCAACTTCAAACCGATGATGAGCAAGGGCCTGTGGACCGGTACGCTGCTCGTGGGCATCGATCAGGTGGTGTTCAAGGGCAAGGCCCCCTGGACGCTGCACAACACGCATGCCGACCACGAGATGCTGCTGCCCGCCGCCGAGTGTCAGCCGATCGAGTACCCGAAGCCCGATGGCAAGATCTCCTTCGACCGCCTCGGGTCGGTCTTCATCGCCAGCACCAACCACGAGGAAAACCAGCCGATCCATCTCACGCTCAAGGACAGCGCGGTACCGGTCGCGCTGAACCTCGCGCGCTACGCCGGGCCCGAGGGCCGATACTGCCCGGCAGGCGTCTACGAGTACGTGAAGAACGAGGACGGCAGCGATCGTCTCCAGATCAACGCCCAGAACTGCGTCCACTGCAAGACCTGCGACATCAAGGACCCGTCGCAGAACATCGTCTGGGTCGTGCCCGAAGGCGGTGGCGGCCCGAACTACCCCAACATGTGAGATCGACCGGCGCCTGCCAGCGCCGGCCTCGTCGCGAGCGACGCGGGTTCAGCCGCCGAAGCGGCGCCGATAGTAGGCGAGCGCGGCCGCGTCGTCCTGATGGCGCCAGCCGTCGTCGCAGAGGTCGCCGAAAAGCTGCAGCGCCACGGTACCCAGCGGCAGCGTCACGCCGACCGACGCGGCGGCGGCGTTGGCCAGCCGCAGATCCTTCGCGAGCACCTGAGACTGCGCACGCGGCGCGAGGTCACCCGCCAGTGCCCTGGGCAGCCTGTCGTCGGCCATCCAGCTCTGGCCGGAACTCGCGCTCACGAGATCGGTGATCTGCGCCGGGTCGAGGCCAAGCCTTTCGGCAAGGGCGACCGCCTCGGCGGCAGCCATCAGATGAATGCCGGCCATCAGGTTGTTGACCAGCTTGGCGCGCGCCGCATCGCCCTGTCGTTCCCCGATCACGAAATGCCGGGTCGCGACAGCCTCGAGCAGCGGCCGGGCGGCCTCCAGGGAGGCCGGCAGGCCAGCCAGCATCATGCTCAGGCTGCCAGCGTGCGCGCGTGCCGGGCCACCCGAAATCGGTGCGTCGATCGCGAAGGCGCCGGTAGCCGAAATACGCGCGCAGATGCGCTCGCTGTCCTCGGGCCCGATCGTGCTGCATACCAGCACGAGTCTGCCGGGCGACAGCGCGGCGAGAACACCCTCGCTTCCTGCGAGGGCATCGTCGATCTGCCCGGCGTCGACCAGCACGATGAGCAGCACATCGGCATTGCGCGCAAGCGCAGCCGCCGTTGGTACGACCGTGAGACCGGCCTCCCGGGCGAGCGCCTCTCGGGCAGGATCGATGTCGCGCACGACCACCCGGAAGCCCGCGCGCGCCGCGCTGCAGGCCATGCCAAGGCCCATGAGGCCAGCACCCAGGATACCGACGCTTTCGATGCTCACCGCGGCAACCTCGGAACCGATGAACGAATTTCCCTAGCCCGCGGGGATTCGTTCACAGGTTCTCCGGGCACACCCGCCGCCGTGCGGGTGCCGCCAGCAGGATCGGAGCCGAAAGTGATGCGCTGATCAGCCGAACTGGCGCGGCCGGCGCGGACCGCCGAAACCGCCACCGCGATCGCCGCCACCACCGCGGTCGCCGCCGTAGCCGCCACCGCCGCCACGATCGCCGCCGTAGCCACCACCACCACCGCGATCACCACCGTAGCCGCCACCACCACCGCCGCGGTCGCCGCCGTAGCCGCCGCCACCACCATAGCCGCCGCCACCACCACCACCACCACCGCCGCCACCGTAGCCACCACCACCGCCGCGACGGAAGCCGCCGCCACCGCCTTGCTGCTCGCGGGCCTCGTTAACGACGAGACCGCGGCCTTCGAGCGAATAGCCGTTGAGGGCGCGAATGGCGTTCTGGGCCTCATCGGCACTGGTCATGGTGACGAAGCCGAATCCGCGCGAGCGGCCGGTTTCGCGATCGGTGACGATGCGGGCATCGGTCACCTCGCCATGAGCGCCGAACAACTGGGTGAGCTGGGCGTCGGTTGCCCGCCAGGGCAGGTTGCCGACATAGATCTTCGTGGGCATCAAATCATCCTCGAAACGAAACAAATCATTGCATTTCGAGGTGAAGCGGGTCAGCGAACCGTGAAATGCAATCCTGCCTGGGGCCAGGACATGCCGAAAACGCAGGCCTGGACCTTGCGCCATGGCACTTTGCCATAAACCCGGTGTGCTTGCATATCCCTGACACCGGGCCGTGGTGAAGGCCGCCACGCGTCGGAAAGCCATTCATGTCCGGTCGGCCGGCTTGAAATCATTTTCAAACTGTACAAAAATACAGTTTCGACGCATGTCCCAGGGCGTCGCACAGCGGGGCAGCCCGCATTCACAAGGCAGTCCGTCACCATGCGCGAACTCACCACACGGCAGCAGGAAATCCTTTCCCTGATCAAACAGCACATCGCCAGCACGGGTTTTCCGCCCACTCGCGCCGAGATTGCCCGCCACCTGGGATTCCGCTCCCCGAATGCCGCCGAGGAACACCTCAAGGCACTGGCCCGCAAGGGTGTCATCGAACTCGCGGCAGGCGCCTCTCGCGGCATCCGACTGAAACGCATTCCCGCCGACGATCCCCATGACAGCCCCAGCGCCGTCCAGATCGCCCTGTCGCTGCCGCTGATCGGGCGGGTGGCTGCCGGCAGCCCGATTCTTGCCCAGGAACACATCGAGGCCAGCTTCGCACTCGATCCCGAACTGTTCGAGCAGCGCCCGGATTACCTGCTCAAGGTTCGCGGCATGAGCATGCGCGATGCCGGCATTCTCGACGGCGACCTCCTGGCAGTGCGCCGCGGCACCGAAGCCCGCAACGGCCAGATCGTCGTCGCCCGGGTGGGCGACGACGTCACCGTGAAACGCTGGCAGCAGCGCGGCCACGTGGTCGAACTGCTCCCCGAAAACCCCGACTACGCGCCCATCGTGCTCGACACCCGGCGGGACGAGATCGCCATCGAAGGCCTCGGCGTCGGACTGATCCGCGGCATGCGCTCGCTGTAGCGGGCATCCACGCCTGCTGCCCGCATCTTCGGAGACCGCCATGCTGCCCGATGCCGTCTGGCGAGCGCATCAGCTGGGCCGGATGGCCCAGGCCGGATTTTCCAGCGGATTTGCCGCGCTCGATGCCGAGCTGCCCGGCGCCGGATGGCCGCCAGGCATGCTCACCGAACTCATCGCGCGCGATCCCGGCTGTGGTGAATTGCGCCTGCTGGTGCCTGTGCTGCGCCGCCTCAGCCGGGAACACCGGCTGATCATCATGCTGGCCCCGCCTCACCTGCCCCATGCCCCGGCGTTGCGCAGCCATGCCATCGATACCGACCGGATCCTGATCGTCCAGGCTCCGAATGCCATCGATCGCCTGTGGGCGCTCGAGCAGGCCCTGCGAAGCGGCAGCTTCGGCTGCCTGCTCGCCTGGCTGCCAGCCGAACGCACCCGCCCCGAGCACCTTCGGCGTCTGCAGCTTGCCGCCCAGGGCGCGCAGGGGCCGGTTTTCCTGTTCCGGCCGCTGGCGGCCCAGTTCGAATCCTCGCCGGCACCGCTGCGCTTGCTGCTGCTGCCGCGTCCCGCGCAGCAGCTGTCGGTACAGATCCTGAAGCGCCGGGGGCCTGTGCTCGGCGCCCCCCTCACGCTCGAACTCCCGCAGCCGGTCACCGCCATCCGCTTGCGCCATCGCGCGGCAGCGCAGGCTCCCGTCGAAGGCCTGCGGACGGCGCATGCGCACCCGTCGACGCCAGCACGGCCGGCAGGCAGGCAGCCTGTCGTGCTGAGCTGAAGGCAGACGCAAGGGCTGTCGGCTCCATCCCGATGGTCCACCCCGGCAGGCCGAACGATGCTCTGGATCGGCATCCACTTTCCGTCGCTCGCCATCGAGGCCTTCGGCCAGCCACCACCCACAAGGCATGGCGACGACGCCCCGGCGCTCGCGGTCTGCGCGCAGGGCGTCGTGCTGCAGGCATGCCCGCGGGCGCAGGCACAGGGCGTGGCGCCCGGGATGAAACGCGCCACCGCGCTGGCACTGCTGCCGCGGCTGCTGCTGCGCGATCGCGATCCCGCACTCGAGCACGATACGCTGACGCAGGCCGCCAACTGGGCGCTGCAGTTCACCCCCTCGGTGAGCCTGCAGAACCCCCCTCGGGACGATCAGCCGGCAGCGGCAGGGCTGCTGCTCGAGGTGGCCGCGAGCCTGCGCCTGTTCGGCGGCCTGCCAAGCCTCCAGGCCCGACTGCGCGAAGGTCTGGCACGACTGGGCCTGCGCAGCACCATCGGATGCGCGCCCACCGCCACCGGCGCGTGGCTGATGGCCCGGCATCGCGACGGTCTGTCGGCCTCCGAACCGGCCGATCTCGAAGCCCTGCTCGACAGCCTGCCGGTATCGGTGCTCGAGAGCGCGGCAAGCCACCTCGATGTCCTCGAGACGCTCGGCGTGCGCAGCCTGCGCGACCTGCGCGCCCTGCCGCGCGCCGGCCTGGCGCGTCGATTCGGCGCCGTCATGCTGCGCGAGATCGATCGGGCCTTCGGGCGTGCACCCGAGCCACGCGCATGGTTCGAAGCGACGGCTGTCTTCAGCGCCCGTCTCGAGCTGCCAGCCGCCCTCGACGATGCCCCTTCGCTGCTCGCGGCCGCGCGTCGGCTGCTGTCGTCCCTGTGCGGATGGCTTGCGGCGCGCCAGGCGGCCGCCTGTGCGGTCACGCTGAGCCTTACCCACGACGACCCTCCCGTCACGACGCTGACGCTGCAGCCCGCCGAGCCGAGCGCCAGCGAAGCGCGCCTGACGGCGCTGCTGCGCGAACGGCTGGCAGCCACCCGACTGCGCGCCCCCGCCGACACGTTGCGCCTCGATTGCGACACGATCGTTGCGTGCGCAACCCGCAGCGGCAACCTGTTCCCGATGCAGGACCAGGCACGCGAAGGGCTTGGCAGACTCGTCGAGCAGCTGCAGGCCCGCCTGGGCCGTGACCGGGTGCTTCTGCTGACGGAGCGCGCCGATCATCGCCCGGAACGCGCCTGCCGGCTCGAACGCGCGTCATTCGAGGCCCTGAGCTCCGACGCCGGCACCCGTCGCAAGCATGGCGTGCCGCCGGCACCGCAGGCTGAGCTCCCACGCCCGCTCTGGCTGCTCGAACAACCCAAGCCCCTGACCGAGCGACAGCAGCGGCCCTGGCTGAAGGGGCCGCTTGCGCTGCTCGCGGGCCCGGAGCGGATCGAGACCGGCTGGTGGGACGGCCATCTGGTGCAGCGCGACTACTTCATCGCCACCGACGACGACGGTCTGCTGCTCTGGATCTACCGCGAACGGCCTTCGCAGGACCAGGCAGGCGCCGGATGGTTCCTGCAGGGACGTTTCGGCTGACTTGCGGGCGCCGATCGCCATGCTGCGATCGGCCGACGACCGCCGGTCGGGTCAGCCGAGGCTGCGCAGTGTGTACCCGCCGGATTTCTCGTCGCGCGCGAGCTCGATCAGGCCGCGATCGCGGGCCTCCTCGAGCAGGCGGTTGAAGGACCGGAAGCCGTAGTAGTTCTCGCTGAAACCCGGCTTGCGACGGCGCAGCGCCTGCTTGACCATCGAGCCCCAGATTTTCTCGTCCTCGCCGCGCTCGGTGGCCAGCGCCTCGAGGGTGTCGACCACCAGCTCGAGCGCCTGCCGCGTGCGACGTTCGACCGAATCCGGGTCGGCCTCGACAGCCGCCATCGCGTCGGCGGCGCCCGCAGGCGATGCGCCAGCCGCACCCGAGCCCGCAACGGGCATCGTCACGCCCTCGGTTGGGACCGGGACCGGGGTGGAGGCCGGGACCGGGGCCGAGGCTGGCGCCGGGGCTGGGACCGGGGCCGCGCCGGCCGTCGCGCCACTGCCTGCGCGCGCGCTGCGGCGCCGGCGCGCGGGCGCCTCGCTGCCGGCCGGGGATGCTCCAGGGATGGGGGATGCGCCGGAGGCCGCTGCCGTCGGCGCCGCGGATACCGCCGATGCCCCCGATGCCGCCGCTGCCGCCGTCGATGCCGCGGGAGCGGAGGGCACCGATGGCTCCACCACAACCGGCACGGCCGCGGGTGACGAAGCCGGTGCCGCAGCGCTCGAGCCGGCTGGCGCAGCCGCGGACGACGAGGCCGCCGCAGCGGTCCGCCGACGCGGCGAGCGCACCGTGCGCACGAGATCGTCGTAGTAGATGAACTCGTCGCAGTTGCTGATCAGCAGCTCGGAGGTCGAGTTCTTGACGCCCACGCCGATCACGGTCTTCGCGTTCTCGCGCAGCTTGCTGACCAGCGGCGAGAAGTCGGAGTCGCCGCTGATGATCACGAAGGTGTCGACATGCGACTTCGTGTAGCAGAGATCGAGCGCGTCGACGACCATGCGGATGTCGGCCGAATTCTTTCCCGACATCCGCAGGTGCGGGATCTCGATCAGCTCGAAGGCGGCCTGATGCATCGCCGCCTTGAACTCGCGGTAGCGCTCCCAGTCGCAGTAGGCCTTCTTGACGACGATGCTGCCCTTCAGGAGCAGCCGCTCGAGCACCTTGCTGATGTCGAACTGCTGATAGCGCGCCTCGCGCACCCCGAGCGCGACATTCTCGAAGTCGCAGAAGAGCGCCATGCTCCGCGTGTCGCTGCCTGGGTCGCTCATCGTCCGCCGCTCCTGCGCAAGGCGCAACACCGTATCACAGTGCGCAACGCCACGGCGCGACGCGCGCTCAGGCCGTGCCGAGCATCCGGTCGACCTTCAGGAAGTAGCGCCGGGCGAAGGCCAGCAGTTCGCCCTCTCCGGGATGATCGACGGTCTCGACCCCGACGATCCGCCCGGCAAGCCCCTTGTGTCGCGCATCGACGTGACGCCGGAATGCGGTCTTGGTCGTGCCCGGGCCGACGACCAGAATCTCGCCGGTGTCGTCGATCGCCGCGACAATGTCCTCGAAGAAACCGGAGTCGTCGTTCGCATGGCCCGCGCCGACGCTACCGGCGCGATGGTGGATATGCCGATGGCCGCCGTGGTGCCGCACCACGGTTCTGTCGACCTCGCTCGACGAGAAGGCGACCACCTGAGCCTGACGATGATCGAGCCAGATCACGGCATGCATGAAGGACATGAGTTCTCCTTGGACGTTGGGGAAACCGGAACGCACGAGGCACGACCCGACCGTGCAGGGCGCAGCGCGCCGCCGCGCGGGAGGATGCCGGCGATTCAGAGACGCGGAGCCGGCGTCGGGTGCCGATGCTCGTCGAGCGACTGGCAGGCAATACAGCGCAATGCCAGCGGTTGCGCCACCAGCCGCGCGGTACCGATGTCGTCGCCGCACTGCTCGCAAAGGCCGTAGCGTCCCTGCTCGATCGCGGTCATCGCGCGATCGATCGCGTCGAGTTCGCGCAGATCGCGCGAGGCCTCGGCCAGGTCGAGGGAACTGCCGGCCGACGCGACCGACTGCTCGCCGCTGTCGACGCCACCACCACGCGCGCCCTGCGCGTCCGCGGCGGCTTCGCCGAGCTTGCCCGAGACCTCGGCCCGCAGCAGGCGGGCACGCGCGCGCAGGCTCTCGAGCAATGCCTGCGGGTCCTGCGAAATCGACGACATCGGCATCCTCGCGCGGATCGTGAACATGAATTCACTATCGCGCGCAAGACGCCGCGCGTCATTGACCGATCGCAATGCGCGCAAGCCCGCGCACCGCCGCAAGCGAAGCGCTCAGCCGCGCGGCGGCCGGCGCGCGAACGCGATCCGGTCGATCGCGTCGGTGATCAGCAGGTCGAGTCCCTGCTCGAAAAGTCGTTGCGCCCGCAACGGATCGTTGACAGTGTACGCGATCACCTTCAGTCGACGCGCGTGCGCGGCCGCGATCAGCGCCGCGTCGATTCGCTCATGGTGCACATCGATTGCCACGCAGCCGAGCGCCTCGGCGCGCGCGGTCCAGTCGGCACCGGGCTCGACCATCAGCAGCGCGCGCGGCAACTCGGGCGCGACGCGTGCAGCCGCCTCGAGCGCCTCGTCGGAAAACGACGACAGCAGCGGCGGCACCTTCGCGCCGGCCCACAGCGATCGCGCCTCCAGCGCGGCGGCGGCACCGGTCTCGCGCTCGCGACCCGGGCAGGGCTTGATCTCGATGTTGGCGAGGCAGTCGTTGGCGCGCAGCCACGACGCGACCCGACCGAGCGTCGGAATCGCCTCGCCGGCGAAGGCCGGCGAGTGCCAGCGGCCCGCGTCGAGCCGGGCGAGTTCGCCGCAGGTGGCGGCAGCGACGCGGCCACGGCCGTCGGTGGTTCGCTCGAGGGTCGCGTCGTGCATCAGCACCAGCACGCCGTCGGCGCTCAGCTTGACGTCGAACTCGGCCATCCGATAGCCGAGCGCGGCGCCGTGGCGGATCGCGGCGAGCGTGTTCTCGGGCGCGAGCCGGCCCGCGCCACGATGCGCGCAAAGGGCCGGGTAGGGCCAGCGCATCCGTTTCATCGAAGCCTCTCCGAGACGGGTCGACGCGGCGCGGCTTCAGCCACGGCCGGCGAGCGTGTTGCGCGCAACCACCCAGCGATGCACCTCGGTGGGGCCCTCGTAGACCCGCATCAGCCGCACATCGTTGGCCATCTGCTGCAGCGGAAGATCCTTGGTCATGCCCATCGCGCCGAAGGTCTGCATCGCGCGATCGATGATCTCCCAGGCCATCTCGGTCGCGTAGGCCTTGATCATCGACACCTGTGTGCGCGCGTCGCGGCCGGTGTCCACCCGCCATGCGGCCTCGTGGGTCATCAGCCGGCAGGCGTGGATCCGCGTGGCGGCATCGGCGATCCACCACTGGATCGCCTGGCGCTCGGACAGCGGCACGCCGAAGGTCGAGCGCTGCGGCGCGTACTCGACCATCATGTCGAGCGCGCGCTGCGCGCGTCCGATGCACCACGCGGCCATCTGCACGCGGCGCACCGACAGCCGCTCCTGCATCGGCGCGAATCCCTTGCCCTCCTCGCCGAGCATCGCTGTCTGCGGCACCCGAAGGTCCTCGAGCGCGAGCTCGTAGGTGTAGTGCCCGCCGAGCATCGGGATGCGGCGCAGCACGTTGAAGCCAGGCGTGCCCTTGTCGACGATGAAGGCCGAAATGCCGCCGCGCGCGCCCTTGGCGCGATCGGTGGC
>Ga0315900_10010265_pt1 | contig 11751 bp, 7 predicted proteins | sample LakEriMetagenome_FD_203521 | JGI IMG/M metagenome (GOLD analysis project Ga0315900, IMG submission 203521) | Freshwater fungal communities from buoy surface, Lake Erie, Ohio, United States - Buoy 12 MA114 | ecosystem: Environmental > Aquatic > Freshwater > Lake > Lake biofilm | place: USA: Lake...
CCATCCGCTGGTCATCTTCCTCCACGGCATCGGCGAGCGCGGCACCGACAACACGAGGCAACTCTGCAACGGCGTCGAACGGTTCTGCACCGCGGAGGCCCGGGCGAAACACCCCTGCTTTCTCGTCGTGCCGCAATGCCCGCCCGACGCCACCTGGTCGCCGATCCGGGGCACGCGGCAGAACCCCACCTTCGCCGAGCAGCCGACCGGGCCCGGCGGGCTCCTCCTCGATCTCGTCGACGAGCTGGTGAAGGAGGGGCGCGTCGATCCCGACCGCGTCTATCTCACCGGCCTCTCCATGGGGGGCTACGGCACCTGGGATCTCGTGGCCCGACGGCCCGATCTCTTCGCGGCGGCGCTGCCGGTGTGCGGCGGCGGCGACCCGGCGCAGGCGGCGAAACTCGTCGGCGTGCCGATTTGGTGCTTCCACGGCGGCGCCGACGGGCTCGTGCCTCCGGAGCGCTCCCGGGCGATGATCGAGGCGCTGGAAAAGGCCGGCGCGGCGGTGAAGTACACCGAGTACGAGGGCGTGGGCCACGACTCCTGGACGCGGACCTACGGCGACCGGGAGGTCCTCGAGTGGCTCTTCAGCCAGAAGCGGCCGGCGCGGTGAGCCGCACCGCGGCGGCCGGGTATGCTGACCGGTGTCCGTCGGGCGAATAGCTCAATCGGTCAGAGCACCTCGTTTACACCGAGGGGGTTGGGGGTTCGAGTCCCTCTTCGCCCACTGTCTACACGCCTGAAAAGCCCTCCATGGCCTTTTCAGGCTGGGGAGGCTCGCATCCTGCTCGCGATTCACGCTTGAATCGCCCTCCATGGCCTTTTCAGGCTGGATGGGCTCGCATCCTGCTCGCGATTCACGCGTGAATTGCCCTCCATGGCCTTTTCAGGCCGGGGGGGTCGCATCCCGCTCGCGATTCACGCTTAATACGTTCAGAGGCTTTGGCAGGCTGGATAGGGGGCGTGTCATGCTTGCCGGGTCTACGATTCCGGGAGGTCGCCTGGTGCCAGCCGACGTCGCCGCAGCGTCCGCGGATGCCGACCACGCAGCGGCCCTGCTCGCGGCTGCCCGCGAAGGGTCGGTCGAGGCGCTGGGGCGTTTGTTCGAAGCGGCCCGCGTGCAACTCCTCGCGGTCGCCACGCGGGACATCCCCCCCAAACTCCGCGGCAAGTTCGGCCCGTCGGACCTCGTTCAGCAGACGGCACTCGATGCCCACCGCGGCATCGTCGGCTTCGCTGGCGACTCGCCCGAGGAGTTCTACGGATGGCTCCGTGAGATCCTCCGGACGAACATCGTCGACAGCGTGCGACGCTACGAGAAATCGCACAAGCGCGACGTCGAGCGCGAGGTGAGCCTCGACGATCCGGATCGGGGAATCTCGGTGGACGCCATCGCCCCGCTGCGCCGGCGGCCGGACGACTCGGCCATCCGTCGGGAGGAGATGCTCGCCGTCGAGCGGGCCCTCGACGCACTCACGCCCGACCGACGGGCCGTGGTGTGGATGCGGCACTGGGAAGGAAGATCGTTCGCCGACATCGGGGAACGGCTCGGCAGTTCCGAGGCCGCCGTGCGGAAACTGTGGTACCGCGGGATCCGCCAACTGGGCGAGGTGATCCGCACCATGCCGGCCTTCGTCGGCGAACCTTCCCGCCATGCCGTCGACGACCACCCATGAACCCCGCCGACGGGCCCGCCGAAGAACCGGCGATCGATCGCCTCGCCGAACGCCTCGCCTCGCTCGACGACACCCTCGGCGGCCACCGTCCGGACGCCGATCCGACGGCCCCGACCCCGGACGTGGGCCGGCGGCCCGGAGACCCTGACCGGGTCGAACCCGACGACGTCGACCTGATCCTCCTCCTCAACCAGGCAGGTGCCGGGCACCGCCGCGGGCTCGGCGAAAAGGCGCTTCCGCCGCCCAGCCGCGTCGGCCGCTTCCTGCTCGTCCGCGAGGTCGGCAGGGGCGGCTTCGCGACCGTCCACGAGGCGATCGACACCCGGCTGCACCGCCGGGTGGCGCTGAAGATCGCCCACGCCGGCGCCAGGATCTCCCCGCAGGCGCTGCGCCGCTTCGTGCGCGAGGCGGAGCTCGCCGCCCGGGTCGTCCATCCGCACGTCGTCACGATCCACGACGTCGGCGAGGAGGACGGCACGGCCTTCATCGCCGAGGAGTTCTGCGACGGCGGGAACCTGGACGAGTGGCTCGAGCGCCGTCCGGGGCCGCTGGATCCGCGCACCGCGGCCGCGATCGTCCGTGCGATCGCCTGGGGGCTCCACGCGGCCCACGGTTGCGGCGTCACCCACCGCGACATCAAGCCGGCGAACATCCTCCTCGCCACCGCGACCGCGGCGCCTGTCCTGCCCGGCGCCGGGAACGGGGGCTTCGACGTCAAGCTCGGCGACTTCGGCCTCGGCAAGCTCGCCGCCGACGCGCTGGCCGCGGACCGGCTCACGCAGCTCTCGCGCGCGGGCGACCGTGTGGGCACGCTCGTCTGGATGGCGCCCGAGCAAACCGACAGCACCATCGGCCCCACCGGCCCACTCACCGACATCCATGCCCTCGGGCTCGTCCTCGACCGCATGCTCACCGGACGGTGCCGTCAGGCGGGGGAGAGCGAGGCGGAGACGCTGCGGCTGATCCTCCTCGAGGAACCGCAGCCGCCCGACGCCGTGGTCCGCGCCGTGCCCGCCGATCTCGCTGCGGTCTGTCTCAAGTGCCTGGCGAAGTCCCCCGCCGAGCGCTACGCCTCCGCCGCGGAGCTGGCCGTCGACCTGAGCCGCTTCCTGGACGGACGGCCGACCGTGGCCCGGCCGCTCGGCCCCGCCGCGCGCGTGGTACGGGCGGCGCGCCGCCAACCGCTGCTCTTCGGCAGCGTCGCGGCGGCGGTCGTGGCCGCCGCCATCGGGGCGCTCTTGTGGCTCGACTTGTCGGGCAAGCGTGCGCAGATCCACAGGGGCGAGGCCGAACTGCGTTTCCACGAGGCGGCGGGGGAATTGCGGCTGGCCTTCGAGTCATGGCGCACCGGCGACGTCGCCGGTGCCCTGGCCCATCTCGACACCTGCCGGTCGATCGACGCGGCGCTCGCCGACTCCCTCGCCGGCCGCTGGCTTGTGCGCCGCAGCCGCGGGGAGCGGCGGAGACTGCTCGATCTCCGCGCCGACGGCACGGCGGCGGCGGGGCGCCCGGCCGATCTGTACGTCCTCGCGGTGAGCCCGGATGGATCCCGTCTCGCGGCCGGGAGGGCCGACGGCGTCCTCTCGCTCGCCCGGTGGCCCGCCGACGGGGCCGCCGCCGAGTGGCTGCACCTCCCGGCCCACGACGAGATCAACGACGTCGCCTTCGCGCCCGACGGAGCGCTCCTGGCGACGGTCGGGCAGGACGGCGCGGTGCAGGTGCGCTCGAGCGGCGACGGCGGCCTCGTCTCCTCCCCCTGCCCGACGGGACCGCCCCTCTTCGCCGTCGCCTTCTCCCCCGACGGGACGCGGCTGGCCTGGGGGGGCGAGGAGCGGCGCGTCTTCGTGACCGATACGGCGACCGGCGCGATCGCCTCCTTCGCCCCCTTCGACCAGCCTGACGCAAAGGCCCCGCGGGACGACGGTGACATCGAGTCGATCGTGTGGATCGACGGCGGCCGGATCGCCGTCTCCTGCGGGAGACGCGCGGTGGTCGCACGCGTCGCCGACGGCGGCATCGAGCGCGAGTTCGAGGGACTCAGCGGTATCGTGGGGCATCTCGACCTCTCCCCCGATCGGCGCCGACTCCTCTGCGCCGGCACGTCGGTCGAGCCGTGCGTGGTGGAGGTCGGGAGCGGCAGCGTGGCGTGCAGGCTCGCCACCCACCCCAACTGGGTGCAGGGGGGCGTCTTCTCCCCCGACGGCACCACGATCGCCACCGGCTGCAAGGACGGCGTGATCCGCCGGTTCGACGCGGCGACGGGGGAGCTCCTCGGGTCGTTCGTGGGACACGCGGGGAGGTTGTGGGACGTGCGCTTCGGGCCCCGGGGGGAACTCGTGAGCGCCGGGTCCGACGGCACGATCCGGGAATGGGATCTCGCCGCCCCGCCGGCATCCCGCGGGGCGATCACCGCGCCGCTTCCCGCGCAGGAGATCGTCGATGCCTCGATCTGGGAGGGACCGGCCGATTTCTTCCCCGACCGGCCGCCGGGCGAGACCATCGCGATACTCGCGCCCCGCGCCGGAGCGATGCTCGCCGTGGCGCTGCCCTCGGCCCGCGTCGCGGTGGTGGCAGACCGGTCGATCGGCACGGGAAACGTGATCGCCGCGCTGCCGCCACGCGTGGCCATCGTCGACTTCCAATCGCTCCGCGTCACCGCCCCGGGAAACGATCCGGGGGCTCTCCGCGAGATCGACGGCAGGTGGTGGTCCTGTGCCTGGCTGCCCGATGGGCGCCTCCTCGCCGGTGCCTGGACGGGCGACGTGCATCTGTTCGAAGCCGGGCTCGCATCGTCGCGGCTGATCGATCGATTCGACCGACCGGTGAAGCACTTCGACCTCGGTGGGCCCGCTCGCGATCGCCTCGCCATCGGCGCCGGAGGGGAGATCCGGATCCACTCGCTCGGCGACTCCTCCGCGGCCGCGGCGGCTTCGGGAAAGTCGCTCCTCGCTCCGCCGCTGGTCGCGGAGCGGGTCGTGAAAGTGGCCTGGGCGCCCGACGCCATGTCGATCGCCTACGGCACGAACCACGGCACGGTGCGGATCGTCGATGCGGCCTCGGGTGCCCCGCGGGGGGCGTTCCCCCATCACGCGGCCGAGGTGCGGGGGGTGCGCTTCTCCCGCGACGGCAGGATTCTCGTCAGCTGCGACGCGGAGAGCGTGCGAATCACGGACATCGCGACCACCGCCGTGCTCGACGAGATCCGCCCCGGCTGGACGATCGGCACCTTCGCCCTCGTGCCCGATCCCTCGGGCACCGTGGATGCGGGGTTGCTCGTCGTGGGTGGTGCCCGGCCGGGAAACGGCCCGGCGGACGCCCGCCTCCTGTGGCTCGACCTGGGCCCTCCCACGGCCGACTGAACCCGAACCGGCACCCCCTCTTTTCGGGTGTCTCCCGACCGGAGGGGAAAGGCTTTTTTCCCGGGCGCCGTGCCGATCCGCGGATTGTGCTGTCCAAAACGCAAGGGGAAATGCGTCGAACAAGTCGGGAGGGAAGGGCCTCCCCGAGCGATCCCGGTGCGGGCCACGACGGTCCGCCGGGACCGGCGAACGAGTACACGGAATTGGAGGCGCGATCGTGGGCATGCGGCACTGGGCGGCAGGAATCGTTGCGGCGGCATGTCTGGCGGCGGCCACGGTGCGAGCCGACCCGCTCACCTACGAGATGGTCACGGTCGGCAACCCGAACAACATCGCCGACTTGAGCGGCTACGGCAGCGTGGGCTACGAGTACCGCATCGGGAGGTACGACGTGACGATCGGGCAGTACGCGGCGTTCCTGACCGCCGTCGCCGCCACTTCCGATCCCTACGGGCTCTACAACCCCTCGATGGGGACCGACCTCAACGTGGCGGGGATCACCCGCACGCTGCTCTCGGGCACCTACACCTACACCGTGATGAACAACGGCGGCGACAGCGCGAATCGCCCGATCACCTACGTGAGTTGGTTCGACGCGGCGCGTTTCGCCAACTGGATGTCGAACGGCCAGGGGTCGGGCAGCACGGAGACCGGCGCCTACACGCTCGGCGGCCAGACCTCCGGCGTCGCCCCGTCGCGAAACTACGGGGCGTCCTACACCCTCCCCACGCGCGACGAGTGGTACAAGGCGGCCTACTTCTCGCAGGACAAGGACGGCGTGAACATGCCGGGGTATTGGCTGTACGGCACGCAGAGTTCTTCGACCCCCGGCAGCGTGATCGGGAGTCCGTCCGCGGCGAACTGGAAGGCGAGCACCGGATACTCGGTGACGCAGTCGAGCACCTACTCGGTATCGCAGAACTACCTCACCGACGTCGGTGCGTTCGTCTCCAGTGCGAGCCACTACGGTGCCTACGACATGTCCGGAAACGTCTTCCAGTGGAACGACCTCGACGGCACGCCGAGCGTCAATCGCGATCTCCGTGGGGGCTCCTGGGAGAACTACCAGTCCCAGTTCCTCTCGTCGTACGGCGGAGGACCCGGCCTGGCGACGATGGAGGGGCCGAAGTTCGGCTTCCGGCTCGCCGGCCCCTCGAGCACGCCCGTCCCCGAGATCGATCCCGCCGGCATGGGCTCGGTGCTCGCGCTCGTCGCCGGTGCCCTCGGCGTCCTCGAGCGCCGGCGTGCCCGAGCGCTCCGGCCGGCGCCGGCTCGCCGCCTGCCCGCACCGTCGCGGCCGGTCACCGCGGCGTGAAGGGCCAGATGAGCGGGGCGAGGGACACGGTGAGGGCCATCACCAGGAGATTGAGCGGGCCGCCGAAGCGGACGTAGTCGGTGAACTTGTACCCGCCCGGACCGTAGATCATCAGGTTCGTCTGGTAGCCCATCGGCGTGGCGAAGCCGCAGCTCGCGGCCACCGTGATCGCCATGATGAACGGCATCGGGGCGACCCCCAGGTCGGACGCCGTCTGCCAGGCGATGGGGAAGGTGAGCACCGCCGCGGCGTTGTTGCTCATCAGCTCCGTGAACACCATCGTCACGAGATAGAGGGCCGCGAGCACCAGGTGGGGCCGGTCGCCCGCCGCCGCGATCGTGGTGTGGGCCACCGCCTCGGCGAGGCCGGTCTTCTCCATGGCCCGCGCCAGGCCGAAGCTCGCCGCGATGAGGAGCAGCGATTCCCACTCGATCGAGCGCCTGGCCTCGTTCGACGAGATGCAGCGCGTGGCGACGACGGCGCACGCGGCCACGAGCGCCGCCGCCACCATCGGCACGATCTCGAGCGTCGCCGCGAGCACCATCCCGGCGAGGATCATCCCGGCGATCCAGGCCCGTTCGTGGCGCGGGGGATTCGAGTCGTCGACCTGGCTCACGAGCCAGAAGTGGCGGCTCGTGCGCTGCCGCTCGATGAACGACGGCCCGGCCTCGAGGAGGAGCGTGTCGCCCGGCGCGAGCGTGATGTCGCCGAGCTTCATCCGCACGCGCTCGCCGTCGCGGGCCACCGCGATCACCACGGCGCCGTAGGTGGAGCGGAAATGACCGTCGCGGATCGTCCGCCCCACGAGCGGGCACTGCGCCGACACCACCGCCTCCACGAGCACGCGCTCGCTGCGCGGGCCGTCGAGGGTGAACACCTGATCCGACGCCGGACGCAACCCGCGGATCTTCTGCAGCTCGACGACCGAGTCGAGGACGCCGACGAACACCAGCCGGTCGCCCGCCTCGAGGCCGGTGGTGGGGGCGACCGCGGCGATGACGTGGCCGCCGCGGTCGATCTCCATGAGGAACAAGCCCTCGAGATGGCGCAGCCCCGCCTCCTCGATGCTCCGCCCGGCGAGCGGGCTGCCCGGCTCCACGATCATCTCGAGCGTGTACTGCCGTGGGTCGTCGCCCGGATCGAGCACCGGCGTGCGGTCGCGGAGGAGATGACGGCTGGCGACGACGAGGTAGACGAGACCGGCGAGGAACAGCGGCACGCCGAGCCAGGTGATGTCGAACATCCCCAGCGGAGCGCCGCGCTTCGCGGCGACCAGCCCGCTGACGACGACGTTCGTGCTCGTGCCGATGAGGCTGCACAGTCCGCCCAGGACCACCGCCGCGTTCATCGGCATGAGGAGCTTGGAGACCGCGAGGCGGTTCTTCCGGGCCCAGTCGCGGATCGCCGGAACCATCAGCGCCACCACGGGGGTGTTGTTGACGAAGGCGGAGAGGACGCCGGGGCCGACCATCGTGCGGAACTGCGCCGAGGCGAGCGTCGCCGGCCGGCCGAGGACGCGATCGACGAGGGTGGCGAGCGCCCCGGTGCGCTCGATGGCCGCGGCCACCACGAAGAGCGCGGCCACCGTGACCATCCCCTCGTTCGCCATCCCCTTGAGCGCCTCCTCGGGGGAGAGGACCCCGGCGGCGAGGAGCATGACCACCGCGCCGATCATCACCATGTCGGGGGCACGCTGGACGACGAGGAGGCCGACGAGCGTCGCCGCCACGGCGCCCGCGGCGAGGAGGGCCTGCCAATTGCCGCCGATCTGCTCGAGCATGTCCAACCAGGCTCCGTCGTCGGGTCCCCGGTACCGTCACGGCAGGCACTTTCGGGGGGGCGGCGCGTGGTTGCAAGCCCAATCGGAGAGGGGGGACGGTCCCCGGAGACCGGGTTCCGCGGTCCGCGCCGCGGCGTAGACTGCTCCGACGCCCGAGGAGATCGCCGATGCCCGTCGCCCGCCCCCTCTCAGCCCGGACGCCGCGCCCCCTTCACGGAGCGGCCACCCGCTCGGCGCGCCTCACCGTCGCCTTCCTCCCCGCAGCCGCCCTCCTCGTCGCCGCCGCGGTCGCCGCCGCACAGGGAGTCGCCCCGGCGGTCGACGCCCCCGCCGTCCCGGCGGACATCAACCGCGACTTCCTCGACCCCGCCCTCGATCCCGACACCTGGGTGGCGAAGTTCGAGATCGAGAGCCGCGAGGTGTTCGCGGCGCGGAGGGAGATCCTCGCCGCCGTCGGCCTCCGGGCGGGCGACCGGATCGCCGACGTCGGCAGCGGCACGGGCCTCTATCTGCGCGCCTTCTCCGAGGCGGTGGGGGCCGACGGCCGGGTGTGGGCCGTCGACATCTCGCCGCGGCTGGTCGAGTTCATCGAGCGGCGCGTCGAGGAGGAGCGGCTCGGCAACGTCGCCGTGGTCCGCTCCGCCGCCGATTCCACCCGCCTGCCCCCCGGCTCGGTGACCCACGCCTTCGTCTGCGACGCCTATCACCACTTCGTCGAGTATCCCGCGATGCTCGCCTCGATCCGCCAGGCGCTCGTGCCGGGGGGCACGCTCGTCGTCGTGGACTTCGACCGCGTGCCCGGCACGTCGCGCGAGTGGCTCCTGACGCACGTCCGCGCGGGCAAGGACGAGGTGCGCGGGGAGATCGAGGAGGCCGGTTTCGAGTTCCTCGACGAGGTCGACGTGGAGGGCTTCGCGGAGAACTACCTCCTCCGCTTCCGCCGGCCCTGACGGCGAAGCGCCCGCCACCACGGGGGGGGGCGCCGGCCCGCGCTGGGCGCCCTCGTCGGTCAGGCCTCGACGGGCAGCTTCGCCGCCACCCACGCCTTGTAGCCCCCCACCATGTCGTGGACGTCGCTGCGGCCGAGTTTCTGGAGCAGGCTCGCGGCGATGGCCGAGCGGTAGCCCCCCTCGCAGTGCACCACCACCGGCCGGTCGGCGGGCAGCTCGGCGATCCGCTCCTCGAGATGCGTGAGGGGGATGTTCACGCTCGGGACCACGTGGCCGGCGGCGTGTTCCGCGGCGCCGCGCACGTCGACCACCACCGGCACCGGGCCGGCATCGGAGCGCTTCCCGGCCAGCCACTCCGCGAGCGCCGGGGCGGTGATCCGCCCGGTCCGCTCCAGGAGGTCTTCCCGCGTGGCCAGCGCCCCCATGCCGCCCGCGAGGAACCCGGCGACGTTGTCGAAGCCGATCCTCCCCAGCCGCGTCACCGCCTCCTCCTCGGCCCCTTCGCCGGCGACGACGACGATCGGCTCGGCCGCCGCGAGCATCGACCCGGCCCAGGTGGCGTACTTGCCGCCGAGGGCGATGTTGAGGGCACCCTTCAGATGCCCCCCCTCGAAGTCGATCCCGTCGCGCACGTCGACGACCTGGGCGCCGGCCCCCTGCATCGCCAGCACCTCGTCGAGCCCGAGGGCACGCAGCGAACGACGCATCGAGTCGTCGAGGCTGGCGCGTTCCTTGCGGTTCAGGATCGCGTCGTGGACGAAGTAGTCGGGGGCCTCGGGCTGGTCGGCGGTCACGATCTTCCTGAACTCCTCCCGGCTCATCGGCTGGAGGGCGTAGTTGAACTTCTTCTGCTCCCCGATCGTGGAGACGGTCTCCTTGGAGAGGCTCTTGCCGCACATGCTCCCCGCGCCGTGCGCCGGATAGACGAGCGTGGCGTCGGGGAGCGTCACGAGCTTCCTCGTGACGCTGTCGTGGAGCATGTCGGCCAGTTCGTCGGCGGTGACGCCGATGCTCGCGAGCAGGTCGGGGCGGCCGACGTCGCCGATGAACAGCGTGTCGCCGGTGAGCACCGCGTGGGGCTCCGTCGCGCTCTTCGCCAGGTCGTAGACGAGGATCGAGATCCCCTCCGGCGTGTGGCCCGGCGTCTCGAGCACGACGAGCCGCACGTCGCCGAACTCGAGGGTGTCGCCGTCCCCCATCGGCACGCAGGCGAACTCCGCCTGCGCCCGCCTCCCCAGGCGGATCGTCGCCCCGGCCTGGTCTCGGAGCTCGATGTGCCCGGCGACGAAGTCGGCGTGGAAGTGGGTGAGGAAGACGTGCTCGATCCGGTAGCCCCCCGCCGCGGCGTCGGCGAGGTACTGGCCGACGTCACGCTGCGGATCGACCACCACGGCGGTCTTCGTCCGCTCGTCGGTGATCATGTACGAGGCGTGCGACAGGCAGGCGAGGTAGTACTGGTGGATCCGCATGAAGGGTGGTTCCGGGGTGGGGGGCGTGATCGATCCGTCCGTGGAACAGGTCATCCATGACCGTCCCGGCCGCCCGTCGGCCGGGTCCGCAGGCCACGGCGGACACCCCCGAAGCCCGAGGCTTTCCCGGGGGCGCATCCAGCGGCGGAACGCTTTCTCAAAGGCCTGCTAGCGCCCCTTGGCGGTGGGGAATCCGGCCTTCTCGAGCTGCGGATAGCCCGGCTTGAGCGGCCGCACGTCGTAGCCGAGGTCCCCGAGGATCCGCGCCGCGTCGAGGCAACGGCCGCCGGCGAGACAGTGGCAGTAGATGACCTTGTCCTTGGGGAGGACACGCGCGAGTTCCTCGGCCTTCACCCCCTTCTCGAGCGCGCTCAAGGGGAGGAGCCGGGCGCCGACGACGTGCCCCTGTTCCCATTCCTCCGGCTCCCGGACGTCGACGAGGATCGCCTTCTTCTCCGCCACGGCCCGCTTCACGGTGTCGAGCGAGTCCTTGGTGTGTTCCGCGAGCGCGGTGCCGGTCATCGCCCCGAGCACGAGGCCGAACAGCAGCGCTCGGCTGCACGCCCCGGGCGACGCGGAGGCCCGGTTCCAGGGCATCCTGGCGATCAGCATCCCCATCCCGCAGGTGTCGGTGATGCCGGCGAAGACCAGACCGCAGCCGACGAACGCCGCGAGCCCGGCGCCGACCTTCTGCCACAGCGGATCGGGGCAGAGGCCCGCCGTCGCGGCACCGAACGCCACCAGCGCGCCGGCCGCGATGCGCACCTGACGCTCGAGCGACATCACCTTCCGGCCGCGGATCACCGGCAGGCCGGCCTCGACGCAGGCGGCGGTGCCCCCCTCCACGCTCGCGATCCTCTCGAGCCCCGCGGCGACGAGCTTCTCGCAGGCCATCCGGCTGCGCGTGCCCGACTTGCAGATCACGTACACCGGGCCTTCGGCGGCGAGCGTGCCCACCTCCCGGGCATCGAGCCGGTCGAGCGGCATGTTGCGGGCGATGTCGACGTGCACCTCGCCGAACTCCGCCGGCGTGCGGACGTCGATGAGGGTCACCTTCTCGCCGCGACGGCGGAGATCGGCGAGCGTCGAAGGGGAGATCGTGGCGACCATGGAAGCACCTCCTGGAACTCGGGACGGAAGGGGATGGGGACCGGGCGACCGGATCGGAAGGTCGATACCGAACGACATGTCGGGCAGGGTAC
>Ga0315900_10010266_pt1 | contig 11750 bp, 10 predicted proteins | sample LakEriMetagenome_FD_203521 | JGI IMG/M metagenome (GOLD analysis project Ga0315900, IMG submission 203521) | Freshwater fungal communities from buoy surface, Lake Erie, Ohio, United States - Buoy 12 MA114 | ecosystem: Environmental > Aquatic > Freshwater > Lake > Lake biofilm | place: USA: Lake...
TCAAGTATGGAAGCCGCATTAAATAATTTATTTGCCATTTCTCATTTGAATAAAATAGCTATTTTAGGAGATATGTTTGAATTAGGGGAAGAATCTCCTTATGAACATAAAAAAATAGCTGATTTTGCTGATAATTCTTTATTAAGTCAGGTTATCTTGATTGGTAAAAATTTTGAACAGGTCGCATTGGAAAAAAAATGGGTGCATTTTAATACAGCTACAGAGGCAAAAAATTATTTTGATTCTTTACCATTTTCTACCTTATTAATTCTTATAAAAGGTTCCAGGGGAATGAAATTAGAAACATTAGTAGAAATTTAATTATATTGGATAAGAATTTAATTTATTTATGCTTGAAAATTGGTTAAAACCTTTACCGCTGGACAAACTTTGGGCTAATTACTCTTCTCCCTGGCAATTAGGATCAAAGACCTCTTTTTATACTGCTGGATTTGAATTACCTGCCTGGCACGGTTTCCCCGTGGCATTAATAACTTGTGATGCCCCAGGAATGACAGAGATGAGAGACGCGCTGTATTCTTTTAAGTTCTTTCAGGACGACTTTGATTTTTTAGATTTGGGAGTTTTAAGAAAATCTAATGAGTCTATTATATTACCCCTTTTTGAAGAAATTTTTCATTCCGGCGTTTTTCCTATTTTGGTTACCGATGATAGTTCTCTAAATAAATCATTTATTCAGGCATTGCATAATGTTCAACCCAATTTGCATCTAACAGTAATGGATGACCGTTTTAGGTGTTTTCCATTTCAATCAGCCTCGGAGTTTCCCTATTTAGATACTTTTTTGTCAAGTCTTGATGAAACCTCCGAAAGAGGACATATAATTGGCATCCAATCACATTTAGTGCCTTCAAGTGGTTTTTTATATAGTGAGGAAAAAGGAATTTCGTTACACAGACTAGGGCAATCTAAGCAAAATTTACAAGAATTAGAGCCGTCTATAAGACATGCTGATATTTGTATCCTAGAAATGTCAGCGCTCAAATACCCTGATTTTCCAAGCCAAATTCCCAAAAGTCCAAGTGGTTTTTTCCTGGAAGAAATTTGTCAGCTTTCAAGGTATGCTGGTCTAAGTGATACTTTAAAAGGATTTTGTATATCAGGTTTTGACTTCAAAAATACAAATAATCAGGTAGATGCTCAGGCCCTGGCACAAATAATTTGGTATCTGTTAGATGGGTTCAACAATAAAAAAGGTGATTTTCCCGTAAATTTTGACGGTATGGTAGAATACTTAGTTGAAGTTAAAGAACATCACGAATTACTAACTTTTTGGAAGAGTAATCGAAGTGGTCGTTGGTGGGTACAAGTTGAAAAAGCGAATGGTACTGGCGAAAATATTGATCTTCGATTAATTCCTGTTTCCTACCAGGATTATTTAGACGCTTGTGAAGGTGAACTTTCGACCAGGGTATTAAAAGCGTTGGTTAGATACTCATAAATTTAATGGTTATGGAAGTTTTAGCATTTAAAATGATGTTATGCACAGGTCAAGCCGAGGAATATAAAAAAAGGCACGATCTCATTTGGCCGGAATTAAAAAGCCTTTTAAAGGATCATGGTATCAGTGATTATAGTATTTTTCTTGACGAAGAAAGTCATGTTCTATTTGGAAAAATGACGGTCGAGAATGCCTCCACCTTGACAAGTTTACCAGAATCACCGCTTATGAAGAAGTGGTGGGCGTATATGAAAGATATTATGGTTACTAATGAGGACGCCTCGCCAGTAAGTATTCCCTTAAAACAAGTTTTCTTTATGGAGTAATTTCAAGGTCTATGTAATGTACTTTAGTTTCATATTTTTGTTGTAACAGGTTATTCAGTAGCTCGAAGGCATGAACATCTTTTTCAAAATCTAAATCACCAATACCTACAACTAGTATAGGGTACTCTGGGTCCATTTTAAAAAAATCAAAATAGGCTTTTTGAATATTTTCTAAATACATTGTACTCATTTCCATCTCATAAGATCGCCCTCTCTTTTTTATTTGTGTCAATAGGGTTGATATAGGTCGATGAAGATAAACAACTAAATCTGGTTTTTTGAAATGAGCATTCAACACATGAAATAATCGGTTGAATAGACGATATTCTTCCTCATTCAAATTATTCTTTGCAAATAATAGGGTTTTAATGAAGATATAGTCAGAAATAATCTGTTGATTGAAAAGATTGCCCTGTATGAGTTCTTCTTGCAACTGCCTATGTCTTTCTGTCATAAAAAAAAGCTCTACAGAAAAGGCGTGCCTCTCTGGATTTTCATAAAAGTAGGGAAGAAAAGGGTTGTCAGAAAACTGTTCTAAAATTAAACGTGCATCATACTTTTCTTGAAGCTTGCGGCAAAATGTTGTTTTTCCTACACCGATATTGCCTTCAATAACAATATATGGATAAGCTAAGGATTCAGTTTTCATAGTTTGTTAAGGTTGCCACTTTGTTACTTTGCCATCATCTTTTACATCGTCCAATAATTTTTGGTTTGTTTTTTTTAATAAAGGATGATGCATTAATGGTAAAATTTCAGACAAAGGAACTAAAATAAATCGCCTTTTTTGAATGTGAGGATGAGGAATTTTTAAATTTTCAATATCTATAATTCTCTCGCCGTAATATAGTATATCAATATCTATAGTTCTCGGACCATAATGAATCTCTCGAATTCGTCCTAAGTCCTTTTCAATCTGATGAATATTATCAAGTAATTCATTCGGAGTTAGAATTGTTAGAACAGAAATAACCTGATTCAGATAACTATCCTGATTATCAATGCCCCATGGTTCAGTTTCATAAATGTTTGAAGAAAATTGTATGGGTCCAATGAGGTTGTAAATAGCTGTTTTAGATAAATTTAAATAATTTAACCTATCACCAATATTAGAACCTAAGCTAAGTACTGTTATGACTTGCATATAATTTTGAATTATGCCGAACCAATTATTTGCTGAATATCTGATTCTATAGAGCGCATTTTTTTGGTACATATTTCTAATAAATTCGCTGCTCTGGAAACTTTTTCTGCTAGTAACTCAATGGACAAAGCGTCTGATTCCAATTGATTTATTATTGCTTCAAGTTCCAAATAAGCCTTCTCATAACTAATGTTATCATTTTCCATTTTATTTGTTTATGGTTATTTATCAATAATTATACTTCTGAAACTACCTTTTTCCCATAAGGTTTCAACTTCCACATTTGGCATGATGTTGTCATTTAGTGGTTTATTACCAGGTAATACCTTCGTGATAGTAAATCCCCTTTTTAGTGTATTGGAGATGTTGGCAAGCTCAATTAATCGTTGAAAAAAGGATAGTTTTACCTCTTCTTTTTTTAGTCTGTTAATGATTAAATTGGGTAAATATTGCTGAATATTTTGGAGTTTAGTATTTGTTCTATCAATAACTCTCATAGGTCTTAAAGAAAGTTCGTGTTGACATCGCAATAACTTTAGTTTTGATTGTTGCACCTTATATCTGGTTTTGTCATTTATAATTAGCATCATTTTTTGAATAGAGGCTTCAAAGTTTTGGTTGTGGTAAAGCAGATATTCAGCTACGGCAGTAGGTGTTTTTAATGAAATACCGGCAACTATATCAGAGAGCGTTTCGTCCACTTCATGACCAATACCTGTTATAATTTTTATGGGGAAAGAGGAAATGGCACGACAAATTTTTATACTATCAAATCCAGCTAAATCAAGTTTTGATCCACCTCCTCTGAGGATAAGAACTGCATCGAAGGCAGTATCAGCTTTTAATATTTCCGCAAGCTGAATGAGAACGGTTTCTTCCACAAGATTCCCTTGAAGGGAAATGGGATATAAAGTCAATGAAAAAGCATAATTCATTGAGTTTTCAGTAAGTTGATGAACAAAATCTTGATAACCAGCTGCTTGTTCATTACTAAGAACGGCAATTCTTTGTATAACCAGAGGAAGAGGGATTAATTTATTTGGTTCATGTAACTTTTCAGTAAAAATAAGTTTTTCAAGTTCCTGTCGTTGTTGAAATAATTTACCGAGAGTATAGGCAGGATCGATATCATCGATAACAAGTTTAAAACCATATCTCACATTAAAATCTATCTGGACTAAAACCAGAACTTCCCGACCAATTTCAAGAAAACCTGTTATTGGTTCTGAAAGTTTTCCATTTAATTTCTGTAAAGTTCCCTGCCAGATAACAGCACTTTGTTGGGCGATTATTTTGTCTGACTGACCTTCTTCTTTCTCAACCAATTCTAAATAAGCAATTCCCCGCACTACTTTGCAACCTGAAATTTCCGCTTTAACCCAAATTTTATCCTGAAAATTTAGGGAAATAACTCTTTTTATTAGGGTACCTAAATCATATAGTGAAAAAACATTTAATTCCATTCTGTTGAATTTACTTAAATATAGAAAACTAATTATTCTTTCTAATGAAAAGAATATTAGCGACCGGCCGTTCTCCTTCCGGATCAAATTTTTTGTTATCAGAAGGATGATTTACTATACCAACAAACTTATTTGTGTTCAAAAAAAGTGTGGTTGATCCACCTCCATCTAAATTAATGGCCTGTTGACAACCGCAAGATAATAGGAACTGAGAAAGTTCATTTAGATTTAATCCTGTAGCTTCTTTATGTCTGCCATCGACGGCAACTAGCCATATTTCTTTTTTTCCTAAACAAATGGCACTTCGTGGGTGCTTTAAATCATTGAAAGGTCTTTTTTGAAGGGAATTTATCTGACTATTTTTCAAAAGTAAGGGGCCTGTAACTAATGCATCTTCCACATTTTTTAGCATTGGAATACGAGTTGGACCCTCTGTGGGTAATAATTCACCCTTTCCATTTTCATAAATTACCAGTGCGTTGGCTCCCATTTCATTGTCTATAGACAAAACATTAGGCTTATTTTCATGAATGATCTTTCCGTCAGAAACTAAAAACGAAACAGAGCCACCCGCTTTCATATCAAAAAAACCACCGTTTATGGCAGCTAGAGCATTAGATTGTGTAGCAAAAGAACTGGTTTTTATCAAAGTATCTTTAGCAAAAGCAAGGTCTAATCTATACTTGGGGTATTTTGCTTTTAAAATTAAAATATATTGAGCTCCCCATTTTTCATGGATACCCGACCAACGTTCCAGTATTAGTCCCGCTTTTATTTTTTCAACCTTTATCTGGTTGAAACCCTGGGTAAATGAATACACAGGGAGTGAAATTAAAAGGCTCAATAAATACAAATATCTCATGGACTAATTTTTAGTGAAAAGTAGAAAATATAAAAAGGAATATTTTTTAAAGATTACTTCGTTATTTCCTTTGATGCGTATTCTGCTTTTTTTACCATTCAAATATAATGATTTAAATGTAATACATTCGGGAGATTTAAGTGACTCATATTTATTTTTAGCATTATTCAAGTCAAGAATTCAACTATTACTTTACAATTAATTTATTAATATTTAGTAAGTTAAAAGGTTTATTTTACATTAGAGATGGCAAAGTAACAGATAGGCATTATTGTAATATGTCTAAAAAATGAGTAAATTTATTTACCTTAGAACCATCGTAAGAATAGAAGTAATTGAAAAAATCTATGGCTGAGTTTCTTTTTTTGAATAAAGTAATTAGTTTTGTACAATAAATAGGGTGATTAGCTCAGTTGGTTTAGAGCGCTGCTTTGACAGAGCAGAGGTCACTGGTTCGAATCCAGTATTACCCACGAGAACGGAGTGTAGCGCAGCCCGGTAGCGTACTAGCATGGGGTGCTAGTGGTCGCTGGTTCAAATCCAGTCACTCCGACCCATTAAGAGGCAATCTTCGGATTGCCTTTTTCATTTAAATAAAAGAAACCTTCAGGTGTGGTCGCTGAAGGTTCCTCACAATATTTGATCATTGTTTGAAAAATTAATTGGAGGCCAAATATTGCAATGTGGCTTCCATTTTTTCAATGGCTAAAATAGATTGCGGTGTTGGTCTTGCATCAGCAGTTTGTAAAACATGAAGCATAAATAGAAATTTTTCTTGTAAGCCTACCACCGTTTCTTTTTCATTTGAAGTTTCATAAATACTTCCATATAATATGTCACCGCCCCCAGGAGAGCCTGAGCCTCTCTTTCTTTTTAATGCTGTTATGGTTTCAACGGAAAGATTGGAGGATTTAATTTTTTCATCTAAGGATTCTCTGATATCTTGAAGTTTATGGTAAGCTTGGTAACATATCAATGCATATTTAGATTGGAGAATCAAATCTTCTTCACTTATATTCACACGAGGATCCATTTTAACATCGAGCGTTTTTTCCATCACAAAACCATCTATATTTAATTTGACCTTGTAAGAACCAGGATGAACGAAGGGGCCGTCTGGTCCTGCCGGGGTGTTTTTATACACTGCAGCAATGGCATAACCTCTTTGAGTTCCCTTGGGTTGTGCATACCTTACATCCCATACAAATCGGTGGGATCCTTTAGCTGTTTGTAATTTCTGGGTTGGTCTAAACCAATAGGTTGGATACCCCAAAGTATTGGTATCTAGTTTTTCAGTAACATCAGCAGAGGAAAATTTCCTTATCAGGTTGCCCTGAGAATCAGAAATCTCAATGGTAACCAGTCTTGCATTTTCCCCCAGATTATAATCTATAATGGCGCCATCTGGTGGATTTTTTCCTGTTGGTTCTTCTGGTGGCAATGGGGTATCGGAAAACATATTCCAACGTACTCTAAAGGCCTGACTAGGTTTGTATAAAAAGTCATTATTGATTGCTTTTTTTATTTCTCTAAGGGGTGCAATATCATCTAAAATCCAAATGGATCTACCATGCGTGCCAATGACCAGGTCATTTTCATGGATTACCAGATCACGAATAGAGGTAGCAGGCATATTTAACCTGAGGGATTGCCAGTTATCGCCGTCATCAGCAGAAAAATAAACTTCGTTTTCAGTACCGGCAAATAATAAACCTGGTTGTTTTGGATCCTCTCTTACCGCATTAACGGGATGTTTTGAAATACCTTTAGTTATTAAAGTCCAGGTTTTTCCACCATCTTTTGTTTTGTAAATATATGGGGTAAGGTCATCTAATCTGAAGGCATTTACTGAAATATAGGCAGTATTTTTATCAAAATGACTGGCATCAATTTGAGAAATTTTATCCCAGGAACGAAGGGTAGGGGGAGTAATATTTTGCCATGAATTTCCACCATCTTTGGTGATATGAATCAGGCCATCATCAGTTCCCGCCCAGATAATATCTGGATCAAGAGGAGAAGGTCCAACGGAGTAAATGACCCCTCTTTGGGGCATTTCATTTAGTTCTGGTGTTTTAAAAACACCTATGTTATCAGGAACATCTGGTTTATTTCTGGATAAATCAGGACTTATTATTTCCCAATGGTAACCACCATCCAGTGTTTTCCACAGCTTATTGGTAGCAAAAAGCAACATTTTCGGATTAGCGGGATGAAAAAGTAAGGGCATAGTCCTAAGAACCCTGTGTTGGCCTGATCTAAGATTCTCGGGACCTACATATTGTGTTTGCCCCGTTTTTTTATTAAATTTCAGCACCCTGCCTCCATAGATTACGTCAGGATTTAGAGGATCGGGAGCAACATAAGCATATTCATCGGCACCAACGCCATACCAATCACGGAAAGAAATTTGTCCTCCATTTCCCCGACTGGCAACGCCTATAGCACCACTTTCCTGTTGACCACCATATACATGGTAAGGAAACTGATTATCAGTAGTAACATGATAAAGTTGAGCGGTGGGTTGATTATACCAGGAACTCCATGTTTTTCCACCATTTACCGTAATTACAGCTCCTTGATCAGCTGCGAAAATCATGATATCAGGTTGCAGTGGATTTATCCAAATGCGATGATAATCATCTCCCCCAGGCGCGCCTTTGATAGAAAACCAGTTTTTACCTCCATCGGTTGATTTATAAGCAGCTACATTGGCTATGAACAAAATTTCAGGATGATTAGGGTGCACTTTAATTTCCGCAAAATCGCTACCTCGCCCCCACGTTCTTGGATCCCGGCTAACTAAACTCCAATTTTCACCGGCATCTTTACTTTGGTAAATTCCGCCGTTATTTTTAGCATCTACGGTAGCATACATTTGATTCGTATTACTGGGGGCAAAACAAATGCCAATTCTACCAAGTCCATCAGTAGTTCCTGGTAATCCTTGTAAGATAGGTTTCCATGTTTCACCACCATCAACAGACTTGAAAAGACCACTGTGGGCACCTGAAAAATTTCCATTTTCCCAGGGACCTTCTCTATGCTCCCATAAGCTGGCAAAAAGTATGTTTGGATTAGATGGATTATATTCAACTTGAATGGCCCCTGTATTTTCATTAATAAATAAGACCTTTTTCCATGTTTTTCCACCGTCCTGAGATCTAAACACGCCCCTTTCAGCATTGGCCCCGTAAGGATGACCTAATCCAGCTACAAATACTTCCTTTGGATTAGTGGGGTGAACAATAATTCTTCCTACTTGCTGTATGTCTTTCAAGCCCAGATGATTCCAGGTGGATCCGCCGTCTTCTGATTTATATATTCCATCTCCAACGCTTAAATCAGGGCGGTGAAGACCCTCACCTGTGCCAACATAAATAATTTCAGGATTGGTTGGAGAAACGGCAATATCACCAATAGATCCCGTCGGCATTTTATCAAAAATAGGAAGCCAGGTTCTACCATAATCATCTGTTTTCCAAACACCTCCATTATTTACACCTATAAAAAAGACATTTGGCTTCGTGGGTATTCCTACTGCACCAACGGTCCTTCCCGCTCGAAATGGACCTATCATTCTATATTCAAGATGTTGAAAATGAATAGGAGGAATAGACTGAGCATGTAGTGTACACCCAATCAAAGGAAAGATTAGAAAACAATATAAAAAAGTATAAAAACGCATAAAATTGAAATTTGATGATCAAAATATAAATTTAAGGTAAGACTTTTTACATTTACTTAGAACTAATTGAGTAAATTAACTTGGAAATGATAATGCTAATAAGGCATCTAACTTTAAAAATCAGGACACAAGTTAAAGCAGTTTGGATAAACCTTTGTTTTATCTGGTTTGTTATGGCAATAAAAAAATAACAATGAACTGGGAAACTGTAATATTAGAGGCTAATAAGATAAGAGAAAAGAAAGACATTAAGGTAGTTAAGTCAGACGCCGAATGGAAAGAAATTTTATCTCCTGAGGTGTACCAGATTACCAGAAAGAAAGGCACAGAAAGGCCATTTTCCAATCAAATGTGTAGTTCATTTGAAGCTGGAAAATATGAATGTGTCTGTTGTGGAACCACCTTGTTTGATGCTGAGGAGAAATTTGAAAGTGGCACCGGTTGGCCATCTTTTACTAAACCTGTGGAAGACAATGCTGTAGTTTATATTATGGATAATAGTTTTGGTCATCAGCGGATTGAAGTATGTTGTGGAACTTGTGATTCGCACCTTGGTCATGTTTTTCCTGATGGTCCAAAACCAACGCGTCTTCGATTTTGCATTAACGCTTTATCCTTAAAAAAGGTTACTGATAAATAAAAGCGTATTTTAATGAAATAAGACGTACCTTTGCGGCTTAATTAAAAATAATACATGAGTTCATTTTCAGACCTGGGTCTTTCACCACAATTACTTGTCTCTATTGAAGGACTTGGTTACAAACAACCAACCTTAATCCAGGAAAAAGTTATTCCTTTTCTGCTTTCCGGAAAAGAAGATTTAGTCGCTTTGGCTCAAACCGGTACGGGAAAAACAGCCGCTTTTGGACTACCATTAATTGATTTAGTTGATGCGGGTCAATTTTGTGTTCAGGGGCTTATATTAGCTCCAACCAGAGAGCTTTGTTTACAAATAACCGGTGATTTAAATCGCTTTCTTGGCGAAGAACCGCACCTAAATATAGTGGCTGTTTATGGAGGTGCAAGCATCCAGGAACAAGTTAGAGCCTTAAAAAGAAATGCACATATCGTTGTAGCCACGCCAGGTAGATTAGTAGATCTATTGGACAGAAGAGCTATCAAATTAGACGATATCAAGATTTTAGTCCTTGATGAAGCTGATGAGATGTTAAATATGGGTTTTCAAGAAGATCTTGATGCCATTATTTCTGCTTGTAGTTCCTCGAGAAATACGTGGCTCTTTTCAGCAACTATGCCAAATTCTGTTAGAAATCTAGCGAGAAATTACATGGTAAAACCTGTTGAAATTTCAGCAGGAGAAAAAAATTCGGGTAACGTTAACATAGAACATCGCTACTGTATCGTTCAGGAAAAAGATAAGTATGCCGCATTGAAACGTTTACTAGATTTTAATCCATCCATTTATGCCCTTATTTTTTGTCGTACAAGAATGGACACTCAGGACGTTGCCGATAACTTGATGAAAGACGGTTACACCTCTGGTGCGCTTCACGGTGACATGGATCAGAAGCAGCGTGAAAAAATTATGGATAAATTCAGGAATAGGGCACTTCGTATCCTCGTAGCAACAGACGTTGCTGCAAGAGGTTTGGATGTCAGCGGGCTTACACACGTAATTCACATGAATATTCCTGATGAACTTCCATTTTATACTCATAGAAGTGGTAGAACGGGTAGAGCAGGGGAGAAAGGGGTTTCTATTGCTCTTGTAACTAATAGAGACGCTTACAAAATTAGAAATATTGAAAGTTTATCTAAAATACATTTCCGTCCTTTCCCTGTTCCCAGTGGTCAGGAAGTTTGTCAACAACAACTTCTTGAGCTTTTAAGAAGGGTAAAAGAGGTTGAGTTAAATGACGATGAACTAGATACTTTCTTACCTGACGTTTTACATTTCTTAAAAGATATGTCAAGGGAAGATTTGATTAAAAGATTTGCTTCTCTGGAGTTCAATAGATTTCTAGAGTATTATAGAAATGCACCGGACTTAAATCCTGTCTCAAGAGATAGAGATAGAGGTGACAGAGACAGAGGAGATAGAGATAGAAAACAATCTTCATCTTCTTACGGTAATTCACCATCATCAGAAGGTAGAAATAGCAGTGTTCCTATGTCTAGTTTCGTTTTGAATCTTGGTTCAAAAGACAATTTGGACAAAGGGGGTCTTTTAAGAATTATCTGTGAGGCAGGGGGTATTCATAAAAGTAAAGTAGGGCGTATTGTTACAGGTAATGTTACCTCGACGCTTGAATTACCTATGGATACTTTTATCCAGATCCAAAAGAAAATTGCAAAGACCAGATTTCGCGGCAGGCCACTCGTTCTTGAGCAAGCCAGAGCAAAACAAGATGGTGGAGACTTTGCCAGGAAGTTTGCAGATGGTGAAGACAAGCCAGAAAAGAAAAAAAAACTTCGTGACAAATTAACTATAGTCCAGGATCTTCAGTAAAGTTAATGCTAGTAACCTAGTATTTTTCCAACTTCACTTTTGTAGCTTCTACCAATAGGTAATTGTTGACCATTAATGTCGATGTGGCTCGGAGTAAAAGACTCGATTTTTGAGGCAGAAACTAAAAAGGAACGGTGAATTCTTATGAAATTGTTCTCCATTAGTTTCTGCTCTAAAAAGCTTATTTTTTGTTTAGTAACTACTCTTTTGTTTGGCAAGTGAATGATAACATAGTCCTTAAGACTTTCTATATATATTATCTCCTTAAGGTTTATTTTAATCATTTTTTTATCTGACTTTACAATAAGAGTATCTGTTGTGATGTACGGTTCGTA